>Ga0310345_10001048_pt1 | contig 33052 bp, 35 predicted proteins | sample HC15DNA20500_MG_FD_204667 | JGI IMG/M metagenome (GOLD analysis project Ga0310345, IMG submission 204667) | Marine microbial communities from station ALOHA, North Pacific Subtropical Gyre - HC15-DNA-20-500_MG | ecosystem: Environmental > Aquatic > Marine > Oceanic | place: Pacific Ocean: North... | reverse complement strand
TAATGCTCCACACCGAACACAGGGCTGTCTCTGTGGCTGCAGCAGTTACGGGAGATGGGTTTTTCGTCCGTGCAATTCGCCCGCCGACCGTTCCGGTTGGGACGGCCCGGATTAGAATCACTCTATCCGCAACACATAACCGTCGGGAACTGCACGGGCTTGTTAATTCTCTCCAGAAGGGCTTAGCAGAATGTCCTCTGGCTTGAAAAGTTGTCTGGATAAACGGCGTGTGGCCGCCGCGTTCGAAAAGGCAGCAGCTCGGTATGATTCGCACGCTTTTTTGCAACGGGAAATTGCGGAACGCGCCTTGGATCGACTCAGCTTGGTCACCATGGAGGCGTCATCAATAGCGGACATTGGGTCTGGTACTGGCTATTGCGCGCGGGCATTGGCGTCCCGTTATCGGAAAGCAAAAGTCTTACAGTGCGATATTGCTTGGGCCATGTTAGAGGAGGCGCGCTCGAGGGAACGCAGATTTTTTTCGCGGCAGCATTTTGTTTGTTGTGATGTTGAAAGAATGGCATTAAAAAGCGGCGCATTCGATCTGGTGTTTTCTAACCTATCCTTGCAATGGTGTCGCGACTTGAACTGTGCTTTTTTAGAAATCCAGCGGATACTAAGGCCTGATGGTTTGTTACTGTTCACAACCTTAGGGCCCGACACACTCAAAGAATTGCGCTTTGCTTGGGCGGAAGTTTCTGATACCCCCCATGTCAACCAGTTTTTCGATATGCATGATGCCGGAGACGCGCTTGTAGCGAACGGATTCACGGCCCCGGTTATGGAGGCGGAGCGCATCACGGTCAACTACGACGATGTAATCTCTTTAATGCGGGACTTGAAGGGACTAGGTGCGACAAATGCGGCACTTGAACGTTCACGAGGCCTTTTCGGGAAGAGAAATCTAGGGGCTCTCGTAGACGCATACGAGGTATATCGAGTCGACGACAAGCTCCCGGCGACCTATGAGGTGATTTACGGACACGCATGGGCTATTGGGCCGTCTGTTTCGCAAGAACAGGACGCAGGCAGGTACCCGTTAAAGCGATTCACGCGAACTTAATATGGATTCTGTGTTCATAACCGGGACCGATACAGGATGTGGTAAAACGCGTGTAAGTTGCTCGCTCCTGAGAGCGTTGGCTGCTGAGGGAATCATGGCGATCGGAATGAAGCCGGTGGCCACAGGGGCGAACCGGCAGAACGGCATTTTGGTTAATGATGATGTCGAGGCGCTCCGTGCCGCGTCACCCGCCGAGGTGCCGACTGCGGACATGAACCCGTATATCTTCGAACCGCCTTGTGCGCCTCATATTGCGGCTAGGGCAGCAGCAACAAAAATTGACCTGCAGCGCATCAAATCGGCGTTTTCGGCATGTAGAAAGAAGTCGGACGTTGTCGTTGTCGAAGGTGTTGGAGGCTGGTGTGTCCCGCTTGGAGACGGTTTGTGGTTGAGCGATATCGCGGCAGTTCTGGAACTGCCTGTTTTGTTGGTCGTGGGCGTCAAGCTAGGATGCATAAACCACGCGGTGTTAACGGCTTCGGCGATTAGACAAAGCGAGCAACCATTGGTCGGGTGGATAGCCAACGTGATAGAACCCGAGCTACTTGCTATGGAGGAAGTCATCGCGTGTTTGTCTGCGCAGATACCCGCACCGTGTTTAGCCGTGATGGATTGGACGCCTGAAATCAGTTACGGCGATCTCTCCGGGTGTCTGGACCACCTAAAAGGCGAGTGCCAGCTTAGGACCCCTCCGGGGCTGTAACGACCAGTCGTGGTAGAACGATTACAGCAACTTGATGGGGGCGGCGTCGGCTGGATGTTGAGGCCAACGCGTTCGATGACATGGCGCGAGGCGCGCTATTTTATTTTGCTAGTTGGCGCCGTCAGTTTTGCAATTGGGGTGGGTTTTCTGATTTTAGGGATGCCCCTGGTCTTGCCGTTTTCTGGCGCGGAGGTTTTTGCCGTCTCCCTCGCGTTCTACTTGGTTCTCCGCGATGGGGAACGGCGTGAGATTGTCCGGATCGCAGGGGATCGCTTCGTGGTCGAGACCGGCGCGCAAAAAATGGAGAACCGCCTCGAATTCAACCGTTTTTGGGTCCGGGTGGAATTGATAAAATCGCGTTATCGCTATCATCCGTCGCGGCTCGTGGTCGGCTCCCGGGGGCGGTGTGTCGAACTAGGGCGCTTTCTGACGGAGGGGGAACGAAAGGCTTTCTCGGGAACCCTGATTAACGCGCTCGACAAAAACCGGTAGAATGCGGCGGTTCGCTCAGCCAAATTGGCGGCGGCGTCCGTTTAAGACATACAAAGACAGGGTTGGATTCGCAGCAACCGGGAGCGCTCGGACACAACGCTACAGGGAGCGAAAAGCATGACATTCTCGAACTGTTCTGATCTGTGCAAAAGGCTCGCATGGGCCGGTGGTCTCTCGTCGACACCGATGATCACATACGCGGATTGGGGCCTTAATCTAACTGAAGGGGTAACGCCTTACAGCCGCACGATCTACGATCTGCACATGTTGATTTTGTGGATCGTCACAATAATCGCAATCGTAGTATTCGGCGCGCTTTTTTATTCTGTGGCTACGTTTCGCAAATCGAAAGGTGCTGTGGCCGCGCAATGGCACGAAAGCACCAAGCTGGAAATAGCATGGACACTAATTCCGTTTTTGATTCTCGTAGGAATGGCCGTCCCGGCGACGAAGGCGTTGATTATGATGGAAGACGTCTACGGCGCGGACATGACCATTAAGATTACAGGTTACCAGTGGAAGTGGCGGTACGAATACATCGATGACGATGTTAGTTTTTTCTCAACCATTACCCACGAGGCAAACGTAGCACGCCAGCTAAAGTCCGGGATAGATCCCAACACGATAGAGCACTATCTGCACGACGTGGATAAACGTGTGATTGTCCCCGTCGGAAAAAAGATCCGGTATCTGACAACTGCGGCGGATGTTATTCATGCGTGGTGGGTTCCTGCGCTTGGTTGGAAGCGAGACGCCATTCCCGGGTTCATCAATGAATCTTGGGCGTTAATCGAAAAGCCGGGAGTCTACCGTGGGCAGTGCGCAGAGCTTTGCGGAAAAGATCATGGTTTTATGCCAATCGTGGTGGAAGCGGTTAGCGAAGAAGATTACGAGGTATGGGTAAAGGGTATGCAAACAGCCGAAGTCGTCTCCGACGAATCCGGGCAAGAAGCAATGGCGATAACGCCCATACAGCAACAAGAATCGGCCGAGCCCCAAACCTAAATCGACCAGAAAAAGCGAACCAAAGGGCTGAAGCGAAAATTCATAGTACGAATTTAGAATTAAGTACAGACAGAGGATAGATTTCATGAGTGAGGCAGCGACCCACGACGGACATCAGGATCATCACCCAAGCGGCATTATGCGTTGGCTGACCACGACCAACCACAAAGACATCGGAACGATGTACTTGGTGTTCTCCCTGATCATGTTTTTTATTGGCGGCGCTATGGCGATGGTGATCAGAGCGGAGTTGTTTCAACCTGGATTGCAGTTTGTGGACCCTCAGTTCTTCAATTCGATGACGACAATGCACGCATTGGTCATGATTTTCGGAGCAGTAATGCCAGCGTGGACCGGCTTCGCCAATTGGCTGATTCCCATGATGATCGGTGCGCCCGATATGGCTTTGCCGCGATTGAACAACTGGAGCTTTTGGATCCTGCCGTTTGCTTTCACGCTGCTGTTGTGCACATTTTTTCTACCGGGTGGGGCCCCGGCTGGTGGTTGGACAATGTATCCACCTTTGGTGCTTCAGACCGGGGCGGCATTTCCTTTTCTGATTTTTGCCGTGCATTTCATGGGGGCGTCATCAATAGCCGGTGCCATCAATGTAATGGCGACAATTTTCAATATGCGCGCCCCCGGGATGACCCTCATGAAATTGCCTTTGTTCGTTTGGACTTGGGTCATTACGGGCTTCCTCTTGATCGCCTCCATTCCGGTGTTGGCGGGCGCGGTGACAATGCTCCTAACGGATAAATTTTTCGGTACTGGATTCTTCTCGGCTGCGGCCGGGGGTGATCCGGTCATGTTTCAGCATATCTTTTGGTTTTTCGGTCACCCCGAGGTCTATATCCTCATACTTCCGGCCTTCGGAATTGTCTCGGCAATTCTGCCGACGTTCGCCCGCAAACCGCTGTTTGGGTATAGCTCGATGGTATACGCATCGGCCGCGATAGCATTTTTATCGTTCATCGTTTGGGCACACCACATGTTCACTGTCGGGATGCCACTGGCGGGGGAATTGTTTTTTATGTATGCGACGGTGTTAATTGCGGTACCTACAGGTGTAAAGATATTTAATTGGCTGGCTACCATGTGGCGAAGTTCAATGACCTTTGAGACACCGATGCTGTTTGCGCTCGCCTTTATCGTTCTGTTTTCGATCGGTGGATTTTCTGGGCTGATGCTTGGCGTCACGCCCGTGGATTTTCAGTACCATGACACATATTTCGTCGTTGCACATTTCCATTATGTTTTAGTGACAGGAGCGATCTATTCATGTTTTGCGGCTACCTATTTCTGGTTACCGAAATGGACCGGCCACATGTACGACGAAGTGCTAGGCAAATGGCATTTTTGGTTATCGACGATTTCGGTGAACGTACTGTTTTTTCCACAACACTTCCTAGGGCTCGCTGGCATGCCGCGACGCATCCCCGACTATGCAGTTCAATTTGCCGATTTTAATATGGTGTCGAGCATTGGCGGTTTCGTTTTTGGGCTTTCTCAACTTCTGTTTGTTTATGTCGTCGTCAAGTGCGCACGTGGCGGTGAAAAGGCAACAGATCAGGTGTGGGAGGGCGCACGCGGGTTGGAGTGGACGCTCACCTCCCCTCCGGCCTACCACAGTTTCTCGACGCCACCAGAGCCGTCGACGATAGAAGGTGGGATGCGGTAGAGTCCAAGAAGGGAACGGCAGAGTAACATGCCCAAGCTGCAGGAAACGCAACGTCGTAATGCCCAGCGAATGGCGTTGGTGCTCGCGGGCGTAGCGGTCGCCATTTACGTGTGGAACATTCTTTCGCGATTATAGTTTGATGGCCGGGTCACAACAGACAGCGAACCAACGGACAGTGGCGAAACTACTAGCTGTGACGCTCATTATGTTTGGCTTTGGTTACGCTCTTGTGCCGCTGTACGACGTATTCTGTGAGATAACGGGCCTGAATGGTAAAACTGGACGTTTGTCGGGAGTGGAAGCGGCTGGCTTAAAGACAAACGAGACACGATTCGTGACAGTCGAATTTGTGACGAACGTGAGCGCGGACATGCCTTGGGATTTCAAGCCGAAGACAAAGAAGGTCGTCGTCCATCTTGGAGCGGAGACAACCGTCGAGTTCGAAGCGACGAACCACGCCGCTTGGCCAATCACGGGTAGCGCTGTTCCGAGTGTTGCACCAAATGCGATGGCACGTTATCTCAATAAAACGGAGTGTTTCTGTTTCACCCAACAGGCTCTTGCGCCCGGCGAGTCCCGAGTAATGCCGGTTAGATTCGTTGTCGATGAGGGTTTGCCGGCCAACGTTGAAATCCTCACATTGGCGTATACGTTTTTCGAGTCGACTCGAGCACTTGTAGACGACGATAATGCACCGGAAGTACGGTCTTAGCTTTTTGATACTGACAGGATTAATTTACCTTAACAGAGATTATTTTCATGGCTGAAGCACACCTTGACTATTACGTTCCAGAACCAAGCAAATGGCCCATCATCACCACGATCGCTATATTCACGCTGTTTGTCGGTGGCGCGACAACGCTGAACGGCGTTCCGACTGGGCCTGCCATCATGGGTTACGGGGGCCTGCTTTTCTTAATCGTGTTATTTGGCTGGTTCGGAACCGTGATCAACGAAAGCGAAGCAGGCCTATACAACGATCAGGTCGACGTGAGTTTTCGTATGGGGATGCAATGGTTCATCTTTTCGGAGGTCATGTTTTTTGCTGCTTTCTTCGGTGCGCTCTACTACGCACGAATTCTTTCCATCCCATGGCTTGGTGGCGCCGGGTCCGGGGCGGCGACAAATGAATTTTTATGGCCCGAATTCGCGGCCGCTTGGCCCTTGTTCGAAACACCATCTGCCTACGCGTTTACTCAATTCAAGGAAACGATCGGTGCGTGGGGGATCCCTTTCTATAACACCGTGATCCTGCTATCGAGCGGCGCAACAGTTACTTGGGCGCACTGGGGTTTGAAGAAGGGAAGCCGGCTGCAACTAGTGCTGGGCCTCGGCCTGACCGTAGCGTTGGGTTTCTTCTTCGTCTACCTGCAAGCGGGCGAGTATGGCCACGCCTATCATGAATTAGGATTAACCCTGAATTCCGGAATTTACGGCGCTACCTTTTTCATGTTGACAGGATTTCACGGCTTTCATGTCACCATGGGCGCGACGATGCTCCTGGTGATATTTGTTCGCGCGATACGCGGGCACTTCACACCGAAATACCACTTCGCCTTCGAAGCCGTTGCGTGGTATTGGCATTTTGTCGATGTCGTATGGCTTGGGTTGTTCACCTTTGTGTACTGGATATAAAAACCACGATCTTTCGGGAAGGGGCGCCAAGGCGCCCTTTTTCTTGCGTGCCCCACGCCGACATAGGGTTACCCATGCGGGGAGATGAGACCCAGCCTGCTTAGAGCCAAGATCACGAATACCAGTAAAATCGAGAGCAGTACGCGCACAGTAAGAGCCTTAACGGTTGCTGTCCCGTCCCGGTCGTTTCCTTTAAACAATTTGAAAGCGGCCGTTCCCAAGGAGACCAATATGAGAAGGAACACCGTTAGAATTAGGATTTTGGCGAAAGACACTTCAGCCATAGACCGATTGTTGTAACAGAAATCGACGATATTATGTGCGATAAAAGGGCTGGAACATAATCCTAATGAGACACCGCGCAATTGCATTTGCGATTTTTATATTCGGGTTCGCGACACTCGTTACCTTGGGGTTTTGGCAATTGCATCGAGCAGAAGAGAAACGCGTGCGCTACGAAACATTTATCGAACGCCTGAAAATAGATCCGATTCCGCTCGATCTCCTAAAACACGATGAAGCCGCTGACGACTACTTATGGCGCCAAACAGAAGTGCGAGGACACTACATCGATACCCAAATTCTGTTGGACAACCGGATACATAAAAGAATAGTCGGTTACGAAGTAATAACGCCGTTTACGTCAGATGGAGCTCGCACGGTTCTGATCAATCGCGGTTGGGTTCCGCTTCATGGAAAACGCGAAGTAGTGCCGAAACTACCCGTACCGGACGGCCGGTTGACGCTAAAAGGGTATATTGGCCCCGAACCAGTCGTGGGTATTGAATTGCCGGGTGGCAGTGACGCCCCTGAATATTTAAACCCAAATACGTTGCGGTTCCAACGACCGTCGATCACGCATATAGGGAAAGTTATAGAAATGAAGCTTTGGCCTACATTGATATACTTGGACGAGGAGTCGCCGGGCGCTCTCGTGGTCGATTGGACGCCGCCAGGAGATGGTTCGAACCGACATTCGGCTTACGCGGTGCAATGGTTCGCTATGTCCGGCGTCGTCGTGATATTCGGACTGTGGTTCCTGAGTGTTCGACGGGGAAGGTGAAAATGCCGGAGTCGAGGAAGCGTAAACCAAGAGCCGCGCCGACGATTCTGGCGGTAGTGGCGGCCTTTCTAGTTCCGATTGTTCTTGCTTGGTGGTTCGCCGTTGTTCGCCCACCGTCGGTTGAGGACGGCCTTATAAATCGCGGGGTTTTGCTCCGACCGCCACTTGACACAGCTTCTCAGCCTGAAACATTTTCGTTGTCGCGAATCGAGTTAGCGCCCGGCGAATGGGCTATGGTCTATGTCGGCCCGGGCGCGTGTGACGTCGATTGCAAAGAGACACTAAGCAGACTCGGAACCATCCGTAGTCTCCTCGGCCAGGGAGTCACCCGAGTAAGAACGGCCGCGTTGCTAGACGAAGCTCCGAAAGAGACTCTGTCGGTAGTCGTCGTTGCGGATGACACCGCACGGTCGTATGTTACGGAATGGGTTGCGGCTCGAGTTGCCGACGTAGGCCCACGGGGCATTATTTTTTTGGATTGGCGTCGGCAGGTGATGATGTATTTTGATATGAACGCGCCTCCAGGGGATATCAAAAAGGATATCAAGCGGTTACTTCGGGCATCGAAGATCAAATAAAGTGAAGGGATTGTTTCGTGCGCTGTCACTTATTTTGCCGGCACTAGCTTTGCTTGTAATTGTTTTCGGTGCTTTCGTGCGACTAACCGATGCGGGGCTCGGCTGTCCGGATTGGCCTGGTTGTTATGGGCGGATGTTGGTGCCTGAGGGGATGTCCGATATCGACTTGGATGACGCACGATGGCAAGCCCGGCCGCTTGAGATAGGCAAGGCATGGCGCGAGATGGTACACCGGTACTTGGCCGGTATCTTGGGATTAGGCATTTGCGCCATGGCGGCAGTGGCTAATGCAGCTCGTCCCAACAGTTCAAAGGCTGTGATTTATGCGCTGGTGCCGCTGGTGGTCTTTCAAGCCGTTCTGGGCATGTGGACGGTCACCCTTTTGCTTAAGCCGCTAGTCGTTGTCGCGCACCTGTTAGGTGGGACCGTGATTCTGATCTTGCTGTGGTGGAATTTTCTTGAAACTGAAGGGATAGAAGGGCTGGACTGCGATAAGGGCGCGCTTCCGATGCTGGCCCGACTGGCCATACTGATTCTCATTGTTCAGTTTTTCCTTGGGGGTTGGACTAGTGCGAATTATGCTGCGTTGGCATGTACGGACTTTCCTTTATGTCAGGGACAGTGGTGGCCCGAGATGGATTTCGGCGGAGGATTCACGTTGTGGAGAGGATTGGGGATAGACTATGAATTTGGCGTTCTGGAAACCCCGGCGCGTACGGCGGTCCATGTCGCTCACAGGGTAGGCGCGACTATCGTTACTGCCCTAACTTTGGGAGTAGTAGCTTTAGGACTGCGCAGCGATTCGGGACGCCTGCGGCGAGTGGCTTGGTGTATACTCGCTGCACTCGCGCTCCAACTTGCGATGGGCGTCACGAATGTTCTAGGCGGTCTGCCGTTGGCGGCTGCCGTTGCCCACAATGCCGGCGCCGCGTTGCTTTCGATCAGCTTGATTACCCTTGTTTACCTCACGCGGCGAAATTAAACGAACAAGTTCATGACAAGCACAACAGTAATTTCTGGATCACTCGGCCATTGGCGGGATTATTTGGAATTGTGCAAGCCGCGCGTTGTGGGGCTTATCGTGTTCACTGCAGTGATTGGGATGTTTCTTTCCACGCCTGGAGCGGTGCCTTTGGCGGTGTTTATCCCCGCGACATTTGGAATTGCGCTGGCCAGCGCTTCCGCAGCCGCTATCAACCACGTAGTGGAGCACCGCACTGACGCATTGATGGCGAGGACGCGCAACCGGCCGTTGCCGCAAGGAGGCTTGAGTCGAGCACAGGCGCTGACGTTCGCGTTGACCATTGGTGCGCTATCCATGTATTTGCTAATCGCTTTTGTCAATGTATTAACCGCGGTACTAACTTTTGCCTCATTAATAGGGTACGCCGTCATTTACACGATGTATCTAAAATACGCAACGCCGCAAAATATCGTGATTGGAGGGGCTGCTGGTGCGGCCCCTCCAGTTCTTGGGTGGACATCCGTCACCGGCCATATTGACCCTCACGCGCTGCTTTTGTTCCTAATAATCTTTGCATGGACGCCACCCCACTTTTGGTCATTGGCGATTTGTAAACGGGATGAATACGCTAGCGCCGGCATCCCAATGCTCCCGATCACTCACGGTACGGACCACACGCGCTTGCAAATCTTGCTTTACACAGTGATCTTAACGGTCGCTACCATGTTGCCCTTTATAACGTACATGAGTGGCGCGGTGTATTTGGTTGGTGCGGTCGCGTTAGATTCTGTCTTTCTGTACTACGCTATACGAATGCAAAGTGATCATGACGATGAACTTGCAATGGCGGCATTTCGGTATTCGATTGTTTATTTGACCGGCCTCTTTTTCTTTTTTTTCTTGGACCACTATTGGTCAGCGATACTGAAGCAACTAGGGATCGCGTAAGAGCATCTCTAGCCGGCTCCCAGAGAGCAGTATTGCCGGGCTGGCTCTGGTTGGGATTTCCCCCCTTGTTGCTGATGGTGATAGTGCCCATCCGTATCGTGGACCCGGTAACCTACAGCGTCTGGATCGATGGCGAGCTAGGGTTGATTGAACTAACGACTGCTTTCTTGGCCATCATTGCTGCGATAATCGGGGGCCGTCTGCTCTACTACCACCGCAAACGGCATACTTTTAAGCTTCGTCTCTGGATCATCTTAACCACAGCAGGGTGTGTGTATTTCGCCGGTGAAGAGCTTTCCTGGGGGCAACATCTGTTTAGATGGGAGACGCCGGCGGCTATCGAACGAATCAACGACCAGGGAGAAACGAATCTTCACAACGTCAGCAGTTGGTTTGATCAGAAACCGCGGTTAGTGCTGGAGATCTGGGTGTTGATAGGTGGCGTGATCGTACCGTTGTTCGGAGCATATCGAGGAAGCCCGCTGGCACCGGAACAGTTTCGGTATTGGTTCTGGCCGACGATAGATTGTGTCCCCGCAGCGTTATTCGCTGTGGCCGTGCGGCTTCCTGAGCGCGCGAAAGATCTGTTTGGGGTTAACGAATTGCCATTCGAGCTACGCTACAGCGAGCCGCAGGAATACTATTTCGCTCTTTTTCTAATGCTTTATCTGGCCTCTTTGAGTGCGCGTACTGAGGTTTAGTCGTCTAACTCGAATGAGCAGGCGAAATCCGGTATGACCCTCTTCAAGACTCCAAAAGCTTTTTTCTCTAGTTGTCGGACACGTTCGGCCGATACCTTATATCTGTCGCCAAGTTGATGAAGCGTCATCTTAGGTTCGTGCAACCATCGACTGATAACGATATCCCGGCTGCGGTCATCAAGTTTGCCTAATGCCTCATCAAGAACCCTTGACCTATCTGAGCGCGCTTCTGCATGCTCATATAAAAGGGAAGGTTCCAGTCCGCGATCTTGTAAATAAGCGGCAGGCGCGAATTGCTCACCCTCACTTTCGGTCGGACCGTCGAACGACACGTCATGTGCGCTTAGACGTTGTTCCATGGTCGTTACATCGCGGGTCTCGACGTCGAGATCCTTAGCCATTGCGTCGACTTCGTCAGCACCCATCCACTCAAGCGACTTTTTGGCACTGCGAAGATTGAAGAATAATTTTCGTTGGGCTTTTGTTGTCGCGACTTTAACGATTCGCCAATTTTTAAGAACGAATTCATGAATCTCCGCTTTGATCCAATGTACAGCAAAAGAGACCAAACGAACTCCAACATCAGGGTCAAAGCGTTTAACCGCTTTCATTAGGCCAATACTGCCTTCTTGGATGAGATCCGCAGGTGGGAGACCGTAACCCTTGTAACGCCTAGCGACACTGACGACAAAGCGCAAGTGGGCGAGGACGAGTTTACGTGCCGCTTCTAGATCGTCATGGTCACGGTATTGACGGGCCAATGTCTCTTCTTCCTCTGCAGACAACAGCGGAATTCGGTTTACCGCATCGATATAGGTATTTAGCGAGCCGAATGGCAAGGGGAGTTGGAAGTCCAGCGCAGTGTCCATTTAGTAACCGTATCTCTTACTATGATTAGAAGGCATTTTAGCACTCTCATATGGGGAGTGCTAAAAAATAATGGTGTTTTCCCTATACCACTGATTTGTATTATTAATTATTAAATGTTTTCAAATTCAGGCTTGTCCCGATCCAAGCTCCGCACCACCCAAGCGCTACGGATAGGGCAATAAGCACCGCTACTTCCGGCGGTGTAAAGCTGCTGATTGTGAAATCACTTAAATAAGTCTCGGCCACCCTAGTGATCGGCACGTGTAGCGCAACGAAGATCAATTGCACCAAAATGAGTGCCGCGCCACCGGCCAGTAGTCCTTGTATAATGCCGCTGTATAGAAACGGTCGCCGGATAAAAGAATTTGTAGCTCCAACCAGCCGTAAAACTTCGATCTCCTTGTGATGTTCGTCGACGAGAGCGCGGGTGGTATTACCGACAATCAGAAAACCTCCGCAGGTCAAAAGCACCGCGAGGAGCGTTACACTGCGCTCCGTAAGGCGACTAATGGCGTTTAAACGATCGATCCACGTCAAGTCAGCTAAGACCAAGTCAACAGCTGTCTCGGATTCTAGCGAGCGCTTCAACTCGGCGCCGCTATCTACGACCCAAACTTCGGCTTTGGGGGTCAAAATGATAACGTGAGGTAGTGGATTGGGGTGCCTCCCCGCATGGAGGTCTAGGCCCGATGACTGGGAAAACTCAGCATACGCATCGTCTCTGTGGATGAATCGAATAGCAGTCGTGCTGGGGTCGGTGGCAAAGCGTTCGAGTAGGTCGATTGCTGCCGGTTCGTCAAGATTTTGCTGCAGAAAAATGGTGAGGCTCGGTTTGTCGCCCCATTCTTTAAGCAGGGCGCGCTGATTTTGCACCACTACGTACATTAGAGCTGGCAGTGCGATAGCTATGGCCATCATCGCTACACCGGTTACGGCGATGACGCTGTTCATACGCAAATACTGAAAAGCTTCCCGGCATGCTTGAATGTGTTGCAGCAGGAAAAACTCGCGCCGCAGGCCCTCTCCGGTGGCGTGAGGCCTGGAACGATGGTTGCTCACGTAACGAGACCGGTATCGCTTATGAGCTTTCCATTACGCAGCTCGATAACTCGACGGCCAGCCGTTTTTAGCAGGTCGTGGTCGTGTGTCGCTATTAACACGGTCACGCCTACTTGATTGAACTGATGGAACAATTCGAGGATTTCTCGTGACAGGCTAGGATCGAGGTTCCCCGTCGGTTCATCCGCCAGCAATATGGTCGGACGGTTGACCACGGCGCGTGCAATGCCGACTCTTTGTTGTTCACCAACCGAAAGCGCCGATGGAGTTGCCCCCTCGCGATCCAGTAGACCGACCTTATCGAGCGCTGCATGCACGCGCTTCCGTATCTCACTTCGCCTAGCGCCGATGACGGACAGTGGTAGGGCAACATTATCGTATACGGTCCGTGATGGCAGGAGGCTGTGGTCTTGGAACACCATGCCAATCTGGCGACGATAATAAGGTATCTCATAGATTGGAATACGGGCTAGATTTTTCCCGCCTACAAAGATCTGGCCGTGAGTAGCGCGATCCATTAACGCAATAAGTCGTAAGAGGGTGCTTTTACCGGCACCGGAATGGCCCGTAATGAACGTGAACTCACTTGTCTCCACCGCTAGGTCGACATCTTGTAAGCCCTGATTTCCACCGGGGTAGTACTTTGAAACACCGTTGAGGGAAATCACGATTCAGTCGACTAATGTGCTTGGTCGGAATCATCCAATAAAGCTCGGGCGAAATCCCTTGCTTTAAATGGTTGTAAATCGTGGGCTGCCTCACCAATCCCTATAAACCTGATAGGCAGGGCGAAACGTTGCGCAAGCGCTAAGACCACGCCACCCTTGGCTGTACCGTCAAGTTTGGTAACGCATAGGGCATTGATCTCTAGGGCCGACGCGAATTGTTCCACCTGATTCAACGCATTCTGGCCAGTTGTTGCGTCCAGAACGAGCAATGTTTCATGTGGTGCACCTTCGCGTTGTCTGTTGATCACACGCTGAATTTTTACGAGCTCATTCATCAGGTCCCCTTGCGTATGTAGGCGACCCGCCGTGTCAGCAATGAGAAAGTCGATGCTACGTCCATCCGCGGCAGCGCAGGCGTCAAAAATTACCGACGCCGGGTCAGCCCTAGGGTGTTGAGCAATCACAGGAACGCTCAGGGAGTCTCCCCACATTTTCAGTTGCTCCACCGCAGCCGCTCTAAATGTATCTCCGGCGGCCAACATAACGGACTGTCTCTCGTCCAAGATTCGGGCCGCGATCTTCGCTATGGTCGTCGTTTTTCCTACGCCGTTGACGCCAACGACCAATAGCACGAAAGGACCATCCTCGCGGGCAGTATATCCAGTTGGTTGTTCGCACGGCGCAAGAATAGAGGTCATCACTTCAAGAAGTGTTTCTGATGGGGGGCGGTCGAGAGTGTCATTTTTGACGGATTCAATGATACGTTCCGTAGCGGCAACACCAACGTCGGCCCGAAGCAAAACCGACTCAAATTCTTCGAGGTCGGAGGGGTCTATTTTTCTTGAGCGCCCGAGTATGTGATCAAGGCTGTGCGCTAGGCCTGCACGTGTCCGCGTGATGCCCGCTTTCAGCCGACTAAACATGTTGCTTTTGAAGATACTCTCTCTCTATGATTCGAGGCGGCGCGGGGATCGCCCCTTCTTTGGATGCGCTATCCTAGCATCGGTTGAGGCACCGAGTCCCAAAGGAACGGCCGCGGTTACTCGGAGTCTATACTTTCTATCATCTGTTGTTTTGGAGTTTTTGCGTGATACATCGTTTGTTCCCTGTCGTAGCTTCAGCTTGTCTGGTTTTTACTGCACCAGGAATGGCCCAAAACCATACGCACGAATACGAACTCGATAACGGTCTCGAGCTTATCGTTCAGGAAGATCACCGTGCGCCAGTCGCGGTTGTTCAGGTCTGGTATCGCGTTGGTTCGAGTTATGAACATGACGGTATTACCGGTATTTCACACGCGTTGGAGCACATGATGTTTAAACGCACTAAAAAGCTTGAGACGGGAGAGTTCTCGAGGCTTGTCGCGGCTAGAGGCGGACGAGAGAACGCGTTTACTAGCTATGACTATACAGCCTATTTTCAGCAGTGGTCGTCGGAAAATGTACAACTCAGCTTCGAGCTCGAAACTGAGCGGATGCATAATTTGGTGATCGATGACGAGGAATTCGCCAAAGAGATAAACGTTGTACTCGAAGAGCGGCGCCTCCGGACAGATGACGATCCGCAGTCATTGGCAATGGAGGTTGCTCGAGCGGCCGCTTTCCAGACTAGTCCGTACCGATATCCGGTGATCGGGTGGGCGTCGGATATTAAAAACATGAAAGCGACTGATCTCAGAGCTTGGTATAAGCGCTGGTACGGACCTAACAATGCGATAGTCGTTGTCGTCGGCGATGTCGATCCGACGGATGTTTTTGCGCTTGCAAAAAAACACTTCGGACGACTAAAAAAACGGGATATTCCGCCGCCCCGACCGCGCCCGGAGGTTCCTCAACAAGGGGTAAAACGGATTAAGATTCACAGCCCTACTGCGAAAGTTCCGTATTTGGTATTGGCGTTCAAGGTTCCAACTCTGACGCAAGCTGTTACCGGACAGGCCGTCGAAGAGTCGGAAATATACGCTCTCGAAGTATTAGCCGAGGTTCTAGATGGTGACGCTAGTGCACGCCTAAATAGAAATCTAGTTCGTGGTCGCGAAATCGCTACTCAGACCAGCACGGGTTTCTCCGCAGCGGCGCGGCTGTCGACGTTGTTTTATTGTGTCGCCGTACCTCGGGATGGTACGACGCTGTCGGAATTAGAGCATGCTCTTTTAGATGAAATCGACACGCTCAAAGTAACTCCCCCTAGCGCAGAGGAACTGGAGCGCATCAAAACCAGAGTCGTCGCTGATGCTGTATACGAACTCGACTCCGTGCAACACCAAGCGATGCTCATCGGAAGTCTGCGAGCCGTTGGTTTGGACTGGAGACTCAAGGATACCTACGTGGACGCCATTAAGGCGGTAACATTTGAGCAGGTCCAATCGGTCGCAAAAAAATACCTAAAAAATAGTGGTCTCACCATTACGGCTTTGATTCCGGAGATCGGCTCGTGATCAACTTGATTCAAGCCTCACTCTTGTCTGTGATCAGCTTGTTTTCAGTCAACTCGAATGCGAGTAGTCCAAATATCGAACATTGGGAGACAGAAAATGGAGTAGGTGTTTATTTTGTGATGGCCCCTGAGATCCCAATGTTTGATGTGCGGATAGTATTTGCTGCGGGGAGCTCCCGCGATGGTGCGGCTAAAGGAATAGCTAATATGACCAATGGTCTACTCAAAGAGGGAGCGGGGGCGTTGACGGCGGATACCTTTAGCGAGCGCTTTTCTGCAACCGGAGCTCGCATGCGGGTTGGGTTAGGACGCGATACGGCTTGGGCCTCGTTGAGAACGCTCTCTAACTCCCCACGTAAGACTCAGTCACTAGACTTGTTTATAGACGCGGTTTCTAAACCACGGTTTGATGAAACAGCAATCCGGCGCCTCCGAGCTCAAACTTTGGTCGCATTGCGACATAAAAAACAATCACCGGGGGCAATAGCTACGGAGGCGCTATACAGAGGCCTATACGGGGACCACCCCTACGGTTCGCCGCTTGAAGGGGAGCAATCAACGATTACCTCCATTAAACGTGCGGATATTTTGGAATTTCATAAACGGTACTACGTTGCTCGCAATGCGGTGATTGCCTTAGTCGGCGCGGTTGATCGGGCACGAGCAGAAGAGATCGCGAGAGCGCTCAGCAACCGGCTAGTAGTCGGCGAAAAGGCGAAGCCATTGCCCGCGACTGTTGCGCCGTCCTCATCAGAGAAATACATCAACTTTCCGTCCATCCAAAGCCATGTTCGCGTGGGTACGGCCGGGATGCGGCGTGGCGATCCAGATTACTTTCCGTTATTAGTCGGGAACCACGTACTTGGCGGAAGTTCGCTTGTCTCGATCCTGTTTCGAGAGATCCGATCAGAACGTGGACTTTCGTATAGCGTTTACAGCTACTTTATGCCAATGGCAAAAACCGGTCCTTTCGTCGCTGCGCTTCAGACGGATCGCTCCCAGCAGGAGGAAGCGGTCAAAATACTGAAGGAAACCATGGGACGATTTGTTACCGCAGGTCCGACAGAAGATGCTTTAAATTCAGCGAAGGAAAATTTAATTGGCGGATTTCCTTTACGCGTCGACAGTAATGCCAAAATTGTCGAATATCTTGCCATGATTGGTTTTTACGAACTGCCGTTGAATTATCTTGATACATTTACGACGAATGTGGCTGAGGTCTCCCGCCTCGGGGTTAAAGATGCTTTTATTCGGCGAGTTAACGTTGGTGATGCGGTGACCATTGTTGTGGGCGCCGCTGGCGCCAAAAGAGACGATTAGCGGTTGCGATGGGGATAGGCGAGAGCAGAACGATTCGCATAATCGCAGGAACTTGGCGAGGGACGCGTATCCCCGTAATGGCTGTGCGGGGACTCCGACCCACCCCTAGCCGGGTGAGGGAGACGGTATTCAATTGGCTGAGAACAGATTTGCCTGGAGCACGTTGCCTAGATCTCTTCGCCGGGACCGGGGCGCTGGGTTTCGAAGCAGTATCGCGCGGCGCCGCCTCTTGTGATCTAATCGAGCGGAACCGCCCTCTTGTTGAGGGATTGACTGCGCTAAAAAGTCGTTTGAGGGCGAGTTCTATCACGGTCTATCATGACGACGCATTGCAATGGCTAAAGGAAGAGCCACGGCAATACGACGTTGTATTTCTTGATCCGCCCTTCGACACAATAGAATTAAAGGCCTTACTTGAGGCGCTGAGTGAAGGATGGGTCTTTAACGAATCAAAGATATACGTAGAGGTCAGCCGGCAAGGCCTAACGATTCAAAAGGATTGGCAGGTGCTAAAACAAAGGACAACCCGCAAGGTAAGTTACGCTTTATTGCAGTACAGGAGATAAACTACCTTATCTGGTTTGTGAAGAGCCGTGTAGATGAATCAAGGCAGGTACATATTTTGAATACGATTGTTATCTATCCCGGAACTTTTGACCCGATTACTCACGGACACACCGATCTTATTTCTAGAGCGGGGAAGGTGTTCGATCACTTGATCGTCGCCGTTGCGGCTAGTACCACGAAGAATACGGTTTTTACGGTCGATGAACGAGTGAATCTCGCGACGGAAATCTTGGAATCGTTCGAGAACGTAGAAGTCAGAGCATTTGACGGCTTGATGGTTGATTTCGCCCGTGAACAAAATGCCTCGCTTATTTTGCGGGGATTGCGTGCCGTGACGGATTTTGAGTACGAGTTTCAGTTAGCCGGTATGAACCGGAAGCTATTTAAAACCGCCGACACCGTGTTTATGCCAACTTCAGAAAATTTCACCTACATTTCGTCGTCCTTGATACGAGAAATTGCACAACTCGGTGGAGATGTCGGCGAATTTGTACACCCACGCATTAAAGCGGCCCTTGAGGAACGCCTAAAGCAAACGGACAATTAGCGTGGCACTGAAAATTACTGGAGAGTGCATTAACTGCGATGTGTGTGAACCCGTTTGTCCCAACAAGGCGATATTCGAAGGTGAGATCCATTACGAGATAGATCCGGATAGATGCACAGAATGCGTCGGCCATTTCGAGATACCACAGTGCGTAGACATTTGCCCGGTAGATTGCATTCCGCACGACCCTAACCACGTCGAAAAGCGCAAAGCTCTGTTGGAAAAATTTCGGCGACTTACGGCAAATGATACAAGATCGTCTGTGATCTTATGAGACAGTCTATCCGGCACTTTCTGAGCGCGCTCCCAGTTTGGTTCGCGATTGGGGTGGTAGCCCCGATGGCGGACGCACTCCCCCAAGCAGGGGGTAACGCAATAGCGTCTGCGCACCCAGCTGCAACAAGGGCGGGAAAAGAAATCTTGGAAAGTGGTGGCAATGCATTCGATGCAGCAATCGCGGTGGCGGCGGCCCTTGCTGTCGCGGAACCTTACTCGTCAGGCCTTGGTGGTGGCGGTTTCTTTTTGTTGCATCGGGCGAGTGACGATAAGCGAGTTTTTATTGACGCTCGGGAAACCGCGCCTGCTGCCGCGACCGTAGACATGTTTCTTGATAAAGATGGCGAATTCGTACGCGGGCGTTCACTCAACACCGGGTTAGCCGCCGGTATTCCCGGCTTGCCAGCGGCACTGGTCCATGTAGCGGAAAACTACGGTAATTTGCCTCTGTCGCAATCGATAGCCCCTGCCGTGGCGCTGGCAAAAGAAGGTGTAGAGATAGGACGGCGCTACAGCCGTATGGCAGGTTTTCGCGAATCGGCGTTTTCCGCTTCTCCCGCGGCGGCTAAAATCTTTCTACGTGATGGGAAAGCTCCTGAGGCGGGGTATGTTATCCGGCAGCCAGACTTGGCGGCTACGCTTGAACGAATTGGAACCGCTGGTCTCGCGGGGTTCTATTTTGGCGAGACAGCAGAAAGGCTCGTTATGGGCGTTAAATCCGCTGGTGGAATCTGGGAACTCGAAGACTTGGCAACCTACCGTGTAAAAGAACGCTCCCCCATCGTCGCGAGTTATCACGACATCAAGGTTATCTCCGCGCCGCCTCCTTCATCCGGCGGAATCGTGTTAGTCGAAGCTCTTAATATTTTAGAGCACTTCGATCTAAGTGGAATGGAAAGTAACGTTCGGCTGCATACAATAATAGAAGCGATGCGCAGGGCATATAGGGATCGAGCCGAGTTTTTGGGCGATCCCGACTTCTATGAGGTACCAACGGCACGTTTAATCACCAAAGAATATGCAGCCACCTTAGCAGAAAGTATAGATTTGGGACGGGCGACTCCAAGTACGATGTTGCCTGGGATAGCGGGACATCCAGAGGGCCGCGACACCACGCACTATTCGATTCTTGACGCTGAAGGGAATCGAGTTGCTGCTACGCTCAGTATCAACTATCCATTCGGTACGGCTTTTGTCCCAACTGGTACTGGCGTTTTGTTAAATAACGAGATGGACGACTTTTCTTCCCGTCCGTTGACCCCCAACGCCTATGGCTTGGTCGGCGCGCATGCGAATGCTATCGCCCCCGGGAAACGTCCCTTGTCGAGTATGACCCCCACTTTTTTGGAGAGCAAAAACGCGGTCGGTATTCTTGGAACACCAGGTGGTAGTCGTATTATCTCGATGGTCCTGATCGGTGCCTTAGAATTCGCTCGCGGTACGGATCCGGATGTTTGGGTAAGCGCCAATCGGTTTCATCATCAGTACCTTCCTGACGAAGTCCAGTTCGAGCGTAAGGGGCTGACAGAGGTCCAGCAAAATGCCCTGCGGGGGAAGGGACACACCCTGCGTGAGGTGAATCGGAATTATGGCAACATGCATGCCATCCTATGGAATAGGGAAACTGGAGAGGTGAAAGCAGCTAGCGATCGGCGTGGGGAGGGTGACGCTCAGGTCTGGTGATGGCAACTCAGCTTTTAGCGTTGGCATCCGCTACAAAAAAAGCTCGAACGTTGGCCGATCATCTTAGAGCGCAGCGCCTGCCCACAATGGATACAAGGCTCTCCAGCGCGTCCGTAGACTTGAAGTTCATGTCCAAAGTATCCGGGCGCCCCTGTCTCCGACACGAAATCCCGGAGTGTGGTACCGCCCACCTCTATCGCCCCAGTCAGCACGGAGCGGATTACGTTCGATAGACGTTGGTACCGCCTGAGCCCGATTCGGCCCGCTGCCCGCCCAGGATGGACGCGAGCGCGAAATAAAGACTCATTGGCGTAAATGTTGCCGACGCCGGCAATGATATGCGCGTCCATAATGAAATTTTTTATTGCGAGCGTCCGCCCACGTGATCGGTCGAACAAGTAACCTCCGTCACAAACTGGATCGAAAGGCTCTGGTCCGAGATCTCTCAAAAGGGTGTGCTCCATGGGATTGGATTCAAGCCAAAGTAGCAAGCCGAACCGACGTGGATCCCGAAAGCGCATGCATAGATCACCCGAAAAGTGAATCTCAACGTGATCGTGTTTTTGCCGCGGGCTTTTTGATGAAACTACGCGTAAGCTGCCCGACATCCCGAGATGGATGACCAGGGTGCCGTAAAGAAAATCCAATAGAAGATATTTAGCGCGGCGAGTAACTTTGGACAGTTTGGCACCGGGTAAAATTGACGGCAGGTTTTCAGTTACAGGCCGCCGTAAGCGCTTGTCATAGATATTCACGGTGTCCACCGTGTGGTTTTGCAGGAGGATTTCTATGCCTCTACGCGTCGTTTCCACCTCGGGTAATTCTGGCACCGCGTTCCCTTCACAATATGTTGTACATCCCGGAAGAGTGGCTCCTAGGAGTTTGGAAATTATAGAACGTGGCATCGCCTCGGTGTGCGGGGTGACGCCTGACTGGAGACGCTGTGAAACAATAGAACGTCATAATACGGTTACCAGCGGGTGCTAAGGGGTTTCAGGCAAAAGCGAAAACAGGGTATGTTGCACTTGGAGACGGTCTCGTTTTAATGTAGGTTCAGTCTATGGGAAAGCTGCTAATGGATGGGTTTGTACAGCTGCCGTGGTGGGGGTATGCCTTGGTTGCTCTTACCCTTACCCATGTGACTATTATAGCCGTCACTATATTTTTACACCGCAATCAAGCGCATCGCGCGCTTGAACTACATTGGGTTGCAGGACATTTTTTTCGCGCGTGGTTGTGGTTGACGACGGGGATGAATACGACGGAATGGACGGCGGTCCACCGCAAACATCATGCTGAAGTGGAGACGGAGAAAGACCCGCATAGCCCCTTGATCTATGGTATTGGCGAGGTGCTATCACGGGGTGCAGAGCTGTATCGATCAAGTGCCTCGGACCCTTCTGTGATCGAGCAGTACGGATTTGCAACGCCTGACGATTGGCTTGAGAAAAGTTTTTATCGCCCTTATCCGAAGGTAGGCATAGGAATTATGCTGGTTTTCGATGTCATATTGTTCGGTCCCATTGGAATCACAATTTGGGCGATTCAGATGATTTGGATTCCGTTTTTTGCGGCGGGTGTTATAAACGGAGTCGGCCATTGGCGTGGTTATCGCAATTTCGAGACGCCGGATGCCTCAACCAATATTGTTCCATGGGGCATCATAATCGGCGGTGAGGAGCTGCATAATAACCACCACGCTTTCGGCGGTTCGGCGAAGTTTTCATCTCGACCCTGGGAATTAGATCTAGGTTGGGTTTACATATGCATTTTGGAGTTTTGCCAATTGGCAAAAGTACGGAACCTGGCGCCCATACGGCCGGTCGTAGATAGGGCCAAGCTGGCACCGGACATCGAAACTTTAAAGGCGGTTGTAGGGAGTCGGTTACATGTCATGGCCGATTACAGCCGGATGGTCGTAAAAGAAGTTTACAAAGAAGAATTAAAAAATGCTGCGGCAGATATTCGCCGGTTTATTAAACCTTTGCGCCCATTAATGTTACAGGCTGAAGAATGCATGAACGAGTTTGAGCGGGGGGCACTGCGAGATTTGCTAAGGCACAGCAAACCGCTTGAGATTGTCTACAGGTTCAGGCTGCAGTTGCACGAGATATACAGACAACGAAGCTCCAGTCGTGAACACTTACTAAAATCATTACAAGATTGGTGTCAGCGGGCTGAAGCCACCGGGATTAAGGCGTTGGAGGATTTCGCGAGGACTCTGCGCGGGTACACTTCGCGGCAGACAGTGTAGGTTTCTTTGCTAGTATGGCGCTGGGTTCTGAGGCGAATTACGTCCTAGTCGCCTGTAGAAAATGACAACAAAGACATTGCAGTTGTCATCATTTAATTTTCGATTCCTTGTAAATCACGTGTTTGCGGACCACAGGATCGTACTTTTTGCGTTCGAGCTTGTCGGGATGAGTCCTTTTGTTTTTGGTCGTTGTGTAATAGTGTCCAGTACCAGCCCCGGATACGAGTTTAATTTTTTCTTGCATATCTACACCCTTTCTCCGCGCTTTCGGATTTTCTTCAGCACGCTTTCGATACCGATTTTGTCAATGATTCGCATACCCTTTGTGCTCACGCGTAAACGCACCCATCGCTGCTCACTTTCTATCCAAAAGCGGTGTGAATGCAGGTTTGGGAGGAAGCGCCGACGCGTCTTATTATGTGCGTGCGAGACATTATTGCCGCTTGCGGGTTTCTTTCCGGTGACTTGGCATACCCGAGACATGTGGTGCTCCCGACGAGACTTTGAAGGAAGTGGGTGATCGTAACGAACTTACGCGCGTGCGCCAAGTTTCGGCAGCAATGCTATGGAGCGAGAGTGCGCCTGTCTTTGTCAGTGATTTTTCCTTGGTGGGGGGCACAAAACTACATGGACGAGCTGGCATCGGGTAAAATTGCCTAGGATAGATGGCATTCGCTGATGAATACACTGAACGCAAAGCGGATAATATTGGTTGTTTCAGGGGGCATTGCGGCCTACAAGGCCCCTGATGTGGTCAGAAGATTGCGGGAGGCAGGGGCAGAAATACGCGTCGTTATGACCCCGAACGCCGCCGAATTCATTACACCGCTAACGCTGCAAGCGGTCTCTGGCTTTGAAGTTCGAACGGCTTTATTCGACCCAATCGGGGAGGTCGCAATGGGCCATATCGAGCTTGCGCGTTGGGCCGATGCCGTGGTCATAGCGCCCGCAACCGCGGATTTCCTCGCTCGCCTTCGCAGTGGTCTCGCGGAGGAACTCGGGGAGGCGCTTTGTCTTGCTACTTCTGCGCCCGTACTTGCCGTACCGGCTATGAACCAGCAAATGTGGCTGCACCCAGCGACCCAAGATAACATTACTGCACTCATGGGGCGGGGTGTAAAACTCGCCGGCCCGGTTGAAGGTAGCCAGGCGTGCGGTGAATTTGGCCCAGGGCGCATGATGGAGGTTGATGCTATTGTGTCTGCCGCTGCGGGCCTATTTGAAGAACAGATCCTTGCCGGCCGTAGTATTTTGATTACTGCGGGGCCGACCCGTGAATCCATCGACCCGGTGCGCTACATCACTAACCATAGCTCTGGGAAAATGGGATATGCAATAGCCGCTGCTAGCCTCGAGGCGGGGGCGACAGTAATTTTAGTTACTGGGCCGACCAGTCTCGAACCGCCGACCGCGGCTACAACGATCGAAGTATGTACGGCGCAGGAAATGCACGAAGCGGTAATGAATGGCGTGGAAGAGGTGGACATTTTCATAGCAACAGCGGCCGTGGCGGATTATCGTCCGGATAAACAATCCGACAAAAAAATTAAACGCGACGGACGGAAGGTGGCCCTCGATCTGGTTCCCAGCGTGGACATCTTGCGTGAGGTGTCGCACTCTTCGTGTCCACCTTTTACGGTTGGGTTTGCGGCGGAAACTGACGACATCGAGCGGAATGCGCGCGACAAACTTGTAACGAAATCCCTAGATATGATCGCTGCTAATAACGTCGGAGGGTCGGAAGTGGGATTCAATGCTGACGAGAACGAACTGTTGGTCATTTGGAAAGATGGTATGCAGAATTTACCACGCGCTCCGAAGTCGCGGATCGCGCGGGCCCTCGTGGAACTCATCTCCGAACGTTTTGATCTCAGTAACCTTGGCAAAGACTGAGCGACGGCTAAGTCAACTCGGGGGCTGCTCCGCATCCCTATCGTTTGGACTGCGGACATGAACACATTTGGAATGGCTAGACGATGCGAGTATCTCCTTCCGCTTCCTGAAGTGTTGTTCGAGAGAGCGATTGGTTGAGAAGTCGCTCAGCCGTGTTGGCAAAGCCAACCTGAATAACCCGAATGGCCATGTGTACGTCGACGGACTGATCGGGCTTCCTAATTCACGAGGGGCTTTAGCCCTTCGGAAATAAAGAAAACAGGAGGCGGGTAACCCAATGGACATACCCGACATCGCGGCGTCGATATTTCGGGCGTACGACATCCGTGGCATTGTCGATGAAACGTTAACTGAAGAAAGTGTCTACTATATTGGTCGTGCCTTGGGCGCCGAAGCTGCTAACCGGGGGCAGAAAACGGTAATTGTTGCGCGGGACGGACGTCATTCAAGTGCCGCCCTTTCAAGTGCCGTGAGTAAGGGGCTGCTCGAATCGGGCCGTAATGTACTAGACATCGGATTAGTGCCCACGCCACTTTTGTATTTTGCAACGCATCATCTATCCGCCAGCAGCGGCGTCATGGTTACGGGCAGCCATAACCCCCCTGAATATAACGGTTTAAAGATGGTGTTAGACGGTGAGGCGTTGTCTGGTGTGGCGATCCAGAACCTTCGAAATAGAATAGCAGACGGAAATCTTACTAGCGGTCACGGTTCTATAGAGTCAAGTGAAATCATACCCGAGTACATTCGAAGCATGAAAAATCGGATGAAGGCGCTGTGTGATAACGGACTGAAAGTCGTAGTTGACTGCGGAAACGGGGTTTCCGGCATCGTTGCGCCGAAAGTGTTAAGAGCGCTCGGCCACGAGGTCATAGAACTCTATTGTAAGGTCGACGGCAATTTCCCAAACCACCATCCGGATCCTTCCCAGCCCGAAAACCTAAAGAATCTGATCGGTACAGTCATCGATAAAAACGCCGATCTCGGGATAGCTTTCGACGGCGATGGGGACCGACTCGGTGTCATCGATGGGAGGGGGCGTATTATTTGGCCTGACCGACAACTGATATTGTTCGCGCGCGATGTCCTTACTCGCAACCCTGGCGCCAAGGTTATTTGCGATGTCAAATGCAGCCGTCTTTTGTTTCGCGAAATAGAGCTGCTTGGTGGCGAGCCGATAATGTCGCCAAGCGGTCATTCCTTGATAAAGTCGAAAATGAAAGAAACAGGGGCTTTGTTGGCAGGAGAAATGAGCGGGCACATCTTTTTAAAAGAACGTTGGTATGGGTTCGATGATGCCTTATACGCGGCAGCACAATTGCTGGCAATTTTGGCGAGTGGTGACCAATCACCGACAGCCATGCTCGCCGATATCCCTGGCGGTATTGCGACGCCGGAACTGCGTTTGGACATGCCTGAAGAAGAGCATGCGGCTTTTATGCAGAGGGTTCTAGCTAGCGCTAAATTTGACGATGCCGAAATCACCACAATAGATGGACTTCGCGTAGACTTACGGGATTCTTGGGGATTGATTAGAGCATCAAATACCACGCCCTGCTTAATACTCCGGTTCGAAGGAGATAATGAAGTTGCACTTGAAACGATCAAAGGGCGGTTTCGACGATTGTTGGCCGACGTCAACGCCGACCTGCCACTTCCATTTTAAAGGCGTAGGATAGGGGCGCGTCGGACAATAGGATGAACAATGGCGCTTAATTCAGAAGATGCTTTAAATATTGCACGGGTTTTGACCGAAGCGTTGCCTTACATCCAACGCTTCCAAGATAAGACCATCGTAATCAAATACGGTGGAAATGCGATGGTGGACGATCAGCTGAAATCCAGCTTTGCCCGCGATGTGGTTTTGCTGAAATTAGTTGGCATCAACCCGATTGTTGTTCATGGAGGGGGGCCGCAGATCGCTAACGTGCTGAAACAGATAGGAAAGGAGTCGCGCTTCGTAGATGGCATGCGCGTTACCGACTCTGAAACCATGGATGTTGTGGAGATGGTATTGGGCGGGCTCGTCAATAAAGAGATTGTCAACCTTATTAACGTCAACGGAGGCCGAGCCATAGGCCTGACCGGGAAAGATGGCCCGTTGATATTTGCGAGAAAATTAAATGTCACTGCAGGAAGCAATGCAACTGACGCGCCGGAGCTCATCGACCTAGGACATGTGGGGGAGGTAACCGGAGTAAACAAACTAGTACTCAAATTTTTTGAGGGCGCTGATTTCGTGCCCGTAATTGCTCCGATCGGTGTGGGAGAAGACGGGACTTCCTACAATATCAACGCTGATATGGTTGCGGGAAAAGTGGCAGAGGTAACGCAAGCGGAGAAACTGATCTTATTGACTAATACAGCAGGGTTGTTGAACGAAGAGGGGGAAACATTGGCCCGACTCGAGGCAGCCACCGTGCGTAAATTGATCAAAGCCGGCACGATTTCCGGCGGGATGCTACCAAAAATTAAAGCTGCTTTAGACGCGGTTAACGCCGGTGTAAATCGCTCCCATATTGTGGATGGTCGTGTTGACCACGCCCTCGTCTTGGAGCTATTTACTGACAAAGGCGTCGGAACACTTATCGAGTAAATGAAAACAAGCCGTCGGCACCAAATCTTAGAAGTACTCGCTGACGAACTTGAGTCTAAGCCAGGATCTCGTATAACCACAGCGACGCTGGCGGCGGCAGTTGGCGTTTCTGAAGCGGCTCTTTACCGACACTTTACCAGCAAGGCAAGGATGTTCGAGGCCCTGATTGAGTTTGCCGAATCCTCTATTTTTAGTCTTTTGAACCAGGTGATGGGTGAGCAAAAGGACGCGTACACTCGATGCTTACATATGACTACTGCAATGCTCAAATTCGCCGAGCGAAATCCTGGTGTCGCTAGAATCTTGGTTGGCGATATTCTTCTCGGTGAGCATGAACGTCTACGGCGGCGCGTTGCCCAATTTTTTGCCCGGGTAGAAACGCAATTCAAGCAAGCATTACGAGAATCGGTTCTGATAGAGGACAAAACGCTTCCGGTCGATCTCGTCGCACCAATGTCGGGGTTGCTTCTCACCGTAGTGACTGGCCGCTTGGATCGTTTTGTGCGGTCGGACTTTACTGAACTACCCACCGTTGGGTGGGATATTCAATGGCGACTTTTGTGTAGCGGTCTTTTCGTCAATTAAAACGTCGAGTTGTCATCGGCCTTCATACGCCGTATCGATCCAGATAAGCCTCAATCTCCGCAACCTCCCTTTGCCAGCGTTTGTATTCTCGTATGTAGGTTAGGACCCCTTGAAGCCCAACGATGCTCATGACCGGTATTTGGTACTTTTTCTCGACTTCCTGTGCGGCGGACAAATGCCCATGCCCGCGTTCTTCTCGATCGAGCGAGATCATGACACCACAAGCTTGCGCGGTTGTAGCCGAAATAAGCCTCATTGAAGCGTTCACCGAGGTCCCGGCCGAAATTACGTCGTCTACGATTAAAACACGCCCAGATAGGGGGCTGCCCACCGTGTTGCCCCGCTCTCCGTGATCTTTGGGTTCTTTTCGGTCGAAACTGACCGGTATATTTCGTCCGTATTCGTGATGCATCGCGATTGCAATCGCCGTCGCGAGCGGTATTCCTTTATAGGCGGGGCCAAACAGCATGTCGAAATCAAGCTTTTGATGGAAAATGGCTGCCGAGTAGAACGTGCCGAGCCGTGCCAGGTCTGAACCTTTGTCGAAAGCACCAGTGTTAAAGAAATATGGGCTGATGCGTCCGGATTTCAACGCGAACCGGCCAAACTGTAACGCGCCCACGGCTAGCGAGAATTCTATAAATTCGCATTGATAGTTTTGCATGAAAATACCTGATAGTTCTCTGGTGGGCGTATTCGCGAGGTATGATACGTGGGCACAGGCCAGGCCGCACTTCATGCACAGCAGCGAGCTCATAACCGGGTGTCTCTATGCGCGTTATTTCACTAAACCTAAATGGTATACGTTCCGCCCACTCCAAAGGGTTCTATAAGTGGTTAGTTCGCCAACGTGCGGATGTTGTTTGTTTGCAGGAAACAAAAGCGCATCTTGCTCAATTGTCAGATGAAATTCGGACACCGGGCCGTTGGCACACTTATTTCTTCGATGCTGAAAAGAAAGGCTATAGCGGGGTCGCGATTTTCTCGAAAATTGAGCCCGATAGTGTGACCAGGGGACTAGGTTTAGAGGAATTTGATAGGGAGGGGCGCTACATACAACTTGATTTCGGTGCTTTGTCTATTTCCTCCATATATATACCCTCAGGTTCATCCGGCGAGGCACGACAGCGGATGAAATTTTTATTCATGGAGCGATTCACGCCTTGGCTGAAAAAAGCCAGAAAAAGTAAGAGGGATTACATTTTATGCGGGGACTGGAATATCGCACACAAGGAGATCGATCTAAGAAATTGGCGATCAAACCGGAAAAATTCTGGGTTTCTACCAGAAGAGCGCACGTGGATGGACCAGTTATTCGACGAAATTGGATTCGTCGATGCGTTTCGCGTTGTAAATGAAGATGGCGAGCAGTACACCTGGTGGTCCAACCGTGGGCAGTCTTGGGCAAAAAACGTCGGGTGGCGCATCGATTATCAAGTCATTACGCCTAGACTCGCTCCTATGGTCGAGAAAACGGCGATATACAAACGATCGCGTTTCTCGGACCATGCGCCATTAATTATTGATTATCGGTGTGCGATTGCAGATTTCTGATTTGTGGGGCGCGTTAGGCCTTACGTCTTATGCGATAGATCGCGATCTCGGCAAGCAAGTTCGGCCACAAGCGCATCCCGATTACGGCCCGATGTTGAGAATCGACAAACGCTCGTTCTAAGACTTCAACATTATCCGCCACGCATAGTTCATCGAAGTCATCGATAGTACACATATGGATGTTTGGTGTGTCATACCATGTTTCTGGTAGATGACGGGTGACGGGCATTTTCCCAAAAGAGAATTGCATGCGGCACTTCCAATGCCCCATATTAGGAAAGGTGACGATACCCTCGCGTCCGATACGAAGGATCTCATCGATCAATGCGTGTGGAAACCGCATTGCCTGAACAGTCTGTGTCATGATTACGTAATCGAAAGAGTCATCGTCGAACTCTGACAAGCCGGCGTCTAGGTTGGAATGAATAACGTTCACCCCCCTTCCTATGCAGGCGGTAATGTTCTCAGAATCGATCTCTAAACCGTATCCAGTAACGTGCTTCGTCGAATGCAGTTCAGCGAGAAGGGCGCCATCACCGCACCCGAGATCTAGAACCCGCGCGCCGTCAGCGATCCAGTCCGCTATAAGTTCCTGTTCTGTGCGAAGGGTAGACACGATTAACGTCCCGTTTGAATCTTAGCGAAATAGGTGCGTAGAACTTGATGGTATCGAGGAATAGGGAGCAAAAAGGAATCGTGCCCTAACTCAGAATCAATGTCGATGTAACTCACATCATGGTCGTTGTCGAGCAGGGCCCGTACGATTTCCCGTGATCGTGCTGGTGAAAAACGCCAATCGCTGCTGAAAGAGATTACGAGAAACCGAGCGTCGCAGCCCGAAAGGGCCTCGGCCAAGCTACCCCTGTGGAGTTGGGCCGGGTCAAAATAGTCCAGTGACTTTGTCATTAATAGGTAGCTGTTTGCATCGAAATGGCCAGCGAAAGCCTCCCCTTGGTGACGCAGATAACTCTCAATCTGGAACTCAATATCAAAGCCGAAATTGAACTTTCCGTCGCGAAGTTCCCTACCGAATTTCGCGTGTAAAACGTCGTCTGACAGATAAGTTATATGACCGACCATCCGCGCGAGCATCAAGCCTCGTTCCGGAGCAACATCGTGTTCGTAATAGTGGCCGCCGTGGAAATTCGGGTCGGAACGGATTGCATGCCGAGCGATCTCGTTGAAAGCGATATTTTGTGTAGAAAGTTTGGGTGCCGCAGCGACAACAAGGGCATGGCGTATGCGAGTTGGATACTTGATGGCCCACTGTAAAACCTGCATACCGCCAAGACTGCCACCCAAGACTGCCGCCCATTGTTCAACTTCAAGTTCATCCGCGAGCCGCGCTTGACTCACGACCCAATCGCGGACTGTCACAATCGGGAAATCCGGGCCGTAGGGTTTTCCTGTCTCAGGCCGAATTGAAAGTGGGCCGGTTGATCCTCCGCATCCGCCTAAATTATTGGGGCATACAACGAAGAAGCGATTCGTATCGAGCGGTTTACCGGGACCGATGCAGTTATCCCACCAGCCCGGCTTAGCATCGCCGGGATCGTGAAAACCTGCGGCATGATGGTCTCCACTCAGTGCGTGGCAAACCAAAACGGCATTATCCCGCGCTGCATTAAGTTCCCCATAGGTTTCGTAACGTAGTTCATATGTGTCGAGCAGGGCGCCCGAATCCAAAGCGAGCGTCTCGTTAAACCGTTGGCTCTTTGGGGATACTAGCCCGACATTGTCGGCGGGGATCGTGTCGGTCATGTCATTGGTCGCGTGTTTAAGTTCGAATTGGTATGTCTTTGAGTCTAAAGACTGCCCGAATAGCCCGTGACGGTAACGTGTGTCAGGGCTATTTAGAAAAAATTACGTCCAACATCACGTATCGGTTGGATCGCGATCATATCTAGGACATTCAGTAGAAGTATAGCTATAAAGGGGGAAAAATCGAGGCCACTGACAGGTGGGACCGCATTACGAATGGGGCCCAAGATGGGCTCAGTAAGAGAGTGGAGCAGTGATATGAATGGACTGTAGGAGCCCTGTGCGACCCAACTTAATATAACTTGAACGATGATTGCGCCCGTAAAAGCCCACAGAACCTTGCTTAGGATTTCGGCAACCGCTATCGCCATTATGCCAAAGAGGGGAGTACTGCCGCTTTGGACTAGTCCGACAAGCCAAATATTGATCATTTGAAGGAGCAACAACAGAACAACCGCGGCTGTGTCTAGCCCCTTGATGGACGGCACCCAACGCCGCATAGGACGGAGTGTTGGATTAGTGAGAGCAACGATCGCCTGACATAGCGGGTTATAGAAGTCGGCGCGTACGAGCTGTAGTAAGAAGCGTAGCAGGACAGCAAAAATATATACCCCTAACAGGGCGTCTAGTAGAAACATCCCAGCGTTGGATAAATACCCCCCGCCCATCAGTTGTCCAACTGTCTAGCCAGTTCGATCGAACGGTCGCGTGCGGCTCGTAACGCATTCATGATGATGGTGCTAAGCCCCGCATCGTCAAAAATTTTAAGAGCGCGTTCTGTTGTCCCGCCGGGGGACGTGACTTGCTTACGGAGTGTAGCTGGGTCCTCGTTCGACTGTCGCGCGAGAAGTGTAGCTCCATACCCAGTCTCGATAGCAAGGTTACGGGCAAGCTCGCTCGGTAATCCTAAATCGATAGCTGCGCGTTCTAGCAGTTCCAGAACTAGAAAGAAATAGGCGGGTCCGCTGCCCGATAATGCCGTGACAGCGTCTATCAGGCTTTCGTCTTTGAGCCAAAACGCCATCCCGACGGCTTCAAGGAGTTCGCTGGCCAATTTCTGTTGTTCCGGATCGACAAGCAGATTCGCGACCAAGCCTGCCGCGCCGCTGCCAACGAGTGCGGGAGTGTTGGGCATACAGCGGACTATCGCACGTTGTCCACCCAGCCAAGAACTAAGGGCGTTAAGGGGAACTCCTGCCGCTACAGAAACGTAAAGGGCATTACTAGAGGTTTTATCGGCGAGTTCGATGGCCACCTCGCGCAATTGTTGCGGCTTAACGGCGAATACGATGACATCCGCGTCTTGGACTGCATCTACATTACGTTCAAACGCTTGGATTCCGAAATCGATTGCACTGCGAGTACGGCATTGGTCTGACGGATCGGAAACGTGGATCCGGGAGCTTGGGTGTCCCGCAGCGATCAAACCGCCAATAAGAGCGCGGCCCATATTGCCGCCGCCGACGAAGGCATATAAAGGTTTCATTGGGAGGCGTCGGTGCTTAATTCTGGCAGTTTATCATGGCGGCTTAGGAGCGGGGGCCGAATATGGCGGTGCCGATTCGAACCATGGTCGACCCTTCCGCGATTGCCGCCGAGTAGTCGTTAGAAGTGCCCATCGAAAGATGGTCGAGATCTACGGAATGGGAAAGCGCGAGTTCGCGTAGGAGTGCAAAAGCTTTTCGTTGTTGTGTGAAGTCCGGGTCGGGTGCCGGTAATGCCATAAGGCCACGGAGGGCAAGTTGTGGCAGGCCGGAAATCGTGTCGATTAGCATCGGCAAGTCTGGCGGGGTAACCCCGAGTTTTGTCGGTTCGCCACCAATATTGACTTGTATGCACACGTTTAGGGGCGGTAATGCAGGGTTACGTTGGGTATTTAAACGCTGAGCAATTTTTGGACGATCGACGGTATGAACCCAATCGAACAAGGCCGCCACCTCTGCCGTTTTATTACTTTGTATGGCGCCGATGTAATGCCACTCGATATTCAGATCAGGCGTCGCCGTGATCTTGGGTTTTGCTTCGCTGAGGTAGTTTTCGCCGAAGGCGTATTGCCCCCCAACGATGGCATCTCGGATAGCGGTGATTGGTTGACGTTTGCTAACAGCTATTAGTTTAACGCTATCCGGTTCGCGTCCGAACCGCATCTC
>Ga0310345_10001047_pt1 | contig 33075 bp, 26 predicted proteins | sample HC15DNA20500_MG_FD_204667 | JGI IMG/M metagenome (GOLD analysis project Ga0310345, IMG submission 204667) | Marine microbial communities from station ALOHA, North Pacific Subtropical Gyre - HC15-DNA-20-500_MG | ecosystem: Environmental > Aquatic > Marine > Oceanic | place: Pacific Ocean: North... | reverse complement strand
CAGATTACACCCAAGGCCGCCTGAAAATGCAGCCCGCTGGCCACACCCAATTCTACACCACATTGACGGACGCGACCATGGCCGCTGATGGGTCATTCCGCCCGATAATGGCCATGTCGAGGCGAAGGTTCGCCGCGCCCTTCGCCGCATGACCTCCCACAGCCAGCTTCGGAATTATGGTCAAAATCCGATCTCACCAGGGGTCAAATAGTAGCCGAGCATCCGTTTGGTTCAGAGACACGGCCTGCCAAGGACGAAGGTGTGAATTGAATCACCGGTGCGACGAGATTTGCACGCGTCAAAGGCCGAGAGCGCTTTCTGCATTAACGCCGCCACAGCGAACCCGTCCGCGATCCAGACCTGCCGTCGCACCGTTTGCGAAACTGGAGAACGCCGATGACCCCCGTGACGATCTCACTCACCCGAGGGACCGATCAGTCTGTATACGGCGTGGAAAATTGCGGCGCGGCATGAGCCGCAACACCGCGCCCAGGGCGCAATAGAAGAGATTGGAAAGAGGAAGAGCGATCGGAAGGGGAGTTGGAAAAATTGGATGCGCCGACAGGCGCAGCTGGTTTTCAGACTTGCCTTTCGATCCGTGCGTGCACCGGCACGCACGATCGTTCCTGAAGGATATAGTCTATGCGATCAATCTATCCGCAACGCCCCAGCGACGAGCATGCGGGCGATCATGTCGTGGTGTTCGATGTCGAATCGGTCGTCGACGCCGAAGCGGAGGACGGCAGTTTCCCGAAATGGCCGTTGCACCGGCCGGTGGTCGCGAGTTTCCTGACCGCGTCGCTGGACGATCATTGCTACCGGTTTCGGATGAAGAGCATCGTCTGCCAGCCGGGTGGGGAAGCGGACTTCTACCACGCGGTCGATGCGCAGATGCCGACGGGGGTGACGACCGTCGGGTTCAACAGCCGCGGTTATGATTTGCCGGTGATGCAGCTCGGGGCAATCGCCGAACGACGGTTCGATCTGGCCGGCTTGTCGCACCATGTGTGCGCGCACCGATTTGGCCGGTCGCACTGCGATTTGGCGGAGATGTATTCGCTTTATAGCGGGACTAAACGACCGAGCTTGTCAGAGATCTGTGACCGGCTCGGCATCCCTGTGAAAACCAGTGTGCACGGCAGCGACGTCGGTAAGCTGTGGCGATCGGGCGATGTCGATGCCATTGCGCGCTACTGCGAGGAAGATGTAGCAGCGACCTATTGCGCATGGCTTGCGCATCATGCCTGGCGGCACAGCGATGAGGCGTTGATCGTCCGACCGCTTGCCGCTTTCGCGCAGTGGATCGAACGCTCACCCAAACGCACGCACCTCATGCCGTTTGCAACGTCGCCGACTGCCGTCTGGGCACGATCGCGCGCGCTGGCGCTCAGCGTCGCCGATGCGCTTAAACTTGCCGAGCGCCGTGTCCAGCACGCCGCCGACGAACGCGCGTTCAGCGGCGTGGCGACCGCCTTCTAACTCGGCCAACCCAGCCTCTTTCAACCCATCCCATCCCATCCTGCGCCCATGCCGCTGCCGACATCCGATCGGCGGCGCCAAGACGCGCGCCCAGTTCAGGAAATCACCATGACCGACACCTGCTCATTCATCACGCTTGCCGTCGCGAGCATTCGCATCGATGCCAACCAGCGCGGTACCCATTCTGCCATGTCGCATCTGGCCGCCATGGCCGTGCTTATCGCCGAGCGCGATTCGGTTGGCACATGGACGTTCAACCTCAAGCGCCATGCCGTCGCCGCGGGCGACCGCGAAGACAGTTTGCTGCTGTGGGCGCTCAATATCCTGCCCGAATCTGGCATCGTGATCGGTTGGCAGCTTGCCAACCGGGCGATGGCACCGCTGCTCGATGCGGCGAGTACCGGCGATCCCGAGCTTGGCCGTGCCTTTCTCGAACAGCTGACCCGATTGGTGACGGCACCCAGCGTCGATCTCGCCGTCCATCATGGCGGCATCGGTGCACCGCTGCTGGCTGAGATCGCCGCCGGTTACGGTATTGACTTGCCGGTGACCGATTCTGCAGCGGTCGAGAGCGCCTGGGGGTTCGGCGATCGAGCCTGGCTTCGCGACCATGTCGAGGCTGAAGCCGTGGCCGTGTGGCGGCTATGGCTCGCTGAAAGCAACGGCACCGCCGGCAATGCTAGTGCCGCGTTCCACGCCTGGCGTTCGGGCGGCAGCAACACCCGGTCATTCTGACCTTCCACATCCTGTCCATGATCGATGCCGATATCGAGACCATTTTTCGGCATCGCTCGGCCGGCGACCTGAAGCGTGCGCTCCAGAGCGTGCTTGCCGTGCTAATCCGCACGACCCCGCGCCCAGCCCACTGACCGGCTTTCAACGCCATCACGACCTTCAGCCTGCGCAGCAGGCGAAGCCGCCGCACGCCCGTGCGACGGAATACCCAAGAGGAAATACACTCATGATGCATGCCCCAATATCGACCCATTCGGCCAACCTTGCCGCGACAAGCGCCTTTGCTGCAACCACGCCGCAGCAGCCGTTCGACGTCACGCCGATCCTGCACCCGCAGGCAGGCGTGCCTTCTGACAAGACCAAGACATTCTGGTCAGCGACCGCCAATGCGCTGTACATCGTTCGCGAAAACGGCACCGACCTGTTTGGGCAGACGCCCGACTTTGCTGCCAAGCTTGCAGCGTGTCCGGACCTGGTCGACCACGGTCGCCGTGGCCCGATTGGATGCGATGCCGACCCGATCGCCGGGCTCGACCTGTGGCGGCGGGCCGATGATGCTGCGATCATCGATCGGCCAAGCACGCCAGTCGCGTTCCACGCGATCGGCTGGCTGCCGACCGCCATGGACAAGGCCGATTGGCGCGAGCTTATCCTGACATTTCTGGATGAGCAGCTCGTCGCCAACGGCATGGTGGCTGACTGGGCGCTGCATGCGCTCGATGACGGGCAGGGAGGCTGGATCAAAAAGCCTCATATGCACGCCGTTATCACCGGCCGGTTCTGGAGAGGCCCGCGCCTGGGGCAGCCTCAGGCGGCGTGGCTCTCAACCACCAAGCGTCGCAACGCGCTTGGCAACGCCTGGGTGGCGACCGTCGGCGAGGCCATCTAGCCGTGGCGTTCACGATACAGTGGACCGTGCCCGACCAAGCCAACGCTCTGGTCGGGCAAGTTCTAAGCCGGTGCAGGTCATGACCGAGGGTTATCAGCCGGACCCGCCGACCGCAGCCGACCGGCGTCGGCTGCGGTCCGCACGGAAAATCGCCAAGCAACGGGTAGAAATGATCGTCGAGGCAAAGCAGCGCGCGGTGCGCGCTGCTTACCATGCCGAGCTGGGTGCAACCATCAGGTCGGTGTCGCCGTTCCTGGTCGCGCTGTTTGCGGCCCAGGGCATATCGCTGGATCACGCGGTCACCCTGATCGAACCGCCACCTGGCTGGCCGCGCCGACCACGCCTGTCGATGGGCGGCGTGGCCGACATCAAGCAAATCCGTCATTACTATGGCTGGTTCACACGAACGATTTGGGCAGGAAGACGCCCGCCGCCATCTAGGGACGGCACCCATGGCCATAGCTTCGATATTGGCGATGGCGACTGGGCACGGATCGAGGTGTTCGGCCATTCGCTTGAAGTCAGGGCACAGATCGGCGGGGCGCGGTTCGACACGCGGTTCGGCGTGCTGCGGATTGAGCTGCCGGATGCTCTGCCAGATACTTTGGCGATGGCATGCATCGGCAGGCGGGTGAGCGACATTGTCGATCACGCATCGTTGCGCGAGCAGCACTGGCTGATCAGCGGTATCGAGGAAGCGCACCCGAAGTTTCGGGGCCAGACGTTGGTATTGGCTATCGAGACGCTGGCTTACTCGATGCCTTGGGCAGATTTGACGCCTAGCACCTGAAGGCACGAGCAAATTGGCTGCGCTCAAAATGCGCAAGCGAAAGGTGAGCAGTCGCGGCAGCTTTACGGTATTCAAAATCGGAAAAAGCCAACCGGCTGCAATCAATTCTGTCAATCGGCGGTGATAACGATCGGATGGCGGTGGGGCGCTCAATGCCTGGGCCAGCTTTAGCGTTGCGCTGGCGGCTCCGGCTCTGCCGGCTTCTGCGGGTCGGGAACTCGGTCGTTACTGATGTCGAGAACCGAGACAGGCTTTGGGCCGAGGCCATGGCGTCAGCTGCGTCGCGCAGGGCCAACGCTGTATCTGCCGTCTGATATCATTCAAGGGTTCCGTTTTGGGATACCAGGACCTATCGCCTCAATCGTGACCGTTGCTGTGCGAAAGGGAGCAAGGGATGGCAACGACAGACAACTATGCCGCGAGCATCGTTGACCGAAAGCGACAAATCCGAGCGCAGTTCTCGACCAACATAGCTCGGCTGCTCGACGACAAGCATATGAAGCAGTCAACGCTCTGCGACGAGGTCACGCTCGAGTTCGGCCGCATGGGCGTGCTCAAGGACGAACGCGATCCGAACCGCGGCTGGCGCAGTCTGCAGCCTTGGGAGCTCAGCCGTTGGGCGCGCGGCCAGGTCACGCCCGATCCGGTGGCCATCGCCGCAATCGCCAAGGTCCTTGGCGTCCAGCCAGACGACATCGTGCACGGCGTCACGGCGGAATCCGATCCGAACGCCATCGTGTTCACGACCAAGCAGATGGGCGACAGGTTCTTCTGGGAGTTCAAGGGCACGGTCGACGTCGCCACGCATTCAAAGCTGCTGGCAGCGCTCACCGAACGATATAAGGGTGCCTCGTCGACGGTGATCCGGTGCGCCCGCTGCGGCGACAGGCGCGGCGTCGAGCAGCTTAACTTCCACACCGAGCTCGATGGCAGCACCAGCTATGTCTGCGATCCGTGCCATAGGTCGGGGGCTGTCGGCAATCCGCCGAGCGCGTGACACCGGGCGACATCCGCGTCAGTTTCCCAGCGCCTGTGGTTTGAGCGTAGAATCCTGTCCATGCATTGAAGGTCCCCGGAATGGTCCGGCGCCTTCGATCCTGGGGAGGAAGCAACCATGTCTTTCCACGACCTGCCTGCCACGCCTGCGCAATCGGGCCAGCCAGTAAGCGACCAGATGCTTCCAGAGCTGGTCGGCGTCGATGCCGATGGCAACGTCTACCTGGTTCAACGCGACGAGGCGGGCGACGTCGTCCGCTCGCAGAGCTGGTCCCCGGCCACCGATGCGGCGGACACGGTTCATGCCATGATCGAATGGCTGTCGAGCGGCGGTCCTGGTTCGTTCGCCTCGTTCGAGATTTGACCCGCAACGGGACGTCGTGGCGGTCGTCGTCAGTCGCCCGCGCCCATCTCCCAGATGCGCGTGCCGCTCGGGTCGCGCCGGAATCGCCAATCGTTCGTCACCGTCGTTGGCTGGTCGTCCATCCAGTCGATCTGGGACTGTAGGCGCATCCAGTCGATTGCTCTGGCTCTGAAGAGGTCATCGAGCTCGTCGCACGCGGTCGCCATCGCATCGGCGCCGAACCTCGCCAGCGTCCACCACAGGCATCGCGGATCGAGCGCGCCAGCGCGCGCCCATGCTATCATCGAGGACGCCGGATCCAGGGCATCGGCGATGGCCAGTGGCCACATGATGCCGTCGCTGGCACCGCGCCACGCTCGGTCGAGACGGTCCAGCGCCTCGTCATCGATGTCTATCCTTCCACCCATGCGCACCTCCTAGCTGCACGGATATGGTCCCGTACATCCTGGCGATCGCCAAGCGAACAATGCGCTTGAGATTCGTAGCGCATTATGCCAACAATAGATGTGACGCGCGTCCATTGCGTGTAGTTGATTGGGAGATCGCGAAATGTGTGACACTTCACCGAGGCAGGCATACACCACCTTTTCGAAGTCGGGCTGGGGTTCGGGCCCATGGAATAGCGAGCTCGACAAGGCGGTCTGGATTGACCCTGCCACGGGCCTCGACTGCATGTATCGGCGTTGCAGCGATGGGGGATACCTGTGCGGCTATGTCGCCGTCGAGCCTGGTCATCCGCTCTACGGTTTCGACCACGGTGCGATCCCGTCGTCGCTCGGCATCACAGCGCACACCGGCCTGGTGGAGAGCGGCCTGTGTGCGCACGGCAAGGAATCCGAGGCGATGTGCCACGTTCCAGCCGAGGGCCGGCCGCATGACGTGTGGTGGTTCGGCTTCAAGTGCGACGAGGACTGTGACCATCTTCCCGATGGGCGTCGCCAGCGCGGCGGCGCCGACCGAATGGGCATCTACCGCTCGACGACGTACGTGGCCGATCAGTGCACGAGGCTGGCCGCCCAGCTGGACGAGGTGGCCCGTGCGAATGCCGCCCCGTTGGCGATCTCATCGGCTGTGACGGCCGATGCGCCGGTCCGCACGATGGTGCCAGCGTGACCGGGCCATGGGCCTCCAACAGGCCAAGCCCGGTCGCGACGGCATACTCGGGCCGCCGTGATCCAGACCTGCCATGGGGTTACTGGATGCGCACCGCGCCGCATGGCGTCCTCGATGAGCATGGCGCAATCTGGCCGTCGATCAGGCTGGCGTTCTGGCGCGGCAGACTGGGGATGCGGCAAGGCGTCGCCCGCGAGAGCGATGCACCGGTCTTTCGTGACAACGAGCCTTGGCTGGAAGAGCAGTTCGAGGTGCTGATCGCAGTCCTGTCGGTCGCCGCTCGGGGTTTTCATACCGCCAGCCGCGAGCTGTCGGTTGACATCTTCCGAAACTCGGCCGTTTTCCAGCACCACTATCGCAACTGGTTGGTCGGTGCCGGACTGCTGATGATGGGTCCGAACATCTCGAGCAACGGAGTTCTCACCGACGAAGGCTGGGCAGCGCTGCTGATGCTGAAGGCGACGCGACCGAACCAGTTGATCGACGTCGAGGTCGGCTATGGCGCGATCGAGCTGGCCGGCGGCCGAGCGATGGCTGAGATCGCTCATCCCGCTATCGACACCCGCGAGCTCGCCTTCCTGTTCGAGCGCGAGGACATAGCCAGCCAGGCCTGCATCGTCCTGATCGATCGCAAGAGCACCCGGGGGCGGATGCCGATGCGTCACACCCTCTGGTCGGCGTCGTTCGGTGGCAAGCATGAACGCGATCGCATGTTCGCCTGGCTGTGCGCTCGCAGCGATCGCTGGGACGAGTGGGGCAAGACGGCGGGGCGAGGTGCCGATGCTCTGTCCCAGCACCTGCTAGCCACGTACATCTCATCGGTCGACTGGCGCGAACCGAATGGCGGAGAGCATCTGCTGGCGCTGACGCACGTGACGTGAAATCTTAGCTGATCTTGTGCTTTGACCGATGTCGCGATGTCGCATAGCTTTGCGAAAAGGGGGAAGCCAAAATGTCGATGGGGGCGCCGGTCAGCGACACCGGCAAGCTGATGAAGATTGGCGGCCAGCTAGTCCTCGAGCGGGATGAAGGCGGCACCTGGCGTCTGGACTGCGTTCGCCAGTTCCGCGATCTCGTCGGTCACCGCGTGCGTGTGCGCGGAATTCGTGCAGGCTTCGATGTGCTCGACGTGCCGTTGATCGGTGGGATCTCCCGGTGCTGAGGGAGCGCCGTCATATAAAGATTGGTTTATATCGAAGAGTCGACTCATTGACAGACGGCTGTTCGCAAGGCACGAAGCGCAAAGAACAACGGGAGAACGAAGGTGGTTCGCGCTCGGCAGATCGTCGGCATCAGCCTCCCTCCCGCTATTGCGCAAGCCTTCAAGGCGGAAGCACGGCGTCGTCGCATGCCGGTTCGGCAGCTCTTCCAGGAGCTCTGGGCCGCATACGATCCGCCCGCGTCCGACAAGGCGTGAACATGATCTTCGACGATTTGGATTGTGCGCCGGGGGCGACGCGCGGATCGAACCGATTCCAGGCCGCGTTGATGGCCGAATGCAAGGTGGAGCACGACGATGACTGACCAGCAGATCGCGAAGCGCCAACCGACATCGATCGAGCTGTTCGCCGGTTGTGGCGGCCTTGCCCTCGGAATGCATCGGGCGGGCTGGAACGGCCTGTTCGCCGTCGAGCGCGACCCAATGGCGTTCGCCACCCTCGACGCGAACCTGGTTGATGAGAAGGCGCCATATCGAGCGTTCAATCGGTGGCCGAACTGGATGCCGCGCAAAAGCGCCGACTTGGTCGCGCTGCTCGCCGACGAAGAGTTCAGGGACCATCTGCGCGGCCTGCAGGGCAGCGTCGACCTGGTCGCCGGCGGTCCGCCGTGCCAGGGTTTTTCGGTGGGCGGCAAGCGCGACGGCGAGGACGAGCGCAACAGCTTGGTCTACCGCATGCTCGACTTCGTGGAACTGGTGCAGCCGCGCGCGGTCCTTATCGAGAACGTCGAGGGCATGGCGCGCCGCTTCGTGTCTAAACCCGGAACGGCAGGCACGTCGGTCGCCGAGGACGCGATCGCGAAGCTCGAGGACCTCGGCTACATCGCCAGCTACCACCTGATCAACTCGGCCGACTTCGGTGTGCCGCAGGCCCGCAGGCGCGTCGCGATCATCGGCGTGCTGGCCGCCGGCATGTCACGGCAGGAATTGCACGATCTGACTGCCGTTGCGATCGAACGCGGCGCCAAGGCCGTCCGCGTCGAGCACGGCCTGCCTGCGGATGGCTTCATCAGCGTGAAGGACGCCATCGACGACCTTTCCGGCTCGCGGCTGGTCACGACCCCCGACAGCCCGCGCTTCAAATCGGGCACTTACACCGCAGCGAAGAGCGCCTACGCCAAGCTGATGCGCGAAGGCGTGGCGCCAGGCGCGATCCCGGATTCGCACCGCATGTCGGTCCATGGCGAGGGCGTGCGCGCGCTCTATGAGCTGGCGCACCGCACCCAGACCCCGGGCCGCCTGTCGAAGGAGTTCCTCGTCGCGAACGGCACGAAGAAGGACAAGAAGGTGCTGCTCGATTCGGCTGCCGTCGTGGCGACGATCACGACGCACCCAGACGAGTACATCCACTACAAGCACGCCCGGAACATCACGGTCCGCGAGATGGCCCGCCTGCAGTCGTTCCCTGATCGCTTCACCTTCCATGGCCGCTACACCATCAACGGGCCCCGCCGCCGCTTCGACGTTGCGCGCTGCAGCCAGGTCGGCAACGCCGTCCCTCCGCTGATGGGCGAGGGTCTGGGCCGCGCGGTGATCGAGGTGCTCGGCAAGATCGAGGACCGCAAGGCCAAGCCCAACACCGGCCGCCGCACTAAGGTCAATGCCTGACGCGCTACGCGGCCGCCTGACCGGCTTCGGGGATTCCATCAGTCAGGTCGCCGAGCGCGCCGCGTAGCGCGGCCGACAGGTCGTCGGCACGATCTGACGACACCAACACCATCTCGGCCGGCGCGCCCTTGGGCGCGACTGCAGTCGGAAACACCAGGACCGCCTTTGGTAGCTGGTCCTCGAGACCGGCCCAGATCGATGCGAAGTCGCGCAGGTAGCCGAGGACCTTGTAGACGCTGTCGCGCATGTAGGCCGGGTCCTCGCTCTCTTTTACCTCGACGAGGACGCGCCGCTCGGCCGCGCCCGCGCTGAAGCGGACGGATATGTCGGGTCGCCGCTCCTGCGCGGTGATGCCGTGATGGGCGCCAACCAGCTGCAGGTATTCCGACGAGCCGCCAAAGATCCCGCTCGGCACCTGGTCAAAGAAGATCTCGGCCTTCACGCCGTCCGGCCGCGTGTAGGTGGCGACGGCCGAACGGCCACGCTGGATGAGGCCATAGCTCTGCGGCTCGCCGAACCCCAGGTCGGCCTCGATCGACTGCATGACAAGGATTAGCACGTAGAGCTCGAACAAGTCCTCGCTCGCGACCGGCGCCAGCCATCCCTTGCGGAGCAGCTCCAGGATCTGTGCCCACTTGCCCCGGATGACCGCCTGGTCGAAGTCGCGCGCTAGATGGGCCAGCCGCGAATAGCGCGGATCGCGGTGCCGGATCGCCGTGGCCAGCATCCTCGCGTTGATGCGGTGCTCCAGCTCGACGCCCTGCAGATAGGTGTTCGACAGTGCCCGAGCGGCAGCGTCACGGATCCCTGCGAATCGCTGCGGCAGCGCGCCGGTCCCCCGTCGCGCCATCTCGTTGGCGGCGCTGACGATGCGGGTGAGGAACAGCTTCAGCAGCCGGTTTTCGGGGATGTCGGCCGACTTCTCGACGTGCTGGACCAGGTATCGGCCGCGCGGCACGGCGCCCGACAGTCGGCCGAGGATCGTGTCCTGCCAGAGCACGCGCCCCTTGAACGTTGGCTCGACCGATGGCGGCGACGATCGCGATCCGTGGCCAAGGTTCTTGAGCAGCACGGGAAGGTCGCGAAGGATGAACTGCTCGACCTCGGGCTGCGACAACCAATAGGCCGACGCCAGCAGCTCGACGCTCCCGCCGCGATCGTCGAGCCGCTCGAGGAAGGCCTGCACGTCGACCTCGCCGCCGTCCTCGAATGCAGGCAGGAACTCCAGATCGCGCCCGGGCAGCAGATAGCGTCCAGCGCTCGCCGTGTCGCAGATGGCCCGCGCCCAGGTCTCGCGCCTCGACGTCAACGGCTAGTCCATCGCCCCGGTGAAGGCCCGCAGTCGCGCCAGGCTCTCGTCCGGCAACGCTTGCAGGCCCAGGGTGCCGGCCAGCGACGCGGCGATGTCGGCAGTCTGCTCGTGACGCCCCTCGAACTGCGGGAACAGGTAGGATTCGAGCGCCGTCAGGACCAGCTTCGCCGGATCGTCCTCGAAGCGACGCATGCGGTCGATGAAGCGGATCATGTCGAGCGGGATGGCAGGACCGACGCGAAGGCCGAGCGCGCCCAGGCCGGCGCCGGTCTCGACCGCGAAGATAGCCGCCAGCTGGCCCAACACCGCATCGTGCAGGGCGTTGTCGTCACCGTCCTGCAGCACTGCGGCACCGGTCTCGAGGATCGCGCGATAGTCGGCCTCGTTCGGGATCGCGATGTCGATCACCGCGACGCGCCGCGAGAAAGCGAACGACATCTGGAACAGACTTGCCTTGTCGAAGGTGTTCATGGTGCCGATCAGGCGCCAGCCCGGATCGAGCGCATAGACGTGCGTGTCTGCCTGCTGCGTGTTCGCCATGCCCAGCACGACGCGCTGGTAGCTGCCGTCGTCTTGGCGCTTTCGGTAGGGGAGCATGATGCTCTTCCGCTTGCCGCCGAGCAGCGTGAACATCTCGCCGAAGGCCTTGTCGATGTCGGCCCGGTTCATCTCGTCGATGATCAGCCACTTGTTCGCGGCCATCGCCTCGGTGAAGACGCCAGGGATGAAATCGAGCGGCTCGGCGTCGCTGCCTGGCTGCGGGACCGGCATGTAGCCACCGATCGTGTGCACCGATGTCCAGTCCGAAGTCGCCGTCACCACGTCATAGGGTTGCGGGATCGTGCGGCATACCGCTTCGGCGAGCTCGGTCTTTCCAACGCCCGGGGCGCCCATCAGCAGCACATGCTTGCCGGCCGCCAGCGCGGCCACGACCTTCTCGTAGGGCTCGCGCATGCCGCGCAGGTCGCCCAGGTCAGGCTCGTCGGGAAGGGTCGAGAACCAGTCGGGCTCCGGATCCGGCTTAGGCACCTCGGGTTCGGCACCTGCCGGCGCTGCGCCGCCGCCGCCGGCAACGCCATCTGCGAATGCGTCGCCGGCCGCCACCGCGACGGTGGGCAGGTTTTCGCCGTAGTAGAGCAGCAGGATGTTCTTGCCGAACTCGCGGAGCGGCTCGAGCTGGTCCATCGCCTCGTCGACGGTCGCGATCAGGCGGCCAATGTCCGCCTCGATGCTGTCGAAGTTGCCGTCGTTCGGCGTCACGGCCTTGTAGGTCATGAACTGCTCGAACTGGCGGGTCACCGCGCGGACCGACATGCCGTCCTCGCGCCACCAGATGTCGGCATCGCCCCATGTCTTGTATTGGAAGCCGCGCTCGCGCTCGAGCGGGTCGATCAGGTTCTCGAGCTCGTGGCGCACGAAATTGGCGGCGCGACGCGGCTCGGCCTGCTCGGCGCGCGCAGCGCCCAGGAAGATGCCCATCAGCAGCCGAGTCGGGTTCGGGCCGACCAGCCACAGCCGGACATAGACGATGCCGAAGGAATCGTACTTGTCGACGATGCCCTCGGGATAGATGTCTAGGAAGCGCGAAGGCACGCCGGTCGGAAGGTCGCGCGCGCCGCTCGACCAGGCGAAGTCGCGCTTGAGGTTGAGGGTCGCGAGGAAGGCCTCAAGGCCCTCGTTCACCGCGACCGGATCGTCGACAACGAACTCTTCGATGAACAAGGACTTCCCCCCGATGATTCCCGCGCCCGTTCAAGGGCATCATGAAAGACGAGGGATAGATCGTGATGGTTGTTTAGCCAAGCGCCCGGGTGCTATGATGTGCGCCAGCCGGTCGATCGTCGCAGGCCCGCTGGCCGCGACTGCCGGGGCAGCAAAATAATTCGGGGGTATCCGTGGGGGTATCCACTAGACGCGCGCCGCGTCTAGTGACGCATTTCCGCGCTATTCCGGGTCAAGTTCGAATCCCTCCGTCTCCGCCATTTCAGCGTGAAACCATTTGATCCCTTCCCGGTGAGGGGCGGACAACCCGATTTGCCACCTTTGCGCGGCGCGGATCGTTGCGAATTTCGGCGGCCGAGCGTCGCGCGGTCGTGATCGGCGGAATTTCGACAGCATCTTGCGCGCCGCCCAGCCGTCGCAGCGCGGCGGGGCTTGCGCTCACTCGGACGCGAACTCTTGGCCGGTCAAGCGAATCGTCGACCCGCTGACCAGCGGGGCGCTGCGCTCAGCTAGCGGAACGCGCTGAGCGAGACGCCGATGATGCGCGGATCATTGTAGATGCCCGCGCGATAGTTGGAGGTGTCGATCACGCCGATCAGGTTGCGGTTGTCGGTCAGGTTGCGGGCGAACGCCGCCAGCTCGTAACGGCCAAACGCCACGCCCAGCTTCAGTCCCAGCTCGTTATTGCCGTCGGACGTATATTCGACGCTCTTGTAGAGCACATAATTGATCTTGCCCTGCAGGTTGAAATCGGTCGCGACGAACAGCCGCACGTCGCGGCTGGTGGGCAGCGGCAGATCATAGCGCGCGGTGAGATTCAGATTATAATCCGGGGCGTTGGGCAAAGTGTTGCCGTCGATCTGCGCGAAGAAGTTGTTGCCCACCCGCACCACCGGGTTGAGCACGGTCTGCGAGACGATGCCGCCCGCCGCGCCGACCTGGGCGAACACATTGCGATCGTTGATCTCGGTCTTGAGCAGGCTCAGCCCCGCGCTCAGCCGCAGGTTGCGCACCGGGCGCAGTTCCAGCTCGCCTTCCATGCCATAGCCGGTCGCGCGGTTGGCGTTGAACAGCACGCCATTGCCGTTGCTGTCATTGGCGTTGAGCTGGATATTGTCGACATTGTAATAGAAACCGCTGACGCTGAAGCGCAGCAGATCGCCGAGCAGCCCGGTCTTCAGCCCCGCTTCATAGCTGGTATTGGTTTCCGAATTGGCGGTGGTGAAGGGCGTGTTGAACACCGCCGAGCGGCCCTGGATGGTCGGCCCGCGGAAACCGCGCGCGACGCGGGCATAGAGGCTGACATCGTTGCTCGCGCGGTAGAGCAGACTCACGTCCCAGCTCGGCTGGGTGTCCGAGAGCGTCACCCGGCGCGCGCCGGTGAAGGTGGAAACGCCGGCGATGGTGTTCGCCGTCTGCAGCAAATTGGTGTCCTTGCTGTCCTCGGTCACGCGCACCCCGCCGGTCAGCGTCAGCCGCCGGGTGATGTCGAAGCTCGCCTGGCCGAACACCGCCCAGCTGGTGTTGACGTTGCGTAGCACCACGAAATTGTTCGGGTTCGGCGTGGTGCCGAGCACGTTGCTCGTCAGGAAGAAAGAGCGCTGATCGAACTCGGTGGTGTCGCGCGAGTCGAAGTAGATCGCGCCGACCTGCCATTTGAAGCGGCCGCTGTTCGGGCTCGCCAGGCGGACTTCCTCGGTCCATTGATCGAGCTGGCGCAGCCGGCCCTGAGATTGGCCGCAGCCCGCCGCGCAGATATTGGGCGCGACCCCGCCGAAATTGGCCGCGGCGCCGCCATCGGTATCGCCCCGGCTGAAGCCCGAGGCGCGCTCCCAAGCGGTGATCGAGGTCAGCGTGACCGGGCCGAAGTCATAATCGGCCTTCAACGAGGCGCCCCCGGTCTGATAGGCCTGCGGATTGTTGCGTGCCTCGTCATACGCGACAACCGAGCGATCGAAATTGGCCGGCACGGCGTTGGTGCCCCGCTGGATCGAGCCGCGATAGAAGATCGAGGCGGTGCCGGCATAGTCGCGGTAATGGCCGGACAGGCGCAGGCTCAGCGCCTCGGTCGGCTTGGCGAGCAGTTGCAGGCGGATGTCGCGCTCGTCGAACCCGCCCATCACGTTGCGCCCCGGCACCGTGCCATCGTCAGAGGGGCCGGTGTAAGTGTTGCTGATCCAATTGTCGCGGTGCTGGTAGAGGCCAGACAGGCGGAAGCTCAGCGTGCCGTCGCTCGTGATCGGTCCGCCGATCCCGGCATCGGCGTTCACCGTGTTGAAGGTGCCATAGGTCAGGCTGCCCTGGCCCGCCCAAGTCGGCGTCGGCTGGGCGCTATCGAACTTGACGATGCCGGCGGTGGTGTTGCGGCCGAACAGCGAGCCTTGCGGGCCTTTCAGCACCTCAACCTGAGCGATGTCGAACGCCGGGTTCGATTTGAGCACGACATGTTCTTCGATCACATCGTCCTGGATGACGGTAACGGGCTGCGAGGCGCCGAGGTAGAAATCGATATTGCCGAGGCCCCGGATGTAGAAACGCGGGAAGATGCGGCCGGTGGTCGATTCGACATAAAGGCTCGGCACGCGGCCGGAAAGCGAGAGCAAGGTGTCCGCGCCGCCCGATTGGAAGTCGCGAAGGGCCTCGGGCTTTAGCACCGAAACCGCGATCGGCACGGTGAGCGTGTTTTCGGTGCGCCGCTGAGCGGTGACAACCACGTCACCGCTCGACGCTTCATCACGGTTGTCGGTGGGCGCCGTCGCGTCGGCGCCCGGCGCGAGGGGTTTTTCAGCCGCGCGGGCCGGCATTTCCGCAATCACAGCGAGAGAGGGCACTCCGGCAAGCATCATCGCGCGCAACCACAGCAGCTTCGTCATATCGGCCCCCCATATCGGCGATCGGCCCCGCTATCGCGGGCATTGACGCCGATCACATGCGCGGGGCCGTGCGCGCGCCATGTGACACCGTTGTTGCAGCGCAGCACGTTGGGTAATATTAAACACCCGGTGCTCATGCTTCCCGTGTCACCCGGGGTGGCGCCGAGCCGTCCAGGGCGATCGCCGTCATGACCTTTCCCGCGGCAAGCCGGGCTACAGGGACGGTTCGGTGACCGCGTCGGCCAGCGCTGGGAACAGCTTGGCAGAGCCGGGCGCTTTCCTAAGGCCTGCCCGCCGCCTAGGCGAAGACCGGCGCGCGCCGTTCGGCGAAGGCGCGTGCGGCTTCGTGAAATTCGGGCGAGCGAAGCTGCGCCGCGAACAGCGCCGCCTCTGCCGCCATCTGCTCCTCGACTTGGGGACGGTTGCGCCGGATCAGCCGCTTGGTCGCCCGGACCGCGCCGGGCGCCAGCGCGGCGGCGGCCGCCGCCGAGGCATCGACCAACGCGGGCAGTTCATCGGCGGGGACGAGGCGCGATACCAGCCCCGCCGCCAGCGCTTCGGCTGCGGTGAGCGTTCGCCCGGCGATGAGCACGTCGTTCGCCCAGGCGAGTCCGAGCGCCATCGGCAGCAGCAGCGACGATCCCGCTTCCGGCACCAGCCCGATCTGAGCGAAGGGCGCGCGGAAAACCGCGCTCTCGGCGGCATAAACGAGATCGCAATGCAGCAACATGGTAAGGCCGACGCCAACCGCGATGCCGTTGACGCCCGCGACCACCGGCTTGTCGAGGTCGCGCAGGTTTCGCAGGAAGCGAGTCACCGGTGGTTCGCCCGCCGGCATCCCCGCGGCGAAATCGCCTAGATCGTTGCCGGAGGTGAAGGCGTCGCCGCTCGCGGTGATGATCACCGCCCGGATCGCCTCGTCCGCCCCCGCGCGCGCCAGCCCGTCGGCGAGCGCGCCGTACATCGCGTGCGTGAGCGCGTTCTTCCGCTCCGGCCGGTTCAGCCGCAGCGTCAGCACCCGCCCGTTCAACTCCGTCGCGACATGCTCGATCATGCTCTTCTCCTGGTGGTCGCGCCGCCGACAAGCGCGTCGGCATTGGTCGCCATATCGTTCAGGAAGCGCGCGATCGCCGCGCGTTCCTCGGGGGAATAGCCTTGCAGGAGGCGGCGGTTGATCAGCGCCACGCGCGCCCCCGCCCGGTCGGCCAAATCCCACCCCGCGGGCTCCAGCCGGAGCCGGTGCGAGCGGGCGTCCTCGGGGTTCGGCTCGCGTCGCACCAGCCCGCGCGCGACGGCGCGATCGACCAGGCCGCTCATGCTGGACGGCGCCAGCGCCAATTCCCGCGCTACCGCCGCGATGGGCGCGCCGTCATGTCGCTGAAGCGCGAAGACCAGCCCAAGCTGCGCGGCGGTGACATCGAACTCCGCCGTCAACAGGCGCTCGGCGGCGCGGAAAAGGCCCGTATGCGCCCGTTGCAGGGCATGAAAGACTCGCAGCGACATCGTTCGCGTACGAACAACATAATTCGTACACGAAGTAAATGGCGACTTGGGTCGCTTTAGGGATGGATCCGATCAAAGGGGAAAGCGCCGACCGCCTAAGCCCTGCCGGCGCCCCCGCGCGAGCACGGGCACGGCGCTTCAAAACCGGAAGCGAACGCCGAGCTGATAGGTCGTCTCCTCATAGCGTACCAGGCGCGGATAGGTAACGGCGCTGGCGCCGCTGAACGCGGTCGTCTCGGTCACGCGCACGGGCTCGTTCAGCAGGTTGACCGCGTCGAAGGCGAACGTCAGATTCTTGTTCAGATCGTAGCTCAGCGAGAAATCCAGGCGCGAGATCGGCTCGGTCCGCTCGGTATAGGGGCGGCCGGGATCGTTGCGGAACACCGATTGATAGGCGCTGCGCCAGTTGTACGACAGCCGCGTCGCCAGCCCACCACGCTCGTAAAAGCCGGCAACGTTGTACGCCAGGTCCGACACGCCGATGATCGGCCGCCGGACCACCGTGCCGGCGGTCGCCCCCGGATAATCGACCCCCGCGTCGAGATAAGTGACGTTCGCCTGCACGCCGAAGCCCCGCGCCCAATCGGGCAGCTTCAGGAAATCGAGGAAGGTGGTGAACTGCGCCTCCACCCCCTGGATACGCCCCTTGCCGGTGTTGAACGTGCTGTTGAGCTGCACCAGCCCGAAATTGGGATCGGTCACCAGCTGCGTATTAGGCTGGAGGAAACCCTGCAGATCGCGCCGGAACACCGCGACCGAGGCGAAGCCCGAGGGCGAGAAATAATATTCGAGCGACGCATCGTAATTGCTCGACAGCACGGTCGACAGGTTCGGATTACCGCCGCTCGCGGTGCGGAAGGCGGTGCCGGTGGGCGGCGGCCCCACGGTGAGCGCGGGGTTGAACTGGGCAGAGGTCGGCCGCGTGCGGGTGCGCGTGGCGGAAAGGCGCAATTGCAGCTGATCGGTGAAGCGGATGCGCGCGCTCGCATTGGGCAGCCAATCGTCATAGCTGCGATCGATCGCGACCGGCGTCAGCGTCCCGTCGAAATTGCGGGTCGTGCCGGTGATCGCGAACTGGGTGCGGACATAACGCGCGCCGATCACGCCATCGATCCGGATCGGCCCATCGAAATCGAACCTCAGCTGGGCATAGCCAGCATAGGCCGTCTCGCTCGCGTCATAGGTTTGGCCGGGATCGGGCGCCACCGGCGTCAGCGTGAAGTTGGTGCCACCGCGATCGATGGTGAACTGGCGCAGCCGCACCAGGTTCGCACGGATGCTGTTATAGGTCGGCGCGAGCCACTGGCGCAGGTTCGGCTGGATGTCGCTGCCGTCGAAGCCGGGATGGAACAGCTGGTAATCGAGCGGCACCGCGCTGAGCGGGATGTTCTGCGCCAGGATCGGGTCATTGCCGAAATAGCGGTTGCCGAATTCGCGATGCGCCCCGCGATCGGTGAAGCGGAAGCCGGCCTGCAACTGCTTCAGCCCCTTGTAATTCAGATCATAGCTGAAATCGGTGCGCAGCTGCCAATCCTTGCTGCGCGCCTGCTGCGCCTCTTCATAGAAGCCGCGATATTGGTAATTGGCCGGGTTGGCCGGATCGAAGCCGACCACGTTGAATTCGGGCCCACCGTCGCCGCGCGGCACATCGAAATCGATGTCGAGATTATAGGGCCCGCGCGTCGCGTAATCGACCGAGGCGGTGGAACCGGTGAACGTGGTGTCGGTGCGCGCCAGATCGATGCTCGCCTTCAGCCGATCGCCGGTCCATTTCGCGCCGACCGCCCATTGATAGGTGTCGGTCTTGTTGAAGGTGCCGCCCTGGAACCCGTCGGGACGCACCGGGGTGATCACCGTCGCGCTTTGCGGGGTATCCGTGCCGGGGCGGAGCACGACGTTACTGAACCCCGCCGCGCCGAACAGCGGCACGAAGAACAGCCGGTCGCTCACACGGTTGCGGAAGCCCTGCCACAGCCCATCGGCGTAAAGCTCAAGCCGGTCAGTGGGTTTCCATTGCAGCGATCCGTTGATCGAGGGCCGCTCGCGATCGCCGGCGGCATATTCGATGCGCGCGATATCGGGATAGCGGATATTTTGCCCGCCCGGCCCGACCGGATTGCTGACTATGAAATCGGTGTTCGATCGCTGCGAATCGAGGAATTCGAGGCGCGTGTAGCTGAAATTCACCAGCGCGCCGATTTCGCCGATCCCGGTGTTCCAGCGGTCGCTGATCAGCAGATTGCCATTGGGTTTCCAGCGATCGGCCTGGGTGGTGTAGAGGGCGGTCGCCGCGCCCGCCACGTGGAAGCCGGTGAAATCGAACGGCCGGCGCGAGCGCACGTTGATCTCGCCCGCCACGCCGCCTTCCACCAGATCGGCGGTGGTCGTCTTGTAGATATCGAGCGCGGCGATCCCGCCCGAGGGGAAATCCTGCAGCGCGACGCCGCGCGCCTCGGCGGTGAAGATCTCGCGGCCGTTATAGGTGGTCGTCACGTCGGGCAGACCGCGCACCAGCACGCGGAACGCCTCGCCGCCGGCGCGATCGACCTGCACGCCGACGATGCGGGCAGCGGTATCGGAAATCGCGACGTCGGGCAGCTTGCCGATATCCTGCGCGACGATCGAATCGACGATCTGCGCCGAATTGCGCTTGATCGCCTGCGCCGATTGGAGCGAGCGGCGCAGACCGGTGACGACGACATCGGCCTCGGCCGGCTGGCCCGGCGCCTGGCCGGTCTGCGGCGCGTCGCCGGGGGGCGCCTGATCGGCCGAGGCCTGCGCTGCGGGTCGATCGGCGGGCGGGGTCGGGCTCTGCGCGGCGGCGGGCGCGGCGAGCGCCAGGCTGGAGACGGTGGCGAGCAGGCAAAGGCTGGTCTTGATACCCATTTCGGCTTCTCCCGGGCTTCCCGGCGCCTTGTCGCGGCGCCTTTTTCTTCCGCCGATCGCCAGGCGTCACGTCGCCGTGATCGGATTCATCTTATAATTTAGCCGGACGCACGACCGCCCCGGCGCGTTCCGCCGCGCGCTAGCGCGCCGCCGCTCGTCGATTCGCCGGCGGCGCCTGGGCGGCAAGCGCCCGGAAAATCTCCGCCTCGCGCGCGCGATAGGGGGTGCCGTCCGCCCGGATCAGATCGTGGAACCAGATCACCGGCGGCTGCAGCGTATAGGGCCGCTCCCAGCTGTCCCACGGCAAGGTCGTCTGGATGCGGCCTTGGACGAGGCCCCAATTGATCATCCCGACATTCTCGCGCCGGCCGATCGGCAGCACGCCTTCCACCGTCGATCCGGCGCTGCGCGCCATCCATTCGGTGCAGATCAGCGGCCGGCCATAGGGGCGCAGCTGGGCGATGCGCTCCTCGAAGCGTTCGGGGAAATCATAGCTGTGGAAAGTGATCACGTCGGACTGGGCGAGCTGGATCTTCTGGATGTCGTTCAGGCCGGCGGCGCCCGGCGCCCAGCTCTCGCCCGCCCACACGCCCGAGGTGAGCGGCTGCGCCGGCCGCTTGGACCGCGCCCAGGCGAAGATTTGCGGGAGCAGCTGCGCGATCCGCGGGCGTTCCTGCGGCAGCTGGAGCGGATTGTACGATCCGCCACCGGGATTGTCGGGCTCGTTCCAAACGTCCCAAGCGAGCACGCGCTCGTCGCGCGCGAAGCTGCCGACCACATCCTCCACATAAGCGCGCAGCCGCGCGTCCTGCGCCGGATCGACCAGCGCCTGGCGGCTCGGCCCCTGCACCCAGCCGCTATTGTGCACGCCGGGGATCGGCGGGTGCTGGGGCCCGAGCTTGGGATCGGGGTCCCAGCAGCTGTCGAACAGCACAAGCATCGGGCGGATGCCGTGCTTGGCGGCGATGGTCAGGAACTGGTCCAGCCGCTGCTTGAACCCCGCCGGATCGGCCTGATAGGCCAGATCGTGGAGGAACACGCGCATCGTGTTCATCCCGAACTGCGCCTTGGCGAGGCCGAGTTCACGATCGATCGTCGCCGGATCGAAGCTTTCCGCCTGCCACATCTCGATCTGGTTGATCGCGGTGGCAGGCGCGTAGTTGGCGCCGACCAGCCAAGGCTGGCGGGCGTACCAGGCGTTCGCCTGGGCGGGCGTCCAGCGCGCGGCGGCGGGGGCCTCGGCCGCGACCGGCGCCTGCGCGGCGAGCGGCGCGGGGGCGAGGGCGAGAGCGGCAAGCAGCAACGCCAAGCTCCTCCCCCCAAGGGGGAGGTGGCAGCGTGCAGCGTTGACGGAGGGGTATCCCCGCCAGACAGAGGGCGTCACCCCTCCACCATTCGCTGCGCGCACGGTCCCCCTCCCCCATTGGGGGAGGAGCTTGACACGCTCAGCGCGCCGAAAAGCGGAATTCGATGACATTGCGATAGGTCTCGCCAGGGTTCAGCCGCACCGATCCGAACTCGGGGTGGTTGGGCGTATCGGGGAACATCTGCGGCTCCAGCACCAGCGCGTCGCCCTCTCGGTAGAGCCTGCCCGCCTTGCCGCTGCTGGTCGCATCCAGGAAATTGCCCGAATAGAATTGCAGGCCGGGCTGGTTGGACCAGACTTCCATCGCCCGGCCGCTCACCGGCTCCTCCACCCGGGCGAGCAGGCGCGGCGCGGCGGCGAGCTTGGTATCGATCACCCAATTATGGTCGTAACCGCGCCCGATCACGATCTGCGGATCGGCCGCGTCGCGCACCCGCGCGCCGATTTCGGAGGGCTGGCGGAAGTCGAACGGCGTGCCGGCGACGGAGCGCAGCTCGCCCGTGGGGATCGCGCCCGCGTCGGTCGGCAGATAGCGTTCGGCGGGGATGGTGAGGCGGTGCCCCATCGCGCTGCCGCTGCCCTCGCTCGCGAGGTTCCAATAGCTGTGGTTCGACAGGTTGACGAGCGTCGGCGCGTCGGTGGTCGCTTCATAGGTGATCGTCAGGCGGTTGTCCGCCTCCAGCCGATAGGTCGCGGTCGCGGTGAGCGTGCCGGGATAGCCCTGATCCCCCGCCGGGCTGACATAGCGCAACGTGACGCTCGGCGCCGCACCGCCCTGCGTGCCGATGATCCGCCAGACGACCTTGTCGAACCCCTTGGTGCCGCCGTGCAGCGAATTGGGGCCGTTGTTCACCGGCAGCTGATAGCTTTTGCCGTCCAGCGTGAAGCGTCCACGCGCGATGCGGTTGGCGACGCGGCCCACCGTCGCGCCGAAATATTGCGGCTTGGCGAGATAGTCGGCGAGCGTCGCATGGCCGAGCGCGACATCGGCGGGCCGCCCCCGCCTATCGGGCACGATCACGCTCTGGATCGCCGCGCCATAGCTCATCACCGCCACGCGCATGCCGCGATCATTGCCGAGCGTGACGAGTTCCACCGCCTGGCCGTCCGCCGTGGTGCCGAAAGGGGCGCGGCGTACCTCGCCGGCGCTGGCCGCGCCGGGCACCAGGATCATCGCCGCCATTACCGCGATCCCTCTCATCCCATCCCTCTCCCCCATATGGCCGGGGTATGCTTGTCGTTAGAGAGATGATTAGTATGATAAAATACGTGGATCAAGCCATTGTATTCGTGCAATTTGTTGCGAGGCCGAACTGAATGTTTCGGCGGCTCGCACTGTTGGCGCTGCTCGCCGCCGCGCCCGCGCCCAAAGTCGTGGCGCCGAGCGCGGCGCTGCTGCCGGGCGATTTTCCCGATCCCTTCCTGCTGCGCTGGCGCGGCAAGGCGATCGCCTATGCGACCAACGCCGGCGGGCGGAACGTGCAGTTGGCGATCTCCAACGATCTGCGCCGCTGGCGCCGGCTGAACCGCGACGCCCTGCCCCGCCTGCCCGGCTGGGCGGCGGAAGGATTCACCTGGGCGCCCGAAGTGATCGCGCTGGGCGATGTTTACCATCTTTACTTCACCGCGCGCGAACGGGCGAGCGGGCGGCAATGCATCGGCGTCGCGCGCGCGGCGGGGCCGCTCGGCCCGTTCGTCAGCACCGCCAAAGCGCCGCTCGTCTGCCAGCGCCAGGAGGGCGGCACGATCGACGCGAGCCCGTTCCGCGACGCGGGCGGCGCGCTATTCCTGCTGTTCAAGAATGACGGCAACCGCATCGGCGCCCCCAGCCGCCTCTACGCCGCGCGGCTGCGCGCGGACGGGCAGGCGCTAGCGGGCGCGCCGGTCGCGCTGCTCGCCAATGATCGGCCCTGGCAAGGCGCGGTGATCGAGGCGCCGACGCTGGTGCGCCGCCACGGCTATTGGCTGTTCTTCTCCGGCGGCGATTATGGCTGGCCGCGCGGGGCGCCCGCCTCGCCCTACGCGATCGGCGTGGCACGCTGCGCGGGGCCGCTCGGCCCCTGCACGCCCGCGCCGCGCCCGATCCTCGCGAGCCGTACCGCGCCTTGCCTCAGCGGCCCCGGCCACCAAGCGGTGCTGCGCTGGCACGGGCGCGACTATCTCGCCTTTCACGCCTGGGACGCGCGGCCCGGCTGCAAGCGTGGCGCGCCCGTGCGTCGCCTGCATCTAGCGCGGCTCGATTGGAAATGATCACCAGAAGCTGGCGTAGAGCGCGATCAGGATCAGCACCACGCCCAGGCCCGCCACATTGAACACCGGCGGCGTGCGGAAGCTCACGCCCGCCATCGCCACCCGGTTCGCCTCCCGCCCCGCCGGGCGGATAAGCGATACGATCACCGCGAGGCCCAGCGCCAGCAGGAACACGATCGCCATCCGGTTGAGGAAGGGCAGATCGGGCAGCGCCGCTTTGAACGCATAGGAGAGCAGGACCGAGGCAATCGCCGCCACGATCGCCCCCGCTTCGCTCGCGCGCTTCCAAAACAGGCCGAGCAGGAAAATCACCGTGATGCCGGGGGTGAAGAAGCCAGAAAACTCCTGGATGAATTGGAACGCCTGGTCCGATTGACCCAATAGCGGCCGCGCCGTAAGCAATGCGAGCAGCACCGCCACCGTCGCGGTGATCCGCCCGACGAGCACCAGATGCTTCTCGCGCCCCCCGCCCTCGCCCGATTCCGCCCGGCTACGAATGCCGCGCGCCTTGGCGTAGAGATCGAGCGTGAAGATCGTCGCGATCGAGTTGATCTTGGACGCGGTCGAAGCGATGATCGCCGCCACCAACGCGGCGAACACCAGCCCCAGCAATCCGGGCGGCAACAGCCGCATCATCGTGGGATAGGCCTGATCGGGCTTGGCGAGCCCCGGCGCGAGCACCACGGCGGCGATGCCGGGCAGCACGATGATCACCGGCATCAGCAGCTTGAGATAAGCGGCGAACACCACGCCTTTCTGCGCCTCGCCCAGATCACGCGCCGCCAGCGCGCGCTGGATGATATATTGGTTGAACCCCCAATAGCTGAGGTTCGCCACCCACATCCCGCCGACCAGCACGCCGATCCCCGGCAAATCCCGGTAATAGGGGCTGTTGGGCGAGAGGATCATGTCGAAATGATCGGGCACGCGCCGCATGAGTAGGGCGAAGCCGGCAAGCGGCCCGCCGCCGCCGCTAATCTGATCGAGCGTCAGATAAGCGATCACCAGCCCGCCCAACACCAGCAACGTCACCTGCACCACATCGGTGAGCGCGACGGCCTTCAGCCCGCCATAGAGCTGGTAGAACAGGGCGAAAGCGGCGAGCACGATCAGCGCCGTGTCCTGATCGAGCCCCGTCACGCTGTTTACCGCGATCGAGCCCAGCCAGATGATCGAGGTAAGGTTCACGAACACGTAGAGCGCGAGCCAGAACAGCGCCATCAGCACCGGCAGCACGCGGCCGTAGCGCTGCTCCAGGAACTGCGGCATCGTGTAGATCTGGTTGGCGAGGAAGATCGGCAGGAAATATTTGCCGACAATCAGCAGCGTCGCCGCCGCCATCCATTCGTACGAAGCGATCGCCAGGCCGATCGCATAGCCGGAGCCAGACATGCCGACGATCTGTTCGGCGGAGATGTTGGCCGCGATCAGCGACGTGCCGATCGCCCACCAGGGCAGCGATTTGGAAGCGAGGAAATAGTCGGCGCTATCTTTCTGGTGCCCCGCTCTTTCGCGCGACACCCACTGCGCCAGCGCGAAGATGCCGATGCCGTACAGCACGAGCACCACCAGATCGACGGTTGCCAATCGCACCGGTCTCTCCCTCCTCGCGCGGGCCCATCGACCGCTCGTTATGCCTCTTGGTCCGGCGTATTTATATGATCATTCTGATATGTCGAGCAGGATCGAAAAATGTGTTTGCCGGCACAAACCCTTAGGTCGAAAAGCGTCGCAAGCGCACCATTGCAACGCGGCCTCGGCTGGGCGACGTTGTGGCATGGAAATGAGTTTTGATCACAACCCGGCTCGGATACTCGGGCGCAATCTCACCTATGGCCTGCTCGACAAGCTCGGCCGCGCCATTGTGACCGGCGCGTTCGACGACCGCGACTTCCCCACCGAGGCGGATCTGTCCCGCGATTACGGCGTCAGCCGTTCGGTGACGCGGGAAGCCGTGAAAATGCTTACCGCGAAAGGCTTGCTGAGCGCGCGTCCTCGTCAGGGGACCGTGGTGCAACCCGCCACGAGCTGGAGCTTGCTCGATCCCGATGTGCTTCGTTGGCTCATGGAGCGCAAATTCTCTCCCCAGCTGCTGCGCGAGTTTACCGAGTTACGCCGCGCGATAGAGCCAGCCGCCGCGGCGCTGGCAGCGCGAGGCGCCGATGACGAGGGGTTCGCTGGGATCGACCGGGGTTTTCAGCGGATGGTGGCGGCCGAACGCGGCGACGACGATGCGCTCCGCGCCGATATCGCCTTTCATGTCGCCATTTTGCGAGCGACGAAAAATCGTTTCTACGCCCAATTTACGCCGGTGATCGAAGCAGCGCTGTATAACTCGATCCGGTTCACCAATCGCTTGCAGCGGCGCACCGCAAATCTGACGCAACATGACGCGGTGCGGCAAGCGATCAAGCGCCGCGACGACGCCACCGCTCATGGAGCGATGGATGGCTTGATCATGGACGTACTCAATTTGATTGCGGCGCATCACAGCGAATAGAGGCCGCCAACGCGCGGAGCTGCCCGAGCGCAATCCCTGGATCGTGGCGCATTCCGATTTGACGCGGCGGCCCGATCTCAGGATCGTCACCGCCTGGATAAGGACCGCGTTTCGGGATCGGGTGATCCTGGGCGATGAGCGGTGAGATACCGAAGCGCGAGGGGCAGCGATGGTCCCCGCCGGCAGTCGACCGGCGGGCGCTGACGGCGCGCACGAAAAGAGTGCCGACGTTTTTTGATGGGGAGAGCGGATACGCAAGACCCGAAATCGAGCGCTTCGGCTCTCGGTCCGATTCCTTGCCGTCGCCGCAACCGGCCGCCCCTGCGTCGGGCTTTCGCCCCGGCACTGGAGGCGCGCGCGCTTTGATCCTATGACGGCGGCGATGACGGCCTGGCAGTTTTGGATCGATCGCGGCGGAACCTTCACCGATGTCGTCGCGCGGCGGCCCGATGGGACGATCACCGCGACCAAATTGCTGTCCGAAGCGCCCGGGCGCTATACCCAAGCCACGCTGGAGGCGATCCGCCGCCTGACCGGGGGCGCGGAGGTGCCGTTCGCGCTGCGGATCGGCACCACCGTCGCCACCAACGCCCTGCTCGAGCGCAAGGGCGCCCCCACCTGCCTCGCCATCACCCGCGGCTTCGCCGATGCGCTGGTGATCGGTCATCAGGAGCGCGCCGACATCTTCGCGCGGGACGTATCCCGGCCGCCCCCCTTGTTCGCGCGCGTGGTGGAGATTGACGAGCGGATCGGCGCGGACGGCAAAGTGCATCGCCCGCTCGACGACAACGCCGCCCGCGCCGCGTTGCAGGCCGCGTTCGACACCGGATTGCGCGCGATCGCGATCGTGCTCGTCCATGGCTATCGCTTCACCGCGCACGAGGCCGCGCTCGCCGAGATCGCCGCCGCGATCGGCTTCACCCAGATCTCGGTCAGCCACCGCGTCGCGCCGCTGATCAAGCTGATCGGGCGCGGCGATACCACGCTCGTCGACGCTTATCTCTCCCCCGTGCTCGATCGCTATGTCGCGTCGCTCAGCGCCGCCCTGGGGCAGGGCGCGCTGTTCATGCAATCGTCGGGCGGGTTGATCGACGGGGCGCTGTTTCGCGGCAAGGACGCGATCCTGTCGGGCCCGGCGGGCGGCATCGTCGGCATGGCCGCCACCGCGCGGCAGGCAGGGTTCGATCGCGTGATCGGCTTCGACATGGGCGGCACCTCCACCGATGTCTCGCACTTCGCCGGCCAATATGAGCGCGACACCGAGACGTTGGTGGCGGGCGTGCGCATCCGCGCGCCGATGCTGCGCATCCATACGGTGGCCGCCGGCGGCGGATCGATCTGCCGGTTCGATGGACAGCGGCTGCTGGTCGGGCCGGATTCGGCGGGCGCGGCGCCCGGGCCGGCCTGTTACCGGCGCGGGGGGCCGCTGACGGTGACCGACTGTAACGTCATGCTCGGCAAGCTGCGGCCCGAGCTGTTTCCGGCGCTGTTCGGGCCGGAGGGCAACCAGCCGCTCGATGCCGCGGCGACGGCGGCGCGCTTCGCCGAGCTGCCGCTCGATCCCCATCGCGCGGCCGAAGGCTTCGTCGCGGTCGCGGTCGCCAATATGGCGAACGCGATCCGCAAGATCTCGGTCGAGCGCGGGCATGACGTGACGCGCTACACCCTCGCCTGTTTCGGCGGGGCGGGCGGGCAGCATGCGTGCCTGGTCGCCGACGCGCTCGCGATGGACCGAGTGATGATCCACCCGCTGGCCGGGGTGCTGTCGGCCTATGGCATGGGCCTGGCGGACCGCCGCATCCTGCGCGAGGCGACCCCGGCGCTCACCTTCGACGACGCGCCCGGCATCGCCCAGGCGGTGACCGCGCTGGCCGAGAAAGCGCGGGCGGCGCTGATCGCCCAGGGCGTCGATCCGGCGACGATCACCCTCGAGCGCCGCTTGCATCTGCGGCGCGGCCAGAGCGATCACACGATCGAGGTCGATCTCGCCGACACCGAGGCGATGACCGCCGCGTTCGACGCCGCGCATCTCGCCCAGTTCGGCTTCGTGGCGACGGCGCCGCTGATCGTCGATCGCATCACGGTCGAGGCGGTGGCCGCGAACGAGCCGGTCGAGGCGGTGGTGACGGCGCTGCCGACGGCGCCGCCCGGCGCGAGCCAGACAGTGCCGGTCTATCTCGACGGCGCCTGGCGCGAGACCCGGGTCCTCCAGCGCGACACGCTTCCCGCCGGCTACCAGCTCGACGGCCCGGCGATCATCGTCGATGCGGTGTCGACCACGATGGTCGAGCCCGGCTGGCGGGCGCGGGTCGATACGATCGGCAATCTGATCCTCGATCGCGTCACTCCTCGCGCGACGGCGGCGATCGGCGCGGAGGCCGATCCGGTGCGGCTCGCCATCTTCGCCGGCTTCTTCATGAGCATCGCCGAGGAGATGGGCGCGGCGCTCCAGCGCTCGGCGGCCTCGGTCAATATCCGCGAACGGCTCGATTTCAGCTGCGCGCTGTTCGACGCGCGCGGCAATCTCGTCGCCAACGCGCCGCATATGCCGGTGCATCTGGGATCGATGGGCGAGAGCATCCGCACCATCCTGGCCAATCGCGGCGACGGCGCCGATGGTCGCGGCTTCCGGCGCGGCGACGCCTATGCGCTGAACGCGCCCTATCGCGGCGGCACGCACCTGCCGGACATCACCGTGATCATGCCGGTCTTCACCGATGAGGGCACCGAGCCTGCCTGGTTCGTCGCGGCGCGGGGGCATCATGCCGATGTCGGCGGGATCACGCCGGGATCGATGCCGCCGGACAGCCGCTCGGTCGCGGAAGAAGGCGTGCTGCTCGACGATGTGCTGGTGGTGGACGAAGGCCGCTTCCGCGAGGCCGAGCTGCGCGCGTTGTTCGCCAGCGGGCCGCATCCGGCGCGCAACATCGATCAGAATATCGCCGATCTCACCGCCCAACTCGCGGCCTGCGCGCGCGGCGCGGCGTGCCTGCGCCAGGCAGCGCGCGATTACGGCGCCGAGGTGGTCAGCGCTTATATGGAGCATGTCCAGGCCAATGCCGACGCCGCCGTCCGGCGGCTGATCGCGCGTTTGGACGACGGCGACTTCGCTTATGCGATGGATGACGGCGCGGTAGTGCGCGTCGCGATCCGGATCGATCGCGCCCGGCGCGCCATGACGGTCGATTTCACCGGGACGAGCGAGCAGCGGCCGAACAATTTCAACGCCCCCAGCGCGATCGTCCGCGCCGCGGTGCTCTATGTCGTCCGCGCGTTGATCGACGAGCCGATGCCGCTCAACGATGGCTGCCTGCGCAGCGTGACGGTCCGTATCCCCGAAGGATCGATGCTCAGCCCGCGCTATCCGGCGGCGGTGGTCGCGGGCAATGTCGAGACCAGCCAGGTGATCACCGACGCGCTGTTCGGCGCGCTCGGCGCGATCGCCGCGAGCCAGGGGACGATGAACAATTTCACCTTCGGCAATGATCGCCACCAATATTATGAGACGATCGCGGGCGGCGCCGGCGCCGGCCCCGATTTCCACGGCGCGCCGGTGATCCAGACCCACATGACCAACAGCCGGCTGACCGATCCCGAGATATTGGAAACGCGGTTTCCGGTGTTGCTGGAAGAATTCTCGATCCGGCGCGGTTCGGGCGGCGCGGGGGCGCGGCGCGGCGGCGACGGCGGCACCAGGCGGCTGCGTTTCCTGGAGCCGATGACGGCGTGTCTCCTCGCCAATCGCCGTGTCGTGCCGCCCTTCGGCCTGAAGGGCGGCGCGGACGGCGACCCTGGCGCCGCGACGGTAGCGCGCGCAGGGGGCGGCAGCGAGACATTGGGATCGACCGCCCGGGTCGAGATGGCGGCGGGGGACGTCTTCATCATCGAAACGCCCGGCGGCGGCGGTTACGGGGCGCCCTGATGCTTGTCCTGCTCGGGATCGCGGTGATCGTCATCGGTTTCGTGCTGCGGCTCAACCCGCTGCTGGTGATCGCGGCGTCGGCGCTGGTCACCGGCTGGGCCTCGGGCCACGCGCCGCTCGAGATCCTGGCGGCGTTCGGCAAGGCGTTCAACACCAACCGCTTCGTCACGCTCATCTATATCGTGCTGCCGGTGATCGGCCTGCTCGAACGGCACGGCCTGCAGGAGCGCGCGCGGGCGCTGATCGCGTCGATCCGCGGCGCGACGGTGGGCCGGCTGCTGATCCTCTATCTGCTGTTCCGGCAGTTGACCGCCGCGATCGGCCTCACCTCGATCGCGGGGCCCGCGCAAAGCGTGCGGCCGCTGGTCGCGCCGATGGCGGTGGCGGCGGCCGAGAAACAGGGCGAACCCGAAGGCGGCGACCGCATCGCCGCGCTGGCGGCCGCCACCGACAATGTCGGGCTGTTCTTCGGCGAGGACATCTTCCTCGCGATCGGATCGATCCTGCTGATGAAGGGCGTGCTCGAGACCTATGGCATCGCCGTCCAGCCGCTCGATCTGTCGCTCTGGGCGATCCCGACGGCGATCGCGGCGTTCCTGATCCACGGGTTCCGCCTGTGGCGGCTGGACCGCGCCTTGGCGCGGCGATGATCGGCTATGGCTTCCTCTACGCGGTTGCCGGCGCGATGTTCGCCGCCTTCGCGCTGCTGAGCGCCGCCGATCGCGGCAATCCCAGGCGCTGGGGCAATGCCGGCTTCTATGCGCTAATCAGCCTCAGCTTCATCGCCGGCGATCGGTTGGGCGATTTGGGCAATGGGGTACTGGTGCTGGGCCTGGTCGCCATCGCCGGAACGGGCCTGATGGGGCGCGGCGCGGGGCCGACCACCAGCGCGGCGCAGCGGCGGGCCGAAGCGAGCCGGCGCGGCGACCGGCTGTTCCTGCCCGCGCTTGTCATCCCGGTCGTCGCCCTGCTGGGCAGCCTGCCCTTCCTACCGCCGTTCAAGCAGAGCGCGCTGGGCCACGCCGCCGCCGCGCTGGTCGATCCCAAGCAAGCGACCCTGGTCGCGCTAACATGCGGGGTGCTGCTCGCGCTGGCGATCGGCTATGCCTGGCTGCGCCCCCGGCTGGCGACGCCCTTCGCGGAAGGATTGCGGCTGATGGACGGCGTCGGCTGGGCGGCGATCCTGCCGCAGATGCTCGCGAGCCTGGGCGCGGTGTTCCTGCTCGCCCAGGTGGGGGACGTGGTGGGCGGCATCGCCCGGCTCGCCATTCCCGATGGCAGCCTGATCGCCGCCGTTGCGGTCTATGCGCTGGGCATGGCCGCGTTCACGATGGTGATGGGCAACGCCTTCGCCGCCTTTCCGGTGATGTTCGCCGGCGTGGGGATGCCGATCCTGGTCCGGCATTATCACGGCGATCCGGCGGTGATCGCGGCGATCGGGATGCTCGCCGGCTTTTGCGGCACGCTGATCACGCCGATGGCGGCGAACTTCAATCTCGTGCCGGCGGCTTTGCTCGACCTGAAGGACAAGAGCGCGGTGATCCGCGCGCAGATCCCGACCGCGCTGCCGCTGCTCGCCGCCAATATCCTGCTGCTCTATCTGCTGGGGTTCCGATGACGCTCGACCAAGCCATGGCCGCCCGCTTCGCCGCGCTCACGCTCGGCCATCTGACGCGCGAATGGCCCTATAAGCTCGATCATGTCCTGACGGGTCCTGCCGATCTGGCGCGGCCGAGCGCGCTGCACCCGATCTTCCATGGCAGCTTCGATTGGCACAGCTGCGTGCATGGCTGGTGGCAGGTGATGCGGCTCGCGCGGCTGTTTCCCGATCTTGGCGAGGCACGCGCGATCGAAGCGCTGGCCGACGCGATGCTCACCCCCGAAGGCGCCGCCCGCGAGCGCGCCTTTCTCGATCGTCCGCTGAGCGGCGGCTTCGAGCGACCCTATGGCTGGGCGTGGCTGCTGGCGCTCCACGGCGAAGTGGCGCAGCGGCCCGAGCGCCCCTGGGCGGCCGCCCTCGCGCCGCTGGCGGCGGCTTTCGCCGAGCGCTTCAAAACCTATCTGCCGAAGCTCGGCTACCCGGTGCGCGCCGGCACCCATGCCAACACCGCCTTCGCGCTGATCCTGGCGCTGGATTGGGCGCGCGCGCACGACGCTACGCTGGCGACGCTCATCGTCAATCGCGCGCGCGACTGGTTCGGGCAGGATCGCGATTGCCGCCCCTGGGAACCGAGCGGGGAGGATTTCCTCTCCGCCAGCCTGTGCGAGGCGGTGTTGATGCGCGCGGTGCTCACGCCTGCTGAATTCGCGCCCTGGTTTGCCGCCTATTGGCCCGATCCCGCCGGCGACGCGATCGCCTGCCTGCGCACGCCCGCGGTGGTGACGGATCGGCGCGACGGCCGGCTCGCGCACCTTGACGGGCTGAACCTCAGCCGCGCCTGGTGCTGGCGCCTGCTGGCGGACGCGCTGCCAGAGCCCGCCGCCGCTCACGCGATCGCGGACGCACATCTGGCGGCCGCGCTGCCCCATCTCGCCGACGACTATATGGGGGAGCATTGGCTCGCGACCTTCGCGCTGCTGGCCTTGGGCACGCCCCCGGAGCAGCGCGACCGAGGATGACGGCGCCCCCGCCGGCGGGCCGGAGTCGCACGATCATCGCCCGATATTTCAGCGATTTCTGGCTTTTTCTTGATAAAATCCGGCCGCCATCAACGATGATGAATGTCTAATTCATATAGATAAAGCAATGAAATCTGTATAAAGATTGTCGGTCCGAATAAATTTTCGACACTAATCCGCCAATATTAAATTTTATTCGCTTTTGGCGAACATTGTAGTCTTTCCATTATTTTGCTAAGAATAGCGAGTCGCTCTTCAACGCGTGAAGCGGGTCAACCGCATCGGCAAATCACTTGGCTGCAAGTGGCCATCATCGTTCCGCGCCGCTTGTGCTGGATGGACGAGAGGCAAGACCATGCCCTTCACCTACCCCAAGCCCGCGCTGCGCCGCCTGAAGATCTACGCGTTCGATCCGCAGGCCTCGGTCACGCTCGCGACCGCGATGGTCAACGATTATGTGATCGAGCTGCCCTGGGAGGAACGTTGGGAGTCTCCGCTCGAGATCGGGCCGGTCAACGACTATGTCGAGGTGATCGATTTCGATCCCGCCTCGGGGCTGTTCTATGCCCCGGTCGATCTCAACCATCCCGATCTGCTGGCGCAGAACGGGCTCGATCCGTCCGAAGGCCGGCCGCAATTCCACCAACAGATGGTGTTCGCGGTGGTGATGCGCACCATCCGCAGCTTCGAACGCGCGCTCGGCCGCATCGTGTTGTGGGCGCGCGACGATACGATCAGCTGGGACGATAACGTCCTCACCGCGATCGAGCGCAACTTCACCAAGCGGCTGCGCATCCACCCGCACGCGCTGCGCGAGGCCAACGCCTATTACAGCCCGGCCAAGCGCGCGCTGCTGTTCGGCTATTTCAAGCCCGATGGCGACGCGGTGGAGGTGCAGGCCAATTGGGTGTTCACCTGTCTGTCGCAAG
>Ga0310345_10001045_pt1 | contig 33134 bp, 21 predicted proteins | sample HC15DNA20500_MG_FD_204667 | JGI IMG/M metagenome (GOLD analysis project Ga0310345, IMG submission 204667) | Marine microbial communities from station ALOHA, North Pacific Subtropical Gyre - HC15-DNA-20-500_MG | ecosystem: Environmental > Aquatic > Marine > Oceanic | place: Pacific Ocean: North... | reverse complement strand
TTAAAAATATATATAGCATTAAGTCCTTGTGTATTAATCGTAAATTGATTAACTGTGTCTATATCTGCTGTAATTGTACCTGTTAATTGACCTGTAGCACTATTTAAAGCTAATCCATCTGGTAATGCACCATCAGTAACAACATACGAGTCAGGGTCTGCTTCTAAATGTTGGTATCCAATATTAAAATTTGTATTTGTATCTATCCAACACATACCTAAATCAAGATCTATTACTTCATTTTGTGTTACTTCAACCGTTTGAGTGGTGGCAGATATAAATCCACCATATATTAAATCCCGAACCATTAATTCTTTTTCGACATACCAATTAAATAATATATTTTGATTTGTTTCCTTTATAGGTAGATAATCTCTTATAGCCTGATTTGCTTGTAGGTCATATATACCTGTCATACCAACAGTACCAATATTATCTACATCAATGTTTAGTAATAAGCCATCTCGCCAATGTAAATCGTCCCATACACCATTACCATTTCCATATTGTGCCGCATCATACGTTACATCTACGGGAGTTGCCCCAGTATCTACACCTAAAGAATTTGTGCCAGATAAATTTGCTACTTTTAATCCATCGCCATCTGATGAATGATTATCTGTAGCACTTGCAGTTGCTTTAAATACTACCCAACCATCTAGAGCCGATACATTATCTGTAACTGTACTGGTGGTAGCAATATTCATATTTTCTATTTTTCCAAAATAAACACCCGATGCATTTCCTTGAGTAAGAAATTTACCGTTCCACACACCTGTTGTTATTCCTGCTGGTATTTCAAATGGTTGACCATCTATCCAATTGGCCGGATAAGAATCTATACCTGTTAGCCATACTCTACAAAATGTGCCGGCAGTATTTACTGCGGCTGATAATACTTGAAGTTGTGTTGAGCCATTATTTGCAATATTTGCGTCAACTGCATCAACAACAGGATAGCCGTTTTGGGGAGCGGCAAGAGTAGTTCCGCCATTTGGATCACCAGGTGCTAAATCTAAATAACCAAAAAATCGATATGTTACTCTATGAGCATATCCGTGTAAATTTGGCGTTCCGATATTACCAGCATCTGTTTTAACAGTTTCATCAAAAACAAAAAAATCTCTTCTTGCTATTTTCATTTGGTTACCATTATTTGATGGACTATGTGCCAATTCATCAGCATCTGTTGAATTTGTTTTTACACCATATAGATATGGATTTAATCTAATAGCAACCAAATTACTACCGTTTAATGTTTGTATATTATCATTTTTTTGTACATTCGGACTATTTAAATATTTTATAGCATTTAATATTGGCCATGTTTGTTCTTTTGGGGAAGTATAATCTATTAAATTTTGATAATCGTAAGCTCTGCTTGAGCAACTTAATAAAAATGCTTTTGTAAGACCTATAGGCTCATTAGGCACCGACTGTTGTCGAAGGCATGCCGCACCTGCAACAATAGGTGAAGAAAATGATGTACCTGATGCAGATGTCAAATATGTTCCATTAGAAAGAAATTCATCAGCATTCCAATGTTTAACAACTAAATTTTTTCCTGGGGCACTTATTTGTACTGAATTACCATAATTAGAAAAATTTGATAATTGTAAATTATACCATCCATTACCTTTTCTAGGATCCCCTGCATGTCCGGTCATTTCTACATATTCTAATGCACCGACTCCAAATTTATCTTGAGCTATACCTTCTATATTCCAAGGATCCGTAGGTATTATTCCGCTTGTTCTAGGTCCTGTTACAAAAGATGCTTGAACAGGCCCGTGTGGTATTTGGTCATTTGAATTATTATTAATACCATTGCCTGCAGATCTACAAATAAAAATTTCATTACTACCCATAATTTTTTCATGATCATCTAGCAGTTCATTTATAGTATCACCGGCGGCTTCATTTATATTAATTTGACATGGTGATCTATAAAAACTAACTCCTATAGATATATTTGCAATACTTGGTCTTCCGTTGCCTTTGGTTTGAACATGAGTAATAGTTGCATCCATTCCTAGTTCTAAATCTGATAATAATCCTCCATTTGAACCGACACCCGTCGAATCCATTACTTTTACTGACCATACATATGATTTTTTAGCCATGCCTGCTAATAATCCTGCCGCAAACATAGCACAATATGTACCATGTCCTTGAGTATCTTCGTTTTGCCAACCACCACCACCAATACCCGAACCCGAACCTATATTTAATGCTGGTATTCCTTGATGCATTACACGATATTGATCATTCTGTGGTGAACCATTATCAGCTTGGACATCTTGAAATTCAGGATGCATTATACCTATTACATCTGGAGTACCTTTTGCATTTGCGGCGGCTCCACCATTTGTTTGTAAACAAGCCCCAGATACACCTGTATCTAAAACATAAAGATCTACATTTGTTCCATCATTTGTATAAGTGTATGTATGATTATAATAAAAATCTGTTCTAGGTCGCTGAGATGATGCTGGTAAATGCCAATAATACCAATCATCAACACCATCATTAAATGCTAAAATATTTTGGGTTGCTTCTCCACTTACACTTTGACCAAATGTTTCACTATTTGTTGGTTGGCTTTGTGCTTGAGCTGTATCAAAAATATTTACATCTGTACAAACGGTTTCTTGATCAGGTATAATTGCTTTTATATCTGCATCTGCAATCCAAGCATCTACTTGTTCTTGGGTAGGATCTTCAACATGTATAGTTTTAAGATTTAATAAAACAGTTCCAGATATACCCAATCGATCAGCAACGGCTTGAGCATTAGTAACAGTATTATATAAATTTATAATATATTTCATTGTGTTACCTCAACTGTATTAACTACTGCCATCCAACGAATAGTATGACCGGTCTTTCCTTTGCATCTAAGTCTCATTGTATTAGTATCATCAGCATCAACATCTAATATTACATCATATGCACTATCAGTACTGCCTATTTTTGTTTTATTAACAGTACCTAACAGAGTTAATACTCCTGCTGTATTTTTAAAACATGCTTCAAATTTAAAAGATGCTCCGCCTAAAGTTGAGGTTTTTGTACCTGTCACTAACACTTCTACTGTATTAATTGAATTATTTTGAAAATCCAATCTTGAATTACTCACACCACCTATAAAAATTTCATTTTGAAGACCATCAGTTGTTAGTCCTCTATAAACATATTTTCCACTTTTGCTATCTCCATCAACACCAAAATTTCCATTTGTATAATATATAGTACCTTCTCTAATATTAGTAAAAGCAAAACTTGCAGAGCCATCTGTAGTTAATGCATAACCTGCTGTACTGTCTGTTATACCTAAATCAGTTAATACAGACGGCACATTTGATTGTTTTGCTACTTCTGCCCATGCAGTATTATGCGAATAATATATATTTCCAGTATCATCTGCAATAGCAAACATACCGTCATATGTTGTAGCACTAGGCAACCCTGCTAAATCAGGAAATGTATTACCAAAATATACTTTACCTGTAGTAATTATATCTGCAGAACCTATTTCTAAATGACCTGTTCCGTCGGGTGCAATAACAATATTACCATCAGTTGTAGATGTAAAAATTGTTCTTGCTTGAACATCTAAATTACCACCTAATTGTGGTGTTAAATCATCTGATATATCTTGCAGGCCTGCTCCGCCACCTCCCCCAGATGCTTGATCTATCCATTGTGTGCCCGATCCAGTTGACGATAACACTTGTCCTGATGTTCCGTAATTTACTGGTGTATCAGAAAGACCAGTTAATGCAGTAATACCTGTGCTCTCATCTGAATTAACCCAATTTGTTCCATTCCATCGTAAAATTTGTGTGTTTGTTGCGGATGTTATTGTGACATCGCTTAATACATTTATGCTTAAAGAAGAAATACCTGTTAAATAACCTGCAGAACTATGATCTCCCCAGCCATATGCGGTATCCCAACTAGCAGAATTATCTGTAATTATGCTATAACTTCCAGTAGACGAACCTCGTTTCATTAGTCCTTCTGAAGTAAAATCTATATCGTCTAAATATGTTTTAGTACCCAAAACAGTATTAACTCTTGCATCTGTATAATATAAATTAGTAGATCCTTCACTTATATCATCTGTATCTGCACTAAAAGATAAAATACTATTTACTTTATCCCAACTTAAAGGAAGAGTTGCGGATAAATCTCTAAAATCTATACCAGTTGCATTTGAATTTACTCTTGCAAAAAAGTTTGCTTTACTTGTATAATTAGTCGGAGTATCACTTAATCCTATAACTGTTGAAGCACCTGTTGCAGTTTTTTCACCAATAATCCAAGTACCATTGTCATACTCTAATATTTTTCCATTTGATGCATTGGAGGTATTGGTATCTGATAAACCAGATAATGTTGTTCCTGCTGTTGATGTTGCAGGTGCCCATTTGCTTCCATTCCATGCTAATACTTGATTTTGAGTTGGCCCAGTTGTTGTGGTGTCAACATCATTTAGAGAATTAATATTACTTTGATTTGTTAAATAGCCTATAAGTGCATGGTTGCCCCATCCAAATGCTGTATCCCAACTTGTTATTTTAGCCGTAGTTATAGCAAATGCATCATGAGCAGAAAAAATTGGATCTGTTTCTGCTGGAGCAGAATATGAATTTGTAATTGTTAATGTATCAGTTGATGCATTTGTGATAAGAGTAATATTAGCACCAGCAGATAATGTTAGTGTGTCGGTTGAAAGATCGGCAACTATGTCGTCTTGGCCTGCTACAGATATTGTTTTAAACGCATCAGACGCTCCGCCTCCGCCTGAGGCAGAAGCTAATTTACCCCCAGCAGTACTACCGTCACCAACATATAAAGAAGGATTTACTTGGTCAACGTCAACTACTATTAATTCGCCTGCGGCTGGAGTATAATTAGTTCTATTGCCTGTAGTTCCTCGTTTAAACTGAATTGCCATTAATTATTCCTTTAATCCGATATTGTACCAAAATCAACAGATAAATCAGTTAGATTTGCTGTGCCAATAGTTGCAGTTGTTAAATTTATATCTGATAATATTGTATCTAAATCTAACGGTGCCCATTCTGCTCCAGTGTGTGCTAATACTTTATTAACACTAGGTGAATTGGATTGTGTATCTACATCATTTAAATCATTTAATACTTGTACTGCATTACTTAAATCACTATCTGCTATCCAATTTGCACCATTCCATTTTAATACATTACCTACTCCGGGTGTAAAATTTATTGTATCAACATCAGTTAATTCATTTATACCAAATTGACTAATAGTAAATGATATAGGAGAATATTCCGACCCATTCCATGCTAGATATTGGCCTGTTGCAGGTGCTGTACTAGATACATCTCCTAATTCGGGTGTAGTATATGTTGGAGCAGATGTTAAATAACCAATATTTGCATGATTGCCCCAACTACTAGCAGATTCTGCTTTGGCGGCAACATTTGTTACACCATCTAATGTACCTGAAATAGTTACATTACCTGCTATTGCAAAAATTCCAGTTGAATTGTCCCACAACCCTACTTGAACACCATCTAAAACAAATTTAAGTGATGTTAAATCTACAGTTATATTATTTGTTCCATTAACAATAACATTTGCATTACCTAATACCGCAGTAGAAACTTTAGTATCTATTTCATTTTGGCTATAAACACTTAAACTATCTCTAGCAGTTTGAAGGGTTATCCCTCCAGTACCTCCTGCTGACACAGGCAAACTGCTTCCTGTAAAATTACTCGGATCTAAATAAAATGTAGGAATTTGGCCGCCAAATCTAGTTGCATCGCCGGCTGTTCTGCTTGCACCTTTTAATCTACTTGCCATTCATAATTTCCTATACATCTGTGTATGACGCGGTTGCACTAACTGTTCCGGTAGTACATATTCCAATAATAGAATCACCATCATCTAATAATAATTTTTCTGTGTCAAATGTTAAAGTATCGGTTGCATTTATTTCTGCAGACTTTATAATAGTATTACTATCATCTGCGGTACCTGTTGTAGGTACCGCATAGACAGTAATTATATCTGAATTTGTAGCATGTGTATTACAAAAAAATATACATGTAACCGCTCTAACTTTATTAGCAGTACCAGAAATAATTGTTGTATTAGAATTTGCAACCACAGTTGATGATAAAGCCATATACCTACTCTCTTTTATTATATTTATTTAGAATATAAGAGCACTGACAAGGGCTTTTCTATCAACATAGGATTTAGTTGCGGCTGAATCTTCTAGTGTAGGATCACCAGAAAGGGTTAACTCACCGGTCATTGTATCGCCGGCTTTTAAGACATTTAACGTTGCTGAACCTGTAACAGTTCCTTCAACCGAGGCAAGTAAAGTTTCTCCCTCTGTAGACCATTTATCTACTGTATCGTCCCACACAAAGGATTTATCTGCTAATAAGCCTCTATCTATTTTTATACCTGCTGTTCCTAATGCTACACCAGAACCGCTTTCATCAGCATTTATAAGAATAGTTGATGCTTGGACAGATAAAGCAGGAAGAACAGTACTTACAGATTCTTCATCTCCGCCTAGTATGGTTAATTTACCACCTACTATTAAATCACCAGGTGTTTGTAAATCGCCAACAAATTTACTAGAACTTATAGATTTATCAGGGATAGTATGAAGTTGAACAGGTCTTGTTAAATGTAAAATTTGTATTTGAGTAGTATTAGCAGGAACGTTTATTATTTTTAAATTTGATTCTCCGTCTAACGTGTAATCTAATTCGGGTTGTTGTGTTAACCCGTCAAAACTTACAAGTACTGCCCTAGATGTTAACGGTTTAGGTACACTTAAAGCATAAATAGAAGTGACACCATCCGAGGTGTAACTATCAAATGTAAAAGCCGTATTGTGTAATCTATTTTCAATGTCAAAACCGATATATGCCATTTTACTCTCTCTTTATTAATATTTATTCAAGGAATTATGGAAAAGAAAAAAATTGTTATAATAGGCGGGGGAACCGCAGGCGCTAGTGCTCTGGCCTTTTTACAAAAAAAATTAGGTCATATTTGTGATATAGAAATGATTGCTTCTAAGGAAATACCTATTGTAGGTGTAGGCGAAGCAACCGTAGGTAACATTAATATATTTTTAGAAATGTGCGGGATGGATCCGGAAAAAATATGCCTCGATGATGCCCGAGGTTCTATTAAATTTGCAGTTCATTGTAAAGATTGGTTACGAGACAACCATTCATATTTTACCCCAATTGGGCTTTTTGCAATGGAATATCATGATATGGTAAGTTTTAATAGGCCTATTAAAGAATATTGGGAAAGTTGGTGTGGATTAAAATTAGCATTAGCAGGCAAATCTCCATTTTTAAAACAAGAACATTGGGATACACCTTTACCTAAAATGTGGCGAGAATATGCCTATAATATTGATGCAGGATTATTAGGTGAAGCATTAATAAAACATGGTAAAGAAATAGGGGCTAAAGTAATAGATAAAAAGATTAAAGAAGTTAACATTATAAATGGAGATAAAATTGATTATTTAGTGACAGAAGATGGTCAACGAATAGAAGCAGACTTTTTTATTGATTGTAGTGGTTTTAAACGATTGGTTCCTAATGCTTGTGGATATACTACTAAAAAATTCAACCAAGATAATAAAAACAACAGGGCATGGGCAACTAAAATAGATTATATTAATAAAGAAGACGAATTACCTTATTTAAGTTGTGTTGAATGCCAAGCAATGGAGGCTGGTTGGCGATGGCAAATTGGGTTGCGTGATAGAATTGGAACTGGTTATGTGTTTAGCACTGATTATATTTCAGAAGAAGATGCACTTAAAGAATTTAAGGATAGTTTTGAAGGTGATAGAATTAAGGACGATGATTGTAAGTTAATTAAATTTGATACAGAGTGTTATGAAAAACAAGCAGGTACCAACTGGATTACTTGTGGTCTATCTTCGGGCTTTGTAGAACCATTAGAAAGTACTTCTATATTTTTTATGCATAATAATTTAATATCATTTTTATCATTAATAAAACAAAATAAATTACCACAAGATGTTCAAATGGTATCTATCGGAGCATGGGATACATCTCAACTAGATATAAACTATTTTTTCATGTGGAATAAAGAAAAAATAGATATGTATAACAAATATGTTCACGATACATTTAATTGTACTGTTGAGTATGTTAATGCCCATTATGCTTTTAATCAAAATAATAAATCTAAATATTGGAACGATTGGGCAGAAAAACGAAAACAGTATATAGAGCATGGTTCTAAAGTTATGAATTATAAACAACAACATTTATTTTTTGGTAGACCTGCATTTAGTTTATTATCGGCAGGTAATGAATTGGGCCCTGAAATAGATGGCTGGGACTTATCTAAAGTTTGGATAACCCCAAGACAAGAAGAAGCATATAAATCTGGTGCATTAGCAGACGAACGAGCTATATTAGAAGATAGAACTCCAAAAGAATACCTTCAGGCCCTTAGAACTATTTTAGGTAGATTAACCCATCGAAAATGGTTAAATGATGTTTTTTGTGATTATTCTTATGATTTAATAGATCAATATAAATGGTTAGATCATGTAGGGGAATTGCAGGACTCTGAAATAAAAGAGTCCCGCCAATATATTGAAAGCATAACAACTATGTTTTAAAGTCCAGATCCTGGATCTTCAACTCCAAACTCGTCTTTTACTCTTTGTTCTTTAGTAGCCGCAATTGATGCCGCGGTGTCTGATCCATCCTGAACTGGTTTATTTTTATCTACCAATGGACAAGTCCAACCGTCAATTGCAGGCCAATCATCTGGATGTTTTCTTGCTAATAATGCTTCTTTTATTTTAACTTCATGTTCACCTGATTTAGCTCGACATTCGGCTCTATCTGCTAAAACTGCCGTTACGTCTGCATGTGTCCAATCACCTTCAGCGGTATCTAATGCTTTTTCTAATTTCCATCCAGCTTCTCTAAATCTAGCGTTAGCTTCTGCTTTTATTTGTTCGGAAGCGGCCAAGAATTGTGAAACTCGACCTGGCCAAATATCATCTGTCCAAATTCTATCTAATTCTGTTTGTGCCGCGGTGTCCGTCCAACCAGGAAATCTATCAAATACAATAACAGGATCTTCTGATTTATTAATGCCGTATCTAGATGGCAAAGTTAAGTCTTGTCCTTCTCCGCTATGTAAGTGTGCAGGTAAGTCAAACTCACCGTCGTCGTGAATTTGTTTTCCGATGTTTTTTGTATCAAAATCTATTTTTGCCATTTGTAATCCTTTTACTTACAATATATTTATCATTTGCAATTCGATGCAATGCAAAGTTCTTTTATATATTTATACCTTTCATTCAGAAGATTGGCACTACACACGGATAATTTGTTGTATGAGCACATATATCCAAATGTTTACCAATCATGTTACTTTTCCAAGAAGCTGATGTACCATCATGCGGTGCAACTTGATACCAGATATAACTATGATGTTGTGAACCATCCTCAGGATTATCCCAATTATCACCATGGTGAACATAAAAATCTTCTTCACCAAATGCTACTACTTGCCAACCATACGAATTATCACTATTAGATTCTCCTTGAGTCCATGCACTATTCTTTTTATCAATAATCCAACTTCGCATACCAGTTCTTAAACCATAATATTGGCAATAATGATATACTAATTGTCTATTTCTACTCATCACAATTCGTTGTCCATACGGTCCTGAATCTCTTCCATACGTTGGACTATTTAAAGATTGTGAATCTAATGCTGTAAATGCTCCGATAGTAACTAAACAGGCTTTAATTTCCATTCCTGTTCCTCCAGTATTACCATCAGTTACTGTAACAACCGGACTAGGTTCTACTGAATAATCATAATGAGTACCGCCACCAACTACAGTTGTACTTGTTGCTCTACCGCTAGTTACTGTAACTGTGCCGGTTGCTTGTGTTCCATTGGTAGTATCGGCTGGTGCCGCAATAGTAATAGTTGGAGCAGAATTATATCCTTTTCCAGGTTTAGTAATAATTAATCTGTATACCTTATTATTAGCTTGATCACTTGTTGATTGGTTTGCTTTAACTCGCCATGTATTATCTATTAATCCTAAGTTATAATTATTGCTTAGGTTCATCATAGTAGCATAAATTTGACCATCGTCAGTCATAGTGAATTTACCACATCGTTGTGATTCTACATTTGCAGAGTTAAATCCTGAACCCCAAGAAAATTTTATATAAACTGCATTTTCTTCTTTTAATACATCTTCTAATGCAGTTAATCTATCTATTTCAGGAACATTAGTAAAAACTTTCATAATGTATCCTGCAGAACCATCCGATAACTGATTAGCAACAGTAAATTCTTCTCTTGTTTTATTATAAGTTAATGTTCCATATGCTGATTCAACAGTTGTAGCCTCATTATATGTAATTTCATACATAGAAGGCGAACCTCTAAATTCATGCATAAACCACGAATCATGACTTGCCCATGTTACATGAGTGCTTGGCATCCATTTTTCTCTTAAATGGACATAATGTCCTTGGTATTTCATATAATTTTGTCGATGTTCTAACTCACAACTACCTACTTCAACATTCTCATATCTGAATGCATTACCGTAATCATGAAATCGTTCTGTTTCTCTTGCTCCATGCCCCATTTTAATTCTATAATGTCCACATTCGCCTACAGCATCTGTTCCACTTGGATGCTGTTCGCCTGTTGATGTATTACTAGAAGTAGCATGGCATTGAGTTTTTAACCAACAATGATTGTTATGAGCACCCCAATGTTTATGATGCCCTGCATATACTGATGTTGTATCTCCTCCATCTCCGCCTGTGTACCAATGGCCACCTTGTGATTTATAATTTCTTCGTTCATATGCTCTAAAATATTGATCATATGTCTGACTACCGCCTGTGTAATTACTATGAGCACTCCATATAGAAAATTGAGGTCTTGCTTCGTCTCGTTGACCTTTATAATTTTGATAGTTTGTATAAACACCCATTTCTCCATCGGATCGTGTTTGTTGTTCTCTATGAATACCTCCGCCCAAAGGAGAAATTACAGAAGTAGATGTAGATTGGGTTGCTCGTTCTCTATCAAGACCATCTTCATTTAACTCTGCATTTTCAATATTAACTCTACCTAAATATGGTAGGTGGGGATTAGATTCTATTTGATCTAATGCTTTGGCTAAAAAGTTAACATTAGCGGCACTAGACGTACTTGCTAAGTTATACACTCTATCTATCAATTTTTGTTTTATACTATTAAAAGTTGCCATTTATTTTCCTTGTATTATAAAATTGGTATCAATGTTGGATATGTTGTATAATGAGGATTGGTTGATGCCATTGCCCTTGACATATCATTCCGTATCCAATTACCTGTATTTTGATCTTGTCTCATAACATATAAACGATATGAGGCATCTGATCCATGTTTATTACGAGCAAAACTTGCAACAAACCCTTCTTCACCAAATGGACCCCATTGGCATCCATGAGAGGTATCTCTTATATACCATGCAGTTTGATGTCTACTAAATCGTTTATCTATAATCCACGCGGCCATTCCAGAACCATACATGTAATGAGCTGTTTGTAGTATAATATTTCTATGATTTCTACTCATTATATTAACATGATTAGGAGAATTAGAAGCTCCATTTGGATGAGATGATCCTGATTCTCTTCCGTAAAGATCGTTACAATAAAGGTAATCCACTACTTCAGTTCTATTATCATATCCCATTTGATTTTCATTTAAAAATTGATCTTGTCCTCTGTAACCTGCCATTGCCGCATGTTTGGACCAAAGAGGAACAAATCCGTTAGCATAATAATCATCATTTGTTACACCATCTACTGTATATCTATTACATTTATGTAAAGAATGACATGAACTATGGGTAATACTCCAATAAATATCACCAGTGTCAACCAATACAATTTTCATTCCTTGATGTCCTTCTGCCCGTTGAGTCGGATGATAAAGGGTTTGTGCATATACAGATCTACCTTGAATACTATACTCTAAACTATTTCCATCAGCACTAACTGGAGTGTATGTACTTTGCCCGCCTCCATCATCTATTCTTGTTTGCATTGTTTTTGATGTACCATTATCTAATGCTGTATTTAAATCTGTACTTAAATTAATATCTGGTACATTTTTATAAATTTTTGTATCAAAGAAGTAACCAGTACTACCTTGTTGATCTTGAATAGCATTATTTCTGTTTAAAACTGCTAATTCTTTACGTTCTGCATTATGTGATAATGAACCATATGCGGCAGTATCACCGTTTGTTGTGGCTTTTTGAGAATAATCTAAGTTAGCCGCTCCTGGCATAACTCTTTTATTTCGTAACCTAATAGATTGATTTTGGTATATTAAATAGGTATATTTGTCTGTTGGTTCGTAGTTACCAGTTTCACATTGTTCGTTTCTCTTTTCATGTCGCATCCCAATACCACTTGCTTGGTTATTTTCATTATTCCAAAAAACAGTAGATAACGATGCCGCAGGTGATGTAATCATATTACTATTACCATGAGGTCCGCACGAATCTGCACCGTTATTATAACAATGACTACCGGAGGTAGTACCAGCAGTATTAAAATAACAATTATTACCATTCCAGTCCCAACATGCACTTCTTTGTCCTGTTGACCAAGGTCCCCACATACCGCCAGTAGAACCACCATAATGATGACACCATGACCAACGAGAGTTAGTCATTGGTTCACATTTTTCATCATAAATTGTTACACTACATGACCATGAATAATGTGATGTGTAAATACCAAATTGAGCAGGAGATGCATTTCTATGTTCGCCTCTTCCAGTATTCCATCCTGGCATTGCATTATGCGGTACTTCTTGTTGTACTGGACGAATACCATAACAATCAGGACCTGTCCCATCAGTATAGGTATCTTGTTTAACTTTTTTATTTAAAACTTCTAAAGATTTAGACAGATACGTTAAATCTTTTACTGTAGTAGTTGCATCGGCTCCTAAAGCATTAATTTTGTCCATTAGTTTTTGTTTAACTATGGTTTCCTTCCTAGGAACTACTTCATCTACTCTTTCTTGGTTATATCGCATTTTATATATTCCTTAATAATTTAATGGTACTAAGCATGGATACATTGTTGTCCACCAACTGTTATTATCAATTTGTCCGCCTGTATCTGTTTCAATCCAGGTTCCGTCTGTTTCTTTTTGTATCATACACACCACTGATTGTGCTCCGGGCCAATCCCAATTATGATTTCGTGATATAGCAAATCCTCTATCACCATATGGTCCGACATTTGCTCCATATGTTTGATTTTCCCATACAAATCCTTCTTTATATTCACTTCTATCTTTACAAACAATATAACTTACCATTCCTCGTTGATATTGATAATAAGGACAAAACAAAAATATATTTTTCTTATCTCTACTTTGAACTAACATATGTCCGTGACCAGCATTATCTCCTTGACCATATGTAGGTGATCCTAATTGTCTTTGGGCATGAGAACCATATGTAAGTACAGTATCAGAAACATTTCTTGTTAATTTTGCAATATGAAGATAATTACTAGGTTCATGGGTTGTAACAAACATAGATTTATCATCACATAATACAATTTTATTATTTTCATATGTTTCTAAGTTACCTGAATTATATCCATCAGCAAGAGTAAAATCTAATGCAACAACATCGCCTCCTGAAGTTGCGGCGGCTAAAACAGTACTTAAATTTGTTTTTCGATTTATTTCTGTTATATTTTTATAAATTTTTGTAGTAAATGTACTAGTAGTTAACTGTCTATTAAGAACAACTAACTCTGCAACAGTTTTATTATACGAACATCCGCCTCGATTATTATTAGTATTATTAGTAGTATCATATGAGCTTAATGCAGTTTGATCATATGCTAAATGTCGCATACGTAAGGATACAGTTTGGCCTTCATATTTTAAATAACATTCTCTATCATCTAATTCACCATTGCCTGCACGAAAATTTTCTGAGCGATAATTATCCGCCCAACTAGAAACTCTGGTAGTTTCTAAGGATCTGTAACCTATTATCATTCTGTAATGACCTAATTCCCCTACAGAAGTTGTACCATTTAGATAACATTCTGCACCCGACGGACAATGATCATTACATCTATAATAACAATTGTTACCTGCCCATTGTTCTTTCATTCCACCACTATAAACACCATTCCAACAACCATCAGCAGTATCTTCATAACTACTATGCCAGTATCCTCGTTGTCTAATTGGGTATGCCATTTCGTCAACAATTGTTCCGCCGCCACCATGACTATGATGCGAAGACCATATTCCATATTCTGGCCTAGTATTACGATAATGATAATCTGGTGCAGGTTTAATTGCTGTAGTTTCGTTAACTCCGGTATTAACAGTAGTTAACGCATCTGTTAATAATATAGTATCAGACGAATCTGTATTTGAATCTTCTGCTAATACTTGTATTCTATCTAGTACTGCATCTTTTGCTTGTTTAATAGTTTCATTACTCATAGTTAAATCACCTTAATATGTTAAACCGTCTTTATGTAAAGGACAAACAGCAGGATATTGTGTGGTATGCCCTTGTGAATCCATTTGGTTTCCTACCCAATATGATTCAAAATGTCCTTTTGGATTTTGATATGCTATTCTTGATGTTTTATTATATCCGCCCCAATCGTTCCAATCTTGTGCATAATGCAAATAAAAATCTGCATCTCTAAATGGGCTTATTTGAACTCCATATGATGTATTACTATTCCATAATTCCGGATATTCTCTTGATGTGTCCCTTGAAATAATCCAACCACACATTCCTGCACCATAAAAATAATAAGGTCCAAACATGCATACATTGCGTTTATTTCTACTTTGGACGATTCGTACACCTGCGGCTTTATTATTATGTTGTCCATAACAATTATTACAATATTGTGTTTGTCTTGTTTCAAATCTAATTGCCCTATCGTCTCGTTGTCTAACTAATCTTACTAATGTGTAAGAATTATATGGATTTTGTGTTATAGCAAAAATAGATCCGTTATCTACCAAAGTACATTTTGCTTGCCAATGAGAACCTATATAACAAGTATTCATACCATAAACCCAATTAAAGTATAAATTTTTTGCAGTTTTATCATCTAATACTTTTTCTAAGTTAGTTGCACCATCAATTTGCTGAATACCATAATACATCCTGCAACGTTGCCTATTCATTTGATTACCTTCCATGGATTCTTGTTCACCGCCATTAGTAATAGCATTCCAATGATGACTATTTGTGGCAGATAAATGATGGCTTTGAACATCCATTACAGGTTGGGCAGGATTGATAAAACATGCTTCTTTACGTTTTCTATTAAATGAGGTACAACCATAATTATTACCTGTTTGTCCAGGTATATATTTTGATGATGTTGCGGCTGCCCTGCCATGTTCTGTCATAAATCTATTAACAATAGCACATTGATTATGAATATAATTGACATAATATCTATTATCACGAACTTCCCAGGATCCGATTTTAGAATTTTCCATTTGTCTAAAATCACCTAAATGAGAAGTATAATAACCTATATGGCCACCTTCTCCCATTTTAAGCCTAAAGTGACCAAGTTCGCCTACTGCATCTGTTCCGTTAATATAACAATGATGTTGATGTGAATGGCATGTAGTATCTAACCAACAATGATTTCCTCCATGAGTATATGCCTCTGTTGAACCCCAACCATGATGACCATAAGTACCATCTACGCCTCCATTATAACAATGATAACCAGCAAAAGCTGTACTATCGTAAACGTCTAAATTGCTGTCATATACAACAGAACCACCACCAGCATGATTATGATTAGATTGTCTACCACACCAAATAACAAATTCTGCATCTCGTTCAAAATATAATTCATTTGCTCCTCTAGGATGTTTAGAAAATATTCTATCCTCTTGGATTACTTCTTGTACATTATTAATTGCTTTCGAAAGTTGAGATACTTCTGTAGCATTTGCAGAATCTACTTTACTATCTATTTGGTCTAATAATGTTTGTTTTGTTGTTGTACCTGTTGCCATAATTTATCCTTTTAGGGTGTATCTGGTGATCCTGTACCTGCTACTCTAGTATTATTTAATGTTTCCATAATACTTGAAACTAAATTTTGAGTTAAAAAGTTATCTTCAAAATATGTTTTAGTAATTAAACTTGTATTGGTTGTTATTGGCGCAGTAGATTGTGGTTCGCCCACAAAAACAACCTTACCACTATCTGAATCTAGTTGTAAATCCAACGTTGACGCGGCGGTTGTAGTAACTTTTTGGCCTGCTAAAAATAATGAACCAACTGTTGCAGTATTTACCTCTAATTGGTTCTCACCACCGCCTAATTGTGTGGTTATGTAGGTTCTAATGGCTTTTTCTGTTACTAATGCACTATCTGAGTTACCACTTAATGTTCCATCTATTGAAAATTCGTCAACAGTTGCACCATATCCTGCAAATTGTAATGCTCCAAGTTTTAATTCATTTAATCCTGCTAATGAAAAGTCTTCAGCATTGAGAGTTGCTCGTCCAGTTGATTGTTGTACAGAAAATAATCCACCAACACTATAGTTACCGTCTTGATCGGTTGATGTAAAAAATACTCTTCCACCACATGATTCAACAACTTCGTGCGACGGATCTGCCGCTTGTGTTGGTATTCCTGGATAATTAGAAGTAGCAAAGTCACCTGTACCAATATCTAAAAAGTCATGTCCTGTCATTCTACAACTAGAATATTCTTCTCTAAATTGAACACTTGTTCCATGGACTGGTGAATTTTGCGTTGGCATTTGTGGTGATATATGTATTAATGCTGTACCATTGGTGCCTCCTGAATTGGCATATCCTATAACATTAACTACAGTATAAAAAGTTAAATCACCTTGAATTTCCATATTTGCACCATCTCTTGGTTCTTGATATAAATTTCTAACATACATATAGCTACCTGTTTGTGGTACTTTTGCAAAACCATCTCCTGTAATAGATGCAATAGTTGTTCCTGGTGTAAGTTGTCCTTGTTGCATACCTGTGGGATAACCTCCGCCACCGGATGTTCGTGTCCAAACAGGAACACCACTAGCGATATCCAATGTAGTATTATATCCATTCAATGAAGTTTGATCTGCACCTGGATCAACTACTGTTAATGTAGGTAAATTAGTTGAATCATATCCTTCACCTGGGTGTATAATTAAAATTTGTTCTACATCACTAAGTGCCGAAACTTGACAATGTAACTGAGCGTCAGTTGTCGGTGCTGTTCCGCCCACTAACGATAAAGTAGGAACAACTTCATATTGTGTAGTAAAATCAGGTATTCCAGTTGCATCACCTGTCATTGATTGCCATACACCATCGATAGTTGCTATTTTTGTAGCAAAATCATAAGATTTAATAATTCCCCATTGTCCTGCGGCCGCGCCACCTAGAGTATTAACAGTTAATCCTATATAATTAACTGCTGGTGTTGTATTTGCTGTTGCTGTTAATTGAAGGGTAGCATCTGTACCTGAGGTTGGATTTGTTCCTGCTTGGGCATTACCAAAATATCTATTAAGATTTGATATATTATTTGATGCTGATATTCTTGTTATACCATTATTAACAAAAGCAGTTGTAAATGTAGCCGCACCACCAACCGCTGGCGTTCCTGCATCATTATCACCTGATGCAGAAAATGTTACATCAGCAGTTGTATATTCTTCACCTGCATGAATCCATTCTAATCTTATAACTTTTCCATTTACTTCGTCAACCATAACTCTATACGGTACTGCTTCTCCTGTTTGGTTATCAATTGTAGCAGTTTTTTGAGGTAAATTTGCTTCGTTTTCAAAGTTACCTTCAGATGCCGCACCATATTCTCCATATGAATTGTTACAGTTTGCGGCACGTATAACCCCACCATGAGTTGTAGTAAATCCTACATGACAATAATATGTAAATACCGATACTGCCTCAATCCTTCCTTTATTTGTTGCAAATAATCCAAATCCATCTGAGTTTACTTGAGTATAGTCGTTTGTACAAAAACTTTGATATCTACCATATGGTGCATCATGTCCATCACAAAACATTCCGCCTCCGCCGTCATTGATAGAAACAGCATTTTGTATAAATGGAGATTTAAGATTAATTGCACCATTTGGATCTAATCTAAAAACTACGCCTTTAACTACAGGCTCTTCATGAGGATTACCTACACCCAAGTCTGTTCCTGTTAGTCCTCTAAATGTAAATCCTCTAACTGTTACTGCATCATTACAATAAAACATTGCAACTTCATTATTTGCATATCCTGCACCTAACATAGATACACCGACTCCATTACCACCATCGTCTTCCATATTAGGTTCGATAAAAGTTGTACGCATTTCTTTTCCTTCAAGGCCGACCCCTGCAGGAATTACTATTGGTAAAAATTCTTTATAGACTCCTGGAGCGGCCATAACTTGATCACCTGATCTTGCTCGTTGCATACAATATCTTATAGTTTTAAATGCCGCACTAGGATTTTTACCCCAAGTAATAACACCGGTTACTTGATTATATACATCTACTTTTAATCCATTCAGCATTAATCGCCAACCTGCATTTACTTCACCAGTAACACTATTCATTGGTTCTATTGCTGATCTATCTTTTATAGCCATGAATACTTGATACATGGTTTCATCGCCACCAAAATTAGCAGTTGTAGTATGATCTAATTTACCGTATAATCTATCTTTTCCATAATATACATTTACATTATTTGGATCAGTTGCTGTTACTTGTGTAATAGGTTGCGAAGGAGCAATTAATTTCCAAGGAGCAGATATAATACCACCTGAGGATGGAGCACTAGTACCAGCATTAGTTGTATCTATACATTTATACCATCTTGATTTATTTGCGGCTGAATGAGTAATATCAGTGTGTGATACTATTTGTCCTAAAACATATGTACCTGCACTTGCCCATGCTGGTGGTGCCCATCTACATACAGTACCTGCGGTATATGCTGTACCTCCTGCATAATCTGCAACACCTGAACCCGATATTTGTCCGGCCGCTACTGCCGCTACTGCATTGGATATAATAGTTGATTGACTTGATGTTATATCATTAAATGCTGTTGTATTATCTGCTAATGCATTAGTTATTGCAGGATAAGTTATAGAGCTAGTTGGTGCAGTATTAGTGGTTACCGCAGTTTCGATAACTTGTAAATTTGTATCAACTATTGTACTTTCTGCACTTGTGCCTGCATCTCCTGTTAAATCTTGTGTTATTACTGATTGTTCTGGAGTCCAAGAAGTATTTTCTTCTATCACATGTCCAAGAACATCTGCCATATAATCATATGCTAATCCTGTAGTTTCTCTATGATTTGCAGGTATTTGTGATGCTCCGCCATCAAAAAATGAAAAAGCACAGACATGCGTTCCGTAATCTCCTCCGTATAATAAATCATAACATAATGCATCTATAAAATATTTAGAGTCTCGTGTACATTTTGATGCATCATGAACATAACCAGCACTACTTGCAACAGATCCTACCGCCGCCGCTATTATTGTTGTTTGATCAGTTCCAATATCTGTAAATGGAGTTATGTGAGTTGAAGTAGCAACATCTGGATATGTTGCCGCCGGTATACCAGAAGCACTATTAGCAGTAATGGCATCTTCTACAATTTGCATTAAATCTGAACATATTACACCTTCTGCGGCTGTTGCCGCTGTACCACTTGTATCTTGTACTTCATTATTTCCTGTTTGAGGAGTTACTGCTGTTTCTTGAACAATATCACTAGCAATAGATGCTAAATGGTTATATGCTAAAACAGTTACATTTCTTTCAGTTGGAGTTGTTAATTGTGAAATACCTCCATCAAAAAATGATTTAGCCATTATAGTTGTTGCACTTGTACCACCATATAATAAATCATATGTCATTGCATCTATAAGATAACCTGAGTCTCTTGTACATTTTGCTTCATCATATGTATTAAAGTGAGATGCATAATTAACTGATACCCATCTATTTACATCCTCTGCAAGAAAATCTTTATTTGCTTGTAATTGGGCTCCACCATTTTTTCTATCTGTCCAATCTGATCTACCAGTATTAAAATCTGGATAAGTTAAAACATCAGCATTACCAATACCATTATCCATAATATCTATCATTTCTGCATAAGCATCATTAATTGCTGTTTCCGACGCTCCAGCTACGTTAGTTAATGCTTTAATGGATGCTTCTGAGTGGTCGATTGCTTCTTGGACTCGCACTGAATCTGAAGAAACTGCATATAATGCTTGATTAAATCTAATACCTGTAATAACTGACATCCAGTTTGTACCTATTGCCATATCATATTTTGCCGCATCAACAACATAACCTAAATCTCTTGTACATAAATCTTGTTCTGCTTGTGTCATTGCACCAATATAATCTTCTATCCATGCATTAACTTCTGCGGCTATAAAGTTTTTATTTGCTATCATCTGTGCTACTGCATTTTGTTTATTTGTAGTTGCACCAAAATTTGGAAAAGAAACTGGATCTGCCGCAGGCAGACCATTGTTTATAATATCAACAACTTCATCAAATACTTGTGTTACTTCTGCTAATATTACACTTTTTGTAGAAACACTATTAATAGCAATGGTTGCTAATTTTGCATGATCAATTGCTCCTAATACTCTTATTCTGTCAGCAGTTGTTACATTTACACCATAATTCATTCTAGTACCAACTATATGTTGCATATAATTTGTACCTATTGCCATATCATATTTTGCGGCATCCATTACATATCCTATATCTCGTGTACATAATGTTTGCTCGCCTGCTGTCATACTTCCTGTTGAAACTACACCTGGACTATAAGCAAGATTTTCTTCGTCCGATCCTTTATGATAATCAACATACCATGTGTATGATTCATCATCTGGATCCCAATGTATAGGAAAGTTTTGTCCTTCGTCTGCTCGTAATTTCCAACCTTTTGCTCCTACATTTAACTTTTGGTTAGTAGAAGTTCTTATCATTATGTCACCTGGGGTGTTCATAACAATTGTTGTATCACCAGCGGCAAGTGTATCCCAATAAGCAGAAGGCGGTTTTGTTGGAGATGTAGTACTTCCGTCTCCAGTATGTTCATCTATACAAATATATGAACTATTCCCTTCTTTAGTTACATCACCTAAATAATAAGTTGACGCTCCACTCCAATCACCTTGAAATTGGAAACCAGTATTTATTAATTCCCAGTATGTTGAATTTGTGATTGTTTCATTATATGTTTGAGATTGTGCATCTGTGTCTTGTATTGTTGGGGAATTACCTGTTGTGTCTACTAATGCTACATAAACATAACCATTTCTAGTTACAACATTACCTGGGTTATATGCTGTACCTGCATTATATGCGCCTCGAATTTTAAATCCTGTTGTTAAAACATCCCAGTATGTAGTATGTGTAGGTAAATTACCTACAGTATCTTGTTTTGCTGTATAAGTATAACCACCATATGTAGTAACATCGCCTAGTTGATATTGTGTTGTATTATCGTAAGAATCTTCAAATTCTAAACCAGGAACAAATAAAGTAAATTTAGCAGAATTAGTTGCCCAATCTGTAGCCGAAGTGTGATGAGCATTACAAATATATAAATTTGCTCCCCAACGTACTACATCATTGTTTTTATATGCTGTAACCGATTGCCATGCCGTATTACTTGAATCGTATGCAAAACTTTCAGTATGTAACGACCAGTATGCATTACTATCTAAGTCTGTATAAAATAAAGCATCTGACGTATGGTTAATAATACATACATATGTATTACCTCCATATTTAACAATGTCGTCTATAATATATTGTGTGGAGGTAACCCAGTCACCTTTCCATTTGAACTTTAATCGTCCTAAAATAAAATCAGCCATTAGTGTGATCCCTTATATGATTTAATATATTTATTCGATAATTTCCATTAAAATTATACTTTAAACTGCCGTTGACCCGCCAGTTGATACATATACATAATCTTGTTTATATCTTGCTACTATCTTTCCGTCACTATTTAAATAATAAAATAATTTTAAATTATCAAATCTAAATTGGTCATGATTCCTAAAACCTATGTTTGTGTCCCATTGATTTCTTCCTGTTTCTGCATATCCTACAGGAAGAGAATTAACTTGCGTTGTGCCGTCATCTAATGAACCATCTAACATATCTTCTAAACCATTATATGCAAAACCACCATTAATTGTAAGTTCTACAGATTCTGTTCCATTTAATTTTACTTTAGTATATGTTAAAAGACCATCAGCATCTCTTTCAAATGCATGATAAGCATATTCATCAGATATTGTATCAACAGATCCGGCGCCTGTTACAGAGCCAGCGGAAGGACTTAAATAATCAGAAAGATAAATTGCCATTAAAATATTCTCCAAGTGGTACCATTATAAGATAAACCAAAAGACGCATTATTGTAATCTACTAATAAATCGTCTCCTAAATCCATAATTGTATTACCATTTCGTAAAATTGTAACATTTAAACTTGCAAAGTTTCCGCCACCATCTGATATTCGAACTGCATCGCCTGTATTCGGGGCGGCCGGTAAGGTTATATTAACCGGATTAGATCTTGTATCTACTTGAACATTTTCGCCAGCGGTAATTGAAAAATCTGCATTTTTATATGTTACAGTTGGTTGAGCACCATGTAATGTTTTATAAACTAAATTTCCAACACCATCTGTTGCTACTGCATCACCTGCTGTAGCCGCATTTTGTGTTTTAAGATTTGATGCTGTTACTGCTTCTTCTGAAATTAAACTGGTAGTTTTTAAAGCCATTATTCATCCTGCACTCCATAATAATATTTATCTTTGAAATTTCTTTTACTAGGGATAAGAATGTGGGAAATGGGGCAAAATGCCCCATTTTAAAATTGATTATTCGAAGTTATCTGTTGCTGTATTGTCTTCGTCAGTTCCAGCTTCTTCCATCTCTACGGTTGCATTTGCACCTGTAAAATCCCAAGGTACTTGGGTTCCACCTGTTAGCGTTACTCGTCTACCTGTAATTTTTGTTACTCGCTTAATAGCATTGCTATCTGCACTATCTTTAATACTAATAGTCATTTCACCTTGTGCTAACGATCCTTGTGCTTTGTCTACTAAGGTACAAATATAATCGTTACCGGCTTTATTTGTACACTTAAAACGTTTTGAGCCGACTTGTTTAAGAATCCAGCCATCGGATAATGTTCCGTAATGATATCTACATTTAAAATCGAGACCTGCATCAGGGGTACCGAAGTGTCTTTTATTAAGAGGTCTTCCCATTTGTTTCTCCTTTGTGGTTCTATCCAACTACGGGGTGGGTGTACCCCATAAACCCTTTTGGGCAATAATACTTATCATAAAAAAAGGGTATATCCGAAGATATACCCTTTTGTAACCAATAAAGTAACAGTTTACTGAAACTTAACGTTTGCGTTAGTAACGGCAATATTTGCCAAGTAGTCAGCGGCGTTACCCAAGGATGAAGCTTGATTTGAAAGCTCAACATAACCATAACGTGTCATAAATGAAACGACTGGTTCGAAGCTTGCAGGATCAAGTACAACCCCGGAGCTCATCAGCGGAATGTATGGGCAATAAAAACTTGCGGCATCCATTTCACCTGGGCCCTTATAACCAACCAGTACTGCGGCGCTATCTGCGGCATACTGATTTACATAAACACGAACTGAACTATTTAAAGTTCCAACAAATTTTGTGTTAGTTGGTGCTTCAAAAGTACCTTCAGTTGTTCTTGCGAACGCTGAAGTTGTTGCACTTTGAAGTATTGTTAATGCAAAAGGACTAACAACTACCCAGTTACCTGCTCCACGTCTTGTACGTGCGGCGATAATGTTAGCGGCTCTGTTTACCAGAACTGCTAATGCGGCGTGTTCGTCACCAACAAAAGTTGCTGTACCTGAAACAGCGGCTTGGTCATATGTGTCAACTGCTGTTCCTGATAAAGTTGTTAAAGAACCGATAATTTCTTGATCGATCTCTGTAGTAATCTCTTGTGCAAGAGCGGCCATTACTTCAGCCTCAACATCAATACCATGCTGGCTTTGGGCATCCTGAGATGCTTCAAAAGTCCAACGAGCGGACAGTCTGCGAGTTTTCGCTTCAACTGTTTGCTTCAAGATTTGGATTGACATTTTATTACCAGGAATACCCTCCATAACGCCTGTGGCGCTAGGGGCGGCACTTCCGCCTGGTAATCCAGAATAAGCGTTAGCAATCTTAAATGGGCTCAATGCTTCTTCACCCGCGGTTGCTCCGTTATCTGTATCTGCATATCTTACACGCAGAGTATGAATTTGTCCTACTGGACCAGTCATTGGTTGTACACCAATTAGCTCGTTTGCGATAACAGTAGGCATTACCCTTCTGATAACAGGAAGGATAACTTTGTTTAAAGTAGCAACGTTACCTGCATTAGTTGCGCCTGCGCCTGCTGTCTCCATCAGTGCTTGACGTGTATTTTCTAATGTGGTTTCCATTACTGTTCTTTTGTTGCCTTCTAGTCCCTCGCACAGAGCGTCCTTAGTCGGTTGCCAGTTGGACTCGAATAGTGCGTCTGCCATAATTAATTCTCCTTAAAAATTATAATCCTGCTAGTTTTCTAAGGTTAATAATCTCAGCCTGTGCGTCCGTCGTTTCCGGGGATACATGGATGGGTTTATTACCTGTTATCACAGTTTTCTGTGCTCTAGCTTTTGGCTGTACATTTTCTTTTAATGTTTTTTTGGAAGCGGTACTTTTTGCTTCTTTTTTAACATTTTCATTAAGAACTGTTGGTAAGTATTTTTCATACTGTCTTTTAAGATTTTCTGTTTGTACTGTTGATAACAGATCTTCCATAATCTCTTTCTTATCTCTAGAAAGAGGTGTCAACAATTCTGATAACATTTTATCTCGTGCTTGCATACCTTCTGCAATACGAGCTTGTTTTTGTGCTTCTGAAATTTCTACTTGTTTAGCCGAAATTGATACATTCGCCTCTTCAAGTTGTCCTTCCATGTCTTTAAGTTTGTGAGACAGTTTTTTAACTTCTGTCCCCTCAGCTAAGTGACTTGTCATAAATTCTGCCGCAAATGCTTCAAACATTTTTCTTCCAAAAGCATTTTCTCGGGCTGATTTGATATCCTCTTTCAAGGAACCAATTTCTCCTCTGAGCGTGCTTTCAACAATGCTCTCTACTTTTTCGGCGGCCTTCTTAACAAAATTAGCCTTTGTATTACGTAAAAGTTGTTTTCCTTCCTTAACCAGTTTAACCTTCTGTTCTACAACAGATTGTTTATCTGTATGGAATTCATTCAACTCTTTTGTTAACTGTTTCAAGACAAAACCTTCTAATTTTTTGAAGTTCGTGCCTTGGGTGTTCCGATCCTCACGGAGTTCGGTTATTTCCTTCTTTAATGCATCCATTAAAAACTTATCCAGTACTTCTGCGTGTTCTTGCATTTTTTGTTTATACTGAACTCGTGCTTCAACTAATGCACCTTTATCATGGGCAAATTCTTCGACCTCTTGCTTAATAGCATCAGTCAACATATTATCCATTGCTTCTACAATTTGCTCTTTATCGTTTGTGTAACGACCAGCAAATTCTTCGCGGATTTCATTTGTAATCTGCTCACGGGCTTCGGTCAATTTCTTTTCCCAAGCCTCCGTTAACGAAGTTTTAACATCTTCCGACAGGACGTCTCCACCTAATAGTTCTTCAAAAGCGTCTGCCATATTAAATTCTCCTAAAATTTAAGATCACTAATAAAATTAGTAATCCCTTTAGTAAGGTGCTTTTGTGCCTTTTTATCATACCTAACTGCTTCAGCTAATTCCAACAATGATCCGCCTTTTTTGTAATTTTCCAGCTTCTCGTAAATTGGATCCGGGTAAGCGTTAGGGGCACTCGGTTGTGCGACAATATCAACTGTCACAATTTCAAAATCGGAGACCTTTCCACCTTCACTGACATTTCCTGATCCCCTTGAACTAACTCCTAGTTTAACACCACTCTCTAATAGTGTTTTAACTAGATTCCCCATAGGTGTTGGTAAAATTTTAAGTTTTCCTACTCCATCTGGTCCATGCATATCCATTTCTGTTATTACATGGGAAACACGATCTAAATTAACTGTTAGATCTTCTGGATGGTCGGCTTCTCCTAATACCGAAAACCCTGAGGTTATTTTTTCTTTTAGCGTTTTTACTGCTTTATTAATTTCGTTAATTGGGTAAACCCGTTGATTTTGATTTTTAACATCACCTTGAATAAAGACACCTCTCATAAAGAGATTCTTTGTTCCATTATCCTCAACGGATTCTACTTGTATATTAGCTTGATCAAAACTTAATTTCTCTACTAATGTTACGCCCATTTATTTTTTCCTTACGAACCATCTATTGGTGATTTTTTATTACTTGCTTCTTCACTGTTTTTTGGATCGGCTACGTTTGATTGTGCTTTTCCAGCTTTTCCGCCTGGTACATTTACGTTCCCTGCGTTATCTTCTTTAACAGCATTGTCGCCATGATCACCTTCAGAGCCATCATTAACTTTAACAACGTTTCCGCCCATATCATTTTTACCTGCTACAGGGGATTTACTACCTACTGCTCCGGTAGATCCACCAGCGGCTGCAAAACCTGTTTCGCTCATATTTGGATCTGGAACATTTACTGCACCTTCACCAACTTGTTCGTAATCAAGTTCTTCTTCTACTGGCTTTTCGTCGTTGCCGCCCATCATTAATGCATCTTCTTCTTCTGCATCAACCATGTCGCTCATGTCATCAACTGGTGCGTCACCCATTTCATCATCCATAGGCTCTTCATCACCCATCAATTGAGCAAATTCAGCTTTAAGTTCGTCTAAAGCATCTTCAACATTCATAAAAGCATCTTCTACAGGATCTTCGCCTGCTTCATCACCCATTTCATCATCCATAGGTAATTCGTCAGCCATTGGATCTTCTTCGGCTACTTCTTCTTGGTCAATTTGTTCGCTGTCGGTTTCGACTTCGTCTGCAAATTGATCTTGAATGTCTGCTTCGTCTACTTGTTCTTTGTCTTCTTTATCGTCGTCGGATTTTGCTTCCTCGACTTCTTCTTCTGTTGCTTCCTCAATATCTTCGTCTTCGGTTGCAATCTCTTCGTAAATGCCTCGAGCCTTTTCCACAAATACATCATGAAGGAGGTCGCTGGCCTTTTCATTTTCCTCGTTTATGATAAATTCGAGGACCTTTTCAAGTTTTTCTCTCGTGGTCATATTTTACTCCTAAAGAAAGCGTTTTTTGAAACTATAGTATTTACAATTTGAGGTGGAAATGTATTAGAAAGAGGTCTAAAAATTGCCTTTTTCGGAAAAAAATTACATAGTTGGAGGCGGTGCTGGCGGAATTCCGTAAATTTCTTTAAAAAATTTGTATCTTTTTTCAAGATCTAACTTTTTTAACTTACGCATTTTCTTTAATTTATTTAAATGTGTAAGAGTCAATCTAGGACGTCTACTATCATCATATTCATATTTTGATTGATCTTCTATTACTTCGTATTGTGTACCTATATTATCTGATTTAGGGGCTTCAGATAATTGTCTAAATTCTTTCATCATATCTACATAGTTTTTCATTGTACTGCTCCTGGGGCTCCTGGTAGTTCATTTCCAGTAATTGGAGAGGCCGCTCCATCTGCACCTGCTACTCCTCCGGGACCTGGTGCCATTGGATCTTCTCCTGGCAGAGGTTCGGCTTCCATAGGTTGCATCATATTTGGATCCATAGGTTGAACACCAACTGCTCCTAATCCACTCATATCACTTTCAGGATCTAATTGTGTATCCTGTTCACCATTTTCTTGTCTCCACATTTGTTCATTTTCTACAATTTCATCTTCTGTAAGTCCTAGGTATTTCTTTAATGCAAAACGCTTAGACATATATGGTGCTTCTGCAAGTCCACTGAATACTGCTGATCTTGCTTGGTCAACTTCTACTTCTCTATATTGACTAAAGCTCTGTGGATCTGTAAATCTAAGTTCAAATGTACCTGAATCAATATTAATACCTTTCCATTTTAAAAAGAGTTTAAATTCTTTATCAAATGTAGGTCCTAATAATGCTTGTATACGTTGACAATATTTTGTAAATCTATATTCTTGAATAAATGCAGTTCCTACTCGCCCATCTACATAACTTGAGGTTCCATCATCAGGACCAGTAGGGAGGTAAGAGCTAGGCACTCTTAACGCTCTTAAAATTTTATTTGTAAAGTACCTTAAATCATCTATCTGTCCTAAATTCTCGCCTCCCGGTAACACTTCAACTTTAGATCCTCTTCCTTCTGCCGTTTGTGCAAAAAAGTAATCTTCCATTATCGAAAGAGGATTGTAACTAGCATCCATAATCGTAGTTCCGCCTCCAGTCTTATTAGGTATTCTACGTTGGTGGATTTCATTTTTCACACGTTCTACAAATCCCATTGCTTTATGTGATGGCATGTTTCCCACATCTATGTAAAATACTCTACGCTCTGGAGCTCGCTGTACTCGATAAATTATGATAGAATCTTCTAATAATTCTTTTTGCTTGTACGTTTTAAACACTGGATCAAGAATGCTCTGACCAAAAGGCCAATTAATATCCATGCCTTCTGTCATTCCTAAATGTACTATATGATTTGCATCAACTCCATATTCTTCTTGTTCTCCGCCACCATAGCCACTTTGACTATGACCACTGCCTGTACCATATGCGCCTCTATCTATAATACCGCCTCGTTGCATAGCGGTAACTGATGCAAATTGATCACTATGTGGAATAATATTTGATGCTGTTTTTTCTTGTAAATTTAATGCTAAATTACGAATAATGTATTGTTCAGGTTCTTTACCTTTTGCTTCATTAATAATAACTTTTGTGACATCCATTGGATTACACCAATTCCATTCGTATGTTTCTGGGTCTCGAATAAAAAATTGATCTCCGTATTTGCATGTATTTCTAAATATTCTCCAAATACGTTTATCCCAATCGTTTAAATTATTCCATTGTTCTAATGCTTTTTCTAATAATGCAACTTCTGTTTCAGTTGAATCTTCTTTCCATTCAACTTCAAAAGGTATATTTGTTTTATCTGCAAATTGGGTAGAAAATTCTGCGATTGTATCTAAGGCCGCATTTACCTCAGAATCGATATCCATTTGGTCATACTGAACATAACGTTCAATTCTATTAGGTTGTCCTGTATAAACTTCAGGTAACCAAGAACCAAATTTACTTGCACTTGTATGTGATTGTCCTACTTTTTTAGTATTACCGAATTGGTATACTGTAAAATGTTTTTTCCAGCTCATATATTATCCTATAGTAATATTTATATTATATGCTCTTATATGTGTTTTGTCAACCATTTAATAATTTCTTCCACTTTGTCTACTACCATGACGATGGAGGCCCGCTCGCGGTGCCTGAAGGTTTCCCGGCATTTCCTTTTTCGATTGCTATTGCTGTTGCCGCTCCGGCATTTGCTGTTACATTAATATCACCACCCATATCGGCTAATAGTTTTCTTATTGCTTCTAATTTTAAATAAGTAGGATCATCTGCTACGGCTTTTTCTTTTATTGAACGAGCATAACTAGTTTTTATTTCTTCAGCAGACAATGAAGTATGTTTGCCGCTTTCGTCTTGCATTTTTTGAGCAAATTCTGCATATGTGTCAGGGTCAGTCATTGCATCACCCATTTCCATACCTGCCCAGCCACCTAAACCTGTTCCAATCATTGCTAGTATTGGATTTCCAGTTAACATTCCTGTTAAACCGCCCATCAGCATACCACCTAGCATACCTCCGCCACCTTTAGCAAATGTTTTTTTAATAATGTTTTCGATTATTTGTTCATGCTCGGTCTTTTGTGCTTCTTGTTCAGATTTACTCAGGTTAGCATAGCGTTCATTTTCTGCACCATATGATTTGAATCCTTCTACAGCGGCTATTCCCATTGAAAATAATCCACCTAAACCAGCACCTTTTGCACTTCTAGTATTATTTTTAATAATGTTCTTCAGGCCTTTTTGAGTGGCCTGAGGTTGTCCATCACTACCTATTTTATATTCAACACCTTCTGATATAAATTTTCCGCCTTTTATGGTGCTTTTTTCCCCTGCAGAGCTCACCCATTCATCACCTACTACTGAACCACCTGCTACATTATGTGAGGCTAATTTGTTAGCCATTGTTTGTTGTCCTGTACGAGATACACTGGTGCCAAATAATGCGGAGCCGACTGTGGCCGCAGTTACACCTAATGCGGTAAGCAATCCTCCTCCGGCACTAACTCCTGCTCCAAACAAAAATTGCCAAGGATTATCGGAAAGCATTTGTTGAATTTTATCTTTCGCGGCTGATCCTGATCCTTCTTCGCCTGACGCTAATAATCCAATTGCCTCTGAAAATTGTTGTACTGATTTAATTGATTTTTGTAATTCTCCTGAAAGAGCACCATCTTTACCTATTAATTGATTTGTTACATCTACAAATCCTTTTTGAAGATTGGTTGTTACTGTAACCATTGCTTCATTTGCTTTTAATACTGTTTGTCCTGATGATGCCTGTGCTTTGCCAGCATCAAGTTGCGATTTCCATAAATCACGAGTTGTTTTTGAAGTATCTCTACCATGCATAATCATATTAGCGGCCATATTTAATGATTCTTTTTGTTTTGCTATTAATGCAAAATTTTGAGTATCCCACGATCCGACATGCTTTCTTAATGCTCCATCAAATTCTCCAAAAATAGCAGGATCAATTTCCTCGCCTGTTCTTGCCATTTTATCAAAAATACCAGCGGCTGGTCCTAACATGGCTAGCATTTCTGCACCTGCGTCGGTTGCTTCTAATCCTCTACCTTGAGTTTGGGCTGTAATCCAAGCATCAATCATATCATCGGCATTATCTCCATATCGAGATTTCATTTCATTTGTAATTACTTGTAAATTCTTTTCAAATGTATCTGCGGCGGCATCTTCGCCTTTCATTCTAAGCATCATAGAATATGTAGAAGCATCAGTTCTATTCATATTTTCTAATTGGGCCTTCATTAAATCTTTACGATTTCTACCTGTGTCATTGGCATAAGCAGATACTTCTGCGGCTAAATTTTTAAAATTTTCAGTTAAATTTCCTACTGAATCATTTGCAGTTATTCCTCGTTTTCTATCAGATTCTAAATATTCAGCTAAGTATGAATCAACTTCTGTTACAGTTAAACCGAAATTACCAAATTCTGCCATACTTGATCTTACATTTTTTGATAGCTGTCCAAATGCTAAAATACCTGGTTTGACACTCTTTATTACTGCTTCAGTTGCGTCGATTTGCCCTGTGTAGCCGTCATTTAAATAATCTAATGTTACTGCATGGGTTCCAGCAACTCTTTCTAATTCACTTAATGGTACATTAAATGCTAACATTGCATTTGTTGTATCAAGAATAGATGTACCTAATCCAAATCCTACATCTGTTAATCTACGTTGAGAATCAGCAAATTCACCTATAACTTTTGTTGCTAAAGATATACCTTGCCCAAGTCCGCCAGGCATCATACTTAATGCATCACCAATGCCTTTACCACCTACCATGGCCCCAGCAGTTCTTAAAATTTGTGCTGTTTGTCTAGGTAAAATTGAAGTTTGTTTATCGGCGGCTCTTACTAAATCTTTATGCTGTTTTCTCATTTGTTGCAGAGTTTGAGCACTATTTTTATTTGATTGCTGTTGAGCTCGCCTACCTGCACCAATATCACCGCCCATACTTCGCTGTTCAGCAAGACTTGCTTGTAAAATTGAGGCTTCTTTTTGTATATTTTGATTTATATTACCTAATTCGCCCACCCGTTCGGCTTCTTGACTAGAAAGAACAGATAATATTTGTTGCATTGTATAATCTGTAGCAAAGTCGGGAACTTCTACTGATCCAAGTCCCGGAATTTGAATTGAGGCCATAAATTTTACCTATAAATAGAGTTATATATATTTATTAAGGAGGAAAATGCCAGAAGATGCAAATGTTATATTAAACGAATTTTATGACATTAACGAATCAAAAGAACAAGTAAAACAATTTATAGAAAAACACAAAGACAATCCAGACGCAGAGCCTGTTATAAAAATAGCAAATCAAGCATTAGATAATTTTTCAACTACAAAAAAACCCGCAGTTAAAAAAGAAGAACTAGTAACACAATCGACTAAACCCGAAAAACATAATGTACGGCATACAATATTAGAAACTACTTCCACTAACCCATTGATGCAGTATCATAGACCTCCGGGTGTTTATGTAGTGTTACCAAGTTTAGGTAATTTTTATACAAATGAACCTAAATTATCAAGTTTAAAAGAAGTACTTGTACGACCTATGACTGCTAGAGATGAATTATTATTTAAATCACCTGATATTTTAATGAATGGGGAATCGTTAATTGAAGTGGTTAAATCTTGTATTCCAGATATACCCGATCCTAACGAAATACCTGGACCGGATTTTAGTGTATTAATGTTAGCAATAAGATTAGCAACATATGGTAAAGATTTACCTTATTCAGGATCATGTTCTAAATGTGGTATTTCGACAGAATTTAATGTAGATATTGAATTCTTATTAGATACTAAAATTAATCCTCTAGAAAAAGAGTATAAAGTAACCATAGATAAATTAACTGTATATATTAAACCATATGATCTTCGTTGTAATATTCAATCTGCTTTAGCTAATTTTGAACAGCAAGCAATTACTAATAATATTTTAATTGATACTGAAACAACAGATGCTGACAAACAAATTGAGCTAGGTAAATCATTAAAAAAGATAACTGGAATAACATATGAATTAGTATTACGATCAATTATAAAAGTTGA
>Ga0310345_10001044_pt1 | contig 33142 bp, 31 predicted proteins | sample HC15DNA20500_MG_FD_204667 | JGI IMG/M metagenome (GOLD analysis project Ga0310345, IMG submission 204667) | Marine microbial communities from station ALOHA, North Pacific Subtropical Gyre - HC15-DNA-20-500_MG | ecosystem: Environmental > Aquatic > Marine > Oceanic | place: Pacific Ocean: North... | reverse complement strand
TAGATTTCCATGAGTGAACTCCCGCTAGTGCGCCGCCGGCGGGTAGATGTTTCGGTGGCCGGGCTCGTCGCGATGATCGGCGACCGCCTCAAGATAGTAGCTCACAAACTCGATCATCATGGTCACGGCGAAGAGCGCGATGAACGCGGCCATCTGGTATTTTGCATACATGCCGAACGGACCGGCCTGGGAAACCTCAAAGTTCATCACCGGTGCGTTGACGATTGACTGCTTGCCATTGAAGCATATGGCGAGGATCACCCAGCATGTGGCCATTCCGAGCAGGACCGTGCCAATGGCGTTTACCGTGCCCTTCTTTCTGCGACCGAAGGCGGCGTAGAGTACATCGACGCGGACATGACCTTCGTCGAAAAGCGTGTAGGCGGACGCGAACAGGAATAGTGCTGCATACCAATAACGCACCAGATCGCTCATCAGCGCCTGTTCGTAGGAGAACACAAACCGCGAAATTACGATCAGCAATTCGGCGACCACAATGAGCAGCGCCAGCCAGGTAAAGCCGAGGGTTCGGGTAAATAGTGCAACGACAAAGCCAAGCCCTACGAGGGGCATGTGTATCCAGGGCCCCACCCAATTCGCCCTTCCCAGACTCCTTGCCAGATCCTGACCAAAAAGGGGCTCAAGCAAACTCTCCGTTCGCAGCAGGGCAATTATCGCATCCGTTACCCCGACGAACAGAACCGCGAAGAAGAGCGCGCGAATGAGGTAGATATTGAAATTGTGGATGGACTGGGCGTCCATGCGTAAGGTGCGCGAGGTGCTGCGCAGCACATGGGCGACCGCAATGGCGATTGCGACGATGTAAACAAGGGCCGGCACCCAGGCATTGGCAGCACCGGCGAAAACCCCGCTCAAGCCGGGTAGCCCAAACCCCACTTCGAGTACGTTGTTTATCAGGAAGGCCGCCATTGCGCAGAGTATGGCCCAGCCAAACATTCTGTGGCCCGACGCAGGCCCGCCCTGACGCAAGACTTCTATGTCGCGATATTCGCCTGGCATGTTCAAACCCGGGTTTGCTGGGTTGCCGACACGTTTCTCAGGATGCCCATACGGGAAAAGGGACGGGGCTTTGACCCCGTCCCTGGTTGTCAGGCAAACAAGTAACCGAGCTTACTCGTCGAGGCCAAGAACGCGGTTGCGCTGGTTCACGTACTGACCCTCGAAAAGGGCAAACGCACCACCGATCTCGCGCATTTTGGCCTGCACGGCATCATCCACTTCGGCAGCAAGTGCCGAGTGCGCGCGGGTTTCCTCGAAGACTTCCGCAGCAGCTTCGCCGAACGCATCCCAGGTATCGTCGGAGAATGAACGTACTTCCACGCCCTGCTCATCGACGAGCTTCTTGAGGTACTCACCGTTAAGGGCAAGCGTTTCGTAGTAGGATGCTGCATTCTCCTCAAGGGCTGCAGCTGTGATTGCTGCTCTTTCCCAATCGGTGAGGCCACTCCACCAGGACTTGTTCGAAGTCAGCGAGAGCTGTGCTCCGGGCTCATGCATACCGCCAGTGTAGTAGTACTTGGCAGCTTCGTAGAACTTCATGAAGTAGTCGTTGTAGGGACCGACCCACTCGGTTGCTTCGATCGAGCCGGACACGAGGTTTTCGTAGATCTGGCCGCCAGGAAGCGAAACGGTGGATGCGCCAAGCTTGGACAGGACCTGACCGCCAAGGCCCGGAATACGCATCTTCAGACCCTTAAAGTCGTCGGCAGAATTCATCTCCTTGTTGAACCAGCCACCGGCCTGGGTACCGGTGTTGCCGGCGGGAAGGCCCTTCAGGCCAAACTGGTCCTGAACCTTGTCCCACAACGCCATGCCGCCGCCATACAGAACCCAGGCGTTGATTTCGCCGAAAGTCATGCCGAATGGCACTGCCGTAAAGTAGGCAAGGGCCGGATGTTTGCCCGTCCAGTAATAGTCGGCACCGATATAGGCCTGAGAGTTGCCCGAGGCCACTTCGTCGAACACGTCAAGGGCACCGACGCGCTCGCCGGCTGCAAAGTATTGCGGCTTGATCTTGCCTTCGGAAAGTTCCTCGATACGGGCAGCAAGGCGCTGCGCGGATATGCCAAGACCGGGGAAGTCTTTCGGCCAGGTCGAAACGATAACCATGTCCTTGACACCCTGCGAAAGTGCAGGCGTGGCAAGCGCGGTAGTTGCTGCCGCACCGGCTGTCGCGGTGCCGGCGGTTTTCAAAAATTTACGACGATCCATGCTGTTCCTCCCAATTGAACATAACTGGATTGATGTTTTCGAGAAGCGGAAAGAGGAAAGTCGGAAAGAACGCGCAGCCCCTCAGCCATCGCTATCCCGTCCTGCTCCTCCCAACACTTGGCCCGAATACACAGGATTTTATCTGCCAGCGCAAGTGTGTAGAAGATGGTAGTTCCACCAATGGGTTAATTCGCATGCGGGTGGGTTGCGACGCTGCAAGGTGTGCTCAAATAACAGGCACATTGCAGTGGCCGAAGAATTTCCATGCCGAGTTGACGACGCGGTCGTGCGACCCATTTGATCTCGGCGGCAAGCCGGCACGTCTCTACGTCAACCCGGCAAAGCTACTGGACAGGAGCGCGAATGGAAGCGGTAACGCTCAACAAGGGTTCAAGCAGGGATGGACCGGGAGAACGGACCGTTGGGCCCCTGCCGGCAGATCACCCACAGGTAGTTGCACCGAAAACCGGTGTCCTCCTCGTCAATCTGGGAACGCCTGACGGCTACGACGTGGCGAACATGCGTCGCTATCTGGGCGAGTTCCTGTCTGATCGCCGCGTCATCGAATGGCCGCGCGCCATCTGGTATCCGATCCTCTACGGGATTGTGCTTCGCACGCGCCCGAAGAACTCCGGCGCGGCGTACAAATCGATCTGGAATACCGAGAAAGACGAATCTCCACTGCGCACCATAACCAGGAGCCAGTCCGGCAAACTTGCGCAGAGGTTGGCGGATCTACATGGCGTGGTGGTGGATTGGGGGATGCGCTACGGCAATCCCTCCATCAAAAGCAAGCTGGACGAACTGAAATCCGCCGGCTGCGACCGGATCATGGTGTTTCCGCTCTATCCGCAATACAGCGCCACCACGACCGCGACGGTGAACGACAAGGTGTTTGAAGCCTGCATGAAGATGCGCTGGATGCCGGCGATCCGGACGGCGCCGCCCTATCACGACCATCCCGCCTATGTCGAGGCACTGGCGCAGTCCATTGAATCCCATCTGGCGGGCCTGGAATTCGAGCCTGAGAAAGTGATTGCCTCCTATCACGGCATTCCGCAGAGCTACTTCAAGAAGGGCGATCCCTATCACTGCCATTGCCAGAAGACCTCCCGGCTGCTGAATGAAAGGCTTGGCTGGCCCGAGGGACGGCTGATGACCTGTTTCCAGTCGCGGTTTGGGCCCGAAGAGTGGCTGCAACCCTATACCGACAAGACGGTAGAGAGACTGGCGCAAGAGGGTGTGAAGAACATTGCCGTGTTCAACCCGGGTTTCGTTGCAGATTGCCTCGAGACGCTTGAAGAGATCGCAGGCGAGGCGGCCGAGATTTTCCACGAGCACGGTGGGGCCAACTTCACCCATATTCCCTGTCTCAATGACAGCGATGGCGGCATGGACGTAATCGAGGCGATAACGCGCCGCGAACTCGGCGGCTGGGCCTAAGCGCCGAGGGACATTCCAAACTTGCTGTGAGTTAGGCCGCAAGCTTGATTGTGCGCAGGGCGGGCTTTTCCTATAGTGACGCGGGGCAAGTGAACCGGAGATGCGGCGGAACCGGGCATTCCCAACGCGGAACGGCTGGCTGGTTTTGTGCAGTCCGGGCATCTAGGCGAGGCCAGTATGCCGGAAATTCAGGGATTCGACATCGTCGTAGGGCTGCTGGTCCTGCTCTTCATCCTGATCCTGTTTGCCGGGATCAAGCAGGTGCCCCAAGGCTACAACTACACGGTCGAGCGCTTCGGCAAGTTCGTGCGCACCCTGGCGCCGGGCCTCAACATTATCATCCCGTTCATCGACCGTATCGGCAACAAGATGAACATGATGGAGCAGGTGCTCGACGTGCCGACCCAGGAGGTTATCACCCGCGACAACGCCACTGTCGCTGCCGATGGTGTGGCCTTCTACCAGGTGCTCGACGCGGCCCGCGCTGCCTACGAGGTGCGGGGCCTGGAAAACGCCATTCTCAATCTCACCATGACCAATATCCGGTCGGTGATGGGTGCGATGGACCTCGACGAGATGCTGTCGAAGCGAGATGATATCAACGAACGCGTGCTGCGTGTCGTCGATGAGGCCACCCACAATTGGGGCGTCAAGATGACCCGTATCGAGATCAAGGACATCAACCCGCCCGCCGATCTTGTCGAGGCGATGGGCCGCCAGATGAAGGCCGAACGCGACAAGCGCGCCAACATTCTGGAGGCGGAAGGCTTCCGGCAGGCAGCGATCCTGAAAGCGGAAGGCGAGAAACAATCGCAGATCCTCGAGGCCGAAGGCGAGCGCGAAGCCGCGTTCCGTGAGGCCGAGGCTCGCGAACGGCTCGCTGAGGCTGAAGCCAAGGCAACACAGGTCGTGTCCGAGGCCATTGCCGCAGGCAATGTGCAGGCAATCAACTATTTCGTGGCACAGAAATATGTCGATGCGCTCGGCCAGATCGCTTCGGCGCGCAACCAGAAGGTTGTGCTGATGCCGCTCGAAGCATCATCGGTTCTGGGATCGATCGCGGGCATCGGAGAAATCGCCAAGGAAGTCTTCGGAGGCGGAAACGATGGTGGCGACCCGCCGCCACGCACCGTGCCCAGCGTTCGCACCGCGCCGGTAGCAACACCTCCACCGCCGCGAACGCCACCGCCGCCGCGCGACGGTGTGTGATCATGGTTGAAGGGGCGTCGTCATGATCAAGTCCATCATTTCAGATCTCGGACCGTGGAGTTGGTGGATACTGGCACTCATTCTCATGGGGCTGGAAATCCTTGCGCCGGGCACATTCTTCCTGTGGTTCGGCATCTCCGCCTTCATCATCGGCACCATAAGTCTGGCCATGGGGGCCGAATCCACATTCTGGGTCTGGCAGACCCAGGTCATCGGCTTTCTGGTGCTTTCGCTGGTCACCGCACTGTTCGCCCGCCGCTACATGAACAAGGTGAGAACCGAAGATGAGGGCGAACTGAGACTCAACCAGCGTGGCGCGCAACTGATCGGCCGCACTGCAGTCGTAAACCAGGCGATCCTGCAGGGACAGGGCAGGGTGAGGATCGGTGAATCGACCTGGCGGGTGACAGGTCCGGACTTGCCTGAAGGCAGCATGGTGCGGATTATCGCCGCGGATGGCGGGACGCTGATCGTTGAGCCTGTCGAAAGAACCGCCGGGTAAGACTTCTCAGGCGACGCCGATGCGCAGAAGATCATGCATGCGCAGCAATCCGACCGGACGGTCTTGCTTGTCGACAACTACCAGAACGGTAATCGCCTTGGGTCCGAGATTGAGTTGGCTCATTGCGGTGCCCGCGAAAGTGTCGGGCGAAGCCGTCTTGGGATTGGGGGTCATGATATCGAGGGCTTTCAACCCTGACAGGTCGCGCTCAAGATTTCTGCGCAAATCGCCATCGGTGATTATCCCGGCAACCCGGCCTTGATCGCCGGTTACAACCACACAGCCGAAGCCTTTGTCGGAAATCTCCTCAACCGCCTCAAAGACGGTTGCATCGCCGGATATCACCGGCAGTTCGTCGCCGGTGCGCATGATCTCCGAAATCTGCGTCAGGCTTGCGCCCAGCGACCCGCCCGGGTGGAAGGTCTTGAAGTCGTCAGCCGAAAAACCGCGATGCTCAAGCAAGGCAATGGCAAGGCAGTCACCCAGCGCCAATTGCATTATTGTCGAAGTGGTCGGCGCAAGATTGTGCGGGCAGGCCTCGGCTACCTTGGGCAAAAGCAGGCAGATGTCGGATTCACGCCCAAGCGCGGATTGCGGGTTGGCGGTCATCGCGATCAGCGGGATCGAGAAGCGCCGGGAATAGACAAGAATGCCCTTGAGTTCGGACGATTCGCCGGACCACGACATGGCAAGGATCGCATCGTCCCGGGCGATCATGCCGAGATCGCCGTGATTGGCTTCAGCGGGATGCACAAAGAAGGCCGGCGTACCGGTGGAGGCGAAGGTGGCTGCGATCTTGGTGCCGATATGGCCGCTCTTGCCCATGCCGGTGACAATGACCCGGCCACGGATGGTCGAAAGCGTTTCGACAGCGCGCTCGAAGGTTGCCGTCATGTCAGCCGTAAAGGCGGCGGCCAGAGCCTCGAGGCCACCAATCTCGGTGGACAATACGCGTCGCGCTGATTCAAGCGCTGAGGCGGCAGCCTCCTCTGTGGGCGTAGCAAGTTGCGGCATGGTTTCCTGCATTTTCGTTCGGCGGGATATACCGCGCGCAACGCCGCCGCTCAAGCATGCGCATCCCCATACCGAAACCTTCCGTTAACCATGCCTGTTTACGCTTTCACAGGATTCTCAGCGTCTTGGCGGGTAGCGAAACCAATGGTCAACAGACAGGCACGACGGCATCGCCTCCTGCAGGACGGTGCAGTTCCCGCGTGGCTTCGCAAATATGCTACCGCCGGTGCCTTTATCTTTACATGTGCCATTTGGGTAGGAGACGCGCCGGCACAGATTATCGACACTGCCGAGCCGCAACCCACCGGCAATGAATTCCTTTTGCGCGGCACGGCGGATGCGGCCGGGACCGAAAGCAGGAACGATATTTTTTCGGACGGCGGGATCGAGCAGGCCAATCGTGATAGTGAAGAGACGCCGGACGGTACGGATCCGGAAGGCGAGGGTGCCGCCGTCCCGTCCGCCAACGCCGGGACTACTCCGGAAGCTACGCAGGATCGGCCGCAGCGCCGCGAACGCCGTGTACAGGCGCAAAGCCCGGTCACCGATCCGATTAATACCGCGACGCCTGATCCGCGCGCCAATGTGCGCGAGCCGCCCCAACAGATTGGGGTTCCGCGTGTGGAGGAGGAGGATCCGTTCCTGCCCGTCGGGTTCAGGGCCGGGACCTGGCAGGTCTTCACGCGGCTGGAACAGGCCGTGGGCTACGCGACCAACTCCTCGTTCTCGGCGGGCGGGCGCCCCGGTCCGTTCAGCCAGACCGACGCCAACATAACCATCCGCTCTGACTGGTCGCGGCACCAAGCAACGATCACCGCGGATGGCAGCTATCGCAGATCATGGGATGCTGGTGGTGGTTCGGATGCACAGGGCATACCGTCGGTCGGGATAACCGGCGATTTGCGGCTAGACCTGCCGGACAACCACACGGTCAATCTATCGACAGGGTATGGCTACACGACCGAATCGGCTTCCAGCACCTCCCTCGATGCCAATGTGGTGAATCGTCCGGGCGTGCATACGGCAGGGGCCAGCGCCGAACTGGTGAACGGTGGCGGGCTGCTCGCTGCCACACTGCGCGGATCGTTCGACCGTGTCTGGTACGAGGATGCGCAATTGTCGAATGGTTCGGCGATGAGTCAGCAGGATCGAAACAACAATCTGTACCGGTTGACGAGTCGGCTCACCTATGCTGCGCCGCCGGCATTGAAGCCGTTCATCCAGACGGGCATCGGAACACGGCTTTACGACACTGAGGTAGACCGCAATGGCGATGACCGCGACAGCCTGGTCTTCGATTTGCGCGCCGGTCTGGAACTCGATTTCGGAGACAGGCTCTCCGGCGAGGTGGCGCTTGGCTATCTCTCCGAAAATTATGCTGGCGCGAATCTTGAGACCATCGGCACGCCCAGCATGAATGCAGCGATCGAATGGTCGCCGCAGCGCGACACAGTCGTAAAATACAATGCCGCAACCAGCATCTCGGGCTCCACCACGGCGGGCGATTCGGGGTCAGTCGTCCAGAGTTACAACGTCGAGGCAGAGCGCCGCATCCGCGACAATCTGGCGGTCAATGCGATAGGCAGCGTCGAGTTTGACCGCGCCTGGAGCGACGGCTCAGTGGACAGGACCTACGCAATCGGCGCCGGGGTGGAATACTGGATCAGCCGTTTCCTGTCTGTCACCAGCGACGTAGAGTATCAGCGCTTCGAGACAGCACGTCCGGGCGCGGCGTGGGACTCGACTTCAGTTCGGGTCGGTATCGCGGTGCAGCGGTGATCACTCCGCCGGCTTGATCTGGTGGATGAGTTCCTGCAGTTCGGGCGCCAGGCTTTCGGCGAGTTCCCTGTTCCACATCGCATAGGCGACATTGGCCTTGATGAAGCCTTCCTTGGAGCCGCAATCGAAGGTGCGACCGGTAAATGTGTAGCCGTAGAAGGGCTGCTTTTCGGCCAGCGCCAGCATGGCGTCGGTCAGCTGGATTTCGCCGCCGGTGCCAGCTGTTTGCGTCTCCAGGATGCCGAAAATCTCAGGCTGCAAAATGTAGCGGCCGTTGATGAACAGGTTTGAGGGTGCGGTGCCCTTGGGCGGTTTCTCTACCATGCCGTCCAGCTTGAAGCCGCCATCGACCCCGGCGCCCTTCACCACCACGCCATATTTGTGGGTCTGGTCCCAATCTACTTCTTCGGTGGAGATCACATTGCCGCCGACCCTGCCGTAGAGTTCGGTCATGGCGGCGAGGCAAGGCGTTTCGTGTTGCATGATCATGTCGGGCAACAGCAGCGCGAAGGGTTCGTCGCCGACGATGTGCCGCGCGCACCACACTGCGTGGCCAAGGCCAAGCGGCGCCTGCTGGCGGGTAAAGCTGGTCTGGCCGGCTTGCGGCAGGGCAGCCTGAAGGATATCCAGCCCCTCCGTCTTGCCGCGCTCGCGCAGCGTCTGCTCCAGTTCGACCTGGATGTCGAAATGGTCCTCGATCACTCCCTTGTTCCGACCGGTGACGAAGATGAGATGTTCGATGCCTGCTGCGCGTGCCTCGTCGACCACATATTGGATGGCGGGCCGGTCGACGATGGTCAGCATTTCCTTGGGCACTGCCTTGGTGGCGGGAAGAAAGCGGGTGCCCAGACCCGCCACGGGGAACACTGCCTTGCGGACCGGTTTGAAGTCAGCCATCGAAAATTCCTGGTTAATGCTTCGTGTGTTTGAGGGCGCAATTACCGCCCAATCCTTTAGCGTATCCTAACCGCGCCGCGATAGCCTTCGCAAAGGTGCGGACTGCCGCAGTCAGAACGGCCGCCGCCGGTTTTCGTTGCAGGAGCGGGTGATGAGCGTATTGGTGACAGGCGGTGCGGGTTATATCGGCAGCCACATGGTCTGGGAATTGCTCGACCATGGCGAAGAGACGGTCGTGGTCGATAACCTCTCGACAGGGTTCGACTGGGCGGTGCCGGAACGGGCAAAGTTCGTCGAGGGTGACGCAGGTGACGCCGACCTCATCGGCGATCTCATCTCCGACAACAGAATCGATACGATCATCCATTTCGCCGGTTCCGTCGTGGTGCCGGAATCGGTCGAAAAGCCGCTCGACTATTACCGCAACAACACCGCCAATTCGCAGCGGCTCATCGAAACGGCAGTCAAATGCGGCATCGACAAGTTCATCTTTTCATCGACGGCCGCCGTCTATGGCGCACCGCTCACCGACGGTCCGATCCGCGAGGATGCCATCCTCAACCCGATGTCGCCCTATGGCTCGTCAAAGCTGATGACCGAGATCATGCTGCGCGATACCGCGCTGGCCCATGACATGCGCTATGTGATGCTTCGCTATTTCAACGTGGCGGGCGCCGATCCGCTGAAGCGTACCGGACAATCTACCGAGGGGGCTACGCATCTCATCAAGGTGGCCTGCGAGGCGGCGACCGGCAAGCGCAGCCACATGCAGGTCTTCGGCACCGATTACGACACGCCGGATGGCAGTTGCGTGCGCGACTTCATCCATGTCAGCGATCTGGCGAACGCCCACTATGCGGCGCTCAATTTCCTGCGCCAGGGCGGCCTGAAGTTCACCGCCAATTGCGGTTACTCGAAGGGCTATTCGGTGCTGGAAGTGATCGAGGCGGTCAAACGCGTCTCAGGCGTGGATTTCCCTGTCGTCGAGACCAAGCGCCGTCCAGGCGATATTCCGGCCCTCGTTGCCAATGCACACCGGATAATGAGTCGGCTGGATTGGCAGCCGAAGCACAATTCACTCGATGTCATCGTTGAAACGGCGCTTGACTGGGAGAAGGTGCTGGCCGGCAATACTGAGCAGAAGAAAGCTTCCTGATCTCATTCCACCGCATCGGCCGCGCCGTCGCTGAGGAGCAAGGCGCGGTCAATACAGAGGTGGGCACGACGGTTGTGGTCAGGCGTTGGCCTTCGATCCGACATGGCCGAGCATCCAGGGTGTTCCGGACCTGTCGATAAACATCGCGAAGCGATCGGCCCAGAAAGTTTCGGCCGGTTCCATTTCCACCGAACGCGCGTCTTTTGCGAGTGCGGTATAGACACGCTCGAACTCCTCGACGGAGGCAGTGTCGATGGAGACCCTGAAGCCCTGAGGTCTCTCATACATATCGTCGGAATTGTCTGACGCCATGACAGTGGCGCTGCCGAGTTTCATGGACATGTTCAGGATCATGTCGTCGCTGCCGGGCATTCGGCTTTCAGGATCCGGCGCATCGCCATTGCGGAAGACGCCGCCGATCTCACCGCCGAGAACCTCGGCATAATGGGTCATGGCCTCAAGGCAGTTTCCCTTGAAGAAGAGGTAGATTGTCGGTTCCATCGGTTCGCTCCCTCCGATTGAGTGGATTGATAGTGCGACCGCAGCGCCGGTCAGGCGATCGCTTGCCGGGCCTCAACATGGCGCTTGAAGCTGTCGAGAATGGACTGCCATCCTTCGCACTGCTGCTCGACGGAATATTCCGACTCGGCATCGAAGGCGACGCTCACCTGCACACCGTCTTTTCCGGGCAGGAATTTCACCCGGGCATGGCGACCGCCGAACTCGTACTCGATCAGGCGGTGCTTCTCGACCTTTGTGTAGGTTCCGGCGAAGTCGAACCCCATGCTGCCGTCGCGAGCCTCCATGCGTGACGAGAAGGATCCGCCCTCCCGCAAATCAACGGCCGCCGCAGGTGTGTGCCAGTCATCTGAGGCGGCGTTCCATTGCATGATGTCTTCGGGTGTCGTGTAAGCGTCCCATACCTGCTCGAGGGGGGCGGAGACGGTGGTCTGGACCGTAATGGGTTGGCCGGTCATGTTGTTTCCTCATGAGTTGCATTCGGCACCATAGATGAGTGCGTGCGCCGCTATTGGTTGATCTCTGGTTCCACGAGTTTCGTCAGCTTGCGCAGCGATTCCTGCCAACCGAGATAGCAGGCCTCCAGCGGGATCAGATCGGGCACGCCTTGCTGTTCGATGTTGATCTCGGTTCCTACCGAAACGGGTTTCAATTCGACTGTGACCTTCATTTCGCCGGGTAGGTTGGGATCGTCGAACCTGTCGGTGTAGACGAGCCGCTCGCCGGGAACGAGTTCGAGATACTCGCCGCCGAAAGAGTGGCTGTCGCCTGTGGTGAAATTGCGGAAAGACATTCTGTGTTTGCCGCCCACTTTTGCCTCCAGTTCATGGACCGTTGCGGTGAAGCCGAAGGGCGGAAGCCAACTGGCCATGGCGTCTGGCTCGACAAAGGCGCGGTAGACCTTCTCGGGCTTGGTGGCGATGACACGATGTAGACGAACGGTGCTTGGCATGATGAAATTTCCTCCGGTAATCGTCTCGTGTAGATGTTGTTGAAGTAACATACCGACTAGTTGGTATGTGTCAAGTGAAACTTCGATCGAATTTGTTTTTCAATCTTTCCAGTGGGTTATCGACCTGCTGGGGGCCAGTCCCGTCCGATTTCCAGCCAATCCGGTCGGGGCGGGCCGAAACAAGGCGTCACGGCCACATTTTCACCCCGAGCCAAATGGTAAACCCAATCCTAACGGATTCGCGGTAGGTCTCGGCCCGGAGAAACAACCGCAAGACCGGAGAGCTGGATGAAACTCCACCGCAGCAGCCTGTTCGCCCGATTGGCGGCAGCGGCATTCCTTGCCGCAACCGCAGTCCTGATTCTGGGCGCAACGCAAACCGCAAACGCCGACGCAGCGTTCCAGAAGTGGGTCCGCGATTTCCGCAATGTTGCGGCGCGTTCAGGCGTTTCCACCAAGACTTATGACGCCGTGTTCGCCACCATCAGTGCGCCCGACCGCGACATAATCGGACGGATGGGCAATCAGGCTGAATTCGAGTTCCGCATATGGGACTATATGGATTCCTCGGTTAGCGAGGAACGGGTGAAAAATGGACGTGAGATGCGCCGCAAATGGGCGAATGTGCTGTCCCAGATTGAGCGGCGGTATCATGTCGATCGTGATGTGGTTCTGGCCGTGTGGGGAATGGAAACCCGCTATGGCGGCTATATGGGCGACCACAATGTGATTGAGGCGCTGGCGACGCTCGCCTATGGCGCTCCTCGTCGCAAGAAATTCTGGCGCTCCGAACTCATCAACGCGCTGAAGATCGTTCAGGCCGGGCATATCCGCCATGCCGACATGGTGGGTTCGTGGGCGGGCGCGATGGGGCATACGCAGTTCATGCCCTCAAGCTGGCAGAAATTTGCAGCCGATTATGACAATGACGGCCGCAAGGACATTTGGACCAACATACCCGATGCGCTGGCTTCCACCGCGAACTATCTCGACCGGCATGGCTGGCAAACGGGCAAGACCTGGGGCTACGAGGTTCGCCTGCCTGCGGGCTTCAACAAGGGCCTTGAGGGCAAGGACGGCATCACGCTTGGCAAATGGCAGTCACTGGGCGTGCGCCGCGTCAACGGCAAGCCGTTCCCGCGTGGGGCCGACCGCGCCGTGCTGAAGTTTCCCGGCGGCAAGAACGGCCCCGCCTTCCTGATGCTGCGCAATTTTTACATCATCAAGCGCTACAACAATTCGGACGCCTATGCGCTCGCGGTAGGGCATCTGGCGGACCGAATTGCCGGGTTCGGACCATTTGTGCAGGAATGGCCGCGCGGTTACACGCCGCTCGACGATGATGGCCGCAAGGAAGTGCAGCAGCGGCTGAAGGCGCTCGGCTTCTACGACGCGCCGGTGAGCGGTGCGGTCGGGCCCAAGACCCGAAAGGCGATCTCCGACTACCAGAAACGCGCAGGCATCGAAGTCAATGGCGAAGCATCCGCCGAATTGCTGAAGCATCTGCGTGGTGGATGAACTCGCCAACCGCGCTATAATCAGATCAGCCGATCAACCCGGACAGGTGCCGACTTGAAGCGATTTTGGATTGTTCTGTTCGCAATGATGTTTGTAGGCGGGATCGCGCCTGCGGAACTACCGCTACGCGGTATCTCGGCTGAACCCGCTTACGCCCAGCAACAACAGCAGAGACGGCCGGTCAACCTGCTCGACCTGTTGTTCGGGGGCGGATTGCGCAAGCAGATGCAGAACCAGCAGAACCGCCCAAATGTTCGCATCGAACGTGTCCAGCGACCGCAGGCCGGTAGTGGCGGCGGTGGTGGCGCGCAGCCGGCGCCCAAGAAGATCGTGCAGAAGGCGGATGACGCGCCGCGCATTCTGGTTGCCGGCGACTTCATGGCAAGCGGGCTGCATTGGGGTCTCGAACAGGCCTATTCCGAGAATCCTAACGTTGTGTTCGTGGACAAGGGATCCGGGCTCTCCGGCTTGGTACGCGACGACGTGCTCAACTGGCCGGTCAAGATCAGTGACTATATCGAGGAAACAAAACCTGTTGCCGTGATTATGCTCGTCGGCATGAACGACCGCCAGCAGATGCGGCTGCCGGACGGACGGGTGAACAAGTTCACCGATCCGTGGATGCAAGCCTACAACAATCGGGTGGAGACGCTGGTCAAGGCCGTGCGCGACCGCAATCTGCCGCTCATCTGGCTCGGTCTGCCGCCCGTCAGTTCAGGCAACATGAACGCCGATTATCTGGTGTTCAACGGCATCTATCGCGAGAAGGTGGAGGCTGCCGGCGGCGTCTTCGTCGATGTATGGGATGGCTACACCAATGCCGAGGGTGCTTTCGTCAGCGCCGGTCCTGATATCAACGGGCAGATCGTGCGCTTGCGAAATTCGGATGGCATCAACATGACGCGTGCGGGCATGCGCAAGCTTGCCTTTTATGCGCGCAAGGAGATCCGCCGGGCGACGGGAATTGGCGAAGGCTCGGTCGTTGCCGCGCTTCCAGGTCTGGAAGGGCAATCGATTACAACTCCGGAATACGATCCGGTGGGTTCCGGCAAGTCGATCATCATTGCGCTCGACAGTCCCGAGGCCGATGGTGGTAATGAACTGGAGGGCGGTGCCGATTTCATGAAGCATGTCGGGGCCGAGAAATCCAACAGCTATGAACTGGTGCGCTCCGGCATCGGGTTGAAGCCCCATGACGGGCGCGTCGATGCCGGTTGGGGATTGCCCGCGCCTGACGAAGACACACTTGCCGAAAAGAAGGCTGAGGGAGCGGGAGAGCCTTCCAGTGAGGCCGATGGTTCCGGCGGATCGGCGCGGGTGACTGTTACATCACCTGCTGGTTCAACCGGCTCCCAGGTTCCCGCCGCCAACTAGCCATAGCGCTATCGCGGCAGGCTGGTTTCTCCCATGAGGTCGATGTCAATGGCGCGCGCTGCCTGCCGGCCCTCGCGGATCGCCCAGACCACAAGGGATTGGCCGCGGCGCACATCACCTGCCGTGTAGAGCTTTTCCACATTGGTGCGGTAATCGCGATCATTGGCAGCGACCGAGACATTGCCGCGCCGGTCGGTTTCGGTGGCAATCTCCATCTCGCCCATCAAACCGTCCTCGAAAGGGCCGGCAAAGCCAATGGCGAGAAACGCCAGATCGGCCTTGAGAATGAACTCGGTCCCCTCAATCGGGCGGCGCTGCTCGTCAACGCGGGCGCATTTGACACCGGTAAGCTGGCCGTTGCGGCCGACAAATTCCAGCGTTGCTGCGGCGAACTCGCGCCTTGCACCTTCAGCCTGCGAGGATGAGGTGCGCATCTTGGTGGCCCAGTACGGCCACACGCTCATCTTGTCTTCCCTTTCCGGCGGCTCGGGGCGGATGTCCATCTGCGTGACTTCGACGGCGCCCTGCCGGAACGAGGTGCCGATGCAGTCTGACGCCGTATCGCCACCACCAACCACGACGATATGCTTGCCGCCGGCGAAGATTTCCTCGGAAGGCCAGCCAACCGATTCGATGTTCTCGCGGCCGACGCGCTTGTTTTGCTGAACGAGGAAAGGCATGGCGTAGTGAACACCTGCCAGGTCGGAGCCGGGAATGCCCGGATCGCGCGGTTTCTCCGCACCACCGGCGTAGAGTACGGCATCGAATTCGGAGAGGAGATCGCCCAATTTGCGGTCGGCTCCGACATTGACGCCGTAATGGAAGGTGACGCCTTCGGCGGTCATCTGATCGACGCGGCGGTCGATATGGTATTTCTCCATCTTGAAGTCGGGAATGCCGTAGCGCATCAGCCCGCCAGCGCGGCTTTCGCGCTCGAACAGATGCACCTCGTGCCCGGCGCGCGCCAGTTGCTGTGCGGCGGCCATGCCGGCCGGGCCGGAACCGATCACAGCGACCTTCCTGCCGGTCTTCTCCTTGGGGAGTTGCGGGCGGACGTAGCCCAGTTCAAAGGCCTTGTCGGCAATCGCCTGTTCTACCGTCTTGATGGCGACGGGAACGTCCTCGAGATTGAGCGTGCAGGCTTCCTCGCAGGGGGCCGGGCAGATGCGGCCGGTGAATTCGGGGAAATTGTTGGTCGAATGCAGATCGGCGGCAGCCGCCTCCCATTCACCATTGTAGATCAGGTCGTTCCAGTCTGGGATCTGGTTGTGAACCGGGCAGCCGGTATCGCCATGGCAGTAGGGAATGCCGCAATCCATGCAGCGGGCCGCCTGCTTGGAAACCTCGGCATCGGACATGGGCAGCGTGAATTCGCGGAAATGGCGAATCCGGTCGGAAGCCGGCTGATACTTCGCCGTCTGCCGGTCGATCTCAAGAAAACCCGTTACCTTGCCCATGCGAAAATGACTTGCCCGATATGATTGCTGAAACGATGCGTGGAAGGACGCGGCGGATCACTCCGCCGCCTGGCTTGCGCCATAGCGCATGTTTTCCATTTCTTCCAGCGCGCGGCGGTATTCGACCGGCATGACCTTGACAAATCTGGGGCGGTAATCGTCCCAGGCATCGAGGATTTCCTTTGCCCGCGAAGAGCCGGTGTAGTGCATATGGTTGGCGATGAGCTGATAAAGCCGCTCCTCGTCATGCCGGGTCATATCCGAACTGACATCGACGCGGCCCTTGTGCATCAGGTCGCCGCCATGATGATGCAGCTTCTCCAGCAGATCATCTTCTTCGGGAACCGGCTCCAGTTCCACCATTGCCATGTTGCAACGCTCGGTGAAGTCCCCGTTCTCGTCCAGCACATAGGCGATGCCGCCCGACATTCCGGCGGCGAAGTTGCGCCCAGTCTGGCCGATTATGACGACGATGCCGCCAGTCATGTACTCGCACCCGTGATCGCCCACGCCCTCGACCACTGCGATGGCACCGGAGTTGCGCACGCCGAAGCGTTCGCCGGCCACGCCGCGGAAGTAGCATTCGCCGGAGATCGCACCGTAAAGCACGGTGTTGCCGACAATAATGGATTCTTCGGGCTTGATCGGAGTGTTCTCGACCGGGCGCACCACCAAACGTCCCCCCGACAATCCCTTGCCGACATAGTCGTTGCCGTCGCCTTCCAGATCGAAGGAAATGCCATGCGCGAGAAACGCACCGAAGCTTTGCCCGGCGGTACCCTTGAAGGATACGGCGATGGTGTCCTCGGGCAGACCCGCATGGCCGTGTTTTGCCGCCAGAACACCCGACAGCATGGCGCCGGTCGAACGGTCCGTGTTGTGGATCGGGAATTCCATCCGTACCGGCGTCTCGTTGTCCAGTGCGTCTTTCGCCGCCTCGATCAGCTTGCGATCGAGGATGTCGGCGATCGGGTGCTCCTGAACGCGGGTATGATGAATTTCTTCTTTGGGGGCGTCGGGCTTGAAGAAAATCCCGGTGAAGTCCAGCCCCTTGGCCTTCCAGTGATCGATCATGCCGGCCTTTTCCAGCATCTGGCTCTCGCCGGTCATCTCGGCGATTGTGCGGTAGCCCATCGACGCCATGAGCGCGCGAACTTCCTCGGCGACAAAGAAGAAATAATTGATGACATGCTCAGGTGTGCCACGGAAGCGCTTGCGCAGCACCGGGTCCTGCGTGGCGATGCCGACGGGACACGTATTGAGATGGCATTTGCGCATCATCAGGCAGCCCGCTGCGATGAGCGGCGCGGTGGAAAAGCCGAACTCGTCTGCGCCAAGCAATGCGCCGATGACCACGTCGCGACCGGTGCGCAAACCGCCGTCGACCTGCAGCGCGATACGGCTGCGCAACCCGTTCAGCACCAGTGTCTGATGGGTTTCGGCAAGCCCCATCTCCCAGGGCGAACCGGCATGTTTCAGCGAGGTAAGAGGTGATGCGCCCGTACCGCCATCATAGCCTGCGATAGTGATATGGTCGGCGCGCGCCTTGGCGACGCCGGCGGCAACGGTGCCGACGCCGACCTCGGAGACCAGCTTGACCGAGATGTCGGCCTTCTCATTGGCGTTCTTCAGGTCGAAAATGAGCTGCGCGAGATCTTCAATCGAATAGATGTCATGGTGCGGCGGCGGCGAGATGAGGCCCACTCCGGGCGTTGAATGCCGCGTCTTGGCGATGACCGCATCCACCTTGTGGCCTGGCAACTGTCCGCCTTCGCCGGGCTTTGCGCCTTGCGCCACCTTGATCTGGATCATGTCGGCATTGGCTAGATATTCAGCCGTCACACCGAAGCGGCCCGACGCCACCTGCTTGATGGCCGAGCGTTCGGGGTTGGCGCTGCCATCGGGCAGGGGAGTGAAGCGGTCAGATTCCTCGCCGCCTTCGCCGGTATTCGACTTGCCGCCGATGGCGTTCATGGCCCTTGCCAGCGTCGTGTGTGCCTCTCTGCTGATCGAGCCGAAGCTCATCGCGCCTGTCGAGAAACGCTTGACGATCTCGGCGGCTGGCTCGACTTCGTCGAGCGGTACGGGCTTGCGGCCGTCTTCTGATGCGTCCTTGATGCGGAACAGGCCGCGGATCGTAGCGCGTTCTTCCGCATTGCCGTTCAACATCTGCGAAAACTCGGCATATTTTTCAGGCACATTGCCGCGCACCGCATGCTGCAGTGTGGCGATGTTGTCCGGGTCCCAGGCATGGCGTTCACCGCGCATGCGGTAGGCATATTCGCCGCCGACATCGAGAAAGCGCCGCAACACCTGATCGTCGCCGAAAGCGGCGGAATGACGTTGCACGGTTTCCAGTGCGATCTCAGGCAGCGCGACACCTTCAATGGTGGTGGCGGTGCCGGTGAAATAACGGTCCACGAACTCGCTCGACAGGCCGACCGCGTCGAAAATCTGCGCGCCGCAATAGGACTGGTAGGTGGAGATGCCCATCTTGGACATGACCTTGAGCAGGCCCTTGTCGATCGCCTTGATGTAGCGTTCGACAACCTCGGTCGAATCCACCTCTTCGGGAAACTCGCCGCGCCGGTGCATGTCTGCCAGCGCCTCGAAGGCCAGATAGGGGTTGATTGCTTCGGCGCCATAGCCTGCAAGGCAGCAGAAATGATGCACTTCGCGGGGTTCGCCCGATTCGACAACCAGACCGACCGAGGTGCGCAGCCCCTTGCGAATCAGGTGGTGATGCACGGCTGCCGTTGCCAGCAATGCCGGAATGGGGATGCGGTCCGGGCCAAGCTGGCGGTCGGAAAGGATGATGATGTTGTAGCCGCCTGCCACGGCGGCTTCGGCACGTTCGCACAGCCGTTCCAGCGCACCAGCCATGCCGTCCGCACCTTCCTGCGATCCGTAGGTGATGTCGATGGTCTTGGTGTCGAAACGATCCTCGGTATGGCCGATGGAACGGATCTTCTCCAGATCACCATTGGTGAGGATGGGCTGGCGTACTTCCAGTCGCTTGCGCCGCGACGAACCTACCAGATCGAAAATGTTGGGCCTTGGTCCGATGAAGGAGACGAGGCTCATCACCAGTTCTTCTCGGATCGGATCTATCGGCGGGTTGGTTACCTGCGCGAAATTCTGCTTGAAATAGGTGTAGAGCAGCTTGGAGCGATCCGACATGGCGGAGATCGGCGTGTCGGTGCCCATTGAACCAATCGCTTCCTGCCCGGTCGTCGCCATCGGCGCCATCAGGATGCGCGTATCCTCTTGCGTGTAGCCAAACGCCTGCAGACGGTCGAGCAATGAGACGTCCTTGCGCGGATCGCGCGGAGCGACGGGGCGCAGGTCTTCGAGAATGAGCTGCGAGCTCTTCAGCCATTCACCGTAGGGGTGCTGATTGGCGATCTCCGCCTTGATCTGTTCGTCCGAGATGATCGCGCCCTTTTCGAGGTCGATCAGCAACATGCGGCCCGGCTGCAGCCGCCACTTGGTCACGATGGTTTCTTCGGGAACAGGCAGCACACCGGCTTCGGACGCCATAATGACGCGGTCGTCATTGGTGACGATATAGCGCGCCGGGCGCAGGCCGTTGCGGTCGAGCGTGGCGCCGATCTGCTTGCCGTCGGTGAACGTTACGGCGGCGGGGCCGTCCCAAGGTTCCATGAGCGCTGCGTGATACTCGTAGAATGCCTTGCTGCCCGGATCCATCTGCTTGTTACCGGCCCAGGCTTCCGGGATCAGCATCATCATCGCGTGGGCGAGGCTGTAGCCGCCCCCGACCAGAAATTCGAGCGCGTTGTCGAAGCAGGCGGTGTCCGACTGGCCTTCGTAGGAAATCGGCCAGAGCTTGGAGATGTCGTTGCCGAACAGTTCGGAATCGACCGAAGCCTGCCTTGCCGCCATCCAGTTGACGTTGCCGCGCAGCGTGTTAATCTCGCCATTATGCGCGACCATGCGGAAGGGGTGCGCCAGCTTCCACGAGGGAAAAGTATTGGTGGAGAAACGCTGGTGGACCAGTGCCAGCGCGGACTCGAAGCGCTCGTCAACAAGGTCCTTGAAATACAGGCCGACCTGATAGGCGAGGAACATGCCCTTGTAGACAATCGTGCGCGACGAGAGCGAGACGATGTAGAAGCCGTTGTCCCGGCCCTCGGTCTCCACATGGATACGGTTGGAGATTACCTTTCGCATGACATAGAGCCTGCGCTCATAGTCGTCGTCATTGGTGATTTCCTCGGGGCGGCCAAAAAAGGCCTGACGATGTACCGGTTCGCTGGCGGCGATATGCGGCGCCTTTGACAGCGATGAGTTGTCGACAGGAACTTCGCGCATCCCGAGATAGGGCACGCCTTCGGCGCGCGCGCAGTCCTTGATGATGCCCTCGATATGCTCCTGAAGTTCGGCATCGTCCGGCATGAACAGATAACCGACCGCATAGTGGCCGAGAGGCGGCAGTTCGATGCCCTTTGCGGCCATGTCCTCGCGGAACAGCCGGTCAGGAATCTGGACAAGAAGACCGGCGCCGTCGCCCATCAACGGATCGGCGCCGACCGCGCCACGGTGGGTCAGGTTCTCGAGCATCTTCAGACCATCACGGATGATCTGGTGCGAGCGCACGCCCTTCATGTTGACGACGAATCCGACGCCGCAGGAATCATGTTCCTTGAGCGGGTTGTACAGGCCGTTCTTCGGGGCCAAAGGAGATGCCTTGCCAGAGGAGCCGGCCCAAGAGGCGCTCTCGTTCCTGAACATTGCAACCGGATGATTTCCAAAGCTGGAAGCCATTGCCGTACCCTCCTTGTGGTTCGCCGCGCCCTGATCCACCGCGCAGCCTGCGTGGCGCCAGGTGTTCCAAGGTTTGGCGGTAGCCCCGGAAACGCCCGACGTGCGAAGTGGCCGTTTCCATCGTGACGCCGGATCGCGTTAAATCCGTTGCGACATTGCATATGAAACACGAACGCCGGGCTGGCCGCCCCATCCGCCTTCGTGGCCGTTTTTCCTGACGCAAGAACCCCGGCCGCTTCGGCCTCAAAACAGGGCGAAGCCATTTTGCGGCCATGCGGGTTGCGATGCAACCGGGAAAGATAGGACAGCAACCCTGTCCTATTTCGCAAAAACTGCCAGAATTGGCTTGGCTAGGCAAGCAATTCTTGCAAATACGAATGTGGTTCGGGGTTCGGAATGGGCCGGGGCCATCCGGTATTTGCAGGGGTATTGAATGAATTTTGCCAGTGACAACTGGGCCGGCGCCTCGCCGCAGATCAACGCTGCGCTGGCGGAGCATGGTGGAGGGTTCGCCGCGGCCTATGGCAGTTCCGATCTGGACGAGAAAGCCCGGCAGAAAATCGGCGAAATTTTTGAAAAGGATGTGTCGGTCCTGTTCGTGCCGACAGGGACCGCGGCAAACTCTCTTGCTGCGGCATTGATAATGAAGCCTGGCGGTATCGTGCTGGCGCATCGTGAATCCCACATGATCGAGGATGAATGCGGAGCACCGGAACTGCTGTCGGGCGGTGGCAGGCTGGTTGGCGTGGACGGCATTGACGGAAAGATCGATCCGGTTGCGCTGGCGCAGGTGCTCAAGCGCCATGATCCGCCATTCCTGCATTATGGCCGTCCGGTCGGAATGTCGATCACACAGGCAACGGAAGTTGGCACGGTCTATCGCGTCAGGGAGATCGCTGCACTGACCGACCTCGCCGCGACATCGAAACTACCGGTTCACATGGACGGAGCACGGTTTGCCAACGCAATTGTGCGGCTGGACAAGACTCCGGCTGAATTGACATGGAAAGCAGGCATCGACTTCGTCTCCTTCGGTGCATCGAAGAACGGCTGCTGGTGTGCGGAAGCACTGGTCATATTCGACCGTTCCCTGCAGGAGGAAGCTGAATACCTGCGCAAGCGGGCGGGTCATCTGTTCTCGAAGTCACGGTTTGTAGCCGCACAATATCTGGCCTGGCTCGAGAACGATTTGTGGCTGGACCTAGCGCGTCATGCCAATTCCATGGCAGAGGAACTGGCCAGAAGAATTTCGCAATCGGGCCGGGTGAAGCTGGCCTGGGAATGCGAAGCAAACAGTGTGTTTGTGTATATGGAAGAAGAAACGTCTACGCAGATGCGCAAAGCGGGGGCACGGTTCTATCCTTGGCATCTCCCTGCCGGACACACCCCGCCGGGTGACGTGCCCGAGAGTTGCGGGTTGTTCCGGCTTGTTACCAGCTTCGCCACCACGCCGGCCGAGATCGAGAGCTTCTCGCGGCTGCTTGAACGCAGCTGAACGAGAAAACACAGTAGCCTCACATTTGGTTTACGCCCCGTGACGCTTTCTTGATTTCCAATTGAGCAGCGGTTTTTCCAGTTTCGCAACTGCTCGAGGGCGACCCGAGAGCGCTCACACCCCATCGTGGGCAAGCAAATTACAGGGAGAGATCCACATGTCGAAAACTACCGCAGTGACCGCAGCAGCAGTCGCAGGCGCGCTCGCTACCGCACTCACCATGGCTGCATCCACTACCGCTGCTAACGCAGCCGAAATGAAGTGTTATGGTGTCGCAATGGCAGGCGAAAACGATTGCGCCGCCGGACCGGGCACCACCTGCGCGGGAACATCCAAGGTCGACTACCAGGGCAATGCATGGAAGACTGTCGATCTGGACGAAGGCAAGACCTGCGCCGACATCGTCATCAAGGTCGATGGCCAGGAAGACCGCATGGGTTCGACCGAGCCGCTCGACCGCGACATGCCTTCATAAGCGCTATGGCGAGGGAGGAGTTCTGTCCGAAATGCAGACCATTCTGGAAGCAGAACTCCCTGCCTCGACATTCGACGCATCACCGATCCCGGCTCGGGCCGGGATCGGTCTTAAGGCGCAGCACGTAGCCGATATTCTGCAATCGCGCGCCGATATCGGTTTCTTCGAAGTTCACGCCGAAAACTATATGGGCGCAGGCGGAGCGCCGCATGCACAACTCCATGCCATCCGCGAACGTTATCCGTTGAGCCTTCACGGCGTCGGCATGTCGATCGGCGGCGAGGGCGATATCGATGCTGCGCATCTGGCCCGTTTCGCGAAATTGGTGGATTATTACAAACCCGGGCTGGTTTCCGAACATCTGGCATGGTCGACCCATGACGACGTCTTCTACAACGACCTTCTGCCGGTTCCCTACACGGATGAGACGTTGGAACGGGTGGTGCGTCATGTGGGTGAAGTGCAGGACGCCATCGGGCGGCAAATCCTGATAGAAAATCCTTCGACATACGTTGTCTTCACCGATTCCAACTGGGCTGAGGTGGATTACATGGCGGCGATCGCCGACAGGTCGGGGTGCGGTCTGTTGTTCGACGTCAACAACGTCTTCGTCTCTGCAACCAATCATGGTTACAGCCCGCGGGAATATATCGAAGACTACCCCTTGCATTTGGTGCGTGAAATTCATCTGGCGGGTCACGCTCCCGATACGGATGACGAGGGGCGACCGTTGCTAATTGATGCACATGACCGGGAAATTTGCGACGATGTATGGGATTTGTACCGTTTGACGCTCTCGCGCAGCGGGCCGTTGCCGAGCCTGATTGAGTGGGACAATGACGTACCGGACTGGCCGGTATTGCAGGCAGAGGCGCGCCGGGCGGACGCAATTCTGGGCAGGAACGCGTCCGGGTTGAAACTTTCCGGTCAGAAAAATTCCGAACTACAGCCAGTGCAGGTGCACTGATGTCTGCGGCTGAAGCAGACAGGGCAATGCCGGCAGGCAATGGCGCCTTCGCCTTCCCGCTGCTTGATCCCGATGTCGATATCCCGCCGGGAGTAACCAACTCAGACGGGTCGTCTGCTCCCAAACGTTACGGGGTTTATCGTAACAATGTTGTGGTGAGCCTGATCGAGGCGCTCAAGAGCGCCTATCCGTCTTTGCTGGTAATCATGGGTGAGGAGAATTTCGCCAGGGTGGCGCGCAACTTCATATCCTCCCATCCGCCGCGCTCGGCGATGATGCAGACCTATGGTGAGGGGTTCGCCGGGTTTCTGGACGGCTTTGCGCCATTGCAGAAATCTCCCTTCCTCGGCGATGTGGCGCGCGTGGAGCGGGCATGGCTGGAAGCCTATCACGCAGCCGATGCCAAGCCGCTCGCTCCCGGCGATCTCGAAGGGTTGGCGCCCGAGGAGATCATGCAGTTGCGGCTTGCCCGGCATCCGGCTGCTTTCGTCATACGGTCGAAGTGGCCGGTTGCCGATCTCTTCGGCTGGAGAGACGGAAGACCGAAAGAAGGTGCGAATCTGCAAAAACCGCAATGCGTTGCGGTGGGCCGGCCTGCGCTTGCGGTAACCGTCAATGCCATTGATGCATCGCTGTTTGTATTCCTCTCGGGACTGCTGGATGGCCAGAGCATGGAACAGGCCGCAAGCCACGCGCTTGAGGAGGATACAGGCCTCGATTTGACGGCCGCAATTTCGTTTGTGATTTCGTCGGGATTGTTCTCAGGACGCAGGATCGGTTCAGAGTAAAAGGGGCTCAACCGAAGGACGGGAGCGGGCGATGGGATTGATTCGCAGTTTGCATGATGCTGTTTTTGGCGGTTTGGAACGCCTGGCCGGTGAATGGTTTCTTCCGCTGGCGTCCCGGTTCGCCTTTCTGGCTGTGCTTTTCTTCTACTATCTCAATTCCGCCATGACCAAAGTCGGGGACGGGTTCGCTGGCTTTTTCCAAGTGCGCAGCGGAGCCTATTACCAGATACTTACCGAAAAAGGTCTCGAGGCTTTTGGCGGCAGCGTATCCGGTGTGCCCTGGTACGGTGACCTGAATGTCTACGCCGGGACTTATGCGGAATTCATCCTGCCGGTGCTTATCGTCATCGGATTGTTCACGCGCATCGCTGCAGCAGGAATGATTGTCTTCGTGCTGGTGCAGTCCTGGGTGGACGTAAACTTCCACGGGATTGCCGGCGACAATCTCGGCGCCTGGTTCGACCGTGATTCCGGCGCACTCATCATGGACCAAAGGCTCTTGTGGATCTTCCTGTTGCTGGTCTTGGTGATCAAGGGGGCAGGTGCGGTTTCGCTCGACCGGTTGTTGAGTTTGGGCAGGCGCGATTAGAATTCGGCAACATATCGAACAAAAAAGGGCGTCCGGATGGACGCCCTTTCCTCATTCATCGCTCAAACCTGTTGCCGTTACGCGGCGGCTTGGCCTTCAATCTGTTTGACCTTCTTGCCAGCCGGCTTGATCTCGATCTTGCGGGGCTTCATGGCTTCGGGGATTTCCCTGACAAGGTCGATATGCAGCAGGCCATTTTCGAGATTGGCTGCTTTGACCTCGACGTGGTCGGCAAGCTGGAAGCGGCGCTCGAAGCTGCGCGCGGCAATGCCGCGGAAAAGCACTTCGCTGGCGTCGTCGCCGGAAGTCTTCTCATCGCGCTCACCCTTAACGGTGAGCACGTTTTCACGGGCCTCGATGTTGAGCTCGTCTTCGCCGAATCCGGCCACTGCCATCGAGATGCGGTAGGCGTTTTCGCCGGTTCGCTCGATGTTGTAGGGCGGATAGGCGGGTGTGGACTCGGGCTGCCCCATGCTGTCCAGCATGGAGAACAGGCGGTCAAAGCCTACGGTTGAACGATAGAGGGGGGCAAAGTCTATGGCACGCATGTTACGTCCTCCTTTTGAAGCGACATTTGCGAGTTCTTCAGTGTCTTTCCCCGGCCAGCCGGCGAAAAGACGGTTGATGCAGACCCGTTCTGGCGCCTGCAGGATGAGATTTGGGCATTGAACGGGTCTTGTTCAAGAGGGATGACACCGCGTCCGGCCCATTGCACTTGTGTTTGATTGCAATTGGCAGGTCCTGTGCTTAGTGATCTTCAAACCAATCCGCGCCCGGGCCGTCCATGCTTCTAGAAACACCGGAAAATCCCAGACCGCCAAATACCAATTCCGGCAGGATAGAAACGCCGGATTCGGTGCAATTGCGCTACGGATACTGGCGGACGGCAAGGCCGCCGTCGAAGGGAACCGTAATCATTCTGCAGGGCAGGGCAGAGTTCATCGAGAAGTATTTTGAAACCGCCGGTGAGTTGCGCGAGAAAGGCTTCGACGTGCTCACTTTCGACTGGCGGGGGCAGGGCGGTTCGAGCCGGCTGCTACGGGATCATTATCGCGGTTACGTCGATGATTTCGACCAGTATGTGATGGATCTTGAGACCATCTTCGAACAGATCGCGCTGCCAGATTGCCGCCCGCCTTTCTATATTCTGGCACACTCGACCGGGTCGCTTGCGGCGTTGATGGCAGCGCCGCGGATGGGCAACCGCGTGCGGCGCATGTTGCTTGGCTCGCCTTTTGCCGGCTTCAACACCGCGCCGATTTCACCCGGTATGGTCAAGTTCATGTCGACGACATTGACGATGGTGGGCCTTGGTGAAATCTACATGGCGGGCGGCAAAAACTTGATGGTCAAGCGAATGTTTGCTGGCAACAGGCTGACCAGCGACCAGCGTCGTTTCGAGCGCAACGCTGCCTATGCCCGTGCCTATCCCGAACTCACCATTGGCGGGGCGACCGCGGCATGGGTTTCGGCCGCTGCGCGTGCAATCGACCGGCTGTGGGATCCGGACTTCCTGGGCAGTATTGCGATCCCGACTCTTCTGGTTGGCGCAGGCAGGGATGCAGTAGTATCAAACCAGGCAATCGAGTTGCTGGGGAGGAGGCTGCGCGCCGGCAGATGCGTGATGATCAGTGGCGCCAAACATGAATTGCTGCAGGAGGCGGATATCTATCGCGAGCAGTTGATGGCGGCGTTTGACGCCTTCGTTCCTGGAAGCGCCGAACAGGCTGCCGAATGATCCTGCCGGTCAGACAAGCAACTCCATTGCTTGTTCATGGATCTGCGTGTTGGCGCAGGCGAGTATGTCTCCCCCACGGCTGGCGTCGCTACCGTTCCAATTCGTGACTATTCCTCCGGCCTGCTCGATCAGCGGGATCAGTGCGGCGATATCGAATGCCTTGAGGCCGGATTCGATCACCAGGTCGATATGGCCGGCCGCCAGCATGGCGTAGGCATAGCAGTCGAACCCGTAGCGGGTCAGACGGCACTTTGCCTCCACTGCTCCGTAGCGGAGCAGTCCGGTTTCGTTAAACAGGAAAGGCGAGGTGGTCATCAATATGGCCTCATCGAGTGTGCCGGTATCGCGAGTGGCGAGACCGGTTCTTGCGCCGCGATGCAGTACAAAGGGCAGATTTCCCGAAGCGATGAAACGTTCGCCAGTGTAGGGCTGCGAGAGTGCGCCCGCTACCGGCTTGCCGCGATGATAGAGGCCGATCAGCGTGCCCCAGGTCGGCAGGCCGGAAATGAAGGCGCGGGTGCCATCCACCGGATCGATGATCCACTGCCATTCGGCGTGGGGGTTAGCGGGTGCGTGTTCCTCACCCTCAATGCCATGATCGGGCAATTTCTCGCCGATGATGCGCCGGATGGCTGCCTCGGCTTCCTGGTCTGCTTCGGTCACGGGATCGAACCCGCCGGCCAGCTTGTTGTCGATGGCGATGGCGGTGCGGAAGCGGGGCAGCGTCTCTGCATCCGCCGCGTCGCAAAGTTCCAGCAGCAGCGGCTCTATTTCATCGGGGGTCATGCAAGCTCCGATTCCGCGACAGGGGCGGTGGGCGAGGGTGATCTGCCGCGTTCTACTCGGCGGCCAGAGGCAGGGCACCGGCCAGGTTGTCGTCAGGAAGCGCCACGAGCCTGCCGATGAACCTGGTCAGATCCTCGGCAATCCGGTCGAATACCGCGCGTTTGCTCAAGCTCGCCTCGTCCATGTAAAGTCCGCGGTTGATCTCAATCTGCAGGCTGTGCAGGCCGTTTTCCGGTCGGCCGTAATGCTCGGTGATGAAGCCGCCGGCATAAGGCTTGTTGATCTCCACATCATAGCCCAGATCGGTCAGGAACTCGCTTGCCGCCCATGTAATCTGCTGTGCGCAACTGGTGCCATAGCGGTCTCCGAGCACGATGTCCGGCCTGCTGCGCCTGCTGATTCCGTCGCGCGAAGACGGCATGGAGTGGCAGTCCACGAGCACGGCATATCCGAACCGTTGATGCGTCGCCGCCAGCAGGCCGCGCAAGGTGGAATGGTAGGGGTGATAGACGGTCTCAATCCGCTCCATCGCCTCGGCCAGCGGCAGTTTGCGGGCGTAGATTTCCTGGCTTTCGGATACGATGCGCGCAATCGTTCCCAGTCCTCCGGCCACGCGCACCGACCGGGTATTGGCAAACTCGGGAAGCTTCTCGGTGAACATCGCCGGATCGAGCTCGAACGGCTCCCGGTTCACGTCGAGAAAGGCACGCGGAAAATTGGCCAACAGCATGGGCGCCCCCTGCCGCACCGCCCCGCCAAACAACTCGTCGATACGGTAGTCCTCGGATTTGCGGATGGTGGCCCTGTCCAATTGCACGCCGGCGAGGAATTGCGGTGTGTAGTTACGGCCACTATGGGGCGAATTGAACACGAAGGGAACGCGTTGCTCGGCGGGTTCGACGACCGAAAATGGCGGATTGAGCGTGGTGTCGAAACCCGTGGCCATTCGTAATGCTGCTCCAGACCTGCAATCCGGCCTCACAAGCCGGGACTCGCAACAGGATACCGCCATCAAGACGATTGGCAAGCCTGCAACAAAACCCATGCAAAATGCCATTGCAAAGGCAGGATGCGGGTGGAATATTCACGTTTCATTTACCAAATGCATTGTTGGTACGAGTGCCGACAATTGCGGCGCGACGCCCATCCGCGGACGAGTTCATGACCAAGATTTTGCTCGCAGAAGACGACAATGACATGCGGCGCTTTCTGGAGAAGGCGCTTGAAAAGGCGGGCTATCGTGTCGTCGCCTTCGATAATGGCGCGAGCGCCTATGACAGGCTGCGCGAGGAGCCGTTCAACCTGCTGTTGACGGATATCGTGATGCCGGAAATGGACGGTATCGAGCTGGCGCGCCGGGCAACCGAAATCGATCCCGATCTCAAGGTAATGTTCATTACAGGCTTTGCAGCGGTGGCGCTCAATCCAGATTCAAACGCCCCCAAGGACGCCAAGGTTCTGTCCAAGCCCTTCCATCTGCGCGATCTGGTCGACGAGGTGGAGAAAATGCTGGCCGCGGCCTAAACCGGACTGCGCCCGGCAACTCGATATTGGCTTGACGGCCAAGGGGCCTATATGATCTATGCCGCTTGCTCCGGCACAGGGCTACGGCCCATCCCGATCCAGCCGTGGCACCGGTAACGGGCGTGTAGCTCAGCGGGAGAGCACTACGTTGACATCGTAGGGGTCACTGGTTCAATCCCAGTCACGCCCACCATTTTCTTTGCAAATGCAAGTATAGTTGAGAGCTGGTACTGGTTGGACCGGCTAAACCTTTTGTTAAATGCGGCCTTCTAGATTAACCGCATCGCAAACGCCGCAATCTCGGCGGCTCTTGCTCCGGCGCATCAGGCGCTGTCCCAGGCTCGCACTCGCGAGATGTCTCCCGGTCCACGCCAGACCCGACTCCTGCCTTGGTGCCGAGATTCGGGATGCAGGTGGCGGACCAATGAATGATGGAACCCGATATGGCAGCCAAGAAAGACAACTCCCCGGCCAAGGATGACGAGTCCATGCCTGCGAGGCCGTCTTTGCGCAAGATTTCCCTGCTTCGGGGCGCGGGTGTTCTGATGTTCCTTTGCTCGTCGGCAGCCATTTTCCTTGATGTTGGCCCCATCCATGCCGGTGCGATTTTCTCCGGCAAGGCGATCTTCTTGCTGCCCGTGCAACTGATTGCAGTGGCGTTGATCGATTTTGCGAATTCCAGAATGCGCCAGCACGAGTTCAGTTTCCTGCAGACCGAGCAGACCGAGTTTCACCAACGCACAGCGGACAAGACGGCGGATCTGGAGCGAAACATCACCAGTCACCTGTACGAAGTCTACCAGCGCACGCTGGAGGAGCGGGATTCCGTCAGGAAGGAACTTTCGGAGCTGAAGGAAGAGGAAAACAAGAAACTCTTTGAACAACTTGAACGGCTGAAGGAAGAAAAATCGGAGCTGGAGGCGCGGCTTATCAATCTGAAATTCAGGGACAATGGACAAAAGGAAGAACAGGAAAGCGGAAAAATATTCGCTGCCTGACGTTAGAGGCAAGCCTTTCGGTTTTTGGTTTGCCGCTTGGACACTGGGGAAAGTAACGCAATGCCAGAAAGTGATGAGTACGCATCCAGCACATCAAGGGCCGAAGAGGTTTTGAAACTCGCCAGACTGTACGAGGTGCCGCCCAATCCGGTGGTCTTCGAGGTTTTCTACCACTATCTGGAAAACTCCGATGGTTTGGTCGCAAAGAGCATCGACTCGCTGATCAACGATGTAGGTTGCATCAGGTTCGACGACCTTAAGCGAATTCATGACGAGTTCATCGCGACCGAGAACAAGACCTTTACGCAAAGCGACAAGGCCAGCGCCGAGGTAGAGATCGAGATGGACAAGGTCCTCGATCTCATCAACTACTATCTGTCTTCGAGCGAGCAAACATCCGGTGTTCTGGGACAGTCAAAAGATGAGATACGCTCGGCAGACCCGAAGCGTGTGGTCGAGATCATAGAGAAAGTAATCTCCGAGAATCTCAAACTGCAGAGCGAAACCAAAGTCTTGATGAGCAATCTGGAGACCTCGCGTGCCCAGATCCACAAGGTTCGCACCGAACTTGTCCAGACGCGCGAAAAATCCAACCGCGATCCGCTCACCAATGTCGGCAATCGCAGGCAGTTCGACATGAACTTGGCTGTGGAGATTGCAAAGGCCCGGTCCTCTGCGAGGCCGCTGTCTCTCGTCCTTGCTGATCTCGATCACTTCAAACAGGTTAATGATACGTTCGGCCACCTTATCGGCGACGAGGTGCTGAAATACTTTGCTTCCATGCTGGTGAAGAACCTCAAGGGCTCCGACGTCGTGACCCGCTATGGTGGCGAAGAGTTTGCGATCATTCTTCCGAACACAGAGGCTTCTGAAGCGGCTACCGTCATCGAGAAGATTCGCGCAAAGTTCGAGACGTCTAAGCTCTTCGTGACCAAGAACAAGGCGCCGATCGGGCATCTAACGGCATCCTTTGGCATTGCGCAGTTCACCTCGCATGAAGACGCAGAGAGCCTGATCGATCGGGCCGACAAGAACCTCTATCTGGCCAAGGAGTCGGGCCGCAACCGTATCGAAGCGGACGGCAAATCATTGGCGGCTTGAGTGCCGCGTTTCAAAGAACAAGGAAGGCTGCGGCCAGTCCAAGAACAGCGAGGCCCGCTCCTGTGCAGAGGCCCAACAAGAAGCTGTCATGGATACTTGAAGCCGGAGTGGCCGGTGACAGGGATTGCCGCACGGCATCAGCCAGCGCCTGTTGAAGCTCGTCGCGGCTCAGCCGGTCTATCGGCCGGTTCTTCCAGTGTATCATTGTGGCACATCTCCGCAGCACATACGGAGATGTCGCAATGATCATGCCATCTGGCTAACGGGACTCGGAACCAATCCTGCGGTACGGGCTAGCTTGTCCTGCCGAGTTCGGAAATGGATTTGCCGATAGTGCTGTCGGCTTCCTCGACCACCTTGAAGGCGCTGTCGAAAGACTTGGTGATCTGGATCAGGTTGGCCAGTTCACGAATAGCCACCACGTTTGAGTTCTCCAGGAATCCTTGTTGCACCTTGGTTTCGCGGCCAGGGACGATTGCGGGCGGGTCCGCCTTGGCCAGGAATGCCGAGTTGCCGATGCGTGATTGGATGTCTTCGTTCGTCAGGTCGAACACGCCGATATTGCCAATAACGCGGCCATTGGCCTCTATGCGGCCATCGCTATGGATTTCCGGTACAATGTCGGGGTTTGGCAGCAATATGGCGGCGCCCCCTGCGTCGAGTACCGGGTGCCCCTCTATGCTGGTCAATTCGCCGATATTGCTGACTTTCAACCTGCCGTCGCGGGTATAGGCGAGGCCGGCATCCGTCTGGATGGCGAAGTAGCCCCTGCCGACGATCGCAAGGTCGAGAGGGTTGGCGGTTTCCGATGTGGTTCCCTGTTCCTGTGAGGTGTAGAGATCGCCAACAGTGGGGAAATTGAGCTGGTCGGAAGTCGCCGAAGACACAAGCTGCTGGAACTGGACGGACTCGGCGCGATACCCGACCGTGTTGGAGTTTGCGATATTGTTGGCGATGACCTCCAACTGCTTGTCCATTACCCGCTGGGCAGCGGTCGCCATGTAAAGTGAAGCTTCCATCTGTTTGCTCCTGCCGGTCAGCCGCGCTTGAGGTTCTGGATCGAGCTGAGCAGATCCATCGAAAGCCCCTGGACCCCCAGCGGCTGGGCGATCAGCGGCGGCACTTCCACGACGTCGGGGTTGTTGATGTCCCACAGCGACAGGAAGCGTGTGACGAGCTTGTCCAGTTCTTCGGGGTCGGACAGCTTCACAAGATCAAGTCTTTCGGTGATCATGTCAGCCTGTTTTTCGATATCGGCGAAACTCATCTGCGTCGGCAGGGCAAAGGCCGTCTGCACGAATTTCAGAAGTGCCGGGTCGGACAGAATGTCATAGGGCGACTCCAGACTTTCCGCTTTCCGCTCGAAATACATTGCGAGCCGGGCGCCGTCATTCTGGTCGCCTGCCTCAATCTCGAGGCTCTGATCGTAGTATTTGTCGATAACACCGGTCTTGACCTTCTCGAAGATCGTCGTCGTCTCGCCAAAGCGGGCAAAATTGAAATCCGTGGCGAGTTCGGTGTAGCGCGGATCGGTCAGCTTGTTGGCCAGAGCGTCACTGTCGTCGATGCCTTCCTCCAGCACCTTGCGCATCAGCGCCTTGGCGTAGCTGAGATCCTCAAGCCCGTAGGCACGCATGACAAAGGTGTAGAGGCGGTGGTCGTTGATTAGGTCCTCAGGCGATTTAACCGAGGTGATGTTTTCCTTGTAATATTCGACATCGCGCGCGACATCGGCGCGCGATTGAATGCGCTCGAGCGACCGCGATGCGTCTGCCGCAAACAGCGTATAGGTGGTGAGCGCGTCCAAGCGGTTCCTTAGCTCCTGTTGTCCACATCATCCATGC
>Ga0310345_10001041_pt1 | contig 33177 bp, 29 predicted proteins | sample HC15DNA20500_MG_FD_204667 | JGI IMG/M metagenome (GOLD analysis project Ga0310345, IMG submission 204667) | Marine microbial communities from station ALOHA, North Pacific Subtropical Gyre - HC15-DNA-20-500_MG | ecosystem: Environmental > Aquatic > Marine > Oceanic | place: Pacific Ocean: North... | reverse complement strand
GGGCTTTACTTGCTGGCGCGGACGGTCGGGACGCAGCGGGCGAAGGCGATGTTCCTGACGGCCCAGGTGATCGATGCCCAAGAGGCGCACGACCTTGGGATCGTCCACGCAATCCACGAAGAAGACGCGCTCGACGCAGAGGCCGATGCGCTGGCCGTGCGTCTGGCCGAAGGGCCGACCCGAGCCTTTGGGCTGGGCAAGTCGATGCTGAACCGTGGCATGGATTGCGATTTCGCGACCTATCTCGAGATCGAGGCAACCGCCGAAGCCCATATCATGCAGACCGCAGATCACCGCGAGGCGGTCGCCTCTTTCAAGGAAAAGCGCCCGCCGGGCTTTGTCGGATCATGAACGCGGCGCCCGATTGTGGCCCGCTGGCCGGTCTTCGGGTGATCGACCTCGGGCAGGTCTACCTTGGGCCCTATTGCGGTCTGATGTTCGCGCTCATGGGGGCCGAGGTCATCAAGGTCGAGCCGCCCGGCGGCGACAGTATCCGCGGCATCGCGGGCGGGCGCGAGAACCCCGCAGCGATGATGCTCAATTCCAGCAAACAGAGCGTGACGCTTGATCTGGGGTCCGAGGGCGGGCGCAGCGCCCTGCTGGCGCTGGCAGATTCGGCCGATGTTCTAATCGAGAATTTCCGTCCCGGTACGATGGAGAAACTGGGGCTGGGGTGGGAAACACTCTGTGCCCGCAATCCGCGCCTGGTCATGGGGTCAGGAAAGGGTTACGCGGCCGATTCCGTCTATCGCGATGCGCCGGCGATGGATTTTCCTATTCAGGCCCTGACCGGGCTGATGTCGGTGACCGGGTTTCCCGATGGTCCGCCGGTGAAATGCGGCGCAGCGATCACCGATTTTCTGGGCGGTATCCACCTTTTTGGTGGCATTATGGCGGCGTTGCATGCGCGCGGCGCGACAGGGCGCGGGGACTTTGTCCAGATCGCGATGCAGGACGTCACGCACCACGCGCTGGCGTCGAATATCGCAAGCTATCTGCTGGCGCCTGACGGGTTCGCCGACCGGGCCGGCAACAGTCAGGCCGTGCTCAAGGTCGCACCCTACGACCTGTTTCCGGCGCGCGACGGGCAGGTGGCCATCATGTGCCTGAATGATCGCCACTGGCAGCAGCTGACCCGGGCCATGGGTCGCCCTGATCTGGCCGAAGATCCCGAACTGGCCGCGGGACCCGCGCGCTGCGCGCGGCGTGCCCAAGTCGATGGCTGGGTGACGGCGTGGACCTCAAGTCAGACCCGCGCCGAGATTTTCGCGGCCCTGAGCAGCGCACATGTGCCGGGCGCCCCGGTGCGCACGCTCGCTGAGGTGGTGTCGGACGATGACATGCGCGCCCGCGGCATGATCCATGACCTTCCGCATCCAGACCTGGGCACGGTCCCTGTTCCAGGGCTGCCGATGCGTTTCGCGGCTCACCCACAGGTCGCCCCTATCCCCGCACCAACCGTAGGCGCCGATACGGCGCGCATCCTGGCCGCGCTGGAACAGGACCTGCCCTCTGCTCAATCAAAGGACACCTACTGACATGTTCAAGCTCGATCCGGAATTGGAGGATTTTCGCAACGAGGCACGCAAGCTGGCTGAGCGCGAGTTTGCTCCCAGGGCCGCCCATTGGGACGAAGCCGAAGAGTTTCCAGCCGCGAACCGCGACAAGCTGGCCGAACTTGGCTATCTGGGAATGTTCATCCCTGAAGAATACGGCGGCTCCGGCGCGCCAGTGATCCAGGGCACGGTGTTTCTGGAAGAAATGGCGCGGGTCTGTTTCAACACGGCGCTGGTCTCGCAACTCTACCTGAACGGCCCATCCCGGGCAATCAGCGTTCTGGGCAGCGACGAGCAGAAAAAGCGGTTCCTGCCAGACATGGCGGCCGGCAAGAAATTCATCGCAATCGCCATCAGCGAGCCAGAGGCGGGGTCGGCGGTGACAGACCTGCGCACCACGGCCACAAGGGACGGCGACGGATGGGTGCTGAATGGCAACAAATGCTGGTCCACGGGCGCCCATGTGGCCGATTATGCGCTGGTCTTCTGCCGTTTCGGCAAGGCCAGCGGGGCGAAGGGGATTGGTGCCTTTGTCGTCGATCTGAAGAAGCCGGGCGCGCGGATCGGCCACATATCGCTGAAGATGGGTGGCCGGGGGCTGACCGAGGCCGAGATTATCCTTGAAAACTACAAGGCCGGTCCCGAGGATGTGCTGGTCGAAGGGGACCCGGAAAGCTCGCGCTCCTTCGCGCTGTTGATGAGCAGTTTCGGACCCGAGCGGGTGGGCAACGCAGCGATGTGCGTGGGGCTGGCGCAGGGCGCTTTCGATGCTGCAAAGTCGTATTCCGAGATTCGCCATCAGTTCGGGCGCCCGATCAAGGAATTCCAGGGCCTGCAATGGAAAATCGCCGACATGGCCACACAGATCCATGCTGCGCGTCTGATGGTCTATCGGGCCGCGACCAACCCCGCGCCGAACGGCTTTCCCGATCCGATGGATGCGACCATGGCCAAGCTTTACGCCAACGAAATGGCGCAGAGGGTCACGAACGAAGCGCTGCAGATCCACGGTCACAATGGTTACACGCGCGAATACCCGCTGGAACGTATGGTGCGTGACGCGCGCGGCTTCGCGCTTGGCGGTGGCACCGTCGAAATCCTGCGCAATACGATCGCCGCCATGGTCTACGGCCACAGCTTCGACCAGCGGCGGGGGTAGGGCGGATGCATCCCTCGTTGCTAACGACAGAACAGGTCGCTCTCAAGGATGCCGCGCGCAAACTGGCGCTCGGGGAATTCCGGGACCGCGCCGCACGCTGGGACCGCGACGGCATCTACCCCGAGGAAAACCACCATCGCCTGGGCGCGCTTGGCTATCTGGGCATGACCATTCCCGAAGAATACGGCGGTGGCGGTACGCCGCTGGTGGATTGCTATCTCGTGATCGAAGAACTGGCCAAGGTGGATTTCAATACCGCGCTGATCGTTCACGATCAGAACGTCTCGCCCCGGATCATCGCCACCTGCGGCAGCGAGGCGTTGAAGCAGGCTTTCCTGCCCCGCTTCGCCGCGGGCGAGATCGAATGCGCGATCTCCTGGTCCGAGCCCGAGGCCGGGTCGGACGCCACCGCGGTGACGACATCGCTGCGCCCGGACGGGGACGGGTTTGTGCTGAACGGCGGCAAGATCTTTACCACTTTCGGCGACAGGGCCGATTACCTTCTGGTCTATGCTCGGTTCTGCGAAAGCAAAGGCGCGCGAGGCATCGGAACCGTTTTGGTGCACCGCAAAAGCCCCGGCGTTTCGGTCCATATTCTTGAACAGAAGATGGGCGCGCGCGGCTGCAACGAATGCGAGATCCATTTCGACGATGTGCGGGTGCCGTCCGAAAACGTCGTGACCGAAGGGCTGGCCGGCAACTCCAGCGGCTTTGTCCGCCCGCTGGGTGTCTATAACGCCACGCGCGTCGGCATGGGGATACTGGCGCTTGGTGTCGCCGAGGGGGCGTTCGACCTTGCACGCGACTACATGAAGACCCGCCGGCAATTCGGCAAGGCGCTGTCCGAGATGCAGGGGCTGCAATGGATGATGTCGGACATGAAGGTGCAGATCGAGGCCGCGCGGTCGTTGTGTTATACGGCGCTGTCGCTGATCGACCGCGGCCAGCCCGATCCAACATTGTCTTCGATCGCCAAGGTTCAGGCCACCGAAATGGCACAGCGCGTCACCCATGACGCCATGCAGATGTTCGGTGGCTACGGCTATTTCGGTTCGCTTCCGTTGGAGCGGATGGTGAGGGATGTGCGGATGCTGACGATCACCGGGGGAACGACCCAGATACATAAGAACGGGATTGCTCGGGCGCTGTTCACTGACTGACGAATCTTCGCCAAAGGGAGGGGTGGTCATGACAAGCGATATCACTGTGGAACACTCAGAAGGTCTGGCCGTCGTGTCGTTGAACCGGCCCGACAAGCTGAATGCGCTGACCCTCGACATGCGCGTCGAACTCCTGGACGCGTTTCGCGATATCCAAACTGACCCGCGGATTCGCGCCGTATTACTGCGGGCCGAGGGCCGCGCTTTTTGTGCGGGTGCGGATATTTCGACCATGGGCAAGGACGATGTCTGGGGTGATCGGGCGCGCTTGTACAGGGCGCACCAGATGATCCTTTCCATATTCAATTGCGAGAAGCCTGTGGTTGCCGCGGTGCGCGGTCCGGCGGTCGGGATCGGTCTGAGCATGGCGCTCGCCTGCGACGTTATCCTGCTCTCCGAGACGGCAAGATTCGGTCAGGTTTTTCGCAAGATCGGGCTGGCCCCCGATGGCGGCGCGGCGTTTTTCCTTCAGAATCTGATCGGTCGGCAACGTGCGACGGACCTTGCCTTCTCAGCGCGGATGGTGCCGGCGGATGAAGCCCTGAGCCTGGGATTGGCAAGCCAGGTTCATCCCGATGATGCCCTCGACCGGGCGGCCCTGGACTATGCGACAGACCTGGCCGCGGGGCCAACCTTTGCCCTGGCCGGTACCAAGCGGCTGATGCGCGCCGCGATGCAACCGTCTCTGGAGAGCTTTCTTGAAACAGAAGCCATCATTCAGGGGCAAATCATCAAGAGCGCGGATCACGCCGAAGGCATCGACGCCTTTCTGAGCAAGAGAAAACCGGTTTTCCGTGGCGTATGACCAAGCGGATTGGCCCTTTTTACGACAGGGAAGAGATAGTGATGGAAACAGTCATTGCACGACTTGGCAGGGTGTCGCGGATTATCACCTATATTGCGACTGCCCTGGCGGCCCTGATGATGGTCCACGTCACGCTCGATGTCATCCTGAGCCAGTTCATCGCCGAGCCCCTGCCGGGCACGGTGGATTACGTGTCGTATTATTACATGGTCGGGCTGGTCTTTCTGCCGCTTCCCTTCGTCGAATACACCAACGAGCACATCAAGGTCGACCTGATCCACGATCTGCTCCCGACGGGGGCGAGGACCGCTCTCGACATGCTGGCTCTGGCGCTGTCTGCGGTGTTCTACGGGCTGCTCACCTGGCAGACCTGGATCGATGCCGTCGAAAAATACCTCATCGGCGAGCAATCCATGGGCATGGCGGCGGTGACCGTCTGGCCCGGTCGCTTCTGTCTGCCTCTTGGTGCGGGGCTGATGGTTCTGCTCTTGCTGGCCAAGCTGATCCAGAGGCCTTTCACCGACGCTGGCATGGCCGGCCCCAATCACGACATGTACGAATAGGAGTGGAACGGTGAGCTTTTTCCAGATCGGCCTTTGCGGCATCGTTTCTGTCATCCTGCTGGTCTTGCTGCGCGTTCCGATCGCGGTCGCGCTGGGTATCGTGTCCTTCTTCGGGTTCTGGGCGATGCTGGGAAGCGGCGCGGCTTTCGGCCTGCTGACGGCGGTGCCCTATGATTTTGCCGCGCACTGGACCCTCAGTTCGATCCCGATGTTCCTGTTGATGGGATACGTCTGTTACCAGACCGACATCACGCGCGGGATCTTCAAGGCCGCCCGGGTCTGGCTGTCATTCCTGCCGGGCGGGCTGGCGGTCGCCAGCGTGGGCGGCGCGGCGCTGTTTTCGGCGGCGGCCGGCTCCAGCCTGGCCTGCGCCGCGGCAATGGGCCGGATCGCGGTGCCGGAAATGCTGAAGCGCGACTACGATCCCGGGCTGAGTACCGCCGTGGTTGCCGCAGCCGGCACCATGGGGTCGCTCATCCCGCCGAGCATCCTTCTGATCATCTACGGTATTTTTGCCGAGGTCGCGATCAGCAAGCTGTTTCTGGCCGCGATCGTGCCGGGCGTACTGACGATGCTGGGGTACTGGGCCGTGATCATCGTTCGTGTGTGGATCAATCCCGCGCTCGCGCCGTCGCTCGACGAAAGCGCGACATGGTCCGAACGGCTGGAGGCCCTGAGCGAGACATGGCCCGTGATCTTGCTGGTGGTGGGCGTTTTCGGCGGTCTGTTCACCGGGATATTCACACCCACGCAGGCCGGGGCTGTCGGGGCGGCGTTGTCCTTCGTGATTGCGGCGGCGCGCGGCACCCTGAACTGGAAAGTTTCCAGGATCGCGCTGATGGACACTGCAAAAATGACTGCGGCGATCTTCATCATCGCGGTCGGTGCCAACCTGTTTTCGAGGTTTCTGGCGATCAGCGGTATCCCCGAAGCGATGACCGACCTGGTGATTGATATGGGGGCCAGCTATGTGATGCTGGTTTTCGGCACGGCCGTGATCTTTTGTCTGCTGGGCATGATCCTCGATCCGCTGGGCATCCTGCTGCTGACGCTGCCGATCCTTCTGCCGATCTACGAGGCGAACCATATCAGCCTGATCTGGCTGGGCGTGCTTGCAACCAAGCTGGTCGAGATGGCTCTGATCACCCCACCGGTGGGGCTGAACGTGTTCGTGATCAAGGGCATCGTCGGTGATGCGGTCCCGATTTCACTGATTTTCAAGGGTGTTTTGTGGTTTTTGGCTGCGGATGTGGTGGTCCTGATCATCATGGTCGCCTTTCCCGAACTGATCATGTTCCTGCCAGAGCTCGGCAACTGATTTGGCCATCCCGGCCGTGACGAACCCCGCGCAATAGCGGGGTCTTGAAAAAGAGGAGGAGACCACATGAAACTGACCAATGCGTTTGCCGCGCTGGCGGCGACGACCGTTCTAGCGGCGACACCGGCCCTGGCCGAAAAGCGGGTGACTATATCCAACTGGACGTCACCCAATCACGCGACATCGCGTGGCCATGCCGCCTTTGCCGAAATGACCGAATCTGAATTTCCGGATGCCTTCGACTTCAAGCTGTTTGCCGGCGGCGCCTTGCTTGGCCCCAAGCCAACACTGTCCGGCCTGCGCGACGGCGTCGCCGATGTAGGTCTGCTGGCGTTGACCTATTTCAGGTCGGAAATGCCCTATGCGCAGCTCGTCGCCGATCTCGCTCTTTTGGGCGAGGACCACTATGCCATGGCCGGCGCGACCAGCGAATTCGTGATGCTGCACTGCCAGCCGTGCAAGGACGAGTTCGCAAAGAACGGCATGGTGGCGCTGAGCGGGATCAGCACTGCGCCTTATGTATTGCTGACCACCAAGCCGATCGTCGAAATCAGCGATATGCAAGGGGTCAAGCTGCGCACGGGCGGGTCGGTCTGGGACCGCTGGGCGACACGCCTTGGGGCAGAGCCGGTAAACGTGCCGTCGAGCGAGATGTACGACACGATGAGCCACGGTGTCGTCACCGCTGCGGTGCAGCCGGTCGGTGCGCTCAAGGGGCACAGTCTGATCGAGGTTGCCAAGCACCTGACGGAGTTGCCGTTGGGCACCTATCATTCCGGTTCGATCTTTGCCGCCGGCCCGAAATTCTGGATCTCACTTTCGCCGGAGCAACGCGAGCAATTCGTCAAGAACATACCCGAGGCCGTGGCGCAGACCGAGGTGTACTACGAAACCGACGATCTCGACGTGCTGAAAGAGGCGGGTGGGCTTGGCCTGCAGGTACACCAGCCGTCGCCTGAGTTTCTTCAGGATCTCATTGATTTCCGCACCGCCGATCTTGAAGAGATCGCCCGCATCTCGCGCGAGGAACGCGGCATCGAAGATCCGGAACCGCTGATCGCAACCTATCGCGAGCTGATCGAGAAATGGCACGGTCTGGTTGAGCCGCTGCAACCGATCCGGGACAATCATCAGCCTTATGCAGACCTTCTGCGTCAGGAGATTTATTCCAAGATCGACTTCGCAACCTACCCGAACTGAGCCGTTTCAGGCCTGAATACACAGCGGCCCTTCGCAAGAAGGGCCGCTTCATTGCTTCCTTCGTCTGTTCAGAGGGTGGCTTCGGTGCCCAGGATATTCGTCACCTGGCTGGACAGGACACCGCCGTTGCCGTGGGCCAGGGCCAGTTCGGCACTGCCGATCTGGCGATCGCCAGCATCGCCGCGCAGTTGCCGCACCGCCTCGACCAGCGTGAAGATGCCGTACATCCCGGGATGCACGCATGACAGGCCGCCACCATTGGTATTGACCGGCAGGTGGCCGCCAGGCGCGATGCCGCCGTTCGCCACAAACGCACCGCCTTCGCCTTTCTTGCAAAAGCCCAGATCTTCTAGAAAAAGGATCACATTGATGGTGAACGCGTCGTAGAGCTGGACCACGTCGATGTCCGCGGGTTTGACACCCGCCATGTCCATGGCCGTTCGCCCTGATTGCGCAGCGCCGGTCACGGTCAGGTCCGCCATTTCGGAGATGTCGCGGTGCGTCGTGCCCTCGCCGCCGCCCAGCAAATACACCGGAGGTCTGGGGTGATCCTTGGCCGTCTCGGCCCGGCGCATCACAATCGCGCCACCGCCATCGGTCACAAGGCAGCAGTCGCGCACCCGCAGAGGGTCGGAAACCGGCCGCGAGGCGATGACATCCTCGCGCGTCAGAGGATCGCGCATGAAAGCGTCGGGGTTCTTTTGGGCCCAGGCCCGGGCCGCCACCGCCACGTCGGCCAGCTGTTCGCGCGTTGTGCCGAATTGCGTCATGTGACGGTCTGTGGCCAGCGCATAGGACGACAGCGGGAACAACGGTCGGTAGGGGGCCTCGTAGGTCGGCAGGCCAAGCGCAGTCATCAGCTTGCCCGAGGCGGTGCGCTGGTTCGATCCGTAGCAGATCAACACGGTATCAGCGAGCCGCAATTCGAGCAGCATCGCGGCCCAGAGCGTGTGCGACAGGAACGACGAGCCGCCCATGCGGTTGTTCATCGTGAACCTGGGGTTCAAGCCCAATTCCTGCGCCAGTGTAAGACCCGACAGCATATCCAGCGGCTGGCAGGTGGCAACGGCATCGACCTCGCCAAGTGCGATCCCCGCATCGGCAAGCGCGCCGTGCACCCCCTCGATTGTGATCTCCATCGAGCTTTTGCCATGGGCCTCGCCGCAGCCTGCCAGCGCTGCACCGACGATGGCGGCTTTTCCCCGTAAACTCAATTTGCTTCTCCTTCTGGCCGGAAAACCACGGCGGGGTCACCTTCGGCGCCTTCGCCGATCGACGCGGTTACTTTCAGCCCGGCGACAATCTGGTCATGCGCGATACCGTCGATGCGCGACATCATTCGTACCCCTTCCTCCAGGTCCACCAGAACCACGTTGTAATCGCCGCCTCGTTCCAGTTTTCGGCGCACGACCGTTCGCGCATAGACGGTGCCCCTCCCGGTTGGCGCGAACCATCCCAGATCCGCGCTGCCGCAGGCCGGACAGATCACGCGCGGATGGAATACATGGGTGCCGCAGCCGCCACATTTCTGAATCTCGAAGACGCCCTCGGCCAGCTTCGCGGCGAAGACGGCGTCCGGCCCTGGGCCTTGTCCAATGCCGGCCATCTCAGAACCCGATGTGGAAGCCACCGTTCACGCTCAGGTGCTGGCCGGTGATATAGGATGCCGCGTTGGACAACAGGAAACAGACGGGCTGCGCGACTTCTTCAGGGGTGCTCATCCGTCCCATCGGAATCTGCGCCATATACCTGTCGGCGAATTTTTCAGAGCGGATGGTCTCAGTCATTGGTGTCTCGACCATTCCGAAACAGACTGAATTGACGTTGATGCGGTAACGGCCCCATTCACGCGCGGCGCTCATTGTCAGGCCCAGAACCCCGGATTTTGCCGCGCCATAATTGATCTGACCGATGGTGCCGCGACGCCCGGCATCGGATGAGATATTCACGATGGCACGGCGCGCGGCGCTTTCGGGGTCTTTTTCGACCCGGTCCTTGTAATAGGTCCCCACGGCCTGAAGGCAGGCGAAGACACCGGTGAGGTTCACGTCGATGACCTGTTGCCAGGTGGCCCGGTCCATCTTGTGGATCATCGCGGCGCGCACGATCCCGGCGTTGTTCACAAGCCCGTTGATGTCGCCGAATTCGTCGAAGGCGAATTTCACGAGCTTCCCGGGAAAGTCCGGGTCGGCCACATTCCCCACGATGGCGCGGGCATTGCCACCGATCTGTTCGGCGGTTTCCTTGACGCCGTCCTCGTTCAGATCGTTCACCACGACCTTGGCGCCCAGCTCTGCCGACAGCGCCGCCACACCGCGGCCGATACCCTGTCCGGCGCCTGTGACGATAACCACTTGATTGTCCAATGCCATCGGGTTGATCATTTCTGTCTCCTTTTGTCCTTCGTTTGTTTGGTCTCGCTCACCATCGGTTCACTCAGGTGGTCACGACGGTGGTGCGAGCCGCTTGATCACGGCATCGCCATGGGCCAGATGGTGCCCGTCCTGATTGAAGATCTCGCCCTGTACAAAAACCAGTTTGCGTCCGCCCCCGACAATGCGCGCGCGGGCCGTCAGCGTGTCTCCTTCGGTCGCCGGGGCGACGAAACTGGTGGTAAGCGAAAGCGTAAGGCAGCGATGACCTGGGCGGCCATCCCCCGCGTAGGCCGCGCAAAAGGTGACCGCGTTGTCCAGCATGGTCGCGTAGACACCGCCATGCACCGAAAAAGCGCCGTTCAGGTGATCGCGTCCGATGGCCAACCGCAGCTCGGCTTTGCCATCGGACCACGAGACGAAGCGCACGCCGAGCAATGCGTTGAACGGGGCGGGGATGTCCGGTCTGCCGTCTTGTGCGCTCATATTACGCTGTCTCCTGCTTGGCCGAGACCATCACCAAAGCGACAGCCACTGCCGCCATAGCGGCACCTGCGCCCACCGCGCCGAGGATCGGAACCGCCAGACCCGCGTTCGAGGGAAAGGCGAAGGCCAGACCGGCAATACCAAGAAGGACGCGGGCGATTGTTCCTGGCAGTCCGGTTTCGATCCGCCCGACGCCAAACAGATACCCCTGAATACCGGCGCAGATCAGCAGAATGCCGAGACCGGCGCGCAGAACCGTAAGCAGGCTTTCGAGTGGACCGGCTTGCAGGATGAACGCCGGATCAAGGACGAAGAAGAAGGGAATTATATAGACGATGCTTCCAAGCTTCATCGCTTCGAAGGCCGTCGCAAAGGGTTTGGCCTGGGCGATGGCCGCCGCGGCGAAAGCCGCGAGCGCGACGGGGGGGGTGATATAGCTCAGCATGCTCCAGTAAAGGATAAATAAATGGACGCCGATCGGATCGAGCCCGCCGGCGACCAGGGCGGGTGCCAGCGACACCGCCAGAATCACATAGGCGGCGGTCACGGTCATGCCCATTCCAAGAATGAAACTGGTCAAAGCCCCCAGCAGCAGAAGCAGAAAGATGTTGCCGCCCGCGATGAACAGCAGATCGTTCGAGATCGTCCCGGACATCCCGGTCACCGCCAGTCCGCCGACGATCAGCCCGACCGCCGCAAGAATGGCAACAAGTTCGACGAACAACTGTCCCGTGGCGATCAGAAAATTCATCAGCTCCTTTCGCCCCCAGCGTGATTTTGAGAGCAGCTGGTTCAGGACAAGAAGCAGCGCGGTCGCATAGAATGGAGCGATCGCCTCGCGCTTGAGGTAGAGCAACATCCAGATCAGCAGCCCGAAGACGGCGAGAAAGTACCAGCCTTCGCGCAGCACCTTGCCGATCCTGGGAAGGTCGGCGCGCGGAACGCCTTTCAGTCCGTTGCGCGCCGAGTATGCGTCGATTTGTGCGAACAGGCCGAAAAAGTAGAACAGCGAAGGAAGCACCGCCGCCACAACGATGTTGGTGTAGTCGGTCGCCAGGAATGTCGCCATGACAAAGGCCGTGGCGCCCATGATAGGGGGCATCAGCACCGCCCCCGTCGACGCCGCCGCTTCGATCCCCGCCGCATAAGTGGGCCTGAACCCCACCTTTTTCATCGCTGGAATGGTAATTGATCCGGTCGTCAGCACATTGGTGATCACGCTGCCGCTCATCGAACCGGTCAGCCCGCTGGTCAGAACTCCTACCTTGGCCGGCCCGCCCCGGACATTTCCGAGCGCGGCAAAGGCGATGTCGATAAAAAACGGACCTGCGCCGGTATGTTGCATCGCAACGCCGAAGATCATGAACCCCACGACAAGATTGACAAAGCTGCGCATCGGTATGCCCAGCACACTTTCGCCGCTCATCGCGTGGAAGATCGCCGTTTCGACGGGCGAGCGCTGGAAGCCCTGGATCGGGCCGGGCGCATAGTTGGCGATCATGGGGTAGATGGAAAATACCAGGATTACCGCGAACAGCGTCCAGCCGCCGGTGCGGCGCGCGGCCACGAGCAGCAGGAACCAGAAGGCGAAGCTGGCGATCACGGCATTAAGAGGAGCGGCGAAATCCCACCCTTTGTTCACCACGCTGCGCCCGTAGTAGGCAAAGAAGGCGCAGGTGATCAGGGCCAGCAGGGCCAGAAAGTAATCCCACCATCGCGTCGATCCGTAAGGATCTGACTTTGAACAGGGAAAGACAAGGAACACCAGTGGCAGCGTCAGCAGAAGCATCACGTAGAGGTAGTGAATTTCAAGCAACCGGACGTTCATGAAGAAGCCCAGATTGAACAGATGGTTGACCGACGCCGCGGTCAAAAGCAGCGCCGAGACGACGAGCGACCAGCGAACAAACGCGGGCAGGGTGCCCATACCGGTCGGTTGCGCCGGCGCTTCCTGTGTTTCCTGTGCCATGCCCGTATTCCAGTTTTGTGCTGCGTTGCTTTGTGCAAGGCGCCTGTGGGGCGCCGCGCTGTGTCGCATCAGCGGAAAAAGACTTCGTGGCCGGCCGCTTCCAGTGCGTCGGCACGGGCTTTCATCCATGCAGCGGCAAATTCTTCTTCACCCTCTGGAGCGTCCCCGACAAATGTGCCCCAGGCCCGCAAGAGCACCTCTTGCCGTTCCACCAATTTGTCCTGGTTTGCCTGGGCTTCCGGTGTCCACAGACCCTTTTCCTTGAAGTAGGCAACGCTGCCATCGCTCCATGGCATCACCCAAGACAGGATCTGGCGATCAATCGCATACGCATTGGCACCGGGGGCGGCATCCTTGTAATCGTCGAACCCTGCGTCAAGCGCGGCTACGATGTTGCGCACCTCGGTGGAATCCTGATCGGAGTTAGTGACCAGGATCGGATAGGGGTACTGCGCCATGGGCAGTGGGGAGGCAGGGTCGATGCCCGGCCCCACAGACACCATATGCGGTGTCACGAAGGGCGTTACGCTGGTGTAGCGTTCCCATGCTTCTGTCTGGTCCGCGGGTGTTTCAAGCCATTTCAGGCCGCGCGGGCTTGACTCGATCTGGTAGTTTACGGTGGTCGTCGTCAGTGCAAAGGCGGCATCCACACGGTCTTCGAGAATGCCCTGGAGCGTGTTCACATAGCCCGAGAATTCCACTGCCTCCACGTCGTCCCATGTCAGGTCCGCAAAGGCCAGCAGCCCCTCCATGTTGACATCGATCGCCGGCGAACTGACGGCGCGACCGACCCGTTTGCCCTTGAGGTCCGTAATCGTCTCGATGCCGGCATCGGCCGCGACGGCGACACCCAGACCGTAGTCGCCGACAGCCTGAAGCACCGCGCGGATCGGCTGCGGGCCCCATTCAGGCGCAGCAAAAAGGAAAACCCCTTCGGCAGCGAAATAGGAGGCGATGCCGCACAGGCAATAATCGACCGTCCCGTTTTTGAGCGGCGTCATCCGCGAGACGTCGTTTCGCCCCGGAAGCACGCGGACCGTCGATCCGTATTTGCTGCGCATCATGTTGCCGATGGCTATGGAATGCGCATGACCGGCCGATCCCGTGTCATAGGCCGACCAAGCGATCACGTCAGGCAGATCGATGTCTTGCGCGCCAGCCGAGGTGGCCATTGCCAGGCATGCGGCAGCGATCCCGGTTATCTTGAACTTCATGATATTCTCCTCCTTGTTGGTCGTTGGTCCCGGGTGGCGCCCATTCAGATCAAAGCTCTGAAAACGCGACATCCTTGTCGACGCGTATTTCAGGCGGCAGCCCGAGAATGCGTTCGCCAATGATCGTGCGCTGGATCTCGTCCGATCCCCCCGCGATCCGGTTGCCCGGCGCGGTCAGGTATTCGTTTCGCCAGCGCGCCACGTCATCCCCGACCTTGGCTGATATGCCCGCCGAAGTTCCCGCCAGATCCATCCCGAAAGCGCCCATTTCCTGCCGCAGCTTGCCCAGCAACAGCTTGCCGATCGAGCCCTCTTCACCCGGTGCCTGGCCGCGCGAAAGCGACGTCATGACCCGGTAAGAGGTGAATTCCAGTCCGCGTTGACGCGCGATGAAATCGGCAATGCGCGCGCGCACCTCGTCGTCCTCGATGGCCGGGCGACCGTTCCGTTCGACACGGGTAGCCAGATCAATCAATTCCTCGGCCCGCGCACCGCCACTGGCCCGGCCGACGGAAATACTGAACCGTTCGTTCATGAGTGTGGTCAGCGCCACTTTCCACCCTTCGGATACACCGCCCAAGCGGGCGCTGTCTGGCACGCGCAGGTTGTCGATGAACACTTCGTTGAAACTGGAGCTGCCCGAAATCTGGCGAATAGGACGGGTTTCGATGGCCGGGTCGGACATGTCCACAAGGAACATGGTCATTCCCTTGTGCTTGGGCACCTGTGGATCGGTGCGCGCCAGCAGGATGCCGTGAGTGGAATAATGCGCCCCCGAGGTCCAAACCTTCTGACCGGAGATCACCCATTCGTCGTCTTCGCGGCGTGCACGGGTGCGGATACCGGCCAAATCGGACCCGGCGGCGGGTTCGGAAAAAAGTTGGCACCAGATGTCTTCGCCCGTGAGAGCCCGGGGCAGGAATCTTGTTTTCTGGTCTTCGGTGCCGTGGATCATGACCGTAGGCCCGACCAGCCCGATCCCGATCAGAAAGACGTTGGGCGGGACGGCGTAGCGCCCTTCCTCTTGATTCCAGATCACTTGCTCGATCGGAGTGGCGTCACGCCCACCGAAAGCACGGGGCCATGTCAGCCCCGCCCAGCCTGCGTCGGCCTTTCGTGCCTGCCAGTCGCGCGCACGGGCAACTTCGTCGGCGTCGCGGGCCATGAAATGGTCCTGGGCCTTTTCGCTTCCATTGCGGCGGGTCGCGGTGGCATCAAGCCAGTCGCGCGCCTTGGCGCGGAACGCGGCTTCTTCCGGGCTGTCGCTGAAATCCATCTGCACTTTGTCCTTGTCAGTTCGCGGCCCTTTGGCCGTCCGCCAGATTGCAAAGCAGCCGCTCGCGCCACAAATCGGCCAGGCCGAGTTCGGCCTTCAACTGCCATCCTCGCCGCAGAAACAAATGCGGGTCGGCCGCCCAGGTGAACCCGATCCCACCGTGAAGCTGCACCGATTCCTCAGTGGTGAATTGCACTGCATCGAGAGCCGCGAGGCGTGCTACCGCCGCCGCTTCGGACAGCCGTTCATCCCCGCTCGCCAGCGCCCAGGCGCCGAAAAAAGCATTGGACCGTGCCAGCTCGATCTTGGCGAACATGTCCGCGAGCCGGTGCTTGACCGCCTGAAAACTGCCGATCTGGCGTCCGAACGCCTGCCGCTCGCAGGCATAGTCTCTGGTCAGGAAAAGCGCCCGCTCGGCCAGGCCGATCTGTTCGAAGGCGGCCAACACTGCGGCGCCGTCCAGAAGAGTCCGGATCGCTGCGGGATCGGACCCGGGAAGCAGTTCAACCGGCGTGTCGTGAAAGACGATCTCGGACGTCGGACGGGTGCGGTCGATCGCATCCAGCGCGCTGATCGACACCGAGGGGTCCGAAAGATCCGCCAGATAAAGGCGCGCGGTGCCGCCTTCGTCCAGGGCGGCGACGATCGCGAATGACGCATCGGATGCGAACGAAACTGGCGATTTCCGTCCCGAAAGGCGATCCTGCAGCACTTTTGCCGAGACCCGTTCCGGTGCAGACCCTCCATCCTCGGCAAGCGCGACGGTAACGATCATGCGGCCTTCGGCGATCCGGGGAAGCAGATTTTCCCTTTGGCTTTGCGTGCCCAAGTCCTGAATCGCGGGGATCGCCAGGCCAAGAACCGGGCCAAAAGGTATGGCGGCCAGGCTACGGCCGATCTCTTCGGCGACAATGGCCAGTTCGATCGCCCCCATCGCCGCCCCCCCGTAGTCTTCGGCAATTGCAAGGCCCAGCCATCCGCCGTCCGCCAAGGCGGTCCAGGTTGCGGAATCGAACCCGTCGGCAGCCTCAAGACAGTCATGCGCCACCGCGAGAGTGGCGTGATCGCTCAGCATTCGTGCCAGCGTGTCGCGTATGGCATCGTGTTCGTCGGAAAAGCCGAAATTCATGCTGGTCCTCTTCGGGTCATGGCATTTGGCGCCTGTTCACAAAAAGGTAAGGTACGCGTTCGGTATGTCCCAAACGCTATCCGGCACCAGCCGCGTAAAACCACATATGTGCTGTGGCGTGGAAAAAGGGGCCACTGGAGCGAAGAATGCGATTCATCAAGAATGTGCTCAATCGACGTGAAAGCCGCAAAAACGAGGCAGTCGATTGATTGCTGCGGAGCTTGCCGCCTAACGTGAAGGAACCGGGGCGTGTTCCGGGCGCAGGACAGATGTGGCCGAACCCTCTCAGAAAATGGAACTGATCAAGGGAATTGTGCGAAATGGAAACTGTAGGACTCGGGTTTTGTTATGAAGATTTGCCAGTGGGGCGCAGGTTTCGGACCATTGGCCGCACCGTCACCGAAACCGATATCACGAATTTTGTAAGTGTTACCGGCATGCTTGAGGTCTTGTTCATCAATCGTGACTTCCGAGAGAAGGAATCCAATATCCCCGGTTTCGCCGCGCCCGGTGCGCTGGTCTATACCTTTATGGAAGGGCTCTTGACCCAATCCACAATGCAACATACCGGCTTTGCCTTTCTGGACATGGAACTGAAGGTCATGGGGCCCACATTTGCCGGGGACACCATCCATTGTGAGGTCGAGGTAACAGAATCGCGCCGGTCGAAGAGCCGTCCGAACCGCGGATTGGTGCGGACGCGAAACAAGGTGTTCAAGCAAACCGGAGAACAGGTATTGGAGTATACGCCGTTGCGGATGATCAAGGCCCGCATGACGGATAAAGAGCCAGGAAAGGCATAGGCCTGTTCCGGATAGCGGCACTGGAGACATGACTATGAAAACCGCGCAATCTGGCCCAGCCGAAGCCGCCGGGCGCACATCGGAAGGGCCCCGGTCCTTGACGCGTATCCTTGCGTTGTTCGATCTTTTGGCGCGCTGCAAACGTCACATGTCTCTTTCGGAACTCAGCATCGCGATTGATTGCCCCAAGAGCAGTTTGCTGGTGCTGCTTCGGCCCCTCACCGAGAAGGGGTATCTGATGCGCGAGGAAGACAATTACTTTCTGGGTCCGAGGATTTTTCAGTTCGCCCAGTCAATTCTGACCAACCACCCGTTCGAATCGGTCCTGCGCGGGGTGATGAATGATGTGGTTAACCAGACCGGTGAAACCATCCTGTTTGCTGTCCGGGACGGCGAGAAAGTCATTTATTCGTCGGTCATCGAAAGCCCCCAGCCCGTTCGGTATGTCGCCCAACAGGGGATCAACCGGCCATTGTTCTGTTCGGCATCGGGGCTGGTCATGCTGGCCTTTGACACGCAGCAGGAACTGGACGATTATTTTCGGCGCACTGAATTAAAGCCGCTGACGCCTAATTCGATCACCGATGAAAATGAACTGCGCGGGTTAATTTCGGAGATTCGCAAAACCGGGTATTCCAGTACAGCTGGAACCGCGCATGTAGATGCAGCGGGGTTCGGGGTTCCGGTCTTTCGCGCCGACGGACACTTGGCAGGAGCATTGGTGATTGGTGCTCCTCTGGAGCGCGCCAAGCGTAACAAGAAGCGATATGTTGCCGCTGCCAAAACGGCCGCTGAACAGCTCTCCCGAGCACTCGGCTATCGTTCGGAGGTTGGGGAAACCGGCCGGCACTAGACGTGTGCCGCCCGCCGTTGTTGTCATTCCGCAGGCGGGATCATCTCAGTCCGAGTCCCCGCGCAATGATACCGCGAAGAATTTCGCGTGTGCCGCCGCGCAACGAAAACGACGGAACGGCGAGTTCGGTATACGCCAGAACAGCCGCATAGCTATCGCTCCCGCCAGGCACCGCCGGGCGCGACACAAGACTTCGGGCCAGGCGCGGAATGTCCTGTTCGAAAAGCGCTCCCAGATCCTTGACAATGGCAGCCTGAAGTGACGGGTTCTCTCCTTCGTTCAACATTCCGGCCACCGATCGTGACATCTGCCGCAGCACCATCAGATGCGCGGACAAACGGCCAATCTCGGCCTGCTGCGCTTCGGTTGCGTCGTCGCGCAGCAATCGGATCAGTTCCTCGATCAGGGCAAACGACGACAGGAACCGCTCGGGGCCGCTGCGCTCGAACGCCAGTTCGCTCATGACCTGCGACCAGCCCTCGCCCTTTTCGCCCAGCAGCGCATCGGAGGGCAAAAAGGTATCGTCGAATACCACCTGGTTGAAATGATGCTCACCGCCCAAGTCGATGATCGGGGTGATCTGAATGTTGTCGGTGGCCTTGAGATCGACCAGAAATTGGCTCATCCCGCCGTGGCGGTCGTCGCTCTTGCCGGTGCGGCAGAACAGGATCATGTAATCGGCGACATGCGCATAGGTCGTCCAGACCTTCGTGCCGTTGATCCGGAACCCCCCGTCGACCTCGGTGGCCATCGTGCGCGTCGCCGCCAGGTCCGAGCCGGAATCCGGCTCGCTCATCCCGATGCAGAAACACAGTTCGCCCGCGGCGATGCGCGGCACGATCCGGCGTTTCTGATCGTCGGTGCCCTTGGCAAGTATGAGCGGACCGCTCTGCCGATCTGCGATCCAGTGCGAAATCACCGGGGCACCGGCGGCCAGTAGCTCTTCGGACACGACATACCGCTCAAGCGCGCTGCGCGCGTGGCCGCCGTATTCCTTTGGGAAGGTCATGCCGACCCAGCCGCGCTGCGCCAGCTTTCGTGAAAAATCACGGCTGAACCCATTCCACGACTGCGCGCGTTTTATGGGCGGGAAATCGGCCAGTTCGTCGGCCAGGAACGCGCGGACCTCTTGCCGGAGGTCGTCATAGTCGGCGCCGGGCGGGGGGGGAGAAAAAGCGGTGAGGGTCATGCCTGGGTCCCTTTTGCAGCGCTGTCTGTGATGAAATGCCAGAAGGTGTCGTGGGGGCTCGACAGGGCGGCCCGCCCAAGTTCCCTGGTCCAGTCAAGCTCGGTGCCGAACTCGTCACGCCAGCCCCAAATCCGTTTGGTGAAATGGTGAAGCGCGTGTTCCTGGGTATAACCGATGGCCCCGTGAATCTGGTGGGCCAGGGCCCCGACCTTCTCGGCCGCTTCTCCGGCGCGGGCCTTGGCGGCGGCAACGGCCAGCGCAAAGGCCGGTGTGTCATAGCTGCCGGCCGCCATCTCGGCGGCCGTGCGCGAGGCTGCGGTTTCTCCGGCCATTGTCGCAAGATTGTGCTGGATCGCCTGGAACCTGCCGATTGGCCGTCCGAACTGCACCCGGTCGTTGGCGTATTGAACGCTCATCTTCAGGATGGTCTCCATCGCCCCGGTGGTGGCAAGACTGCGGATAAGTGCACCAAGCCCGCGCATCCCTCCCACGGGTCGTGGCAAGGGGGTGACATCGGTCTCTGTCAGGGTATAATCGAGTTCGATGTCGTCGCGTGGCATCCCGGCAAAATCCTGCGCCGGGTCAACGATCAGATCCTTCACCGGCAGGGACAGGACGTGATCGACACCGTCCAGGACGCCAATGGTCACGATCCGGTTCGCCCAGCGGGCAAAGGGCACCAGTGTCAGATGCCCGCTCGCATGGATCTTCTTGCCGCGCCGTTCCAACCGCAGCGCTTCGCCTTCGGCGATGGTCAGCCTGCCACCGGGAAGGGCCATATTCGCGGCCGCCAGAACGGCGTTTGCGATCAGGGTTTCAGCCAGAGGCAAGGGCAGGCCATGCGCCCCGACAATACGCACAAGACCGAGCGCCTCGGCCGGTGGCACGCCGAAACCGCCTGCGTCCTCTGGCACCAGCGCCATGGTTAACCCTGCCTCCTCGATCTGCGTCCAGAGCGCCTCGGGGCATTGTCCCGAGGCGGCGTCTTCGCGCATGCGGTGGGTGACATGGTCGCGGAACAGTCGCTCTGCCATGTCATGAATCATCGATTCCATCAGACGGTCCTTTCAGACGGTGTTTGATCGGCGCTGGACATTTCCTTCACGGGCTTGTCCTGCCGCGCATGGTTTTTTTGCCCGTCGGGGGCCGACGCCTCTCGCAGTGGCGGCAGATGCAGCCGCGTGCGCAGATCCCGGCGGAACGCACTGGCAGAGGGCGCCGCGCCCCCGTCCCTGCGATATTTTCCGAGGCAATCGGCGATTTTGTCGCCGATCGCGGCAGGGGTTGCCGGATCCGAGGGAGAGCCGGGGTGCGCCGCGACCGAGGTTTCGGCCAGGGTTACGTTCCCTTTGCGCAGGCGGACATGGACCGTCCCATGGTCCACGCCAGCGTGATCCCGCCCCGCTTCCGGCATGGTTTGGATATGCACCATGTCCATAAGCCGGCGCACCGCGGGGCGATGGGGGCTGTCCCCTTCGAAATCCACCAGCCCGACCTGGCCCTGCTGCAGGGCCACGGCGAGCGTATAGGCGGCACAGAACTTGGCCTGCATTCCATCTTTGGGGTCGGTGACATGCAACGGGACCATGACGCTTTCGGGCACTGTCATTTCAATCACCGATCCTTCGGGCACCGCCTCGCCGCCGCGTTCGGCGTGAAGGTGCCGCCCGGCGGCGATCATCCTGTGGGTGAGGTAGCAGCAGGGATACAGCTTGCGGGACACCGTGCCCAGATCGATCCGCGGTTCCACCGCTGCGGGGTCGGCCGCAATCCCGTCCGGGCCGGCATAAAGGTCGAAGAAGCCGCGCGCCGCGAAGATGTCCGGGGCGCCCGTGATGCCGGCCTCGGCCATCCGGGTGGCCCGCAATCCGACAAGGGCGGCGTTTCCGGCCTGGATCGGTTTCGCCATGGCGCCGAAATTGATCTGCATTCCCCCGGCCAGCGACGCGGCCAGGGACAGGGCGTTGCGGACTGCGTCGTCGTCGAGCCCAAGCTGATGCGCGACCGCTGCCGCCGATGCCAGAACCCCGATGGTCGACGTTGCGTGCCAGCCCTTGTTGTAGTGGCCAAAACCCAGGATCTGACCGAGCGCGACATTGACGGCTGTTCCGACCGCAAGCGCGGGGGCAATGCGGCCGGCCGTGTCCGGCCGGACATCCACGGTGGCCAGCAGCGCCGACACGATTACAACACTGGGATGGGTGACGCTGACCGTATGGACATCGTCGAAATCGAGCGCATGACCGGCAACCGCGTTCAGGAACGCGGCCTGTTCGGGACTGCCACCTTCAGCAGCTCCTGCCGGGACTGCCGGTCCGCCCGCGTCAAGCGCCGCCAGCCGGCGAACCACCGGTTCATGCCACCCGCCATAGATGGCGGCTATGGTATCCTCAACGCAAAGCGCGGCCTGCTCGGCGTCTGCAACGCTCAGCCGGTGCGGCGCGGCGACGAACCGCGACAAACGGATGGTGAAATCGCTGATCATCCACTTCTTTCTCTGACACTGCATATTGCCTCATCAAGGCGGGCGCTATCAACTCTCGGCCCCACTCTTTCGCACATATGTGTTGGAGCGGGATGCTTGCGTTGTGATCCTTGCTGCCGTTGGATATTCTGGGTGCTCATCCTTCCTCTGTTTCCGTGCAGGATCGGGCGTTGGACGTGACCGTAGAACTTCGGAAAGAAGAACAGACGTGGTTGAGGGTATCGGCGTGAAAAGTCGGGCAGACAAGCACGCATGTGCGGAGAGACATTTCGAGGCATCGTTGTGTCATTGACCGCCAGACGATGTATCCTCGGAGGCCCGGAACCAAGGCGGTCAGTGCCACCACAAATCCGGGCTAGTCCGCCCTGCGCCGACAAGATGAGCACCTTGTGTGTCCTTGCCTGTGAATGGGAAATTGTCGGCATCGCATTTCCGCCGTCGTGCCATGAAAGACCGCATCTGCCGTTGCGTCACAGACACAACGAGCGCCTTCGGAAAAGGGGGGGCAGATGTCGCCTGTCGAGCGCCTGAAACGTTCCGGCAAGCGCAACAGGTTTACGGCCATTTGTCTGCTGATTTGTCTTGGCGCTGCCATCATTCAGGGTGTCTTGCCCTCCGCCGTCGCGTCCATCGCTGCCGCGCCGTTTTTCTGCATCTATCTTGCCATTTCGTCCCGCTACATCGCCCGTGTCGGATGGGTGCTGCTTTTCTTCTCGCTCGCGATCGCCCTTCTGGCGCTGGCCAATGGAATCGACCCCGGCATCTTCGTCCAGGCGGCGGGGCGCGTCGTGTTCCTGTCCGCTCTGCTGACGGCTGTCGCCTTCCTGCGCATCGCGGCCCCCCAAGACCCGATTGTCGAGGTTGCCGGTGAATTCCTGACACTGCAGCCGCCGACCCGTCGCTACGCCTCTCTGGGTGCGGGCGGGCATCTGTTCGGGGTGCTTCTAAATCTCGGCGGGCTTGGGGTGATGCTGGAGATCATAATGAAAGGGCTGGCGGCGCATCGGCACGAGATGGACGAATTCGTGTTCCAGGCTCGCAAGCGCAGGATGGTGAGCGCCTGTATGCGGGGGTTTTCCTCGATCGCGTTCTGGACGCCGTTCGGAATCGCTCTCAATCTGATGATTCTCACAATACCGGGGCTCGAATGGACGACCCTGGCGCCTTACGGGATTGCTCTGGCCGGGATTCTGTTTCTTCTGGGATGGCTGTTCGACACGGTGGAATGGTGGCGCCCGCCCTCGGCGCGCGGCCGGGCACCGGCCCTGAGCGGTGACTTGCCGGACTGGAGCCCCTGGGCCGTCCTGATCGTGTCCGGGCATGTGCTTTTTTTGGGCGCCGCCGTGGTCACGCTGGACCGGTTGACCCAGTACAGTTTCCAGACCGTCCTGATCACCATCGTGCCGATCTATGCGCTGCTCTGGTCGGTTATGCGCAGCGGCAGTGGCAGCCTTGCCGGTATATCGCGCCGGTTTGTGACCCAGGCACCGGGTTTCGCGACCGAAATGAGCGTCATCGCGTCGGCGGGGTTCATCGGCCTCGTCGCGCTGGAGGTCGTTCCGGTCGAATGGATTGCCGACCATCTTGGCTGGATCGCAACGCGGCCTGTGCTGACCGTCGTGCTGTTGATCATGACGGTGTTTCTGACGGGGCTGCTGGGCGTGCATCCGATGATCTCGGTGGTCCTGCTGGCAGAGGTGGTCAACCGCGTCGGCGTGGAAGGTTTGTCGCCGCTTGCTCTGGGCCTTGCACTGGCTGGTGGCTGGAGCAGCATCATCTGCATGGGACCGGCCATCACGGCGGTGGTCTACGCCTCCTCCATCGTGGGCGAGCGGCCGCTGACCATCGGCTTGCGGTGGAACGGGATCTTCGGTGTTGCGAGCATCCTCCTCATCACGCTCATCGTTGGCGGCGGTGTCGCGGCAGGGTGGTTCTGACCGGTCTCAATTGCCTGTCAGGAACCGGGCGCAAGCATTTCCACATATGTGTTCGATCAGGCTTTGCGCTAGTCGGAAGGTGATGGACCCCATAGCGTCAACTAGGATGGGTCAGCGCAATCACTATCGGAGTGGCACGCCCAACGATGGAAGGCCAAGCGAAACCCACACGTCGCAGCAAGGTCACAGGCCTGCAAGACGCAGCCCGGCTGGCACGAGGCGCTTTGGAAGAACGCCCCGAGCTTTGTCTCGGTGGTCTGTTCAAGCAAAGCCGCCCTGTCGCACTGGTGCGCGCGTTGCTGGCCGCGGGCGCAGATGGTCTGCATGTGTATTCCTCGCCGGGCGCGGGGTATGATGTCGACCTGATGATTGCGGCAGGCGCGGTCGCACAGGTCTTTATTCCCGGCGTTACGCTGGAAAACCGGCTTTGCCCCAATTTCCGCCGCGCGGTCGAGGCAGGGCAGGTGACCGCGCACGCGCTGGATGCGCTGACCGTGGTGGGCGGGCTGATGGCGTCGGCTCATGGCGTGCCGTTCCAGCCAATCGACGCGCTGCGCGGATCGGACGTTCTGAAGCACAACCCGCTTTTGCACGAAATCGACTGCCCGTTCTCCGGCCGCCGTATTCACGCCGTCGGGCCGATCCGCCCCAGAGTGACGTTCTTGCACGCGCAGGAAGCCGACCGTTGGGGAAACCTGCGCCATCTCAGCACGATGGTCTACGCCGATCAGCTGATGGCACGCGCGTCTGACATGGTCATTGCCAGCGTGGACCGGATCGTGCCGGACGAGGTCGTTCTGGACGATCCCTCGCGGGTTACCGTGCCGTCTTATTATGTCGATGCCGTGGTCGAGGTGCCCTATGGCGCGCACCCAACCGCGAGCTTTCCCAACTATGCGATGGACGAGGACCATATCGACGCCTACGCCGATCTGGGGGATGCCGCCCGGACCGGCGACAGCACGGGGCTGGACACCTATATCGCCCGCCATGTGACCGGACCGAAAAACCAGAGCGACTACATCGAAGCGGTCGGGGGAGCCGGGTATTTCGCCGTGCTCGAAGCCGAGGCACGGAACGAATGAGTGCAGCGGTTTCCCCAATTGAACAGATGGTCGTCGTGTTGGCCCGCGATCTGGCCGACGGAGAACTGGGTGCGGCGGGTGCAGCCGCGTTGGTGCCGATGGCGGCCATTGCGCTAGCCCGCGAGCTGCATGCACCGAACCTGACGGTCGGCGGCGAGATGTTCTTCAACCCCGAGCCGGGGCGTTTGTATCCGTCGATGCTGGACGATCGTGCGCTCGGCCGCTGCGAGGCCGCCGAGACCTTTATCGAGTTGTTCGGCCACAGCCATCACGGGCTGGATTTTTTCTTTCACAGTGGCTTGCAGCACGATGTGTACGGCAACATCAACCTGCACCACGTCGGCGGCACGCTGCACGCACCAAAGATGCGCGGGCCGGGGGCAGCAAACCTGTCATACTGCCACACCTCGTCGCGGTATTACATTTGCCCCACCGTGCATACGGCGCGAAACTTTGTGGAAACGGTCGATTTCATCACAATACCCGGACATCTGTCCGGGCCTGCCGCGAAACGCGACGCCGGGCTGGTCAATGAAGGACCGCGCCTGGTGGTGACACCGCGAGCGGTTATGGATTTCGACAAGACGACGCTGCGAATGCGACTGAAATCGGTGCATGCGGGAAATACGCCCGAAGAGGTCCAGCGTCATACGGGGTTCGATCTGGCGATCAGAGGCGAGGTGCCGCAAACGCGGCCACCAACGGAGGAAGAATTGCGCGTTCTGAGAGAGCGGATCGATACATCGGGGGCCCTGCGTGCTTAAGCGACCGGGCTGACGTTACTTTAAAGGCAAAAACGGGAGGATAAAATGATCCAACGCAAGTTGACCGGATACCGGGCGGCGGTGGGTGCTATCGCGGCCATGGGCGCGATAGCCCTTGGCGGCGCGGCATCTGCCAAGGATCTCACGATGGGCACGACCAGCCCGACGTCGAGCCATTTCACCATTTCGGTTGCGATGAGCAAGGCGATCGAGACCGGCATGGAAGGCACCAATGTCAGCGTGATCGAAACCGGGGCCAGCGTGGACAATGTGCTGCGGCTGGCGCGCGACGAGATCGACCTTGGGCTTGCCACCACCGACATTCTGATCTCCGCCAGAAACGGGACCGGCAAGTTCGAAGGTAACGCAATCCCAGATACGGTTGCGCTTTATCCTTACAGCGCCTCGATCCTGCTGATCGCGGTCACCGAAGAGTCTGGTGTGACGACGCTGGACGAACTGGACGGAAAGAAGTTCAATCCCGGCATCCGCGGATCGGCGGCCGAGACGTTGACGACCGGTGTCCTGTCCATGTTCGATATCAACGCGGACCTGGTGTATGGCGCCGTTGGCGACGCGGTGGAAGGCATCAAGAACCGCCAGATCATCGGTTATAGCAAATACGGGGCCGCAAACTCTGTCGATGCAACCCTGCAAGAGTTGATGACAAGCACCAAGATGCGGTTGATCGGCTTCACCGAAGAGCAGGAGAAAGCGGCGACAGAAGCCATGGAGGGCGTCGGTTTCACGACTCTTCCCGCAGGGCTTATTCCGGGATCCGAGGAAATGCGGGTACCCAAGCTCAACGTCTTCTTCCTGACCCGCACCGGCGTCATGGATGACCAGAGCGCCTATGACATCGCTCGCAGCATCCACCAGAACATGGACCTGCTGGTCGAAGCCTGGCCGCAGCTTGCGGATTACGACATCGCCGCCGATGCCGTCGCCACAATCGAGACCGGTATACCCTATCATCCAGGTGCGGAACGTTACTGGAGAGAGGCGGCCGGAAGCTGACCGGAATCGCGGGCCGTCACGACGGCGGCCATAGGCTGATCCAGACGGGGTGCTGCGGGCACCCCGCCGTTACCGCTCTCGGAGAGAACATGACGCAGACATCGACCGCAATACCCAATTGGGAACGGCGCGGAGGGCAGGCGCTTGGAGTATTGTTGGCGGCATTCGTCGCTCTGCATTTCTACAATGCCTTATTCGGGCAGTTCGAACCGCTGGTTCAGCGGCCGATCTTTATCGGTTTCGGTATCGGCGGCGCGTTCTTTCTTTATGCGGCACGCGCCTCGCGGACCGGTGCGCGAAGCGGGATTGAACGGGCTGTGGACATCATGCTGGGACTACTGGCGTTCGCGGTTTGCCTCTACGTGATCCTGAACCGGGATCGCTTTTCGGATATCATGGTGCGCTATGGGCCGATCGACAAGGCGGCAGGTCTGATAGCTGTTCTGCTGACCCTCGAGGCCGCGCGCCGGGTGATCGGATGGTTCCTGCCGCTGCTGGCCCTTTGCACCGTGATCTATTTCTATTTCGGCTATGACCTGATCGACGGCGCCTGGCGCCCGCCGCGCGTTTCGGCACGTACCGCTGTCGAGACATTTTACAGCTCGACCACCGGCCTGTTCGGCTACCTTGCGGATATCGGGGCACGGGTCATCGTGATCTATGTGCTTCTGGGGGCGCTCCTGCTGTCGACCGGGGCAACGGATGCTTTCATGAAAATGGCAACGTGGATCGCCGGTCGAACGTATGGCGGCCCGGCAAAGGTCTGTGCCCTGTCTTCGGCGATGTTCGGGACGGTGACCGGTTCGGCAGTGGCCAACGTCATGGCGACCGGCTCGATCACCATTCCCACGATGAAGCGGCTGCGCTATCCACCGGCCTTTGCCGGGGCGGTCGAGGCCGTTGCCTCCTCCGCCGGCCAGCTTACGCCGCCGGTGATGGGGGCAGCGGCCTTCATCATGGCTGAGTTCCTGAACATTCCCTATACCGACATTGTCGTTGCGGCGATCGGTCCGGCATTTCTCTACTACCTGGCGGTATGGCTCGGGGTGGATCTCTATGCGCGTCGCACAGGGTTGCAACCGACACCGAGGAGCGAAATGCCCGAACCGGCGGAATTCCTCGCACCGGACAAGTCAATTCCCTTGTTTCTTCCCATCGCGGCGATGGTCTACTTCCTGTTCAACGGCTACACGCCGAGCTTTGCAGGTGCCGGTGCTGTTATCATACTGGTTTTGGCCTGTGTGGTGGTGCGCCCGTTCGCGCGTGACGGAAGAGAGCAGGGCGTGCTGGCCTCTTGGGCCAAGCTGGCGCGCGACCTCTATGAGGGGATGATCGAAGCAGGGCGGGCGTTGGTGATGATCGCCGCGCTGCTAGCCTGCGCCGCCATCGTCGTCAAGGTTCTGACGGCGACGGGTGCCGGGGTCAAAGTCTCGAACCTGTTGTTCTCTGTGTCCGGTCAGGGGTTGATCGTGGCCCTGTTGCTGGCGGCGGTGCTGGCGATCTTGCTGGGTATGGACGTGCCGACGACGGCCTCCTATGTGCTGGCGGCGGCAATCGCCGCGCCCAGTCTCGTGCGGCTTGGCCTACCCGAACTGACGGCTCATCTTTTTGTCTTCTACTATGCGATCCTGTCGGCCATCACGCCACCGGTCTGCGCCAGTGTCTATGCCGCCGCCGCCCTGGCAGGGGCCAATTTCTGGCGGGTGGCGGGTCGCGCGCTGATGTTGGCCGGAGCGATCTATGTGGTGCCGTTTCTCTTTGTGTTCCGGCCGGGCATACTGGCCCAGGGCGGCACGGTGCAAATCCTACTGGATATGGGCGTGGCCTGCGCCGCGGTTTTTGCCGTCAGCGTCGGCACAAGCGGCTGGTTTCGTGGAAAGGTGCCGGTCATCGGCCGGTTGCTGTTCCTGTCGGCTGCCGGCTTGCTGTTTTACGCCGCGCCTGCGGCCGACATCGTTGGTGGGCTGGCGCTGGCCGGGCTCTTGGCGTGGCGGTTTTTGCGCGGAGCACCGCAGCCCGGCCGCGCCGGGTGACCTCCGAAAAGCGAAGAGCCACCGCAGACAACCTCTGCGACGGCTCTTCCACATTCGGCCCCGCAGTGGCGGTGCCTCTGGCCTCAGGTCATTTTGAAGTAGGGAAAAGTCACTTCGTCGGTTGCCTTGACGAACGTCACTTCCACCTTGGCCCCGATATGAACCTTCTCGGGGTCGCCGGTCTGGATCCGGCTCATCATCCGGGGGCCTTCCTCCAGCTCGATCAATGCCACGACATATGGCACGTCATCCGCGAAAGTCGGCCCTGCCGGACGGCGCGCGATGGTGAAGGTATGCACCTTGCCGCGTCCGCTCACGGTGTTGAAGCGCAGATTGTCGGAATGGCAATACGGGCAAATAGAGCGGGGATAGAAATGATGTTTGCCGCAATCGCCGCAAAGCGGGATGTCGAGGCGGCCCTCGCGCGTGGCCTCCCAATAGGGGGCACTGTCATGGTCGATCACCGGAAGCGGTTTTTCAATGCTCATCGTCTTAGCCCTTCTGCAAAATCACGGTCGCACCTGAGGAAAGCGTACCCCCGGTACCATGCACCAGAGCGGTCTCGGCGCCCTTGACCTGGCGCTCGCCGCCTTCGCCGCGAAGCTGCCGGACGGCCTCGATCAGCAGGAACATTCCGAACATGCCCGGATGCAGCGCCGAGAGGCCGCCGCCGCTGGTGTTCATTGGGAACGCCCCGCCTGGTGCCGTGCGCTGGCCCGACACGAAATCCCCGCCTTCGCCGATCTTGCAGAAGCCGAGAGCCTCGAGCGAGAGCAGCACGGTGATGGTAAAGCTGTCATAGATCTCGACCAGGTCGATATCCGAATGGCTCACCCCGGCCATTTTTATTGCGCGTTCCCCGGCCTTTTGCGCGGGAAGCAGGCGGGCGAGGTCCGGCATTTCGCCGATGGCCCAGTGGGTATGCGCCTCGCCATAGCCCTTGACCGCGACGGGACGGGTGTTGAGGTCCTTGGCCCGCTCGGCGGTGGTCATGACGAGGGCGCCGGCCCCGTCGGTGACGAGACAGCAATCGAGCAGATGCAGCGGCTCCGAGATCATCGTGCTGGACAGCACGTCGTCAATGGACAGCGGATCGCGACGCGTCGCCTCGGGGTTCAACTGTGCCCATTTCCGCGTCGCGACGGCGATTTCGGCCAGATTCTCGGACGTGGTGCCAAATTCATGCATATGGCGCTGTGCGGCCATCGCATAGCCGCCCACAGGCGTGGGCATTCCGTAAGGCGTTTCATGCTGCATGGACAGGACTGAAGGCCGACCCCCTAGATTGCGGCTGCGCAGGGATTTCTGGTCCGAGCTGTAGACAATCAGCGCAACCTCGCAATAGCCTTCGCGAAGAGCCATGGCGGCATGTGCGATATGGGCCTCGAATGCCGAACCGCCAATATTCGTGCCATCGACGAATGTCGGCATGATGCCCAGATATTCGCCCAGCGTCACCGTGGCCAGTTGGCCGGGGCCGGGGACCCCCCACATGCCGGCCGTCAGAAGACCGTCGACATCGCTCAACTTCAGTCCTGCTTCTTCGACGGCGGCTTTTGCCACAAATGCGGCATGACCAAGGACCGAAGCCTTGGTGACGAACTTGCCGTCCTTCAGCGGCGCGTCGGCGATGCCGACGACCACCGGTTCTCGTCCGTTCTTCATATGCTCTTTCTCCTTCTTGTCGGGCTGTCCCGGTGCGCCCCGAACTGTTAGCCCGGGCGCATGGTCTTGGCGATGAGCGTACGCTGAATCTGCGAGGTTCCGCCGCCGATGGTGCTTTGCATCCCTTCGCGGAAATACCGCTCCATATCTGCTTCGGGCAGCATCGAGTGGCCACCCAGGATCTGCATTCCGTTGCGCGTCACCGTCTGCAGCGTCTCGGAGGCATAGAGCTTTGCCATCGAGACCTCTCGCGTGCAGGGCGTCTTGGCTGCGGCCAGGCTGGCGGCGCGATAAACCAACAGCCGGGCGGCATCGACCTGGGTCTGCATGTCGGCCAGCATGTGGCGGATCACCTGAAAGTCGAAGATCGGCTTGTCGAACTGAATCCGTTCGTGGGCGTAGCGCAGAGCATCGTCTACGGCTGTCTGGGCATTGCCCACATAGGCGGCGGCCACGGCCACGCGTTCCAGTTCCAGATGGTCGGTGATGATCTTCCAGCCATCGTTTTCCGTGCCCAGCAGCGCATCGGCCGGCAGTTTCACGTCGTCCACGAAAATCTCGGTGGTGCCGGTTGCGCGGCGCGCCATGGTCGGCAGCTTGCGGATGTCCAGACCTTCGGTGTCATTGGGGATCAGGAAAACCGACAGCCCCTTGTGTTTGGGCGCGTCGGGGTCGGTCCGGGTCAGCATTGCAAGGATTGCGTTATCGGCCGCAGCGCCCGAGCACCACAGTTTCTGCCCGTTGACGACCCAGCCGTTGCCGTCGCGCCGCGCGCGGGTCTTTGTCGATGCCGCATCCGACCCCGCGCCCGGTTCGGAAATCGAGATCGAAAAGCGGATGTCGCCATTGAGGAAGGGCTGGATGTACCGCTCTTTTTGCTCGGGCGTGCCGAATTTCTCGACATTCATCGCGGTGAACGTCGCCACCATCAACCCGGTCGAGAAGTCAAAGCCGTATTTGGCCAACCCTTCGCACATCAGGGCATAATCCATGATGTCACCGCCAAGACCGCCGCTCTCTTCTGAAAACAGGATGCCGAGCCAGCCCTGCTTGGCCACTTTTTCATAGGCTTCGTAGGGGTATTTGCGCTCGCGGTCGCAATTGCGGATATAATCGCGGCCGATCTCTTCGTCGACGAAACGCTCGACGGTGGCGCGCCACATCTCTTGCTCGGGTGTCAGAAAGTTCATGCGCTCTGTCCTTGTGTCTTGTCGTGCGCCGCACGGATTTTGGCCGGTTCTCCGGGGCGATCCAGACGCGACTTGCGGATCAGCAGGCTGAACTCGCAGCGCAGGACCGTTTCGTCCCGCTGGTTGATGCCTTCCAGTTTGCTGGTCACGACGCCGTGCCTTTCGTCATGGTCCTTCAGGTCGATGATTTCGGTGCGGGCCCAAAGGGTGTCGTTGATAAAAGTGGGCCGCAAAAAGCGTAGCTTGTCACAGCCATAGAAAGCGGCCAGCACGGAACTGTCGAAGGGGATCATCGCATTGACGATCGAGAACACGAGGCTGCCCTGCACGAGGCGCTGGCCATACAGAGACGATTTGGCGTGCTCGACGTTGGAGTGAAGTTCCAGCCAGTTCCCGGTCAACATGCAGAAATTGACGACATCGGTTTCGGTCATCGTCCGACCGCTCGAAATGCCGGTCTGGCCAAGTGACAACTCTCCAAAAGGGTGACGTATCACGTTGATTTCTCCTGTCCGTCCGCCTTTGATGACAAAACGATCAAGGCATCGGCGGCGACCAATCCCTTCCCGTCGGCCCGAACCATCACAGGGTTGATTTCAATTTCCGAGATCAGATCGGCGTTCTCGGCAAAGAAAACAGATATGCGTGAAATCAGGTCTGCCAGGGCATCTTTGTCGGCCGGTTCTGCGCCGCGTAGTCCAGTCAGCAACCGCGCCCCCGGACCCGATCGCAGCATGGCCGCGGCAGTTTGCGGGGTGGCGGGCGCAAGCCTGATTTCGGCGGCATCAATCAGTTCTACAAGGATGCCGCCAGGACCGGCCAGAACGATCGGACCAAAGGTGTCGTCGCGTTTGCAGCCGATAATCCATTCGGCCACGGACCCTTCTTCCATTTCCTCGATCAGCGCCGTGCCGCCCGCAAAACGTTCCGCCATTTCCGCGGCGGCCTGTTTCGCCTCGTCGGGGGAAAGACCCAAACGGACGAGCCCGTGATCGGACTTATGCGGATAGTCATCGTGACACAGCTTGGCGACACAGCGCCCGTGGTCGGGGTCACGTCGGGGCACCGGGATTCCAATCCGTTGCAGCAGATCCTTCGCATCGGCCTCGTGGATAACCGTGCGCCCGGCACGCTGCCAGTTTTCCAGCGTTTCTCTTTGGGTCATGCCACTTCTCCTGTCGCGACCGCGAGTGCGGCGAGGCCCGATGCCGCCCGAGCGGGCGAATCATAGACAGGAACGGCTCGTTCGCGCAGCGCCTCGCCCGAGGCATTGCTGCGTGCCGAACCGGTCCAGACGATCAGAATCGGCTTGTCTGTGCTGTCGAACGCCTCGGCCAAGGCCTCGATGAACTGCTGATCTGGCACAAATGTGATAATTGCGATGGCAATATCCACGCCCGGATCGGCGGCAACGGCCTCCAGACAGCGTCCGACATATGTGGGATTCGCCAAAACCACACCGGTCAGATCGACCGGGTTTGTCACCGACCCATAAAAGGGCACATAGCGCGACAGCGCAGTCTGCGTCGTTTCATCCAGCACCGGAACCTCGAAGCCGGCGCTTTCGGCCAAGTCGGTCATTTCGACGCCAAGCCCGCCGGTGACAGAAATGATCCCGACCCTGTTTCCGGCAGGTCGTCGACCCGCGGCGAGCGCCGTCACGGCATCGACGGCGGCGACGGATTCACGGGCGCGGATGACACCGGTTTCGCGAAAGACCGCGCTGATCACCCGGTCGTCCCCGGCCATGGCGCCGGTATGCGACTGGACCGCGCGTGACCCGGCGCGGCTGCGCCCACCCTTGACCGCGACAATATGCTTCCCCGCCTGTGTCAGCCGCTGGGCCGCTTCGGAAAAACGGCGTCCGTCGCGCAGTTCCTCGACGTAGCAAAGAACCACCCGCGTCTGGGGGTCGTTGCCCAGATAATCCAGCAGGTCCGCTGCGGTCA
>Ga0310345_10001040_pt1 | contig 33247 bp, 33 predicted proteins | sample HC15DNA20500_MG_FD_204667 | JGI IMG/M metagenome (GOLD analysis project Ga0310345, IMG submission 204667) | Marine microbial communities from station ALOHA, North Pacific Subtropical Gyre - HC15-DNA-20-500_MG | ecosystem: Environmental > Aquatic > Marine > Oceanic | place: Pacific Ocean: North... | reverse complement strand
GGTCAGCACCTGCGCCAGCGGCGCGGTGGTGGCAACCGCGTAAAAGGAGGGCGCGGCATCCACCTCGAAGGCCTCGGTGTTGGTCCAGATCCCGGCGCGGCGTTCCTTGCGCCTTACCATGGCCGGGGCGAGCGGGCCGGAGACCGTCACGATCACCTGCAGCGGCGCCGCATTCGGGGGCGGCGGCGCCTCGCGCCGCACCGCGCCGAAGATCAGGATCTCCGAGCCGTCGAAGGTAGCGGTGATCGCCACCTCGTCGCGGCTCAGCCCGAGCACGATTTCCTCGGCGCGAGCGGGCTGGGCGGCGGGCAGGGCAAGCGCGACGAGCAGGAGGGCCAGCCGGATCATGCGGCGTCCACCAGCTCGATCTCGTAGAGCTCGGTGGGCCGCAGCACGAGGCCGAGCGCCAGCTGGCCACAGACCGCGAGCACCAGAAGCGCCAGCAGGATGCGCAGCTGTTCAGCGCGCATCCGCGCGCCGATGCGGCTACCGAGCTGCGCGCCGACCACGCCGCCCGCGATCAGCAGCAGCGCCAGGGCGATATCTACCGTCTGGTTGGTGATGGCGTGCAGCATGGTGGTGAAGGCGGTGACGAAGATGATCTGGAACAGCGAGGTGCCGATCACCACCTTGGTCGGCATGCCGAGCAGGTAGATCATCGCCGGCACCATGACGAAGCCGCCGCCCACGCCCATGATCGCCGCCAGCACCCCGACCGCGAGCCCCACCAGCAGGGGCGGGATCATCGAGATATAGAGCCCCGAGACGCGGAACTTCATCTTCAGCGGCAAGGCATGGACCCAGTTATGCCGGCGCCGCTTGGGCCGGGCGCCGGGGCGGCGCGACTTCACCACCGCGTTCACGCTCTCGACGAACATCATCGCGCCGACGGTGCCGAGGAAGATCACGTAGCTCAGCTCGACCAGCAGGTCGACCTGGCCGCGCGCCCGCAGCCAGTTGAACACCACCATGCCCAGTGCCGAACCTGCGAGCCCACCGACGAGCAGCACCGAGCCCATCGCGATGTCGACGGTGCGCCGTCGCAGATGCCCCAGCAGCGCCGAGAAGGAGGAGGCGACGATCTGGTTGGGGGAGGTGGCGACCGCGACCGCCGGGGGGATGCCCGCGAAAAACAGCAGCGGCGTGATCAGGAAACCGCCACCGACACCGAACATGCCCGACAGCACGCCCACCAGCCCACCGAGGCCGAGGATCAGGAAGATATTGACCGAAACCTCGGCGATGGGGAGGTAGAGCTGCATGATCGACCCCTTGCGGTAGGTCGATTAAGGCAGCCCCCGCCGGGTTTTCCAAGCCCCGGCAGGGAAGAATGCCGCGATGCGGCGGCGGCGCTTCGCTCAGCCCGCGTCGCGCAGCATCCGGCGCAGAACCTGCTCGAGCTTGGCGGCGCCCAGCGGCGCCATCGCCTTGGTGTGCTCGTGGCCGATCGCCTCGTCGGACATGCCGGCGGCCATGTTGGTGATCGCCGAGACGGCCATCGTCTTGAGCCCGAGGAAGCGGGCGAGGATCACCTCCGGCACGGTCGACATGCCGGTCGCGTCGACCCCCAGCGTGCGCATCGCGCGGATCTCGGCCGGGGTCTCGAAGGAGGGGCCGGAATACCAGGCATAGACGCCCTCGTGCAGTTCCACCCCCTCGGCCTCGGCCGCCGCGCGCAGCTTCCCGCGCAGTTCCGGGTCGTGGGCGTCGCCCATCGGCACGAAACGGGCATCGGTCTTTTCGCCGATCAGCGGGTTCAGCCCCGAGAAATTGACATGATCCGACAGCGCCATGATCGAGCCGGTGGGCATATCGGCGCGCAGGCTCCCGGCGGCGTTGGTCAGGATCACTGCCTCGGCGCCAAGCGCCTTGAGCACCTCGAGCGGCAGCCGCATCTCGTTGGGATTGCCGTTCTCGTAATAATGCGCCCGGCCCCCGAACACCGCGACGCGCTGCCCCTCGAGGTCGCCCACGGCGAGCACCGGGTTGTGGCCCGACACGCCCGCATGCGGGAAGCCCGCGAGCTTGTCATAGGGGATGGTGACGCCGTCGACGGCACCGGCGATATGACCGAGACCAGAGCCGAGGATCAGCCCGTATTTGACCGGCTCCTGCCCGGCCTGGGCCCGGATCAGGCCCGCGAGTTCAACGCTCTTTGACATAGGGTTCGCCTCCGGCGCGGGGCGGGATCGCGCGGCCGACGAAGCCTGCGAGGATCACCACCGTGAGAATGTAGGGAAGGGCGTCGAGCAGCTGCACGCCCACTTCGAAGCCGAGCGTGCTCTCGATCACGTCCGGGCGCAGCGCCAGCGCCTGCAGGAAACCGAACAGCAGGCAGGCGCCGAGCGCGTACCACGGCCGCCACTTGGCGAAGATCAGGGCGGCGAGCGCGATATAGCCGCGCCCGGCTGTCATGTCCTTGACGAATCCCGCCTGCAGGCCGGTCGAGAGATAGGCACCGGCGAGGCCGGTGAGCAGGCCGCAGATCGCCACGGCGGCAAAGCGCAGCCCCACCACCGAGATGCCGGCGGTATCGACGGCGGCGGGGTTCTCGCCCACCGCGCGCAGCCGCAGGCCGAAGCGGGTCCGGAACAGCACCCACCAGGTCACCGGCACTGCCAGCAGGCCGATATAGACCAGCAGCGAATGCCCGGAGATCAGCTCGGCATAGATCGGGCCGATGAACGGGATGTCGCCGCGCATCTCGCCGGCCAGCGGCAGGTCGATCGTTTCGAAGCGGGCGCTGCCCGAAAGCTGCGGCGTGCGGCCGCCCTGGCCGAACCAGCTCTGGGCGATCACCACGGTGAGCCCGGCGGCGAGGAAGTTGATCGCGACGCCGGAGATCAGCTGGTTGCCACGGAAGGTGATCGAGGCAAGGCCGTGAATGCCCGAGAGCATCAGGGCCGCGCCGATGCCCGCCGCGGTGCCGATCAGCACCGAGCCGGTGACGGCGGCGACCGCGGCGGTGAGGAAGGCCGAAGCCAGCATCTTGCCTTCGAGGCCGATGTCGAAGATGCCCGCGCGTTCGGAGAACAGCCCGGCGAGACAGGCCAGCAGCAGCGGCGTGGCAAGCCGGATGGTGGTGTCGAGCACCTGCAGAAGGGTCAGGAAATCCATGGGCTCACTCCGCCGGTTCGGTCTTGCGGGCGGGCTTCGGCGCCGGCCTCAGCCTCAGGAACATCGCCTCGAGCGGCATCCGCACCATGTTGTCGAGCGCGCCGGTGAAGAGGATCACGAGCGCTTGGATCACCACGATCAGTTCGCGCGGGATCGAGGTCCAGAGCGCCAGCTCGGCGCCACCCTGATAGAGAAATCCGAACAGGAGTGCGGCGAGCAGAACGCCGAAGGGATGGCTGCGGCCCATCAGGGCCACTGCGATTCCGATGAAACCGGCGCCCTCGACGGCGTTGAGCACCAGACGCTCGGCCTCGCCCATGACGTTGTTGATCGCCATCATGCCCGCCAGTCCGCCGGACATCAGCATGGTCACGACAATGATCCGGGTGGGCGAGATGCCCGCGTATTTCGCGGCCGATTCAGACTGGCCGAAGGCACGGATCTCGTAGCCGAGCCGGGTGCGCCAGATCAGCGCCCAGACCGCGACGCAGGCCAGAAGCGCCACGAAGAACGACACGTTGACCGGCGCGCCACGGAACAGCGCCGTCTCGGCGGTCGAGAACATGTCCTGGAAGGTCGGCAGATGCGTGGCTTCGGGGAAGCGGCCCGTGGCGGGCTCCATCGAGCCCGAGGGCTTGAGTGCGCCGATCAGCAGGTAGTTCAGAAGCGCCGCGGCGATGAAGTTGAACATGATCGTGGTGATCACGATATGGCTGCCGCGCTTGGCCTGCAGCCAGGCCGGAATCAGCGCCCAGGCCGCGCCGAACAGCGCCGCGCCGACCGCGCCGCCCAGGAGTGCGAGGCTCCAGTGCGGCCACGGGATGAAGAGCGCGATCAGCGCCACGCCGAGGCCGCCCAGCATCGCCTGTCCCTCGCCGCCGATGTTGAACAGGCGCGCATGGATGGCGATCGCCACGGCGAGGCCGGTGAAGATGAAATTGGTGGTGTAGTAGAGCGTGTAGCCCCAGGCATAGGTCGAGCCGAGCGAGCCCTCGACCATCAGCTTCAGCGCGGCCCAGGGGTTCTCGCCGATGGCGAGGATCACCAGGGCCGAGAGCAGGGCGGCAAGGATCAGGCTGATCAGCGGGATCAGCACGACATCCGCCCATTGCGGCATCTTCTGCATCTCAGGCCTCCTTCGCGGCGCTGGCGCGCTTCTTGGCAAGGTTGGCCTCGATCTCGGCCTCGCTATGCGGTTTGTCGGTATCGGTGATGCCCGCCATCAACAGGCCCAGCTCGCGCTCGTCGGTCTCCGACGGCAGGCGCTCGCCCATGATCTGGCCGTCGAACATCACCGCGATGCGGTCCGACAGGGACATGATTTCGTCGAGTTCGACCGACACCAGAAGCACGGCCTTGCCCATATCGCGCAGCGCCACGATCTGCTCGTGAATGAACTCGATCGCGCCGATGTCGACGCCGCGGGTCGGCTGGCCGATCAGAAGCAGGTCGGGGTTGCGCTCGATTTCGCGCGCCACGACGATCTTCTGCTGGTTGCCGCCCGAGAAGTTCTTGGCGGCGAGGTTCGGGTTCGGCGGGCGCACGTCGAAGCGCTCCATCTTCGCGGCGGCGTCGGCCTTGATGGCCGCGTTGTCCATGAAGATGCCTTTGTTGAACTCGGGCTTGTCGTGATAGCCGAAGGCCACGTTCTCCCACGCGGTGAAGTCGAGGATCAGCCCCTCGTGATGCCGGTCCTCCGGCACGTGGGCGATGCCCCGCGCGCGCCGGGTGCGGGCGTCCGACTTGCGGCCGGTGAGGTCGATCTCCTCGCCGTTGAGGCGGATCCGGCCCTCGGCCTTGCGGTAGCCGCCCAGCACCTCGAGCAGCTCGGACTGGCCGTTGCCGGCGACGCCGGCGAGGCCGAGGATCTCGCCGGCGCGGATCTCGAGCCCGATGCCGCGCAGCCGCTCGACCCCCTTGCTGTCGATTACCGTCAGGTTCTCGACCTCGAGGATCGTCCGGCCCGGCGTGGCGGGGGCCTTCTCGACCTGCAGCAGCACCTTGCGGCCGACCATCAGCTCGGCCAGCTCCGGCGGCGAGGTCTCGGCGGTCTGGACGGTGGCGGTCATCTCGCCGCGCCGCATCACGCTCACCGTGTCGGTGATCTCCATGATCTCGCGCAGCTTGTGGGTGATCAGGATGATCGTCTTGCCCTGGTCGCGCAGCCCCTTGAGGATGCGGAACAGGTGGTCTGCCTCGGCCGGGGTCAGCACGCCCGTGGGCTCGTCGAGGATCAGGATGTCGGCCTGTCGGTACAGCGCCTTGAGGATCTCGACCCGCTGCTGCATGCCGACGCCGATATCCTCGATCCGCGCATCGGGATCGATGTTGAGCTCGTATTCGGCGGCCAGCTGCTTGAGCTGGCGCCGCGCCTTGGCGAGCGACGGGCGCAGCATCGCGCCTTCCTCGGCCCCGAGCACGACGTTCTCGAGCACGGTGAAGTTCTGCACCAGCTTGAAGTGCTGGAACACCATGCCGATGCCGGCGCGGATCGCGGCCTGGCTGTCGGGGATCTGGGTCGGGCGGCCATTGATGAAGATCTCGCCCGCATCGGCCTTGTAGAAGCCGTAGAGGATCGACATCAGCGTCGATTTGCCGGCGCCGTTCTCGCCGATGATGCCATGGATCGTGCCCGGCATCACCCGGATCGAGATGTCCTTGTTGGCCTGCACGGGGCCAAAGGCCTTGGAGATGCCCTTGAGCTCGATCGCGGGGGTGTGGTCGGTCATGTGATGTCCGGTCCTCGGGTGCGAAACGGGGCCGCGCTTTGCGGCGCGGCCCCTCGTGTCATGCCCTGAAGGGCGATCAGAAGTCGAGCGAGGGGCAGCTCTCGTCGCTCATGTAGTCGTGCACCGCGATCTCGCCCGAGGCGATCTTGGTCTTGGCGTCCTCGACGGCCGCGGTCATCTCCTCAGTGACGAGCGCCTCGTTGTGCTCGTCCACGGCGATGCCGACGCCCTCGTTGTTGACGCCCATGACGTTGATGCCGGTCTCGATCTCGGTACCCGCCTCGAAGGCGTCGTAGACGGCGTTGTCGACGCGCTTGACCATCGAGGTCAGCACCTTGCCCGGCTGCAGGTAGTTCTGGTTGCTGTCGACGCCGATCGACAGGATGTCCTGATCGGCGGCGGTCTGCAGCACGCCGATGCCGGTGCCGCCGGCGGCGGCATAGATCACGTCGGCGCCCTGGGAGATCTGCGCCTGGGTCAGCTCGGAGCCTTTCACCGGGTCGTTCCATGCGGCGGGGGTGGTGCCGGTCATGTTCGACAGCACGGTGATGTCGGGGTTCACCGACTGCGCGCCTTGGGCGTAGCCGCAGGCGAACTTGCGGATCAGCGGGATGTCCATGCCGCCGATGAAGCCGATGGTGCCGCTCTCGGAGGCCATCGCCGCCATCTGGCCGACGAGGTAGGAGCCCTCATGCTCGTTGAAGACGACCGAGCGGACGTTGGGCTGATCGACCACGCCGTCGATGATCACGAACTTGGTGTCCGGATAGTCGCCGGCGATCTCCTCGAGCGGGGTCATGAAGGAGAAGCCCACGGTGACGATCGGGTTGTTGCCGGCTTCGGCGAAGCGGCGCAGCGCCTGCTCGCGCTGGGCGTCGGACTGCAGCTCGACCTCGGCATAGGAGTTGCCGGTTTCCTCGGCCCAACGCGTGGCGCCGTTATGGGCGCTCTCGTTGAAGGATTTGTCGAACTTGCCGCCCAGATCGTAGATCAGCGCCGGGTCGGCCAGCGCGGCGCCGGCCGAGATCGCCAGCGCGGCGGTCGCGCCGAGGAATTTCGCGAGATGAGTCATCTAAAGCTCCCTGTCAGGTCACGGCGCGGTGCCGTCCCGGCGCCGCGCGTCTGCCGGTCATGCGCCGGCTCATGGCAGGATAAGGCAATGCGCGGCGCTTTCGGGTCAACTGATTTTTCCATGATTTGCGCCAAGTCACCGGGACTTCGCAGCGTTACGGCCCACCTCTGAGGCGACTGACGCAAGGGTATGTTATCGCAATGGGCGGGTAAGGATCAGCGCTGCCGCGGGCGATTGCCCGGCCCGTGGATAATAGCCCGGCCGCCGACCGGCCCGCGCGTATCCCATCCGCTCGTAGAGCGCCCGCGCCGGGGCGTTGTCCTCCGCCACTTCGAGAAAGATTGTCACCGCTCCGGCAGCACGCGCCGCGTCGTGAAACGCCTCCAGCGCCGTACGGGCGCGGCCCTGTCTGCGATGGTCGGGGTGGGTGGCCAGTGTGATGATCTCGGCCTCGTCCAAGGTCACGCGGCCCAGCACGAAACCCGAGGCGTCGCCCGCGAGGATCGCGCCGGGCGCGGCGAGCAGCGCGGCGAACTCGTCCGCGCTCCAGCCGCGCTCGTCCGGGAAGGCCGCCGCATAGGTCGCGGCGAGCGCCCGCGGCGCGCTCATTCGATCAGGACGGGGGCCGGGTCGCGCGGCGGTGCCGCGTCGGCGGGGCGGACATAGAGCGGCGCGGGGCGCGGCTGCGGCGTCCCGGCACGCTCGCGGGCGATCCGCGCGATGGCACGCACGAGGGCCTCGGGTTCGGGGCCGTGCAGCACCTCACCGGCCTCGGCGGCGGGGGCAAGGCGCGGGGCCTCGGCGCCGGCATCTGTCAGCCGTTGCAGCCAGAGATGGTCGCGGGGGGCGGGCAGGGCGACGGTAACAGGGCGCGGATGCTCCAGCGCCGCCGCCTCAAAGCCCGAGACCCCGATGGCCGGAATGCCCAGACCCAGAGACAGGCCGCGCGCCGCCGAGACGCCGATCCTCAGCCCGGTGAAATTGCCGGGCCCGGTGCCGACGCCGATTGCCGCGATCTCGTGCCAGGCCAGCCCCTCATGCTGCAGCAATTCCTCGAGAAACGGCATCAGCCGCTCGGCCTGGCCCTTGGCCATCGGTTCGACACGGGCGACCATGCGATCACCCAGATGCAGAGCGGCCGCGCAATGCGCGGCCGAGCTGTCGAATGCCAGTAGCGGACGCATCAGGCTGCGACGGGCCGAACCTCGACCACTTCGGGGATGTAGTGGCGCAGCAGGTTCTCGATGCCCATCTTGAGCGTCAGCGTCGAGGAGGGGCAGCCGGCGCAGGCACCCTGCATGTGCAGATAGACCACGCCACGGTCGAAGCCGTGGAAAGTGATGTCGCCGCCATCCTGCGCCACGGCGGGCCGTACGCGGGTGTCGAGCAATTCCTTGATCTGCTCGACGATGGCGCCGTCCTCGCCGGTATGTTCGGCATGGCCGCCCGAGGCGCTGTTCGAGGTGCCGTCATCGATCGCCGGAGCGCCGGACTGGAAGTGCTCCATCACCGCGCCGAGCACGGCGGGCTTGATGTGATCCCACTCGACGGCTTCGGTCTTGGTCACGGTGACGAAGTCAGAGCCGAGGAACACGCCGGCCACGCCGCCGGTCGCGAAGATGCGCTTGGCCAGCGGGCTCGACTGAGCGGCTTCCTCGGAGGGGAAATCGGCCGTGCCCATCTCGAGCACGGTCTGCCCCGGCAGGAACTTCAGCGTCGCGGGGTTCGGCGTGGATTCGGTCTGGATGAACATCGGACCACCTTTCGTTTCAGGTCCCCGATATGCGCCTCGCCGGACCCGAAGTCAAGATTTGGAACGGTTCTAAATCGCCGGGCGGAAGTGGTTCAGGTGATCGCTTCGAGCCGCTCCTTGGAGATGTCGCCCGGCACGATCGTGATGGGCACCGGCAGGCTGCCGGCCTCGCGGGTGAGTTGGCTCACCAATGGCCCCGGCCCCTTGCGGTCGTCGCCCGCGCCGAGCACCAGCACGCCGATCTCCGGATCCTCGCGGATCTGGGCGAGGATCTCGGGCACCGCTTCGCCCTCGCGGATCACCAGGTCGGGATGCACGTTCTGGCGGTCGCGCATCCATTTGGCGAAGACCTCGAAATGCACCTCGATGCGCTCGCGCGCCTCGGCCCGCATGATCTCGCCCACCCCCACCCAGTGGTTGAACTCGTCCGGGGGGATCACCGACAGGATGGTGACACCGCCGCCGGTCTTGCCGGCGCGCATCGCCGCGAAACGCATCGCGTTGAGGCATTCGCGGGTATCGTCGAGGATCACGAGGAACTTGCGCATGGGTCGTCCTGTCGGAGCTATTCCGCCGGAGTGTGACCCAGCACCGGACGCGGGGCAACCGGGCGGTGTATGGCCGGGCGGCGCAGCGGCGGGTCGGGACGCAGCTGCGGCTGTGGCCGGGTCAGCGGTGGCTCGGCGCGCGGGGCGGGGGCTTCGCGTGCCGCCTGCCGGAGCTGCGCTTGCACCGGCGCGCGGGTCAGCGACAGCAGCATCCGGCCGAACCGCTCACCGAGGAAGATCAGCACCTGGCCCGCCAGCAGCCACAAGAGCGCCGCCGCGCCGATCGCGAGGTCCGACAGCCGTACCAGCGCGCGGAAGGCGCGGCCCTTGCCGAGAATGTCGAGCGTGGCGCGGGTATCCGGACCCGCGGCGTCCGAGAGTCGGGCCAGTCGCCGCGCATCGGCGGCATCATCGACGTGGCGCAGCATCAGCACAGCGTCGGTGAGCGAGCTATTCGCGGCGACGCGGCCCAAATCCGAGGCCAGCTCGCCCACCCGGGCGAGCTTCACCGGATCGGCCACCTCGTCGAGCCCCACTTTGCCCAAAGCGAGATCGTCGAGCCGATCCGGGCGGAAGCCGACATCGGACAGCCGCCGCAGATCGTCGGCGAAGCTCGTGCTGACGGTGCCGAGCCGCCGCGCCAGCCGCAGCGAGGTCGCGCCGACCTTCACCGTGGCGCTGGTCCCGCCCGAGGCCAGCACCAGCCCGGTGGCTCCGAGCCCGACGCCCGCGAGCGCCACCTCGATGCGGTCGACCTCCTCGCCGGCGATGCCGGCCTGCGCCGCCCGCCTCAGCGCGTTCAGATCGCCCAGCGGCGTCATCTCGACGGTGACGCCGCACATCGCCAGAAGCGCCACGCGCGGGCAGGCGGTGATGTCGGCGGCGCAGACCGCGCAGTCGCGTGCCGCCGCCAGCGCCCCGGTCTCTCGCGCCTCCAGCGCCTGCATCCGGCCCAGAAGCGCCGGCGAAGGCGCGATGCCATGGCGCCCGCCCACCGCCGAAACCATGCGCATCGCGTCGAGATCCTCGGCCAGAAGCGCCCGGTCCATCTCGGCCATGTACCATTCCGGCGTCACTTCACGCGCCAAGGCCGCGCGCAACTCCAGCGCCACCGCGTCGGTGCTGCGCTCCAGATAGGGCGCGGCGAAGGGGTTCTGCGACATCAAGAGCGCCAGCGCCACCGTGCTCAGCGCGACGGGCAGGAACGCCAGCAGCCGGTCGAGGGCACGCCAGAGCCGCATCTCAGCCCGCCGTCGCCGCCCAGTCCCAGTACATCTCGCGCACCCGCTTCGTCACCGGGCCGATCGGATAGGCCGTGTCGTCGAAGGCGGTGACCGGCGTGACCTTGTGCATGTTGCCCGACAGGAACACCTCGTCGGCGGCGTGCACGTCCTCGAAGGACATGGTGACCTCGTGCACCTTCACGCCATCGGCGCGCAGATTGGCGATGTGACGCGCCCGGGTGATGCCCGCGAGGAAGGTGCCGTTGGGGATCGGCGTGAACACCTCGCCGTCGCGCACGATGAAGACGTTGGAACTGGCGCTCTCGGCGACATTGCCCAGAGCGTCGGCCACCAGTGCGTTGCCGAAGCCCTTCGCGCGCGCCTCGGCGATCATCCGGGCGTTGTTGGGGTAGAGACAGCCCGCCTTTGCGTTGACCACCGCATCCTCCATCACGGGGCGGCGGAAGCGGGTGGTGGTGAGCGTGGTCGAAGCGTCGGGCGGCGCCATCGGGATCGTCTCCAGCGCCACGGCGAACCCGGTCGCGCCCTCCTTGGGCAGGATGCCCAGATGGCCGCCATCGAGCGCCCAGTACATCGGTCGGATGTAGATCGCGGCATCCTTGGGGCAGGCAGCCAGCCCCTCGCGGACGATGCCGATCATCTCCTGCGTCGAGACGGTGGGGGTGATCATCAGCGCCTCGGCCGAGGCGTTGGCGCGGGCACAGTGGCGGTCGAGATCGGGCGCGAGGCCATGCGCGTAGCGCGCGCCGTCGAACACGGTCGTGCCGAGCCATGCGCCGTGATCCGAGGCACGGATCACGGCGATGTCGCCCTTGTGCCAGCGCCCTTCGAAATAGGTCCGGATATCGGTGCCCGTCGCCATGCCTGTCCTCCGCTTTGGAGCGCAGGCTAGGCCAGCGGCGCAAATCGGTCGAGAGGCGGCGGCGATCCGCCGATCCGCAATGCCCGGGCGTTGCGCTCAAGCCTCGGCCAGCAGCGCCTCGAGATCGAGCCGGGCATTGCGCATCGAAAGCCCGCCCTTGGCATCGCGTGGCCAGTTGGCCTCGGCGCGGTCACGGTAGATCTCGACCCCGTTGCCGTCCGGATCGCGGAAATAGATCGCTTCGCTCACCCCGTGGTCCGCGGCGCCCTCGATCTCGACCCCGGCCGCGATCACCCGCTGCAGCGCCTGCGCCAGCGATCTGCGGTCCGGGTAGAGGATCGCGGTGTGGTAAAGACCGGTATGACCCGGCGGCGGCGGCACGGCGCCGAGGCTCTCCCAGGTGTTGAGGCCGATATGGTGGTGATAGCCCCCGGCCGAGAGAAAGGCGGCACCGGAGCCGTATCGCTGCATCAACTCGAAACCCAGCACCTCGCCATAGAAGGCGATGGCACGGTCGAGATCGGCGACGCGCAGATGCACGTGACCGATGCGGGTCGCGGCGGGGGCGATGGTGGTGGTCATTTCAGCACTCCGGTCCTGACGGGCTCTACCGATCAGATAGGGGCTCCGCCGAAGGCGCGGCAGTCGCCAGTTTCGCACGGCATCGGTGCAACAGCGCGAAAGCGCGATGCCGCCGCTCGCGCCGACGTGAGTTGATCCTCCCGCGCGGGAAGGGGGAAAGGAGGCGCAAACAGGCAAGGAGTTCCCATGACCCAGACCCGACGCGGTTTCATCGCCAGCGGCGCCGCTGGCTTCGTCACGCTCGCCGCACCGGCCATCGCCGCCCAGAGCGCGGTGCAGCGCAACGTCTCTGCACTGCAAAAGATCGACTGGCGCGACCATTTCGACGCGCTGGGCGTGGGAGTCATCGTCGCCGACACCAAGGCCCGTGCCGTGCATTTCTGGGGCGGCGACGGCGAAACCTACCGGCTCTATCCCTCGTCGGTGCCGGTCAGCCCGGAACTGACCAAGCTTGGCTACACCGAGGTGGTGCGCAAGGTCGACGGGCCGACATGGACCCCGACGCCGTCGATGCGCGAGCGCGACCCGTCGCTTCCGGCCGTGGTTCCCGCCGGTCCCGGCAACCCGCTCGGCACCCATGCGTTATACCTGTCATGGCAGTACTACCGCATCCACGGCACCCATGACACGCGCAAGATCGGGCGCCCGTCGTCGGACGGCTGCATCGGGCTCTACAACGAGCACATCGCCAAGCTCTTCGCGCTGGCCGAGGTGGGCACGCAGGTGCGGCTGATCTGAGCCATCCCGGCGGAAGGGGACGACGCGCCCCTTCCTGCCGTGGTCCGGGACCTAGGTGCGAGCAGCCTGATCGGTGCGCCACCTGCGACCCTTCGGACTGCGTATTTCTGGAACAAAGTGGCCATGCGGCGCGCCTGTCTTCCTGCCGTATCCACTGAAGGAATACGGCTCCAGGCAGGCTAGTGCGGGGATCCTGCTCGTCTTGAAGGGACAGGGCGCATGGCGCCCCGCCCCGGGGACTCAGCGGATGAGCCCCATGATCTCGGAGGTCTTGGCCACGATCGGATCGGCGATGGCGCGGGCGCGTTCGGCGCCGCGCTCCATGATCCGGTCGATCTCGGCCGGGTCGTCCATCAGGCGCGCCATCTCGGACGAGATCGGCGCCAGCTTCTCGACCGCCAGATCCGCGAGCGCCGGCTTGAACTGACCCCAGCCCGCGCCGCCATGCTCGGCGATCACCTGCTCGGCCGTCATGCCCGACAGCCCGGCATAGACGTTGACGAGGTTCTTCGCCTCGGGACGGTCCGCGAGGCCCTCGACGCTCTCGGGCAGGGGGGCGGGGTCGGTGCGGGCCTTCTTGAACTTCTTGGCGATGGCGTCGGCATCATCCGTCATGTTGATGCGTTCCATGTCGCTCTCGCCCGACTTCGACATCTTCTGGGTGCCGTCGCGCAGGTTCATTACCCGCATCGCTGGCCCCTCGATCACCGGGTTGGTGAGCGGGAAGAAATCAGTCTTGTAGTCGTGGTTGAACTTGGCCGCGATGTCGCGGGTCAGCTCCACATGCTGCTTCTGGTCCTCGCCCACCGGCACATGGGTGGCGTGATAGGCGAGAATATCGGCGGCCATCAGCGACGGGTAGGCGTAGAGGCCCAAGCTCTGCTTCTCGGCGTTCTTGCCCGCCTTTTCCTTGAACTGGGTCATCCGGTTCATCCAGCCGACGCGCGCCACGCAGTTGAACAGCCAGCCCAGCTCGGCATGGGCCGAGACGCGGGACTGGTTGAACAGGATCGACTTTTCCGGATCGATGCCCGAGGCGAGGTAGCTCGCCGCCACCTCGCGGGTGGCACGGCGCAGCTCCTCCGGATCCTGCCAGACGGTGATCGCGTGCAGGTCGACGACGCAGTAGATCGTCTCGAATTCGCCGCCCTGCATCTCGACGAAGCGCTTGATGGCCCCCAGATAGTTGCCGAGCGTCAGACCCCCCGAGGGCTTGATGCCGGAAAAGACGCGGGGGGCGAACGTGGTGTCGGTCATGGCGCGTGTCCTGCTGGAAACCGGGTGGCATTCCGATTAGCCATGCCCCTTGTCGAGGTCAACCGAAGGGACAGCGCGATGCGACCGCAGGGATATTACGAGCGCCCCGATCCGAACCACGCGCCGATGGAGGGCCCATTCGGCACGCTGCCGCCGTTGATCGTGGTGCTGGCGCTGGCGATGGCGGGGATCGAAGCGGCGTTGTCGCTCGGGGCCACTGGGCTTATCGGCGGGCCGCAGGCGGTGGGCTGGCGCATCGGCGCGATCGAGGGATGGGGCTTTGCCCCTGCGGTGCTCGACCGACTGCTGACGGGCTGGGACTGGGGCCTCGCCTCGCGCCTTCTGAGCTACCCCTTCGTGCATATGAGCATGACCCATGCGCTCTTTGCAGTGGCGCTGCTGCTGGCGCTGGGCAAGTTCGTGGGCGAGGTGCTGCATCCGGTCGCGCTAGGCGTGATGCTGGTCGCCACGACGCTGGCGGGCGGGCTGGCCTTCGGGCTGTTCATCAGCACCAACTACCCGCTGATCGGCGCCTTTCCGGCGGTCTACGGGCTGATCGGCGGGTTCACCTACCTGATGTGGTTGCAGCTCGGACGCGCCGGCTCGAACCGGCTTGCCGCCTTCCGGCTGATCGGCGTGCTGCTGGCGCTGCAGCTCGTGTTCGGTCTGATGTTCGGCGCCGACCCCTCTTGGGTGGCCGACGCCGCCGGCTTCGTGACCGGGCTCGCGCTGTCGCCGCTGCTCGCGCCGGGTGGCACCCGCGCCTTCCTCGCGCGGATGCGGGCGCGCTAGCGCCGCACCGCGCGACGGAACTCGGCGAGACGGAACGCGCCCAGGAGCTGGCCGAAGCCGAAATAGCCGGCCATGCCGAGCGCCACGAGCAGGGCCAGCGCGAGGTAGCGCACCGAAGCGGTGGCGAGGAACGGGCCGAGCAGGGCCGCGGTGCCGAGCAGCAGCGCCCCCATCAGCGCCGAGGCGCCGCAGATTCGCCATAGCCGGTGGCGGAACCGGTCGTCCCACTCGGCGGCGTGGCCCATCGAGCGCGAGCCGCGCCACAACAGCCAGACCATCGCCCAACCCGCGAGCGTCGTGCCCAGCGCCGCGGCGATGAAACCGATCACCGGGGCGAGACCCACCGCCACCACCACGTTCACCAGCATCGCAGCAAGCGCGTAGCGGAACGGCGATCGCGTGTCCTCGCGCGCGAAGAACAGCGGTTGCAGCGCCTTTTGCAGCACGAAGGCGGGCAGGCCGAGACCGTAGACTGCTACCGCCAGCGCTGTCGCCATGGTGTCGTCGGTGGTAAAGGCGCCACGCTCGAACAGCACCGAGACCAGCGGCACCGGGATCACCACGAGCGCCACTGCGGCGGGGATGGTCAGGGCAAGGCTCATTTCGGCGGCGCGATTGAAGGCATCGCGCCCGCCCGCCTCGTCGCCCGCCCGCAACCGCCGCGACAGGTCCGGCAGCAGCACCACGCCTACGGCGATGCCGACCACGCCCAAGGGCAGCTGGTAGAGCCGGTCTGCATAGTTGAGCCAGGCCACCGCCCCTTCGAAGAAGCTCGCCACCTGGCGGCCGACCAGCAGGTTGATCTGCACCACCCCGCCCGCCAGCGCGGCGGGGGCGGCGATCGCGGCGAGCCTCTTCAGCTCCGGCGTCATCCGCGGCCGCGCGAGCCGCAGATGGAAGCCCGCGCGCTTGGCGGCGATCCAGACGAGGCCGAGCTGCACGAGGCCGGCCAGAGGCACCGAGGCGGCGAGCGTGTCGCCGACCCTGAGACCCAGCGCCCGGTCGATGCCCAGCCCGAGGCTTTCCGAGGGGTCGCGCCCCATTGCCGCGCCGATCAGCACCGCCACGATGAAGATGACGTTCAGGAGCACTGGCGCCGCGGCCGCGGCCATGAAGCGCCCTGTGGCGTTCAACACGCCGGAGACCAGCGCCGCGAGAGAGATGAACAGGATGTAGGGGAAAGCGATCCGGCCGTATTCGACCGCGAGTTCGAACCGCTCGTCCTCGGCAAAGCCCGAGGCCATGGCGAAGACCAGCCCCGGCATTGCGAGGATGCCGATCACGGTGAAGATCGTGAGCAGGAAGGCCATGCCCGCGAAGGCCTCCTGCGCGAAACGCTCGGCGTCTTCGCCCGCTTCGACCTTTTTCGAGAACATCGGCACGAAGGCCATGTTGAACGCGCCCTCGGCGAAAAAGCGGCGGAACATGTTGGGCAGGGAGAAGGCCACGAGGAAGGCCTCGGCCACCGGGCCAGCGCCGAGATAGCCCGCGATCATGATGTCGCGGGCGAATCCGAAGACGCGGGAGAGGAGGGTCCAGATGCCGACGGTGAGAAACCCCTGCACGAGGCGTATGGGCTTCAAGACACGGCCCTCCGCGCGCCCGCTTCGATGGCCTCGCGCAGGCGGCGCTCGAGCGCGCGCTGCTTCGACTCAGAATGGTATTTCAATCCGAACATGTCCTTGACGTAGAAGGTATCGACCGCCTGCTCCCCATAGGTCGCGATGACGGCGGAGGAAATATAGACGTTAGCGGCGGCCAGCGTCCGGGTCAGGTCGAACAGCAGGCCGGGGCGGTCGCGGGTGTCGACCTCGATGATGGTGAAGATCTCCGAGCCCTCGTTGTCGAAGGCGATCGAGGTCGGCACCCGGAAGGCGCGCTCGCGCTTGCGGATCTTGTCGCGGTCCTTGATCGCGTCGCGCGCCACCACCTCGCCGCGCAGGGTCTTGCCGATCATCTGTTCGAGCCGCGGCAGGCGGGCCTCCTCGTAGGGGTGCCCCTCGGCGTCCTGAATCCAGAACACGGCGGTGCACAGCCCGTCCTTGGCGGTATAGGTGCGCGCGTCGACGATGTTGGCGCCGACCAGCGCCAGCGCCCCGGTGAGCCGCGAGAACAGTCCCGGGTGGTCGGTGGTGGCGAAGCTGACCCGCGTCGCGTCGCGATCGGCATCGAGCATCAGATCGGTACGTATCTCGTCGACGCCCAAGCCGCGCAGCAGATGCGCAAAGCGGACATGGCTGTCGAGTGGCAGTCCCTGCCAGTAGGGGCCGTAATGCCGCGTCGTTTCGGCCCGAAGCTCGGCCTGCGGCCAGTCCGACAGCGCCTCGCGCAGCGCCTTCTTGGCCTCGGCCTCGCGGGCGCCGCGGTTGAGATCCTCCAGCCCGGTGGCCAGCGCCTCCTCGGTCGCGGTGTAAAGGCCGCGCAGCAGCATGGCTTTCCAGTTGTTCCATGTGCCCGGGCCGACGCCGCGGATGTCGCAGACGGTAAGCACGCAGAGCAGGTCGAGCCGCTCCTTGGTCTTCACCGCACGGGCGAAGTCGCGCACCGTGCGCGGCTCGGCGATATCGCGCTTCTGCGCCATGTCGGACATCAGCAGGTGGTGGCGGACCAGCCATTCCACCGTCTCGGACTCCTTGCGACTGAGGCCCAGCCGTGGCGCCACGCGGCGGGCGATCTGTGCGCCCAGAACCGAATGGTCCTCGTCCCGGCCCTTGCCGATGTCGTGCAGCAGCAGCGCCACGTAGAGCACCCGGCGATTCACCCCGGCCTTGAGGATGCCCGAGGCCACGGGCAGTTCCTCGACCAGCTCCTCGCGCTCGATCTGCGCCAGCGTCGAGATGCACTGGATGGTGTGCTCGTCCACCGTGTAGTGGTGATACATGTTGAACTGCATCATCGCGACGATCGGCGCGAATTCGGGCAGGAACGCCGCCAGCACGCCAAGCTCGTTCATCCGTCGCAGCGCCCGCTCGGGGTTGCCGCGTCGGATCATCAGGTCGAGGAAGATGCGGTTGGCCTCCCGGTCCTCGCGCAGCTTCGCGTCGATCAGATGCAGATTGGCCGAGATCAGCCGCATCGCGTCGGGGTGCAGCAGGTGGCCGGTGCGCAGGCTTTCGTCGAAGATCCTGAGCAGGTTCACCGGCTCGGCGAGGAACGCCGCCTCGTCGGCCACGTCCAGCCGGTTGTGCACGATGCGGTAGGGCGGGCGGGCGCGCTTGCGGCGCGCCAGCAGCCGGGTCAGCATCGGCTCGGATTTCAGATGCGTGGCCTCCTGCGCGGTCAGGAAGATCCGCGTCAGCTCCCCGACCCGGGTCGCGTGGCGGAAGTAATCCTGCATGAAATGCTCGACCGCGCGCCGGCCGCCGCCATCGACATAGCCCATGCGCTCGGCCACCTCGACCTGCATGTCGAAGGTGAGCTGGTCCATCGCCCGGTTGGTGATCAGGTGCAGGTGACAGCGCACCGCCCAGAGGAAATCCTCGGCCCGCACGAACTCGGCGTATTCCTCGTCGGTGAAGACGCCGCGGCCCACCAGCTCGGCCGCGTCCTGCACGCCGTAGACGTATTTGCCGATCCAGTAGAGCGACTGCAGGTCGCGCAGTCCGCCCTTGCCCTCCTTGACGTTGGGCTCGACCACGTAGCGCTGACCGCCCTGCTTGAGATGGCGCGCGTCGCGCTCCGCCAGCTTGGCGGCGATGAATTCGGGCGCGGTATTGCGAAACAGTTCGGTCCAGAGCCGCTCCTTGAGACTCGCCGCCAGCGCCGTGTCGCCGGCGAGGCGGCGGCATTCGACCAGCGAGGTACGGATCGTGAAATCCTCCTTCGCCAGCCGCAGGCAGTCCTTCACGGTACGGCTCGCATGGCCAACCTTCAGCTTCAGGTCCCACAGCATGTAGAGCATCGATTCGATGACGCTCTCGGCCCAGGGCGTGATCTTCCACGGCGTCAGGAACAGCAGGTCGACGTCGGAATGCGGCGCCATCTCGCCACGTCCGTAGCCGCCGACGCCCAGAAGCGACAGGCGCTCGCCCTCGGTGGGGTTGTGCAGCGGGTGCAGCGCACGCGCCACGTCGAAGCTCGCGGTGACGATCCGGTCGGTAAGCCAGGCATGGGCCCGTGTCACCGGGCGCGCCGCGAAGGGGCGCGTGGCGAAGGCGTCCGCGAGCGCCTCGCGGCCTTGGCGCCGGGCCTCTGCCAGCACCGCGACGGCGGCACGGCGCGCGGCCATCGCATCCCCCGCCTCGGCCATGGCAGTCTCGAGTTGCCGTGTCACGGCCTCGGTGTCGAATATGTCGCGCGCCGGAAGGATCAGATCCTCCGGCGCGTCGGTCGTGTCGGGCTTCGCGAGCGACGGCGTCTTAGAAGCCGGCACCGCGGAAGCTTGTGGGAGCAGGGTCAAGGATAACCACCTGGTTGTTGCGGATCGTGGCCACGGCCAGTCCCCGCTGGTTGGTGCCGTTGGACAGCAGCCGGAAGATCCCCGACGTGCCCTTGAAGCCCTGGCTCTGGACCAGAGCGCCCTGGGTCAGAGCATCGGCGCGGCCGGTCGCGGCCAGTGCGCCGATGGCGGCGATGCCGTCATAGGCGAGACCGGCGAGCGGGTGCGGCTGCGCGCCATAGGTCGCCGAGTAGCGCTGCTCGAAGGCGCGCGTGCGGTTGGTGTCGGGCACGGCGAAGAGGCCGTTCTGCAGACCCGGGAGCGCCAGCGCCTGCGGCGCCGCGTCCCAACGGGTCAGGCCGAGCATCCGCGCCTGCTGCGGTGTGATCCCGGCTTCGTTCAGCGCGGTGGCGAGGATTGGCAGGTCAGCATTGACGCCCGCCGTGGTGAAGACGCCGGTGGCGCCGGAGCTGCGCACCGTCTCGGCCACGCGCGGCGCGGCGGATTGTACACCGGCCTGGCTCAGCTCGTAGGGTTGGGTTCCGGCGACAGCGCCGCCCGACCGGTTGACGGCGCTGACGATCGCGTCGCGGCCGATCGTGCCCTGCAGGTCGTTGCCATAGGCCACCACGTAACGCTGGATGCCGTTGCGCATGCCGTATTGTACCAGCCGGTCGGCGGTGTTGGCGAAGGTCGGCCCGAGGATGAAGACGTTGCCGCCGGCGATCGTCGGGTTGTTCGAGAAGGCGAGTACGTTGACGCCCTGGTTCGCCACCGCGACGCCGGCGGCGTTGGCGGCCTCGGCGTAGAGCGGCCCGAGGATGATTTGCGCGCCCTCGGACACGGCCGTGGTCGCAGCCTGCGCGGCACGGCCCGGATCGCCGGCGGTCGGGTAGACCTTCATGTCGATCTCGACATTGCCGAGATCGGCGATGGCAAGGCGGGCGGCGTTTTCGAGATTGCTGGCGAGCAGCTGGTCGGCCCCGGAGGAGGAGCCGGCGGGCACGAGAAGCGCCACCTTCACGGGGGCGCCGGGCGTCACGCGCTGCGCATCCGAGACCGGGCCAGTGGCCACGATCGGCTGGCACGCGGCAAGCCAAACGAGTGAGAACAGGGCAAGAAGTCGGGCCGCGGCCTTGCGAGGCTGCGTCAAACGGGCGAACATGGGCATCACTTTCTCCGGCACGGGCGCGGGGCAGGTTCGCAACCAATCATAAACCGGGGCGGGCAGGGGTCCAGTGACGAATTTCGAAACACGGCCGGTGGCACCGGGGCTGCACTTCGTGGCGACGCCGATCGGCACCGCGCGCGACATCACGCTGCGGGCGCTCGACCTTCTGGCGAATGCCGACGCGCTTGCCGCCGAAGACACGCGGACGCTGCGCAAGCTCATGGAAATCCATGGCATTCCGCTGAGCAACCGGCCGCTTCTGGCCTATCACGACCATTCCGGCGCCGGCGATCGCAACCGAATTCTCGCCGTGCTCGAGCGTGGCGGCTCCGTGGCCTATGTCTCCGAAGCCGGAACGCCGCTCGTTGCGGATCCGGGCTATGCGCTGGGCCGAGCCGCGATCGCCGCGGGGTACACGGTTCTGGCGGCGCCCGGCGCATCGGCGGTGCTGGCGGCGCTGGCGGTCTCCGGGCTGCCCACCGACCGTTTTGCCTTCGCGGGCTTTTTGCCCCCCGCGAAGACCCAGCGCGAGACCGAGATCGCGGCGCTCAGGTCGCTGCCCTTCACGCTGGTGCTCTATGAGAGCCCCAAGCGCGTTCACGAATTGTTGGGAAGTTTGCGCGACATTCTGGGGGCGGACCGGCCGGTGGCGCTGTGCCGCGAGCTGACCAAGCGGTTCGAGGAGGTGATCCGCGGCACGACGGCCGAGGTCTGCTCGGCGATCGAGGGCCGCACGCTCAAGGGCGAGATCGTCGTGCTCGTCGGCCGGGCCGAGACCGAAGAGGTCACCGGGGCCGATCTGGAAACCGCGCTGCGCGATGCGATGCGCACGATGCGCATGAAGGACGCGGCGACGGCGGTGGCCGGTGCGCTGGGGCTGCCGCGCCGCGAGGTCTATCAGGCGGCGTTGGCGCTGGAGAAAGGGACCGATGATGCAGATGGGGACGAGATCTGACAACGGAAGGGCGGTACGCGCGACAGCCCGGACGCAGGGCTTTGATGCGTTAGGGATGCCATGGCGGTGGTTGCGAAGCATCGCGTCCCCTTCCAGTCATTTTCTTCTGTGGCCGCATCAGACGGGTGGGATCCGATCACCCGCGCTCATCCGTAACCCCAGCTCTCAACAGAGGGCGATGACCCGGCCCGAACGACCCAGATGACCCATGCCCACCCTCAGCACGTGGTGCGCGGCAGCCGCGCCCGGCTGTCGGGGCTTGCTGCCGAGGACAGCGTCGCTCGGCATTACGCTCGCAGCGGCCGCGCCGTGCTAGCGCGGCGTTGGCGGGGCCCGGGCGGCGAGATCGACCTGATCGTCCGCGAGGGCGCGCGGCTCGTCTTCGTCGAGGTCAAGGCCAGCCGCAGCTTCGATGCCGCCACGGCGCAGCTGGGGCGTCGCCAGATGGAGCGCATCTGCCGTTCCGCCGAGGCCTATTGCGGCGAGATGCCTGACGGAGCGCTGACCGAAATGCGCTTTGATCTGGCGCTGGTGGACGGGCAGGGCGAAATACGGGTGATCGAGAGCGCCTTCGACGGCGGCTGAAACGGGACCGGCCCCGTGCAGGGGCGCGCAGGTGCGGCGCATTGCGGAGCGGGCGCGCTTCGGGCATGGATCGGGAACCGCATTCCCAGCGAAAGATCGTCGCCATGCCCAAGCCCCTCAAGGTCGCCCTCCAGATGGACCCGATCGGCAGCGTCAACATCGACGCCGACACCACCTTCCGCATCGGCGAGGAGGCGCAGGCGCGTGGGCACGAGCTGTTTTACTACACCCCCGACCGCCTCGCCTTTCAGGAAGGGCGGGTGACGGCGCGGGGCTGGCCGCTTGAGCTGCGCCGCGAAAAGGGCAACCATTACAGCCTCGGCGAGGAGCGGGAGGTCGACCTGTCGGAGATGGACGTGGTCTGGCTGCGCCAGGACCCGCCCTTCGACATGGGCTACATCACCACCACGCATCTCTTGGACATGATCCACCCCGGCACGCTGGTGGTGAACGACCCCTTCTGGGTGCGCAACTACCCCGAGAAGCTGCTGGTCCTGAGCTTTCCCGACCTGACGCCGCCGACCGCCATCGCCCGCGATCTGGCGACGCTGCGGTCGTTCCGCGACCGGCACGGCGACATCATCCTCAAGCCGCTCTACGGCAACGGCGGCGCGGGGGTGTTCAAGCTGCACAGCCGGGACGGCAACCTCGCCTCGCTGCACGAGATGTTCTCGGGCATCAATCGCGAGCCGCTGATCGTGCAGAAATACCTGCCCGACGTGACCAAAGGCGACAAGCGGGTGCTGCTGGTCGATGGCGAGCCGGTGGGCGCGATCAACCGCGTGCCGGCCGAGGGCGAAACCCGCTCGAACATGCATGTCGGCGGCCGGCCCGAAAAGGTCGAGCTGACCGCGCGCGACCGCGAGATCTGCGAAAAGATCGGGCCGCTTCTGCGGGAGAAGGGCCAGATCCTCGTCGGTATCGACGTGATCGGCGACTGGCTAACCGAGATCAACGTGACCTCGCCCACCGGCATTCAGGAACTGGAGCGTTTCGACGGTATCAACGTCGCGGCGAAGATCTGGGAAGCGATCGAGGCGAAGCGCTAGGTTTCGCCGCCTGGCCTCAGGGCGCGCGGTTCGACGCGAGCCGATAGCCGACCGCCTCCGCCACATGGGGCCGCCGGACCGTCTCAGACCCGTCCAGATCGGCGATGGTCCGCGCCACCCGCAGCACCCGGTGGTAGCCGCGCGCCGACAGGCCGAAGCGCTCGGCCACCCGTAGCAGCAATTCCCGGCCCTCGGTGTCGGGGGCGGCGATTTCCTCCAGAAGCTGTCCTTCGGCATCGGCGTTGACCCGCGCCGCCATTCCCTCGAAGCGCGCCGTCTGGATTTCTCGCGCCGCCGACACCCGGAGTGCCACCTCGGCCGAGCCCTCGGCGGGATCGGGCAGGTCGAGATCAGTAAAGGCGACGGGCGGCACCTCGACCCGCAGGTCGATCCGGTCGAGGAGCGGCCCGGAGATCCGCCCGAGATAGTCCTCGCCGCAGGCCGGGGCCCGGGCGCAGGCCCGGTCCGGGTCCGAGAGATAGCCGCAGCGGCAGGGGTTGGCAGCGGCGACCAGCAGGAACCGGCAGGGATAGCGCAGATGCGCGTTGGCGCGCGCCACCACCACCTCGCCCGTTTCGATCGGCTGGCGCAGCGTTTCGAGCACCGTGCGCGGAAACTCGGGCAACTCGTCCATGAACAGCACGCCGTTATGCGCGAGGCTGATCTCGCCGGGCTTCGCGTCGCGCCCGCCGCCAGCGATCGCGGCGATGGAGGCAGTGTGATGCGGTTCGCGAAAGGGGCGGGCGCGGCGGATCCCGCCTTCGGTCAGAAGCCCCGAAACGGAATGGATCATCGAGGTTTCCAGTGCCTCCACCGGCGACAGCGGCGGCAGCAGCCCCGGCAGGCGGGCGGCGAGCATCGATTTGCCCGATCCCGGCGTGCCCAGAAGCAGCAGGTGATGCCTGCCGGCGGCGGCGATTTCCAGCGCCCGCTTGGCGCGCTCCTGCCCCTTGACGTCACGCAGGTCGCGGGGCGAGACGCAGGCGGGCGCGATCCCCGCCTGCGCGGGTTCGAGCGGTTGCTGGCCGGTGAAATGCCGGATCGCGCGGGCCAGCGAAGGGGCCGCAATCACTTCGACCGCCTCGACCCAGGCCGCCTCGGCGCCGCAGGCGGCCGGGCAGAGCAGGCGCCGCGCCTCTTCGGCTGCGGCCATCGCGGCGGGCAGAGCGCCGATCACCGGCACCAGATCGCCCGAGAGAGACAGCTCGCCCAAGGCCACGGTGCCGGCCACCTCATCCTCGGGAAGCACCTCGATCGCCGCCAGCAACGCCAGCGCGATCGGCAGGTCGAAATGCGAGCCTTCCTTCGGCAGGTCGGCTGGCGAGAGGTTCACCGTGACCTTCTTGGAGGGCAGGGCGATGGAAAGGGCCGAGAGCGCCGCGCGCACCCGCTCGCGCGCCTCGCTCACCGCCTTGTTCGGCAGGCCGACGATGGTAAAGCCGGGCAGCCCTGCGGTCACGGCGCATTGCACCTCGACGAGCCGCGCCTCTACTCCCTCGAAGGCCACCGTATAGGCCCGCGCCACCATGTCGCCGCCCCCCTTTTCCGTCCCGCTAGGCTCGCGCGGGATTGGTTCAGGAAGGGTTAACTGTCGTCGTCAAGATCGGGGGGCGGCCGCAGCGGCTTCGGCAGGCTTGGAAGGGTGCTCAGGGGGGTGTTGATTTCGATCACCCGCCAGACGCCATCCTCACGGCTCAGCCGGGTCAACGAAAGCGGCTCGATCCGGTGGCCGAAGACCTCGAGCGCCTCGCAGCCGAGCGCGCGCTGCAACTGGGTCAGGATCACCCCGAAATGCGCCACCACGATCAGGTCGCCGCCGTGCCAGAGCCGGTCGATGGCCCCGTCGCAACGGGTACGCAACGCGTTCCAGCTTTCGCCGCCCGGCGGAGCGACATCGCCAGGTCGATCCCAGAAGTCGCGGATCAGCGCCGGGGTCTCGGCCTCGATCTCGTCGTGGCGCCGCAACTCCCAGTCGCCGAAATGCATCTCGCGCAGCGCCCGCTCATGCGCAAGGCGTGGCCGGTCCTGCGCAAGCGCATCGGCGGTTCGCACCGCCCGGTCGAGATCCGAGGAAACCACCGGCGCCTCGGGCAGCCGGGCCGAGAGCCGCGCCAGCGCCGCCAGATCGGACAGGTCGGCGGGCAGGTCGGACCAGCCGCACATGCCCTTGGCGTGGGTGGGCCCGTGCCGGATCAACCACAGCGCGCTCATGGCATTTCGCCCTTGAGCGCGAAGGGCAGCCCCGCCATCACCCCGATCACCGTATCGGCCCGCGCGGCGAGGCGCCGGTTGAACCCGCCCTGCGCGGCGCGGAAGCGCCGCGCGAGCGCGTTTTCCGGCACGATCCCGGCACCGACCTCGTTCGAGACCACGATGACCGGGGCCGGGCACTCGGCGAGGGCCGCGAAAAGCCGCGCTTCCTCGGCGGCAAGATCGGCCTTTGCGAGAAGCAGGTTCGACAGCCACAGCGTCGCGCAGTCGAGCAGCGCGATCTCGCCAGCCTCAAGGCTGGAAATGGCCGAACTCGGGTCGAGCGGTGTCTCGACCGTGCGCCAACCGGGGCCCCGCGACTGGCGGTGCCGGTCGATCTTTTCCTGCATCTCGCGATCGAAGGCCTGCGCGGTGGCGATATAGACGAGCCGCTTCTCGGCCTTTTTCGCAAGGCTTTCGGCAAAGTCCGACTTGCCCGATGCAGCCCCGCCTAGAACCAACGTCAAATTCTGCAAGGTCATGTCGGAAACTTTCTCGAAGGGTGCCGCGTTAACGGTCAGCAAGGTGACTAGCAGGCCGTCCGGCCATGGCAAGCGCACCGACCCTCTAATGTCCCGGGGACGATGACATGGCTTTTGACGGATTTGCGGACCAGTCGATGACCCGCAACGCGATGCGGGCAGAACTCCTAGACGCCGAGACCGAGCTGCGACTCGCCTATGCCTGGCGCGACCAGCGCTGCGAGAAATCGCTGCACCGGCTCATCACCGCCTATATGCGCCTCGCCATCTCTATGGCTTCGAAGTTCCGCCGCTACGGCGCGCCGATGAACGACCTCATTCAGGAGGCCTCGCTCGGTCTCATGAAGGCGGCCGACAAGTTCGACCCCGATCGCGGCGTGCGCTTCTCGACCTATGCGGTCTGGTGGATCAAGGCGTCGATCCAGGACTACGTGATGCGCAACTGGTCGATGGTGCGCACCGGCTCGACCTCGTCCCAGAAATCGCTGTTCTTCAACATGCGCCGGGTGCAGGCCCGGATCGAGCGCGAGGCTGCGGCCGAGGGGCGCGAACTCGATGGTGCGACGCTGCGCAAAATGATCGCCAAGGAGGTGGGCGTACCGCTCGCCGACGTGGAGATGATGGAGGGCCGTCTGTCCGGGTCCGATTTCTCGCTCAACGCGACGCAGTCGACCGAGGATGAGGGCCGCGAATGGATCGAGGCGCTGGAAGACGAGGGTATCCAGGCCGCGGAACTGGTCCAGAACAACCACGACACCGACATGCTGCGCCAATGGCTGCTTTCGGCGCTCTCGGCGCTCAATGCCCGTGAGCAGTTCATCGTGCGCGAGCGCAAGCTGCGCGACGAGCCGCGTACGCTTGAGAGTCTCGGCGACGAGCTGGGCCTGTCGAAGGAGCGGGTGCGACAGCTCGAGGCGGCCGCCTTCGGCAAGATGCGCCGCAGCCTCGAGACGCAGTCGCGCGAGGTCCGCGGCTTCTTCGCCTGAGCCGCCGATTGCCCCCGCCGCATCAAAGCCCTAGGGTCGCCCCGCATTGACTGCGGGGCGAAGCCATGTCGCACATCCTCCTGATCATCGGCGGCGGCATCGCGGCCTATAAGTCGCTGGAGTTGATCCGGCAGCTGTCGAAGGCGGGTCATGAGGTGACGCCGGTCATGACCGAAAGCGCGGGCCAGTTCGTCACGCCGCTCTCGGTCTCGGCCCTCGCAGGCAGAAAGGTTCACGAGGCGCTGTTCGACCTCACCGCCGAGGCGGAGATGGGGCATATCCAGCTGTCGCGCGTGGCCGATCTTTTGGTGGTGGCTCCGGCCACGGCCGATATGATGGCCAAGATGGCGCAGGGCCGGGCTTCGGATCTCGCCTCGACGCTGCTCCTGGCCACCGACACGCCGGTGCTGATCGCGCCTGCGATGAACGTGCGGATGTGGGAGCATCCCGCCACCCGGCGCAACCTCGCGACCTTGAAGGGCGACGGCATCATGGTGATCGGACCCGACGAGGGCGAGATGGCCTGCGGCGAATACGGGCCGGGGCGGATGTCCGATCCTGCCGCGATCCTCGCCGCGATCGAGGCCGCTCTCGCTCCCGCCGATCGTCCGCTTTCGGGGCGTCACGTGCTTGTCACCTCGGGGCCCACCCACGAGCCGATCGACCCCGTGCGCTATATCGCCAACCGGTCGTCGGGCGCGCAGGGCACGGCCATCGCAACGGCGCTGCTGCGGCTGGGCGCGCGCGTCACCTTCGTGACCGGCCCGGCCAGCGCCGCCCCGCCGGAGGGGGCGGAGATCGTGGCGGTGGAAACCGCGGCCGAGATGCTCGCCGCCGTCGAGGCGGCGCTGCCCGCCGACGCGGCGATATTTGCGGCTGCCGTGGCCGATTGGCGCGTCGGGACCGCCTCGGATCGAAAGATCAAGAAGCGCGCCGGGGCGCTGCCTGACCTGTCTCTGACCGAGAATGCCGACATCCTTGCGCGCGTCGCGGGCATGGCGGTGGGGCGGCCCGAACTCGTCGTGGGCTTTGCCGCCGAGACCGACGACGTGATCGCCAACGCCACCGCCAAGCGAGCGCGCAAAGGGTGCGACTGGATCGTCGCCAATGATGTCTCGCCAGGCACCGGGATCATGGGTGGCACCGAGAACGCGGTGACGCTGATTACCGAAGAAGGGGCCGAGGAATGGCCTCGCATGGCCAAGCGGGCGGTGGCTGAGCGGCTCGCGCAGAAGCTGGCCGAGGCGCTGGACCCGGCCGGCGGGACCGCCTCCGGCGGGCGTATTTGAGGAAAGATGAACATGGGATCGCGCATCGGGATTAGCCTGTGCTGGACCGACACGGCGGACCGGTCGCTGCCGCTGCCGACCTACCAGACGGCCGGGGCGGCGGGGGCGGACCTGGTGGCCAATCTCGACCCTCTTGACCGCGAGGCGGGGATCTCGCTCGTCCCGGGTGGCCGCGTTCTGGTGCCCACGGGGCTGCGCGTCGCGGTGCCCGAAGGCTATGAGTTGCAGCTGCGGCCCCGGTCGGGGCTGGCGCTGAAGCACGGCATCACCCTGCCGAACAGCCCCGGCACCATCGACAGCGATTATCGCGGGCCCTTGGGCGTGATCGTCATGAATGCCGGGCAGGAAAGCTTCACCATCGCCCATGGCATGCGCATTGCCCAAGCGGTGCTGGCGCCCGTGGTCATGGCGGTCTTCGACCTGGCCACGGACCTCGATGACACGGCGCGCGGGCAGGGCGGCTTCGGCTCGACCGGGGGCATCGCATGATTCTGGTGGGCGTGATGATCGCCGCGTTGTGGGGCATCGGCGCGCTCACCGGCGCGCCGCGCCGCGCCCGGCTCTACATGATCGGCCTCTTGATGACCGGCGTGATCGCCGCGCATCTGGTGCTGCCCGATGGTCATCCACTGCGCGAGGCGATGGGTGGCGAGGCGGCGTTCTGGCTGCTGCTTCTGGCAGGCGGCGCGCTGGTCTGGCTTTATTCCAAGGGGCTGCGGCGATTGAAATCGCGTGCGGCGCCTGCGGCCGTTCCGGCCCCGCGCAAGGGGTTCTCGGAAACCGAACTGACCCGCTACGCGCGCCATATCACCCTGCGCGAGATCGGCGGGCCGGGGCAGGGTGCGCTCAGGCGCGCGAAAGTGCTGGTCGTCGGCGCGGGTGGCCTGGGCTGCCCGGCGCTGACCTATCTCGCGGCCTCGGGCGTCGGCACCATCGGGGTGATCGACGACGACGCGGTGGATCTGAGCAATCTCGGGCGGCAGGTGCTGTTCGACGAGGCGCAGATCGGCATGCCCAAGGTCCATGCCGCCGCCGCCAAGCTGCGCGCCCAGAACCCGCATGTGGAGATCCGGCCCTATGAGCGCCGCCTGACGCCGGAGATCGCCGGGGATCTCTTCGAGGATTACGATCTCGTGCTCGACGGCACCGACAACTTCGCCACCCGCGAGGCGGTCAACGCCGCCGCCGTCGCGACCGCCAAGCCGCTCGTGGCGGCGGCCCTGACCCAGTGGGAGGGGCAGATCTCGCTCTACGAGCCGGCGCGCGGTACGCCCTGCTGGGCCTGCGTCTTTCCCGAGCGGCCAGACCCTTCGCTCATCCCCTCCTGCGCCGAGGCGGGGGTGCTGTCGCCGCTGCCGGGCATCGTCGGTGCGACGATGGCGGCCGAGGCGATCAAGCGGCTGACGGGGGCGGGCGAGACGCTGGCGGGGCGGCTGGCGATCATCGACACGCTCTATGCCGAGAACCGCAGCATCGCGATCCGGCCCCGCCCGGGCTGCCCGGTCTGCGGCGGGCGGGGGCTGGAAGCGAGGGCCGCGCGCCCATAGGTTTCCCGACAAAGGAGACCTGCATGACCAATCCGTTACTGGCGCCCTGGGACACGCCCTTCGGCCTGCCGCCCTATGATCGCATCGAAGACGATCACTGGATGCCCGCGGCAGAGGCGGTGATCGCCGAGGCGCGTGCCGCCGTCGAGGCGATCGCCGCAAACCCCGAGCCGCCCAGCTTCGACAACACCATCGCCGCGCTGGAGATGTCCGATGAGGGCATGGGCCGGGTGTTCGGCGCCTTCTACGCGGTAGCCAGCGCCGACAGCACGCCGACCCGCCAGTCGCTCCAGCGCGACTTCGCGCCGATGCTCTCGGCCTACACCTCCTGGGTGATCGGCAACCGCGCGCTGTTCGAGCGGATCGATACGCTCTGGCAATCGCGCGAGATGCTCGACCTCGACCCGGAAGCGGCGCGGGTGCTGATGCTGACGCATCGCCGCTTCGTGCGGGCCGGGGCGCGGCTCGAAGGCGCGCAGGCGGAACGCATGGCCGAGATCCGTGCCCGGCTCTCGGTGCTGGGCACCCAGTTCTCGCAGAACCTGCTCGCGGACGAGGCGGGCTGGACCATGCCGCTGTCGCCCGAAGCGCTGGCGTCGCTGCCCGCCGGTCTGCGGTCGGCCGCGAAATCTGCAGGTGGCGAGAACGGGCCGGGCATCACCCTGTCGCGTTCGCTGGTGGTGCCGTTCCTGCAATATTCGCCGGACCGGGCGCTGCGGAAGAAGGCTTTCGAGGCGTGGACCGCGCGGGGCATGAATGGCGGCGAAACCGATAACCGCGCCATCGCCGCCGAAACGCTGAAGCTGCGCGAGGAACGCGCGAAGCTTCTGGGCCACGATGACTACGCCGCGTGGAAGCTCGAAACCGAGATGGCGGGGGACCCGCAATCCGTGCGCGAGCTGCTGCACGCGGTCTGGGAGCCGGCGCGCGCGGCGGCCGAAGCCGACGCCGCGATCTACGAGGAGATGCTGCGTGCCGACGGGCAAGAGGGACCGCTGGAGCCCTGGGACTGGCGCTACTATGCCGAGGCTCGCCGCCGGGCCGAGCACGAGATTGATGACGGCACGCTCAAGCCCTATCTCCAGCTCGACCGGATGATCGAGGCCGCCTTTTCGGTGGCGCATCGCCTGTTCGGGATCGAGGCGCGCGAGATCGAGGCACCGCTCTACCACCCGGATGCCCGCGCCTTCGAGATCACGCGGGCCGGCAAGCACCTTGCCGTCTTCATCGGCGACTGGTTCGCCCGGCCGTCCAAGCGTTCCGGCGCCTGGTGCACGACGATGCGCCAGCAGCATCGCATGGGCGGGCAGGAGGTGCGGCCGCTGGTGCTCAACGTGTGCAACTTCGCGAAGCCCGATGCGGGCGAAGCGGCGCTGCTCTCCTTCGACGATGCGCGCACCCTCTTCCACGAGTTCGGTCACGCGCTGCACCAGATGCTGTCCGACGTGACATGGGAGAGCATCTCGGGCACCTCGGTGGCGCGCGATTTCGTCGAACTGCCGAGCCAGCTGTTCGAGCATTGGCTCGAAGTGCCGCAGGTGCTGCGCGAATTCGCCACCCATGCCGAAACCGGCGCGCCGATGCCCGAGGCGCTGATGGAAAAGATGCTGGCAGCGGCGAATTTCGATCAAGGCTTCGCCACGGTCGAACAGACGGCCTCGGCCATCGTCGATCTCGAGTTTCATTGCGGCCCGGCTCCCGCCGACCCGATGCAGCGACAGGCGGAACTGCTGGAAGAGATCCGTATGCCCCGCGCCATCGCGATGCGCCACGCCACGCCGCATTTCGCGCATGTCTTCTCGGGCGACGGCTATGCGGCGGGCTATTACAGCTACCTGTGGTCCGAGATGATGGATGCGGACGCCTTCGAGGCGTTCCGCGAGACCGGCGATCCCTTCGATCCCGACACCGCGCGCAGGCTTGAGGCGCATGTGCTGTCACGCGGCGGCTCGGAGGAGGCCGGGGTACTCTACGAGCGGTTCCGGGGCGCGACGCCGAGCGTCGAGGCCCTCTTGAAGGGGCGGGGACTGGCGGCCTGAACTGACGCGAGGGGAAAGTCGGAGCGGGACGGGACGGGGAACTGCGCCCCGCCCGGCCCGTTGAGTCGCCAACACGGACCAACAAAGGAACGCCCAAGATGAAACTCTTCACCGCAAGCGCCCTCGCCCTTTCCGTCGTCGCCACCGGCGCGTTGGCCGAAAGCCACGTCATGACCGAGACCCCGGCGATGACGAGCGCCGACCTGTCGGGCATGCAGGGGGATCTGATCCGGACCCGCGACATCACCGGCGGGGCGATCTACACCACCAACGAGGCCGATGACGAAGGCTGGGATGGCGTCAGCGCCTATGATGAACTTGGCGCTGACTGGAACGAGATCGGCGAGATCGAGGACGTGGTCCTGTCGAGCGACGGCCAGATGGTCGGCGTGGTGGCCGAGGTCGGCGGCTTTCTCGACATCGCGGACAAGCACGTGATGCTGGCCACCGGCGATGTCCGCCTCGTCGCTGTCGACGACGCGACCTATGCGATCGTGACCCGCCTGAGCGAAGAGGAGCTGGAAGCGCTCGAAGGCGTGGATGAAGGCTTCTGGGACTGAGTGTCCCGGTAGTGCCCCAAAGACAATGAGGGGGGCGCGGTTTTCCGCGCCCCTTTTTCATCGCCATGCGGATCAGACCGCCTTGCGATGCGCCTCGGCGGCTTCGAAGATGTGGTGCATCTCGTCGGCGAGGGCCCCCTCGATTGAGAGGCCTTCGCCGGGCACCGCGCCGGGGTCCTCTTCGTCGGCGATCATGTGGCTGCGGTCGCGGATGTAGTCGCGCAGCTCGTCGCCCGCCGGCCCGTCGAGTGCGGCGACCAGTCGGGCAAGCACCTTGCGCTGGGCCAGGAGACGGCCTTCGAGCGTATCTGGATTGGCGGACATGGGCGGCCTCCGGGTTTGGTTGATCCTGTCAGGCCAACGTTGGCTGAGGGTGGGACGTTCCCGGAACGACCGCGAGGGGCGGGCGTTTCCTCCCCGAGGACAGGGATCGGAGACACGTCATGCGACATCACCGAAAACGCGGGGCCGCGCTTTTGCCGGCGCTGGCCCTCCTGGGCGGCGCGGTCTGGCTGGTCCGGCGTTACCGCAGCGAGATTCGCGAGGCGGCCGAGGCCGGGATGGATCGGATACAGGCCAGCCAGGTCCGCCATGGGGGCTACGCGGCCTTCGCCCATGACGATGGCGGGCCGGTGCGGCAGGCCGGGCGCGAGGAAATGCGCGATCCGCCGCGGCGCTGGGACCTACAGGACGAGACGGCGGACGAAAGCTTTCCGGCCTCGGACCCGCCCTCGAGCTACTGACCTCAGACCGGATCCTTATGGATGATCACGTCGGCGCGCGGGTATCGGGCGAGGATCTCATGCTTGAGCGCGGCGCCGATGGCATGCGCCTCCTGCAGGCTCTGCGTGCCGTCGAGCTCGATATGCAGGTTCACGAAGACCCGGCCGCCGGAGCGGCGCGTGCGCAGGTCGTGATGCCCGTGCACGCCCGGGAAATCGTTGGCGATCGCCTCGATCCCGGCGACGGTTTCGGCATCCACCGCCCGGTCCATCAGCGCGTCCCAGGCGTCGCGCCCGATGATCAGCGCGCCGCGCGCCATCAGCAGCGCGGCGCCGATCGCGACGACCGGGTCGACCCAGCCCAGCCCGAAGCGACGCGAGGCCCATAGCGCGCCGATCGCGCCGAGCGCGGGAACGAGGTCGCCGAGGTAATGCAGCGAATCCGCCGCCACCACGCGGTTGCCGGTGGCGCGCGCCACGTGGCGCTGCCAGCCGTCGAGGGCCAGCGTCAGCACGATCGACAGCGACATCACCGCGATG
>Ga0310345_10001039_pt1 | contig 33271 bp, 27 predicted proteins | sample HC15DNA20500_MG_FD_204667 | JGI IMG/M metagenome (GOLD analysis project Ga0310345, IMG submission 204667) | Marine microbial communities from station ALOHA, North Pacific Subtropical Gyre - HC15-DNA-20-500_MG | ecosystem: Environmental > Aquatic > Marine > Oceanic | place: Pacific Ocean: North... | reverse complement strand
CGAAGGTCGAGGAAGCTGCCGCAACCTTCTGAGGTGATCAGGCTCACTCCGACGGGGGGCCGGTTCTCCCGGACGCCGTGACGTGGTTCATGGCGCCCCAGGATCGGCTCACCCGAGCGCTCTGAGGCGCGGTTTACGCGACCGAAACACGAGCGTGTGCACAATGGGTGTGCAGCGTAAGCCGTTGCGGGCGCACTGGGCCACAAGACCCCGGGGCGTGTGGAGATGTCGTTCGCTCCACGTCCCTCTCGCGGTGTGGTGCGGCGACTCATCCCTTCCTGTTCATCGGTATGGAAGTGAGAGAGTCATGTCACTCAAAGTCGCGGTTGTCGTCGGCAACCCGAAGCCGGCATCGCGCACCCGCAAGATCGCCGAGCTCCTGGTCGAGAAGCTTCTCGACCAGGGAACCTACGAGGCCCAGGTGATCGACCTGGCCGACTACACGAACGAGATCTTCGCCTGGCCGTCGGAGGTCATGGGGTCGCTGAACGCCGTGGTCGCCGACAGCGACCTCGCGATCTTCGCGTCACCGACCTACAAGGCCACCTACACGGGGCTGCTGAAAGCCTTCCTCGACCGGTATCCGGCCAACGGGCTCGCCGGTGTCACCGCGATCCCGGTTCACACGGGCGCCGACTTCACCCACTCGATGGGACCGACCTTCACGCTGTCTCCCCTCCTGGTGGAACTCGGGGCGACAGTGCCAGGACGCGGCTTCTACTTGGCCCTCAGCCAACTGGAGCGCGTGGACGAGGTCCTTGACGCGGCGGTCGCCGAGTATGCCACCAACATCCGACAGGTCGCGTCCCTGGCCGGCGCCCTCCGCGCCGGCGTCCCGGCATCCTGAACCGACGGCGAAGAGAAAGCGAACCCATGTCTCAGTACTCGGCACCCGATGTGCCCTTCTCTCCCCGTCAGTTCCGTGACACCCTCGGGCACTACGCATCGGGGATCACGATCGTGTCGGGCATCGACGATGGCGAACCCATCGGCTTCACGTGCCAGTCGTTCTTCTCGGTGTCCATCGAGCCGCCACTGATCTCGTTCAGCGTCATGAAGACCTCGACGACGTACCCCCGGATAGCCGCCACCGGCAGGTTCGCCGTGAACGTCCTGGCCCACGACCAGCACGAGATCGCCAACCAGTTCGCCCGGCGGGGCACCGACAAGTGGGCGGGCGTCGCCTGGAACCCCGCAGCCTCCGGTAACCCGATCATCGCCGACACCCTCATGTGGGTCGATTGCGAAGCGTGGGCAGAGCACGAGGCCGGTGACCACCTGATCGTCATCGGGTCGGTTGTGGGGATGAGTCCGGCCGAGTGGCACCGCGAGGAACCGCTGCTCTATTTCAAGGGTTCCTACCGTCACCTCCGCGACCTCGACCAGCTCGCCGGGTGAGCGAGGCCGGCATCACGATGCTTGCCCATGCGTAAAGAAGCCTGAATCTTGACGCACTCTTCGGCGAAAAGCAGGGGTAAATCTCCCTAACCTCGAGGCATGCATCCTGCCCTGAGCGACCACGCGCTCCCGAGCCGCGCCGTGTTCTTCGTCTCAGACAGCACCGGCATCACTGCCGAAACCCTGGGCAACGCGCTCCTGGCGAACTTTCCCGGATTCCGGTTCGATCGCCACACGATTCCGTTCGTCGACACCGCCGAAGCGGCAGCGGCGGTGGTGCAGACGATCACCGGTGCGGATGCCGCGGGCCTGGCGCCCATTGTCTTCTCGACGATGAAGAACGCGACTGTCGGACGCGTGCTCGATACCGCGCCGGCGCCGCGCATCGACCTTCTCGGTGGCCACCTCACCGATCTGGAGCGAACGCTCGGCACGACGGCATCCGAACAGCTCGGGCAATTCCATACCCTCGGTGACACCGAGGCCTACTTCGCGCGGATGCGCGCTGTGGAGTACGCCATCGAGCATGACGACGGGCAGAGCTCGCGGGCGCTCGAGTTCGCCGACGTCATCATCATTGCCCCCTCGCGCTGCGGCAAGACCCCGACGACCATGTACCTCGCGCTGCAGTACGGCCTCCTGGTCGCGAATTACCCGCTCACCGACGAGGACTTTCCCACCGATGGACTCCCGCGGCTCGTCGCCCCGCACGCCGAGCGCTGCTTCGGCCTCACCACGACGCCCCTGCGCCTGAGCCAGGTGCGCCACGAGCGACGCCCGGATTCGCGCTACGCGAGCCTCGCGCAATGCACCCTCGAGCTGCGACGCGCCGAAGAGCTGTATCGCCGCACGCGCGTGCCGTTCCTGAACTCCTCGACCAAGAGCGTCGAGGAGATGTCGGCAATCATCCTGCAGACCTTGAAGCTTCGCGCCTGACACCCCAGCCCTTCCCGGCCCTCACAAAGGAGCACCCATGAAGAACGTCCTCTGGTTCGACGAGATCGGCATGACCGATCTGCCAGCCGTCGGCGGCAAGAACGCCTCGCTCGGCGAGATGGTCTCTCATCTGTCAGCGCTCGGCGTGCGGGTTCCCGGCGGGTTTGCCACCACAGCCGACGCCTACCGCCGCTTCTTGGCCCACGACGGTCTCGGCGACCAGATCGCAGCCCTCTTGCGCGATCTCGACACCGACGACGTCGCAGCCCTCACGCGCGTCGGCGGCGAGATCCGCGCCAGCATCGAGCGGCACCCGCTGCCCGAGGACCTCGAGATCGACATCCGCACCGCCTACGACCGGCTGCTGCACGACGACGCCGATCCGGACGCCGTGACCTGGGCGGTCCGGTCGTCGGCGACGGCCGAGGACCTGCCCGACGCCTCCTTCGCGGGGCAGCAGGAGACGTTCCTCAACATCGGGGGAATCGAGAACATCCTGACCGCGATCCGTCGGGTCTTCGCCTCGCTCTACAACGACCGCGCGATCGCGTACCGCGTGCATCAGGGATTCGATCACACCGAGGTTGCTCTGTCGGCCGGGGTGCAGCGCATGGTGCGCTCGGATGTGGGTGCAGCCGGCGTCATGTTCACCGTCGACACGGAGTCGGGGTTCGATCAGGCGGTGTTCCTCACGAGTTCGTACGGGCTCGGCGAAGCTGTCGTGCAGGGAGCCGTCAACCCCGACGAGTTCTATGTCTCGAAGCCGGCTTTGCGCGCGGGGCGCCCGGCCGTCTTGAAGCGCTCGGTCGGCGAGAAAGCGGTGGCGATGCGCTACACCGACAGTCGTGCCGCGGGCGCGAGCACGGCCTTCGTCGATGTTCCACTCGCCGATCGCGCCAGGTTCTCGCTGACGGATGCCGAACTCGAGGAACTGGCCAGGCAGGCTCTCGTCATCGAAGAGCACTACGGCCGGGCGATGGATATCGAATGGGGTAAGGACGGCGTCGACGGGCGGCTCTACATCCTGCAGGCCCGGCCCGAGACTGTCGTCTCTCGCGCGTCGGCGAAGGTCATCCGCCGCTTCCGCCTGCATGAATCGGGGACGGTCCTGGCGGCAGGTCGCGCCATCGGCCAGCGCATCGGCTCGGGTTCCGTGCGGGTGCTGAGCGATCTGGCCCAGATGGACTCGTTCCGCGCGGGCGATGTTCTGGTGGCCGACATGACCGACCCCGACTGGGAGCCGATCATGAAGAGGGCCGCAGCGATCGTCACCAACCGCGGTGGACGCACCTGTCACGCGGCGATCATCGCGCGCGAGCTCGGCATCCCGGCCGTCGTCGGTGCAGGCGATGCCACCCGCATCCTGAGCGATGGACAAGACGTCACAGTCTCGTGCGCCGAGGGCGACACCGGGTTCGTCTACGAGGGCCTGCTGGAATTCGCCGAGGAGGAGACGCACCTCGATCGGATGCCGGAACTGCCCGTCAAGATCATGATGAACGTCGGCACGCCCGACCAGGTGTTCTCGTTCTCGCGCCTTCCCCACCGGGGGGTCGGGCTGGCGCGGCTCGAGTTCATCATCAACCGGCAGATCGGCATCCATCCCCGTGCGCTCCTCGAGGGCGACCTACCCGCCGAGCTGCAAGCCCAGATCGACGAGCGGGTCGCCGCCTACCCGTCGCCGCGTGACTTCTTCGTGCAGCGCGTCGCGGAGGGTATCTCGATGATCGCCGCCGCGTTCGCACCCGAACCGGTCATCGTCCGGATGAGCGACTTCAAATCGAACGAATACGCAAACCTCATCGGCGGCGAACGCTACGAGCCGCACGAAGAGAACCCGATGCTCGGCTACCGCGGGGCGTCCCGCTACATCTCCCCCGACTTCCGGGCCTGCTTCGATATGGAGTGCGAGGCGCTGCGGTACGTGCGCGACGAGATGGGATTCACGAACGTCCAGGTGATGATCCCCTTTGTCCGCACCGTCGGCGAGGGTCATGCCGTGGTCGAGATGCTCGCCGAGAACGGCCTGCGCCGCGGCGTCAACGACCTGAAGATCATCATGATGTGCGAGCTGCCGACCAACGCACTGCTGGCCGATCAGTACCTGGAATTCTTCGACGGCTTCTCGATCGGCTCGAACGACATGACCCAGCTGACCCTGGGACTCGATCGCGACAGCGGCCTTGTCGCCAACACCTTCGACGAGCGCGATCCCGCCGTGCTGCAGCTCATGTCGATGGCCATTCAGGCGTGCCGCGCGCAGGGCAAGTACGTCGGCATCTGCGGTCAAGGGCCGAGCGATCATCCTGACCTTGCCGAGTGGCTGCTCGCGCAGGGTGTCGAATCCATCTCCCTGAACCCCGACACCGTCGTGGAGACCTGGATGCGACTCGCCGCCGACGCACCTGCCGACGCCTCTGCGGGGACGTCGTCCTAGACGGGCGCTGAGGAGAGGGCGGCGGCCAGCCGGCGAACGATCTCTTCGAGCACAGGCGTCGGCGTCGCGAAGATGAGGCGCGCGAACCCGGCGCCGACCTGGCCGCACATGGTCCCCTCCGTCAGGGTGACGGATGCTTCCGTCGCGAAGTATTCCGCGGGGTGCTCGTCGATCCCGGCACCGCGGAAATCGACCCACCCGACATAGGTGCCCTCCGGCGTGGGCATCCATACTCCCGGGAGGTGCTCTGCGAGCAGGGAGAGGAGACGGTCGCGGTTCCCCTCGAGGTAAGGGACGAGGTCGGCAAGCCAGGCGTCGCCGCTGCGGAAGGCCACAGCGTTGGCGATCGCGCCGAGGTTGCTCGTGCCGTGCCCCGAGAACCGCCCGATGCGCTCCCACGTCTCGCGGTCACGGTCGCTCGTGAGCACGAGTTCCGCGCACTTCAGACCGGGGAGATTCCAGGCTTTCGAGGCGCTCATGGCAGTGATGGTGTGCTCGGCGGCAGCCGGTGTCACCGTCGCGTACGGGATATGGGTGGCGCCTGAGAAGACGAGCGGCGCCCAGATCTCGTCTGAGAAGACGCGCCCGCCGTTTCGGTCGACGACCTCGGCGATCCCGATCAGTTCGTCTCTCGCGAACACGCGACCCACCGGGTTGTACGGGTTGCACAGGAGCAGCAGGTTGCCTCCCTCGTCGAACGCCCGCTGCAGCGCGTCGAGGTCGAATTCGTAGCGTCCGTCGCGAATCGCGAGAGGCATCTCGATGACCTCGCGACCGCGCATCGGAGGCACCATGAGGAACGGCATGTATGACGGGGTGGGGACGATGATCTTCGACCCCGGCTCCGAGCAATGTTCCATCGCGAGTTCGAGGCCCATGATCACATCCGGGATGCCCCATACGTCGCTCGCCGGCACACTCCAGCCGTACCGGCGCTCGAGGAACCCCGCCGTCGCATCCGACAGATCAGCGGCGATGCGCTGCGGCATGTACCCGAAGGCGCCATCATCGACCGCCGCATGAAGGGCGGCGGTAATGGCCGGGTCGACACCGAAATCCATCTCGGCTACGAAGGCCCCGATCGAGCCATCCGTTGCCGACCACTTCGTCGCGCCGGTGGCACGAAGCTGCTCGATCGTGATGGCGTTCATGCGCCGGGCGAAGTCAGTCATTGCGCGCTCTTCCTGCTCGTGGCCGCTCCCACGATAGCTCGCACCGCCGACGGGCGGCCCTCAGGCGCGGATGCTGCCGACCAGGGCGAGCACCTCCGCTACCGCCCCGCGAACGAGTGGAAGGCGAGCAAGCGGCAGCACCGCCGAAAGCAGGCGCAGCGACCTGTCGAGCAGGAGCCGCGTGCGCTGGCGGCCCTCTGAGGTGTCGTAGACCCAGAACAGCGCGAGCAGAAGGTGCGCGAGAACGAGCGCATCCGGCATCCGCTCCCGCACGTCGTCGGTGAGTCGCGTCGGTGCCGCGCCGCCGATGGCCTCCGCGAACAACCCCTCGACGATGGCGAAGGCCGGGGCCGATTCGACCGATAGTGGGTTGATCGGCGACCGGGGCGACACCGCAGCCGAGAGGAACTCTCCCGCGTGGGCACGGTACGGCTCGAGCTGATCGAGTCCGGTCTCGAACACGATCCGCAGACGCTCGATCAGGTCGGTCGCGTCGGCGAGGAGCGGCTGAGCCGCGGCCCGGTGCCGCTCCTGCACGTCGAGGTACAGCTCCTGGATGAGGTGATTCTTCGACGCGAAGTGGTAGTTCGTCGCCCCCACCGACATCCCCAGCTCGTCGGCCAGCCCCCGGATCGTCGTCGCGTCGTACCCGTTCTCGCGAAATGATCGCAGCGCCGCGGAGCGGATGCGCTCACGGGTGCGCTCACCCTTCGTGTGTCGAACCTCAGCTGGCATCGATCGCCTCCTTCGCGTCGACGAGCGCTGCTCGCAGGTCGGTGTGCCCGAATGTGAAGCCGGCATCGCTCAGGGCCTGCGGCACGACCCACCGACTCTTCAGGACCAGCTCGGGCTCGGTGCGCAGCACCCACATCGCGGCTTCCAGCATCCAGCGCTGGGCGGGCAGCCCGACCGGCGCACCGACCACGCTGCGCAGCGTTCGCATGAGGGTGCGATTGTCGCTCGGATGGGGCGAGGCGACGTTCACGGGACCCGACATGCGCGGGTCGTCACGGATGAAGCGCACGGCCGCAACGACATCGTCGATGTGCACCCAACTGAATCTCTGGCGTCCGCGAGTGCGGTACCAGGGCGCCCGCGCCGGGCCGGTCGGTTGGTCACCGATGCCGCGGTAGCGGTGGTGCGGGGGGCACCATCCGTCGAACTGCGTGCCGCCCAGCCCCCACCGGGCGAGGTTCAGCAGCATCCGGGTCGCCGGACCGTCGCCGATGACGATCGCCATCCGCAGCGCAACCCGGCGTGTGTCGGGAAGCGAGCCGGCGAAGAGCTCGCGCTCCCACGACGTTGCGACATCTACCGAGAACCCCGAGCCGATCTCACCGTCCGACTCGGCGTTTGGTCGATCGGTGGAGTGACGGTAGATCGTCGCCGTGGAGGCATTCATCCAGACCCGCGGCGGTCGCTCCGCCGTCGCAATGGCCTCGCGCAGCGCTCGCGTCGTCTCGACCCGCGAGTTCAGGATGCCGGCGCGATTGCGGTCCGTGTAGCGACAGTTCACGGACTTACCCGCGAGGTTGATGACCACGTCTGCACCGTCGACCGCGCGCGCCAGGGCCGCGGCATCGTGCCACTGGACCGGCGCAGTTCGCCCGATCTGACGGACCGCGTAGCCGTCTTCGGCGAGCGCCTGAACAACGGCTCGTCCGACGAAGCCGCTGCCGCCGGCGATCACGGCGACCTGCCGCCTCTCGGTGTCCATACATCGACGATAGCGCTTTTCTGAACGTGTTCAGAAACTGAAGAACTCTATCGCTGTCGGATGCACGACATAGCGTGCCGTCATGACGATCACTGATGTCCTTGTGGAAGACGAACCCGCCGAACTGCTTCTCGAAGCGATCACGGCCCTGATGGAGAACTCCGAAGAGTCCGCCGGCATGACCAGCTTTGGAGGCAAACTGGCAGGCGATAGCGGCGCGGCGCTCGTGCACGCGCTCGGACGGATAACGGCCGAGCTGCACGCCGAGGACATGCGCAGCTTCCTCCCCGGAGGAACACGCAACAAACGCACCGAAGAGCAGCGTGGCGCTGACGCCTTCATCCTGCTCGTCGATCGGCTCGAGGAGGCATTGATGAGTCGGACAGCCGATGATGTCGCGACGTGACTGAAGTTCGCCGGGCCGAAGGCTTGTACCCCTGATCAGGTCAGCGGCCGGTCAGGACGCCCCGGAGCACTCACGTTCCCGGTCGTCAGCTCAGACATCGTGAGGTCGTCGAGCCATGAGGGCCGCATGATTTGCGCCGGCGGTTCGATTCGGACCCTTTCGGGAGTCCAGGCCGGCGTGACAACTGAACAGATCAACGCAAAGCCCGCGGAGTCGACGAGTCGAAGTGCTTTGTAGGATCCGGCCGGGACAGTGATCATCGGCCGCGTCTCCCGAGACACCACCGACCTGGTCACCGCACCGTCGCTATCCACAACCACGTACTCGACCGGACCACCGTCGACGATGACGTGGGTGTCATCGACAGCAAGCCAATGCCACGCGTTGATGGGGCGACGAGGGTCGAGCAGGTAATAGATGGCGTTCGCGGCTGGAGACGCCGCGCCGTCGGCAGTTCGGACTTCCACATCCGAACGGAAGGCGGGAGCCCACCACCCCGATTCACCCTCGAGCACGCGCAGTCCCAGCCGCTCAATCCACTCGTCGGCTCGAGGATGATGTGTCACATGCTCCATCGTGCCCGCATGCCGCTTCGAGAAGAGATCAGCTCAGCTACGTTCAGGAAAAGTGGCGGAGACGGAGGGATTTGAAATCACGCCAATGACAATCGAGCCCAACTCAAACCGCATGATTCCGCGGATTCTGACGTCGCCGACGTACTCCTGGATCAGGTCGGCCGGGTTCGATTCGTGGCAGAAACGTGGCGAGTGTTCGGCGCGAAATCAGGTGGCTGCACTCGCCCTTCAGTCACGCGATCTGGAGACTACGCGGACGTGGCTTCGACCATCATCTCGACGGCTTCGATCATGCCGTATCGATCTCGCAAGATGTCGAGAATCTCCTCGACGGTGAGCGCTGTACTGTAGCGGCCAGAACGACTCGCGATCTCCTGCACCGCAGCGAGTGCATGCCTTGGGTTGAGCGCGACAGTGTTCTTCGCGAACTCCCTGGCGCTGAGCACCTGAATGCCCGGCGGAATCTTGCCTGCAGGGAAGTCCTTCAGGTTCTCGGTGACGATCGCTCCGGCTCCCGCGATGACGGCCGCAGCGACCACATGCTCGTCATCCGGATCGGGAAGCCCGAACGTACCTTCCAGCGGCTCCCAGCCTTCGACCTCCGCGTCGGCGAACTCTCGCCGCATCGCAGCGATGAGGGTCGCTGCGCGGCTGGCCGCCTCCGCTATGGGTATCCCCCGCTTCACGAGCTTGGCCTCCTCGTGGAACTCGAGCTCGTCGAGGATCGCCGAACTCCAGGTCGGTCGATACGCGCCCTCGACCGCGAGGGAAAGGAGGAAGTCACGCTGCAGGCTCGGCCACAGCACGCTGGTGTCGAGGGTCGCCGTGAACACGACCCCATCCTCTCAGCCTGCGAAGTCAGAGTCGGGCAGCCCGCCTCGCTGCCACTGCCTTCCTCGCCGCTTTCAGGTCCTCGAGCGTCTGCTCGATGTTGTCTTCGCCGACGGAGTCGCGCGTGGCGGCGAGCATGTCGTACTGACGCTCACGGCGGCGCTCTCGGTATTCGAGGAGATCCGCGAGGAGAACGCGGCGGTGCGTTCCCGCCTTCTCGAACGGGATCTCGCCCTCGTCGAGGAGCTTCACAATGGTCGGGCGGCTCACGTTCAGGAGATCCGCTGCCTGCTGGGTGGTGAGCCGTGTTGTCTGGGGTACAACTGACACGGCAAGCCCGCTCTGCATCGCGTCCACGATCTTGCGGAGAGCGAGGTAGACCTCTTCCGGAAGCTCCACCTGGTCACCTGGACGCGCCCCCGCAAGAAAGTACCTCGGCTCGGGAAGAGCCCGACCGGCGGCCTCATGGGCGGTGAGGAAGTCCAGCACAGGGGCAAGCTCGACTCCCCTGCTGGGAAGGTACGTCTCTTCAACAACTGCAGCGCGAGACACGGAAATCACCTCAATACACGTAAACGCAGGTGGTTGCGTTTGTTGCGATTAAGGTACCACGCGTCACCGACAAGTCAATAGGAGCGCGCTGGAGCAACGATCAGATGCCTCGTCAGGACACCCCGAGCCGTGCGAGCGCGTAGCTCCACGGAATGCGCTCCTGCTCGAGGCGTATGTTGCCCTCCGCGCTCAGCGACTGGAGAGCCGCGCGCTCATCAGGCGTGAGCAGCTCGAACACGCCGACATTCGGATCCGGATCGATCCCCCACAGATCACGGTGGTCGAACAGAGTATCCATATCCATCAATGCCGACGTTGCGTCCACTCCCCTGGCTCGAAGTCGGTTGAGAATGGCGAATCCGTGCGAATCGAGATCACCCCAGTAGGTGACCGTCTGCGCCCACGGGAGGCGGGCGACGAGATCGACGCGGTGACCGCCACCGTGCACTGCTATAGCTCGGGGCACATCCGGCATCGCGAGCAGGGTGGCGAGGTTCTCGAACACGAACACACGCTCGGGTCGGATCGTGCTTGCCGCAAGGTCGTCGACGGGCGCCGACACATCGGAGAGCCCCTGGAATGAGAGCGACGGATCGAGAGCACGGATCCGTATGAGCGGTGACGGCTCGCGAAGGCCCAGTCCGGGCGCACCGGTTCCCGCCCGATGCAACGCCTCCACGAGTCCGCGGCGAGATTCGATCCACTTGGTGTGGATGCCGCGGATCGGCAGTTCCCGCACCAGGCGGCCCGATTCCGGGTTCTCGCGCAACCAGGCCAGCACATGGACGAGCCTGTCGAAGTCGGCGCCATCGAGATCGCCGATCGCGCGGGCATGGGCGCGAAGCACGCCGCCGGCGTCGGACCCGGCCAGGCCCCTCAACTCGTCGAGTCGCGCCACCAGACGTCGCCAACCATCCGCCTCGCCCGCCGCTCGAGCGATCGAATCCGAACCGCGCAGCACCGCGCGAATGGGGACTTCCTGCGACCCAATGCGTGACCAATGACGGACGACCCACTCGAGCTCAATACCCGAATCCTCGCTCACACCGCGCCATGCGTCGACCCACTGTCGAACCCGATCGAGATCGTCCAGCGCCTCCCGCTCCGTTGGCGGGCGTAGCGGAACGTCGAGCACGACATCGGTCTGCTGCTCGGCGGCCCAAGTGCGTGCATCGCGCTCGAAGAGTTTCTTCGCCCGCGCGCGCAGGTCAGACGGTGTGACAAGCGTGCTCACGCGCGCGACTCCGCGTGCGGCGGGACGGCGACCTCAGTCTCATCGACCGAGAACACCACGTTCGCCAGCCGTGACGCGTCGCGGTCGGGGTTCGACACCGACGTGATCGCGCCCACGTACGGCTCGAGCGTCTGCAGCAGCTTCTGCGGTGTCGCGAGGATCATGTGGAATCCGAATTCGCGGAACACCTCCATCGCGTTGCGCGTGTATCGGCTGTCAGCCTTGTCGAACGCCTCATCGAGCACGATCGACCCGAACCGCGGAACGTCGTCCTCTTCTTCAGTCAGCTGGTACCGCAGCGCTGCGGCGAGGCAGAAGATGACAAGCTTCTGCCTCTGGCCGCCCGACAGCCCCTCGGCCGAGTCATACACCCGCACAACGCGGCCGGTGACGTCCTTCTCCCGCGCGAGGAAGCTCACATGCAGCCTCGTGTCGAGCACTCGGTTGCGCCAGTCCATGTCGACGCGGTCCTTGGATCCAAGCCGACCGATTACGCGCTGCAGCACGGCGAATCGTTGCTCGGCACCGGCGGCCGACTCGTCGGCCCAGTTGCCTTCGACGATGCGGCGGAGGTCGGTGAGGAACTCGTCAACCTCCGGGGTCCGCGTCGTCTTCACATCGATCTCGAGAAAGCGGTCCGCTCCCTCGAACGGGGACCGCCCCAGGGATGCGTTGACGGGGAGGATTCGCTCGCGGATGAGACCCGGGGCGTCGCGGAGATCGCTGAGCAAGTGTGCGACGACGTCCTGCGATCGTTCCCGCAGCAGCTTGCGGAACTCGGTCTCCTTCTCGGGCAGGCCGCGCGCGAGGATGCCCTCCCGCAGTTCCCGGTAGCCGTAGCGGTCGCGGATGTCAGCAGTCAGCTCAGCGGATGCAGCGGACCACTCGAGCCGGAACTCGGCGGCGCGCCCGGCGAAGCTGGCCTCAGCATCCGCCGCGCGGCCGGCCGCGGCGTCCTTCTCCTTCGAGAGTGCCGACTGCACCTTTCGCGCGACTTCGTCCACCGTTTCCAGGATCACCGAGCGTCGCTCGGCTCGGAACCGGCCTTCGAGGGCGTCGGTGATCCGCTCGTCGACCGGTGCATGCGGTGTTGCCTCGAGTCCGGCGATATGCGCCGCGATGCTTTCTACGTTCTTGCCGGCGACAGCGTGATCTCCGACCGCCCGTTCGTAACCCTCGTTCGTTTCGTTCAACCGCTGGGTTGCACGCTCCGCGGCTTCCTGTGCTTCACGGAGAGTCCCGGACTCGCTGGTGAGCACCCGGAGTTCGTCGCGCCGGGCGGCGGTGACCGCCGTCGCGGATGCGAGATCCACTTGGTTCCACGTGAACATCGATACGCGGTTGAAGACGTCGCGCCGACTGACAGCGTCCTGATGGAGCGAGTCCGCATCCGACTCGCGGGCAGCAGTCTTGTCCTTCGCGAGTTCCGCTTCGCGGCGACGGCTTAGCAGCGCTTCAAGTCGCGCTTGAGTGTCGCCGCCGAGCATCCACCGGGTGGCATCGCCGACATCGTGACGGTCGTCCTTCTCGTACCTGCGTGAGTTGCGCTTGACGAGGCCCCCGATCGTGACGCCCCGGTCGACGCCGTCGAGCTCGTCGGGGTGTGAAACGCAGGCGTAGTCGAACTCGTTGGCGATTCGCTTGCGGACGTAGGACGCGAAGGGCCCGTCGCTCACCACGAGGCGATGAACGAGCGAGCGGGAATCCTTGGGGCGACGCGGCTCGTCGACGGAGTGCGGGACCGCTTCGATGACGAGCCGGACGCCGAGTGTCCGCGAGTCGGCTGCCCGCCGCGCGGCGACAAGGTGTTCGTCGCGCACGAGGAGCGTCGGCGCAAACGGCGCCATCACTCGCTCTGCCGCGCCGCGCCAGCCGGAGTGCTGCTCGGCCACCGAGATCAGCTCGCCCGCAAAGGGGAATGTCGATGCCGGCACGCCGACAGCGTCCGCGAGGAATCGCCGGGCGCTCAGAAGCCTCTCATCGAGGTTGCTCCGGTGATCTCTCAACGCCTGAATCTGCTTCGTGACTTCGTCCACTGCCTTGCGCGCCTGGCTCGCGGCGTCACGCACCTCATACGACACCGCGGGGATATCGCGCGCAGCCTCGGTGACGGCCGCCGCAAGGAGCTCGGCGAACTGCTCGGGATCCTCGGGCATCGGCGCACCGATGCGCGCCAACTCAGCGGTCAGCTGGGCTCGATACTGCCCGGCGATATCCTCGGCGCGCTGCGCACTTTCGATCCGCTCCTGCAGAAGCTCGACCCGCGCGCCGCCCTCGTCCCGAACACGCGCCTTCGCGCTGTCCAGCGCCTCGGATGCCAACCGCTGCTCGCGCGCGGCGTCGCTCAACTCGCTCTCGGCGCGTGCCAGCCTGGCGCGCGCGGGGCCCGCGGCCTCCTTCGCGAGCCGAAGCTTGAGTCCCGCCGTGAAGGGTTCGACTGCATCGTGTAGATCAGAGATCGCCGCCACCTCGGCGCCGGCCAGATCGAACGCGGTGATCGCCTCATCGACCTTTCGGAGCGCATCAGCCTGCTTCCGCAGGTCGACGACGTGCTTGTGGGCAGCATCGAGCTCCGTGAATTGCTCGACTGCGGTCGCGGTTCGCGCGAAGGTTCCCGGCTGGTCGAGCATGAACCCGCGGAACAAGGCGTCGAGGGTGCCGAGGTTCTTCGCTGATTGTGTCTTGTGGAGAAGCTGAAGTGTCGCGTCTCCGCGGAAGCCGAACTGGCGGACGACGCGCTCATGAAAGCGTCCGTGTCTCCCGCCGGTGGTGATCAGCGCGTCGGGGAAGGCCTTCGACATGCGGCGAGCGTCGATTCCGCCCTCGACGTGGGGCTTCACCTCGAGAAGCCCCAGGTGACCGCGGGCGAAGATCCGTGCGTCCTTCAACGCGGTCGGTTCGGTGCGCGTGCCGGGTGCGTGGAATACCCGCAGCAGGACGACTGGTTCGTCGCGGAGATTCTGGTAGCGCAGCAGGATGCCGCTCCAGGTTGCCTTCGAGCGCAGGTAGGTCGTGGTGGCCCGATCGGCAGTCTCGTCAGCTTCCTTGCTCCAGGCGCCACGCACATAGCTCATCAGCGTGCGATCGCTCTGCCGGGATGCGCCGTCCTGAGCCGCCGCGTTGAGGCGCAGCCACTTGTCGGGGGTGAGGACGGCGGCGATCGCGTCGAGTAGCGACGACTTGCCCGATCCGGATGCGCCGGTGAACAGGTGGCCGGCGCGCGCGACGTCCACGGAGACGTGGCCCGCAAACGTACCCCAGTTGACGAGTTCGATCTGGGCGAGTCGCCACTGGCCGGGCCTGGTCGGATCGACTTGCGGCTCGTCGGTGGGGAAGCTCAGCATCGTCATTCTGTGTCGTCCTCGGCATCCGTCGACGGGGCAGCGGATTCTCCTCCGCCCTCTCGGGCGATCCGGTGGTACTCAGATGTGATCGCGCGGATCTGGTCGGCATCGACGAGCAGTCGTAGCACCGGCGAGATCTCGGCACGGTCATCGCCAACGGCGTGCAGCACGCGGAGCTTGTTCTGCATCTTGTTCCACGACGAGTTGACGCGGCTCGCGAAGTCCTTCTCATCACGGTCCGGGGTGCGGAACACGGCGAGCTGCTCGAACACCTCCGCCTGCCCCACGATCACGCGCCCGCGGCCCTCCTCACTCAGCAGCGTCTGGCGCAAGACAAGCAGCATTGCGGTGTCGAGGAACGTCAACGCCTCAGACCGCACCGCCTTCGGGGCATCTTCGGACGGAGCGTTGCGGACGAAGGCGAACTCGTTGTCCCGATCGATGACCAGTTCGAGGAACAGGTCGGCAAGCCGGGAGCGGAGGACAGCCTCGTCGGTGAGCAGCACCGCCCACAGCTGCGCCTCGCGCGCTCCGGAAAGATACGGGCCGCGCACCAGACGCAGCAAGACCCGCCGCGTACGATCCGGAAGCTCGCCCGCGTCGCCACGCCAGAGGCCAGTGTGCTCGTCGGGGGCGACATCCGCTGTGGTCGGTTCGGTCATGTCACCGCTCCTGTGAATCGGTGCGCGGCGACGATCGCCGCCCGCGGAACTCCGTCTGCGCCCTGCCAAGCGAGCACCTCGGGTTCATCGTCGACGGTGCCCTGCTCGGCGGCGATCGAGAGAAGTCCGATCACGCTGCCCACACCTTGGGTCGCGGGGTATCGAGCAAGGACATCTGCGACGGTGCACGATGACACCTCGGCGAGCAGGTCGTTGACATTCCGGGTGAGTTCGTCGAAGTCGATCTCGGTCTCGCGTGCGATCGCCCGCAACTCCTCAAGACTCGCGAGGGATGCCGGCTGCGTGACGACCTCTTCGGTGGCAGCGAATTCGGCAGGATCGTGAAGATCGATCGCTCCAACGCTCGACAGCGCGACAGCAGAGAGATCCAGCGTGAGAGACGTCGGATACCACGGGCGCGTATGCGCAGCGGCTTCCACCCCCGCGTGCTGAGCCTCCCGCAGAAGAGTCCTCAATACCCGGTCGCGCTGGTAGTCCTGCGACTGCACGTAGCGGCGGAGCGCCCGGGCGAACAATGTGATGACGTCGTGAATCTCCGCGCTTCGTCCCTTGAGCGTTGTGAGGAAGGCGCGCAGTGCCCGGCGCTCATCCGAGGTGAGATCACGAGCGAATCCGCGGTCGAGGATGCGGCGGATGTCGGCCTCGAACGCGGCACCGAGTGCAGGGTCGAGCACGAGCTGGGAGAAGGCAGCGAAACTGCGGCCTGCATCCGAGTCGGAGATGTGGTCGATTCCGCGAAAGACTTCGTCGACGACTGACGCCTGAGAAACATCGGACTCGACGATCTTCGCCCTCAGCGACGCATTCAGCGTCTCGAACTCAGCACGCACCCGAGCGAAATCGTCCGGTACGTCCGCCGCCTGCGCCAACACATCGCGAACGCGCTCGAGCGCCCGGTCCTCGTCGATCGCGGTCTCGTCACCCGAACGCAGGCTCTCGATCCGCCGCTCGATCGACTCGATCTCTTCCTCGAGCAGTGCGATGCGCGCTGACGCATCAGGATCGGTGTCGATCGCGAGGCGACGGACTTGCGCCGCAAGGCTCGCAAGCCGAGACTCGGTCACACTCGAACGCGGGGCGGCACGCCCCTGCAAGAAGCGGATCCCGGCGATCGCATCCGGGGAAAGCTCGAGCGTCTCACCCCGCGCTTCCGATGACGGCCGACGCACCAGGAAGCCGGCCGATCGCCACTCCCCGCAGTACCCCTTCGCAGTCAGCGGCAAGATCAGCCCCTGCGCACGGAGCCGCTCGAGGTCGGCATCGATCCGCTCGTACAGCTCCTCAGCGTCGACTCGGCGCTCGTCTCCACCCAGATGGGTGCCGAGAAGACCGGCGACCACGGGTGCACTGTCGGCTCGAAGCAGCTTCCACGCCGCATCGCGCTCCGCAAGCTGGGCGAGCTCGAGAACCTGGGCGACGGCGGGCACGCGTCCATTCTGAAGGAACGCACCGACATCCGTTGACGCGGCGGCAGCGGATAGCTCGGACTGAGTCACCCGATGAGGTAGACCATCCCGCGACCGTCTGTCGCGAGCGCCTCGACGAACTCCTGTGCCCGCGTGAGGTACTCGAGGAGGTAGCGGAGCTCGTCGTCATCGTCGGCTCCGTGCCGACTGCGCCAGGTGCGCGCCCACGTTCGCACCTGGTCCTCGTCGATCGCACAGAGGTCGTCCCGAATCGCCGGCACCTCCGCCGGGAGGATCGTCCTCACCCACGGGTCCCACCCGAGCCCGTGCATCGTTACGCTCCCCTCGAACATCCGGTAGCAGGAGCCTGCGTCGGGAACATCGGTCGTCGGACACGTGAGGGACTGCAGGGCGGACCAGGCCTTGTCGAGGTAGAGCATGTCGCGCTTCGGCGAGACCTGCTCGAACGTCGCGACACTCACGCTCGCGTGCGGTTCCAGGCCCCATGCGTCAGCAAGCGGGTCACTGGAGAGGATGCTGTGCGGGTCATCGACCGCCTGCTGAGCGAGGTCGGCGTCGAAGGCATATGCGTAGTAGCGGATTCCCATGCGGCCAGCATCCCGACGCAGGCGTAGCCTCGATCGCCGCATCCGACGCCGTGGGGAGAACGCGTTCGAAACCCGCGCTGTGGAGGAACCGACGGGCCGCGGGCGCGAGCGTCTCGCGGCCCCTAGACCGAGGGATTCGACGTACCGGTCTCGGACCGAGGCGCGCAGCCCCTCGGTCTCCGACGTGGCAAGTTCGTGGCAGAACGCGCCACCCACAGCGTTATGCCCGCGTCCATGGCGATCTGCATGGCAATGTGACCGGCCTCCGCGGCGGTCCGCCGATCGGGCACTGACCAGGCATTCAGTTCTGCCACGACTTGCCACGAACCGAATCGGGCCGAAACCGGCTCACCTGATCGAAACGAGCCCACCTGAGCGGAGACGGAGGGATTTGAACCCTCGGTCCCCGTGAGGGGACTCCACCTTAGCAGGGTGGTGCACTAGGCCTGACTATGCGACGTCTCCAGGCATCCGTGCCCGAATCGGGCGGATGACCTCGTCAATACTAACCGCTGCGGTCCGCCGCGACGAATGGATGCCGTCAGCCGAGGTTTCCGACCGAGCAGGTGGTCTGCGCAGCCGTCGAGCCGCTGATCGAGTTCGGAAGAACCGCGGCGTCTTGAGCCGGCGCTTCCGTGGGCGCGGCCGTGGCGTTCGGATCCGCGGTGGGCTCAGGCGCGGGCTCCTCGGTCGGCGTGACATCGACAACGCTCCCGTTCGCTCCAGCCTTGCCGGTCAGCTCGAGCGGCGCGTTGGCCTCGAGTGCTGCCCACAGCTGGTCTGCCGCGGCGTAGTTCGGCACGACCTTGTTCGGGTCGTCCGGGTCGCCGTTCACGGGGTACTGAACGAAGACAATGTCCGAGAACGGAACATCCTTGATCGCAAGCGCGATCTGCACGAGCGTCAGGGGGTTGGTGAGGCTCGAGCTCTTCGTAATGTTGTCGATCGCCACGGTCGCGAGGCGGTAAAGCGTCGCCGGGTCCGAGAGCACGTTCTCGCTGACGAGCTTCTTGGCAAGGCTCGACATGTACTGCTGCTGGTTGCTGATCCGGCCGAGATCCGATCCGTCACCGACGCCTTTGCGGGTCCGGAGGAAAGCGAGTGCCTGGGTTCCCGAGACTGTCGAGATTCCGTCGGGCAGGTAGAGGCCGGCGAGCGGGTCGCTGATGCCACCTTGGACGCAAACGTCGACCCCACCGATCGCGTCGGTGATGTTGATCACGCCACCCCAGGTGACCTTCGCAGCGAACGGGATGCTCTGACCACTCAATTGCGAAATGGTCTTGACGACGCACGAGAGGCCGCCGCCGTCCGCGCCACCGCCCGCGTAGAACGCCGAGTTCAGGGGCTGCTTGCTCATTGCCGAGGACGTCGATCCGTCGCCCCGATCGCACGAGGGAATCGGGATCATGAGATCGCGAGGGAAAGAGATCACGGTGACCCGGCGCGGAGCATCCGATATGTGCACGAGCATGTTGACGTCGTTGAGCTCGCCCTCGGAATCGGAACCCGAGCAGCGGTCGCCGAAGATCGCCGCGAACTCCGGCTCACAGGCGTCAGTGCCTGCAACGAAGAGGTTCACGCCGCCCTCGATCGCGCCAATGTCGGGCGGAACGACGACCTGCTCTTCGAGCTCGACCGTGTTCTCGGTGGCGTAGCTGGCGGCCAGGTCGTAGACCGTGTAGGCGGCAACCCCTGTACCCGAAACGAGGACGACGGCAACGACAATGCCGAGTGCCTTCATGAAGACCGAGAACGGATGCGGCGACTTCAGCGCCCCATGACGGGCCACCGTGTGGCGGCCGCGCTGCGGTGCTGTCTTGCTCACAAAGTTCCCTTCCGACGACGATCGCAACGCACCCAGTCGGCGGGGTGGGCCGCGCAAGGCTGCGCCTCGGCTCTGCGCGACGCCGTCCGGTCACGGGTTGTTGTCCTGGAGGACGTCGGGTGTTAGCGAAGCCGAAGAACGGATGCCTTAAGAAAGGTAGGTTATGCCATGCCCGCTGAGCATGCACTGTGGGCATGCTCAGCGGCGATTCTGAGACACATATGCGATGCACAGCATCCTTTCCGGCTTTCACGGGCTGCGCTCGGCTTTTACGCAAGGCTGCACCGGTAACATCAGCGCCGTGACCACCGTTGACGGCGACCGGCAGGCCGATTCCGTCCCGGAAGGCGAGCCCTCCTCAAGCAACGCGCCTGCCCTGCGTGCGCGCCGTTCGTCAGACCCGCAGGGCGTCCTACCGCGAACCCGGTCGAGTGCGTCATCCGTCGCCCCCTCGGCCCCGATGACCCGGCGAGACGCACGGACGCGGAGAAGTCCGGCGAGGCCGCTTGCCCGTCACGCCGCGCCCGAATCCGGGGCGTCGCGCCGGCGCCGCGGATGGCGGACGTTCTGGATCGCCCTGAGCCCCCTCGGCCTGGTCCTGGTCGGCTCCGTCATCGTCGGCGGCGTCTTCGCACTCCAGGTGCTCGAGGTGCGCGATGACCTCGAAACCGTCAAGTCGCAGCTGGGTGGACTGGCAGAGGCCGCCGTGTCGGGCAACACCGACACCCTCCAGCATGCTGGCGATGAGATCGTCGCTCGCACCCAGCGCGCGTCCGAGACCGCGAACGGTCCACTCTGGGATCTGGCATCCACGCTCCCCCGCATCGGGAACAACGTCCTTGCGGTGCGCACGGTTGCCGAAGCGGTCAACACGATCGCGAGCCAGTCGATCCCACCCGTCGTGAACATGGTCGCTGCCGCGAACGTCGATGAGCAGCGCGCCGAGGGAAGCCTCGGCATCAACCTGCAACCGTTCCTCGAGGCCGAGACGGTGCTGCCGACCATCATTTCGTCGTTCGAGGATGCCGCAGCGATCGCTGCGAGCATGGATCGCACGGATGTCCTACCCGCCGTCTACGAGCCGATGGACGAGATGGTTGGGCTTCTCGACCAGGCAGTGCCGATCCTCAAGGTCGCGCAAGAGAACCTTCCTGCGCTGCTGCAGGCGGCCGGCGCCAATGGGCCGATGCTGTATCAAGTCATGATCCAAACCCCCGCCGAGATCCGTGCGACCGGCGGCGGGGTCGCCCACTGGCTGATTTTCAAAGTGGACAACGGGCAGGCCGAACTCGTCGGCCAAGACAACGGCGTCGATCTGATGTACTCGCGGCTTCCGTCGCTGGGTTTCGACACTGAGAACGGCTCCCTCATCACCTTCCCTCGGACGGTTCGATCGCTCTACCCTCCGGAGCTCGACAACTGGTCGTCTAACTTCACGATGACCCCGGATTTCCCGCGCGCCGTTGACCTCTTCCAGGCGACCCGCGAGTGGGAGGACCTGCCGACGTTCGATGGTGCGATCTCCATCGACCCGATCGTGCTTGCCCACCTTCTGGAGGCGACCGGTCCCCTCACCCTCGATTCGGGAGAGCAAGTCACCCCTGAGAACACGGGTGCGCTCCTGATGAGCGAGCCGTACGAGCGATACGGCGACAACAACGCCGCGATGGACGCGTTCTTCAACGAGGTGACCTCGAAGATGTTCAGCGCCCTCACCAGCGGCAACTGGGAGTTCGGCGCGATGTGGGATCAGCTCGTTCGTAGCGCCAGCGAGGGTCGCATTCAGATGTGGTTCGACGACCCCGGCCTCGAAGCGTTCGCGACGGAGTACGGCCTCGATGCGACACTCCGCGAAGACAACACGGATGCCACGCAGCTCGGCATCTACTTCAACGACTACTCGATCGGCAAGCTCAACTACCACCTGTCATACGACCAGCACGCAACGTGCAACGTCGACGAGCGCACGATCACAGTCACCATGAACCTGCACAGCAGCGTTCCGCCGGACATCTCAAGCAACTACACGCTGGGCCTGCGCAACATCGGTCGCGGTCTCGACCGACGCACCATGATGCTCGACGTGCTTTTCTTCGCCCCGCCCGGCGGCGAGATCCTCTGGACCGACCCGAAGCGGGGCGACCGGCAGGATGGCACGTTCCACGATCGCTCGGGAGTCGACCACGGAAACGAGGGGCTGAGTCGCACCCTGCTCCTACCGATGGGCAAGTCGCGCACGGTGTCGTACGAGGTCCAGCTCCCCGACGGACCCCTCGGTCCGCTGCAGTTGCGTCACACTCCGGGCGCGAACGACACCCAGGTCACAGTGGATGCGAACTGCGCGAGCCTGTTCGCCAGCCCCGAAGGCTCGACGAACATCTCCCTCACGAAGATCGGCTGACCCCGCCGCGCCTCACGCGCTCACGCCCTGGCGAAGGTGGGCGCATATCGTCGGCAACCATGCTGAAGATTGGCGCACATGGTCGCTATTGGTGCAGGATGCGGCAGAACGCGCCCACTTCTCGGCCGGCGGCCCACCCAAGGGCTCGAACCCGCCGCGCCCGAGAATCGGAAGAGGCGCCGCCCTCCGGGCGACGCCTCTTCCGATGGCGGAGGGTGTGGGATTCGAACCCACGGGACATTGCTGCCCACTGGTTTTCAAGACCAGGTCCATCGGCCGCTCGGACAACCCTCCCGATGACGCCGCACGCGGCATCCACCGAACGGCGTCCACTCTATCCGACCACCCCGACGACGTTCTCGCCGCGAAGGTTCAGAGCGCGCGAAGAATCGCCGCGACTCCGCCCTCGTGAACGGATGACGTGATCTCTCCGGCCGCGTCGAGCACTTCCTGCGGACCCTGCGCCATCGCGATCGCGCGACCGCCGTTCTCCAGGGCCCAGGCGAACATGCCCAGGTCGTTGCGGCCGTCACCGATGACGAGCACCTCATGCGGGTCGAAGCCGAGCCACTCGCGCACCATCTCCAGCGCCGTCGACTTGTCGATGCCGGGCGGGGCGATGTCGAGCCAGGCGGTCCACCCGATCGCGTACGAGACCTCGTTCAGGCCGACCTGCGCAACGAGGTCGACGAAGTCCCCCTCAGCGTGATCGGGCGAGACGACAACGACGCGGCACACCGGCTCACGGGTGAGCTCATCGAACGCGACGCGGCGAGCACCGAGCAGGTTCCAGTCATCGAGCTCCTCGGTATAGAGGCGGCTGCCGTCCTCGAGCTCGACCATGTACTTCGCGTCGGGCAGGTGCTCACGCAGCAGCGTGACGACCTCTGTCGCGTCGAAAGTCTCGGTGTGCACCTGCTCGTAGCGGACCTCATCCCCCTCGATCTTCTTGAGGATGACGGTGCCGTTCGAGCACACGACGTAGTCGGGTTCGATCTCGAGGACGCGCACGACTCCACGCGTGCTCGCCCACGAGCGACCGGTCGCGAGCATGACCTCGTGCCCCGCGCGGCGAGCATGCTCGACAGCCTCGACGACGCCGGGACTCAGGGTCTCATCCTCGAGCAGCACGGTGCCATCGATATCTAGCGCGATGAGCAGCCGCGGCGTGCTCCCGGGGTGGTGTTCGGTCTCTTCGGCGAGTTCCTCGACGATCTCGGCGGCATCCTCCTCGGGAACCGCCTCGACCTCACCGGTGTGCGGCACCACGGCATCCGTCACGCGACCGGCTCCAGGATCTCCGTCCCACCCAGGTACGGGCGCAGTACCTCAGGCACCGTCACGGATCCATCCTCACGCTGGTGCGTCTCGAGCAGCGCGACGATCCAGCGCGTGGTCGCGAGCGTCCCGTTGAGCGTTGCCACGTGCTGCGTCTTCCCTCCGTCGGGGCGGTGACGGATGTCGAGCCGACGCGCCTGGAAGGTCGTGCAGTTACTCGTGCTGGTGAGCTCGCGATAGGCATCCTGGGTCGGGACCCACGCCTCGACGTCGTACTTGCGAGCTGCGCTCGACCCGAGGTCGCCGGCGGCGACGTCGATGACGCGGTATGCGAGGCCGAGGTCTTGCAGCATCCGCTCCTGCATCTCGACGAGGCGCAGGTGCTCGGTCTCGGCATCCTCGAGGCTCGTGTAGACGAACATCTCGAGCTTGTTGAACTGGTGCACTCGGATGATGCCGCGAGTGTCTTTGCCATACGAACCCGCCTCGCGCCGGTAGCACGTCGACCAGCCGGCGTAGCGCTTGGGCCCCTTGGCGAAATCGATGATCTCGTCCATGTGGTAGCCGGCGAGCGGCACCTCGCTGGTGCCGACGAGGAAGAGGTCGTCCTCCTCGAGGTGGTATATCTCGTCGGCGTGCGCGCCGAGGAATCCGGTGCCGCGCATGACCTCGGGCCGAACGAGGGTCGGCGGGATGATGGGGGTGAACCCGGCCTGGAGGGCGCGGTCGAGCGCGAGGTGCATGATCGCCAGTTCGAGGCGCGCACCGATGCCGGTGAGGAAGTAGAAGCGGCTGCCCGACACCTTCGTGCCGCGCTCCATGTCGATGGCGCCGAGGATCTCACCGATCTCGAGGTGGTCGCGCGGTGCGAAATCGAAGGTGCGGGGCTCGCCGTGTGTGCGGAGCGTCACGAAGTCGGCCTCGCCGCCAGCCGGAACCCCGTCGATGACGATGTTCTCGATGCGTGAGAGTGCGGCTTCTGCTGCTTCTTCGGCGAGCGTCACGCGCTGCTGGGCCTGCTTGACCTGCGCGCTGAGCTCCTTGGCCTCGGCGACGAGTGCAGCCTTCTCATCCTTCGGTGCCTGCGCGACCCGCTTGCCGTGGGCGTTCTGCGCGGCACGGAGCTCCTCGAAGGCCGTGATTGCGGCGCGGCGCTCGCGGTCTGCGTCGAGGGCGGCATCCACCGTCTCGGACGAGTGCCCGCGAGCTTCCTGCGAGCGCTTGACCAGCTCGGGGTTCTCACGAAGAAGCACGGGATCGATCACCCGATAAGTCTGTCACAGCGCCCGGAACCGGCTCCTCGGCCTGGGAGGGTTATCGTGTGTGCATGACGCACGCTTCCGCATCCGACGAGGAAGCCGCGTCGACCAATGACCCCGGCACTGATTCGCCGGTCGATGTCACCGGCCACGAGGCTCAGCCGGGGGATGCCAAGCGCGCAGCCCTCGTCTACAACCCGATCAAGGTCGATCAGAATGCCATCCGCGCCTCGGTCGAGCGCGAATCGTCGGCCGCGGGCTGGGGACCCCCGCTGTTTTTCGAGACGACAGTCGATGACCTGGGTCAGCTTGCGACGCAGGAGGCGCTCGACGCCGGTGCGGATGCCGTGCTCGTCGCCGGTGGTGACGGTACCGTCCGCGCGGTAGCCGAAGCGCTCACAGGGACCGGCGTGCCCCTGACGATCGTTCCCTCGGGAACCGGGAACCTCCTTGCCCGCAACCTCCAACTGCCGCTGTCACCGCCCGACGCGATGGTGACCGCGACGTTCTCGGGCGATCACGAGACCATCGACGTGGGCATGGCCGAGCTGCGGCGTGCCGACGGCTCGCGTCACGAGCACGCTTTCGTCGTTATGGGCGGCATGGGCATGGATGCCGCGATGATCGCCAACACGAACAGCGACCTCAAGAAGCGCCTCGGCTGGATCGCTTACGTCGACGGAGCAGCCCGCTCTCTCTGGACCGCCAAGCCGTTCCGCATCCTGTACGAGGTGTCAGGCCAGCGGATGCGGACCTCCCGCGTGCAGAGCGTGCTTTTTGCCAACTGTGGGTCGCTGCCGGCCGGCTTGACGCTCATTCCCGAGGCGTCGGTCGCCGATGGGCAGCTGGATGTCGCGGTCATCCAACCCAAGGGGTTCTTCGGCTGGTTCTTCGTGTGGCGTCGGGTTGCGTGGATCAACGGGTTCCTGCGCCGGCGGCTACACCGCAGTAAGGCATTCCTGAAGCTGCGGACCGCGGACAACGCGATCGTCTATTCCCGCGGCACGACCGTGGAGATCATGCCCGAGGCAGCGCAACCCGTGCAGCTCGACGGAGACGAATTCGGCGAGGCTGTGCGGATCGAATGCCGCGTCGAGCAGAAGGGCCTCGTCATCGCGATCCCCTCCGGCCACGACATCACCGGCGCGTAGGGCGCAGAGCGTCGCGATCACACCCGGACGTGCTCACTCGAAGTGAGTGCCCGCTGCCCTCCTCCCCAGCCTGAAGTTTCGCGTGGATGTTCCGGGGGCAGCTGGGCAACCGGTTCAATGTCGGAGGCCCCTGTCATGATTAGAACATGTCTTCGAATGTCGGGAAGGGTGACCGGTCGATCGGACCGGTGATCGGGTACACGGATGCCGACCTCGGCGCCCTGTGCCAGATCCTCGCCGATTTCGAAGACGCCGAGGTTCGGGCCGCGCGCGAAGAAGTAGCGCGCGTGCGGGTCCTCGCTCGCGCGGGCCAGCTAGCGCGGAAGCAAGCCGCGGGCCAGACGGCCAAGGTTCGTGCGCACGACATGGCGCTGCGGTCGATAGCGCTCGAGCTCGGCGCTGCTTCGCGGGTGAGTGACAGGTCGATGCAGCGCCAGATCAATGACGCTGTCCAGCTTGTCGAGGACTACCCCGCGTTGCTGGAGGCGCGCGAGACCGGCGCGATCACCCGTCAGCACGTCACCCTCGTCGTGGAGGCCGGCGCCCCTTTGCCTCCCGAAGTCCGCGCCGAGTTCGACCGGCTCGCCACCGAGCGATGCCTGACCGACTCGGCAAACCGGGTTCGCGCCTCTGTCATGATCCTCGCCGAGCGCATGCACCCTCGCACCCCGCAGGAGCGCCATCAGGAAGCACGCGAAGGGCGCGCGGTGCGGATCCGGCCGCTATCCGACGGGATGAGCGAGGTCTGCGCGCCGGTGCCGACGGTGATCGCTGTCGGCATCGACGACCGACTGACCCAGATGGCGCACGCAGTCATCGATTCCCGCCCGAGCCCGGGCGCCCCCGAAAAAGGGACAGACGTTCAGGGAAACGTCTTCACCGGCGATACCCGCACGATGGATCAGATCCGAGCTGACCTGTTCGCGCAGCTGCTGCTCGCTGGTTCACCCGTCGTCGACCCCGCCGCCGGAGACGGACCTGGCCCTCTCGGCGCAATCCGCGCGAAGGTGCAGGTCGTCATTCCCGCGCTCGCCCTGGCCGGTACCGACACCATCGAAACCGCTGGACCCGCGGACCTGATCGGACACTCACCCATCGATCCCGGAACGGCACGTGAGCTCGCAGCCGGCGCGACCTGGTGGGAACGACTGGTCACCCACCCGGTCACCGGCACCGTGTTGGCAGCAGACGGGTATGCCAGGCCCGCTTCGCTGGACCGCTGGCTTCGGGCCCGGGATCAACACTGCCGAACGATCGGGTGCCGCACCCCCGCGATCAACTGCGAGGTCGACCACAACGACGACTACGCCAAGGGCGGGAAGACCGAGCATTCGAACCTGTGTCACTTCTGTCAGCGACATCACTCGATGAAGCAATTCACCGCCTGGCAGGTGCAGCAACTCGACGGCGGAATCCTCCAGTTCACCTCCCCGACCGGCCGGATCTACATAGACCATCCACCGCCAGTCTCCGTTCACTTCACCCCAGACGGTCCGGACGACCCCGCACCTTTCTGATACGCCGGATCTGATGCGCCGGAATGGGATCGAGCCACTCGGCGTTGTGTGAAACGATGTCTGCCGCACCGCTCGCCCTCTCCGTCCTCGATCTCGTCCCGGTACGCACGGGCCAGACCAGCGCCCAGGCGATCGCCGCTTCCCTCGCCACCGCTGACGCGGCCGACCGACTCGGGTACCGGCGCTACTGGTTCGCTGAGCACCACAACATGCCGGCGGTCGCCTCGACGACACCGCCAGTCCTCGTGGCTGCGGCCGCTGCGCGGACCTCCCGCATCCGCCTCGGCTCGGGAGGCGTCATGCTCCCCAACCATTCGCCGCTCGTCGTCGCCGAACAGTTCGCCGCGCTCGAAGCGATCGCCCCGGGACGCATCGACCTCGGCATCGGTCGAGCACCGGGCAGCGATCCCGTCATCACGCAACTCCTGCGGCAGTCCGGGACCACCAGCGACGTCGATCGCTTCCCCGACAACATCCGCGACATCCTCGCCCTCTCTTCCCCCGAGGGCGCGAGCCTGCGCTTCACCTCCGGACAGGAATACGCGGTGCGGGCCACGCCCGCGGCGGCCACGCCCCCCGCCGTGTGGCTGCTCGGCTCCAGCGATTACTCGGCGCAGCTCGCCGCATCGATGGGGCTCCCCTACGTCTTCGCAAACCACTTCTCCGGCGAGGGACTCGAACGCGCACTCGACCTCTACCGGTCACAATTCAGGCCGGCCGCCGACGGCGACACCCCGAGGACTTTCCTCACCGCGAACGTCGTCGTCGGCGACACGGATGCCGAAGCCCACGCTCTCGCCCTCCCGCAGCTGCGGATGATGGCGCGGCTTCGCGGTGGCCGGCCCCTGACGGCGCTCGAGACCGTCGAGCAGGCGCACAGCGCCGAGGCATCCGACGGCCTCGCGACACCCCTCGCCTCCTGGGCGGCGGAGCGCTGGTTCGTCGGTACTGCCGACGCCGTGACCGAACGACTGCGGGAGTTCGCGACGCGGTGGGAGGTGGACGAGATCATGATCTCGCCGGTCGCCGCGGCCCGCGACAGCGATCCGATGGATGCTGCACCCGCACGACTGCGGACTCTCGAGAATCTCGCGACAGCTGCCTGAGGGCGCTCGTCCGGCACTGCCCCGCCCCGGAATCAGGAGCGGGACGGAACCTGGTGATCGGGCGCGAGGGCCGCAGCGACGTCACGGAAGATCGTCATCGCGATGTTCCCGCGAGGTTCGCCGTCCTCGTCGAACGCGTCGGGTCCGTAGGTTGCCGCGATCGCGATCGCCAGATCCTCGTCCGGCAGGTATGCAGCCACCCCGGCATAGCCGTGGAACAGAGGGTTCTGCATGAGCCAGTCGCCGGTGAGCACGATGCCGTAGCCGAACGTGTATCCCTCGCCCTGCACGAAACAGGTCGGACACCCCTCGACCGGCGTCGTGCGTCCGCGAAGGGTCGGGGCGACCTGCAACTCATGGCTTTGCGCGGTCAGCAGATCGCCCCGCCCGACCGCGCGGATGACGGTCGCCATGTCGGTGATGTCGGTGTTCTGGATCGCGCCCCGCGCCAACGTCCAAGACGGATTCCACGACGTCGACTCCTCGGTGAACGAGACCCCCTGAGCGATCCCCAGGTCGACGCGGCGCTCCTGGCTGTAGGCGTGAAGGGCGGGCTGCAACAGCGCTGGCGTCCCGGGGTCGGCAGTCTGGGTCATCCCGAGCGGATCCAGGATGCGCTCGCTGATCAGCTCGTCCAACGGCCTGCCGGTGATCTCTTCGAGCGCAAGCCCGAGGATGACGTAGTTCGTGTGCGAGTAGTTCCAGTTGGTCCCCGGCGGGTACACGAGCGGTCGCACAGTCGCCATCGCGACGAGCTCCTCGGGTGTCCACTGCCGGAACGGGTCAGCCGAGAACGCCGCGCGGAACTGATCACTCCACAGGTAGTCGGCGTACCCCGACGTCATCTGCGCGAGCTGGCCGAGCCCCACCTCGTCGGCGTACGCCACGTTCGGCAGCCACGTCGAGAGCCGATCGTCGAGGCTCACGACGCCCTCGTCGACGAGCTGCAGCAGCACCGTCGCGACCTGCGGGATCGCCACTGCGCCGTTTCGGAAATGCATGTCGACCGTGGCGGGGACCCCTGCCATCGACTCCCCCCACGCCTGGGTGAGAAGCACGTCGTCCCCGCGCGTAACCCGTACGATCGCTGCCTCCGCGCCGATCTGTTCGATCGCGTTCTCGACGGCGACACGGAGGAGGCCGGCATCCTCACCCGCGATGACAGTCGTCCGGTCGTCGGCGACCCCGCCGCATCCCGACAACAACATGGTCACGGCGACCACCGAGGCAGTCAGCGAGGTGCGGACCCGCGCGGAGGGGCGAGTAGATGGCGGTGCGGCACTGTGAAGAGAACGGGGTCGGGCAGGGCTCATCGGGGCTCCTTCCGCGGCAGATCCCTCGGGGTCCGGCGGCCACTGTATGAGAACCTACCCTGCCAGATCCGCGGCTTCCGCCCTCGGGTGTGTCAGCGGGCGTTAGCATCCCAACGTGACCTCTCGCACGATCGTCTGGTTCCGAGACGACCTGCGGATCGGCGACAACCCCGCCCTTCACGAAGCTGTGAACCGGGGAGAGCCGATCGTCGCGGTCTTCGTCCTCGACGAGCACACCCCCGGCATCCGTCCGCTCGGCGCCGCCAGCCGCTGGTGGCTCCACCACAGCCTGGCCGCCCTGACGCGCGACCTGAACCACCTCGGCATCAGCCTGGTGTTGAGGAAAGGTGCCGCGGGCGAGGTCATCCGAGAGCTCGTCACCGAGACAGACGCCGACGCCGTCTACTGGAATCGGCGCTACGCCCTCCCCGAACGCGACATCGACGCACGACTGAAGTCCGATCTGCGGGATGCCGGGCTTGCTGTCCGCTCGTTCGACGCGAACCTGCTGTTTGAGCCCTGGACGGTTCGCACCGGGTCAGGCACTCCCTACGGCGTCTTCACGCCGTTCTGGAAGGCGTGCCTGGCTCTACCCGAACCCCGCGAGCCACTCCCCGCCCCCACGCAAGCGCGCGGCGCCCGGCCCGGTATCGACAGCGACGACCTTCGGGACTGGCAGCTGCTCCCCACAGACCCCGACTGGTCCGGGGGCTTTCGAGAGACCTGGGAACCCGGCGAGGCCTCAGCCCACGCCCGCCTTGAAGCGTTCCTGGCCGAAGATCTGCCCGACTACGCGGCAGAGCGTGACCGGCCCGACCGCGCCGTGACTTCCCGCCTGTCCCCTCACCTGCGATGGGGCGAGATCAGCCCACACGAGGTATGGCATCAGACACTGGCCCGCCACGCGGAGGGAGCCCACGCGAACGCGGCACAGAAGTTCCTCGCCGAGGTCGGATGGCGCGAGTTCGCGTGGCACATCCTCTTCCACTTCCCGGAGCTGGCGACAAGGAACTGGCGGTCCGAGTTCGATGCGTTCCCATGGCCGCGCCTGAACCCCGCCCGACTGGAGGCATGGCAACGCGGGCGTACCGGGGTCGCGCTGGTGGATGCCGGGATGCGGGAACTCTGGCACACGGGAACGATGCACAACCGAGTCCGGATGGTGACGGCATCCTTCCTCACGAAGAACCTCATGATCGACTGGCGCAAGGGCGAGCAGTGGTTCTGGGACACCCTCGTCGATGCGGATGCCGCATCCAACCCGTTCAGCTGGCAGTGGGTGGCCGGCTCCGGCGCCGACGCGGCGCCCTACTTCCGTATCTTCAACCCGGAGCTGCAAGCGGCGAAATTCGACCCCGACGGGACATACGTTCGTCAGTGGGCTCCTGAGTACGCGGGGGACGAGGCTCCGGAACCGATCGTTGACCTGAAGGCGACCCGGGACGCGGCCCTGGCCGCCTACGAGGCGGTCAAGAACTCGCGCTGACTAACCGGCGACGCCTGAGAGCGCGATGGCCTGCAAGACGTTCACCAGCGCGCACACGAGGAGCACGGCGGACACCGGCGTCCAGATGGCGCGCTCGATGCGACTCCGCGAGATCCCGTTCATCACCGTGGCGATCGCGAAGGGCGCGACGAGCACCCACAGCACGACAATGTGCCACGACGCGGGCACGGTGCCCGGGAGAGCGGGGATGGCAAGGGACAGGAAGAACCACGCCACCAGCGCCCAGATCACTGCAGCGACGCCGCTTGAGACCCGCTGCGCCGGTGCGAGCGTCGCGGCTGCGCCGCCGTACGCCGCTTTCCCCCACGACACCCCGGCCGCGAGCGCTACCTGAAATCCGACGAGCACAAGGAGCAGGACCACCGCGACCCATGCCGCAACCACCGCCAGAGTTTCCATCGCAGGCCTCAGCGGTCGGGTTCACCCGAGAGCAGGCCGCGCAACCAGTCTCGAGCCTCGACGAACACATCGTCGGAGTACCGGTCGGGGTAGCGGACGACCGCGTGGTCGGCGCGGGGATAGGAACCGAGGAAGATGACCTTGGGACTGAAACGCCGCAGCCCCAAGAGCGCATCGGCCATACGTTCGTCCTTGATGTGCCCGTCGGCGTCGATGACGAATCGGTAGCGACCCAGCGCATCGCCGATCGGCCGCGATGCAAGCAGACTCAGGTTGATCCCGCGCGTTGCGAACTGCTCGAGCATCTCCAGAAGGGCCCCGGGGTGATCATCGGGCAGCTCGGCGATGAGCGATGTCTTGTCGGCACCGGTCGGCTCAGGTGGCGCGACGGTCCGACTGACCAGCACGAACCGCGTGACAGCCTCGGCGTTGTCACCGATACCCTCGGCCAGCAGCTCGACATCGAGGTGCTCCAGGATGCCGGGGGCAGCGATCGCGGCATCGGCATCCGAGGTACCGTCGATCAGCCCGACAGCGCTCGCGACGTTCGACGCCGCCGGGATATGGGCGTGGGCGGGAAGAGTGCCGGTAAGCCACCGCAGGCACTGGGCGTAGGCGACGGGATGCGCAGCCACCAGCGACACGTCCTCAAGCCGTGTGCCGGGCCGCCCGACGAGGACGAACTCGACCGGAACGAGGTACTCGCCGACGATGCGCAGTCCGGGCATCGTCGCGAGGGCGTCTTGCGCGGTCGAAACCCCACCGTCGACCGAGTTCTCGATCGCGATCATCGCGGCATCCGATCGACCCTCGACGACATCGGCGAGCGCCTCGCCGACATTGCGGACGGGGCGCCAGATCTGCCCGCGGGCCTCCGGCACCTGCGCCAGAGCCGCTTCGGTAAAGGTCCCCGCGGGTCCGAGATAGCTATAGGTCCGGCGGGTAGCTTCGGGCTCGTCGCTCACGGCAACCCAGCCTAGACCTGCGGCTCGACCCCACGCAGTTCAGCCCCCAGAGCAGGGGGCATCGGCATCGAGAGGCCACGCGGGATTGCGTGCGCTCGCTCGGGTGACAGACTGTGTTCATGAGCCGCGCAGGTCTGCCAGCCGAAGAATCCGACCTCATCGACATCGACGAACTGATCGCCGCGTATTACGAACGGGTCCCCGATCCGGCGGTGCCGGAGCAGCGCGTCGCGTTCGGAACGAGCGGTCACCGCGGTTCATCGCTGTCGACGAGCTTCAACGAGGTGCACATCCTCGCCACGACGCAGGCGATCGTCGACTACCGCACGGCTAATGGCATCGCCGGTCCCCTGTTCCTGGGCCGCGACACCCACGGGCTCTCCCGACCGGCCGAGCGCAGCGCCATCGAAGTGCTGGTGGCCAACGGCGTCGGCGTGCGCGTCGACTCGCGTGACTCCTGGGTACCGACCCCGGCGCTCAGCCACGCGATCCTGACCTTCAACCGCGGCAAGGCCGGCGACGACCCGACGCGTGCCGACGGCATCGTCGTCACCCCATCGCACAACCCGCCCCGGGACGGCGGCTTCAAGTACAACCCGCCCCACGGTGGTCCCGCCGACACCGACGCGACGGGCTGGATTGCGAACCGGGCCAACGAGCTCATCGCGGCAGGTCTCGAGGGTGTGAAGCGGGTGCGCTTCGCCGATATGGACGGCGAGCGCATCGGTTCCTACGACTTCCGTGACGCCTACGTGCGCGACCTCGAGAACATCATCGACGTCAACGCGATCGCCCGCGCCGGCATCCGGATCGGCGCCGACCCGCTCGGCGGTGCGTCAGTCGAGTACTGGGCCTACATCGCCGAGGTCTACGGCTTGGACCTTACCGTCGTGAACCCCGACGTCGACCCGACCTGGCGATTCATGACGCTGGACTGGGACGAGAAGATCCGCATGGATCCCTCCTCCCCCTCCGCGATGGCATCGCTGGTCGCCCGCCGCCACGAGTTCGACATCCTCACCGGCAACGACGCCGACGCCGACCGCCACGGCATCGTCACCCCGGATGCCGGACTCATGAACCCCAACCACTACCTCGCCGTCGCGATCGACTACCTCTTCTCGCACCGCGACGGATGGGAATCGGATGCCGCGGTCGGCAAGACCCTGGTCTCGTCGATGATCATCGACCGCGTCGTCGCGGCCCTGGGCAGGGACCTCTACGAGGTGCCGGTTGGATTCAAATGGT
>Ga0310345_10001038_pt1 | contig 33359 bp, 30 predicted proteins | sample HC15DNA20500_MG_FD_204667 | JGI IMG/M metagenome (GOLD analysis project Ga0310345, IMG submission 204667) | Marine microbial communities from station ALOHA, North Pacific Subtropical Gyre - HC15-DNA-20-500_MG | ecosystem: Environmental > Aquatic > Marine > Oceanic | place: Pacific Ocean: North... | reverse complement strand
ACTCTTGCGCCACGCCTTCACCGCCATTGCTGTTCCCCCAAGAAACCGGACAAGCGTCAAGACTAAACACACCGCCGCAGCGCAGGCAATCGGCAGCTTATTCCCATGACATTACGGGCCGACCGGCTAGGATGTTACAATGGCTGGCCATCTCGAATTCAACACCTCGATGAGCGACGCCCTCGTCGTTCTGGGGGCGGCAGGCATCGTCATTCCCGCCTTTGCGCGCGCACGGATCACGCCGGTGATCGGCTTCATTCTCGTGGGCGTGCTGGTCGGCCCGTTCGGTCTGGGACGGCTCGTCGGGCAGTTTCCGCAGCTCTACTATTTCACCATCAGCCGTCCTGAAGCCATCGCCCCCTTCGCTGAACTGGGCGTGATCCTGCTCCTGTTCGAGATCGGTCTCGAACTCTCGTTCGGCCGCCTGTGGGACATGCGCGCGCAAGTCTTCGGCCTTGGCGCGGCCAAGCTGCTGCTCTGCGCCGCGCTGCTGACCATCGTACTGATCGCGATGCGCCATAACGTTCCGGCCTCCGCCGGGCTGGGTATCGCGCTGGCGCTGTCCTCGACCGCACTGGTCCTTCCGATCGCCGGCACGCAAAGTCCGGTTGGCCGCAAGGCGCTCGCCATGCTGCTGCTCGAAGACATCGCGCTCGTGCCGATCATCTTTGTCCTTGGCGCCTTCGGTCCCGGCGGCGAGAGCGGGGCAGCTCTGTTCGACACCCTGTTGCGCGGCGCGGTGATCATCCTTGTCATGCTCACGCTCGGCCGCTTCCTCCTGCCACGACTGTTCGCGTCCGCGGCTCGCACCAAGAGCCCCGAACTGTTCCTCGCATTCAGCCTCCTCGTCGTGATCGCCGCCGCGCTCGCCACGGCGGGCGCAGGCCTCTCCCCGATCATGGGCGCCCTCCTCGCCGGCCTGCTGATTGCCGAGACGGACTACTCGCGCGAGGTCGAAGCGCTCACCGCCCCCTTCAAGGGCCTTGCGCTCGGCGTCTTCCTGATCACCGTGGGCATGGGGATCGACGTATCCGAAATCTGGCGGCAGTTCGGCGCCATCGCGCTCGGCGTAGCGTCGGTTCTCGCGGCCAAGGCCGTCGTCACCGCCTTGCTGCTGCGCGTTGGCGGCGCGAGCAGGGGTATTGCGGTCGAGACCGGCCTGCTGCTTGCCGCGCCCTCGGAAACCACCCTTATCGTCCTGTCCGCCGCCGCCGCAGCCGGGCTCGTCAGCCACGCCAATGCCCAGTTCTGGCAGATCGTGACCGCGCTCGGCCTCACGCTCACGCCGGTCCTCGCCATGATCGGCCGCCGCCTCGCGACTGCCGTGGACCGGCCGAGCGATGTCCCGGTCAATGCCGCACCCAACGATGCCACAGGCCAAGCGCTTATCCTCGGCTACGGCCGCGTCGGCCGCCTCGTCGGCGCAATGCTGTCACGCCACGACGTGCCATGGCTCGCGCTCGATGCTGACCCGGCGCTTGTCACCCAGGCGCGCGGTGACGGCGATCCGGTGATCTACGGCAACGTCGCCAATGCCGAACTGCTCGCCAAGCTGCACCTGGACGAGGCTCGCGCGGTCATCGTCACCATGGACGAGCCCGTCCTCGTCAGCCGCACCGTCCGCCGCATCCGCGCCGCGCACCCGGACCTGCCAATCATCGTCCGCGCCCGCGATGCGGCCCATGCCGCCGAACTCTACCGCGCCGGCGCCAGCGATGCCGTCCCCGAAGCCCTCGAAAGTTCGCTCCAGCTTTCCGAAGCCGTGCTCGTCGACATGGGCGTCGCGATGGGCCCGGTCATCGCCTCGATCCATGAAATGCGCGACGAACTGCGCGAGACGATCATGCGCGACGGCGGGCTGGACCAGAAGCCGCGCCTCAAGGCAGCAGGGCTGCGCGACCGCTAGGCCGCCAGCACGCCCTTCGCCGCCGCAATCGCCTCGGTGGCCTTGCTGCCGTCCGGACCACCGCCTTGCGCCATGTCCGGCCGCCCGCCGCCGCCCTTGCCGCCAAGTGCCTCGACACCCGCGCGTACCAGATCGACCGCGCTGACCTTCCCGACCAGATCCTCGGTCACCGCAGCCGCGATGCTCGCCTTGCCCTCGTTCACAGCAACGATCACCGCCACGCCCGAGCCCATGCGCGCCTTGGCCTGATCGAGCAGCCCCCGCAGTTCCTTGGGATCCATGCCTTCGAGCACCTGGCCCGAGAACGTCACCCCGCCGACCTGTTCGTCCGCCGGCGCCGCCGCCGCACCACCAGAAGCACCCGCCAGCGCCAGCGCCTTCTTGGCCTCGGCCAGTTCGCGCTCCAGCTTGCGGCGCTCGTCGACCAGCGCCGCCACGCGGGCCTCCACTTCGTCGGGCGAAGACCGCAGCAGGCCCGCCGTGCGGCGCAGCGCTTCCTCGCGGCCGACCAGATAGGCCCGCGCGCCCGCCCCGGTCAGCGCTTCGATGCGCCGCACGCCCGAAGACACCGCGCTTTCGCTCACCACACGCAGCAGGCCGATATCGCCCAGCGCGCGCACATGGGTGCCGCCGCACAGCTCGACCGAATAGGGCTTGGCTCCTGCCCCCATGCTGAGCACGCGGACTTCATCGCCATATTTCTCGCCGAACAGCGCCATCGCACCCGCGGCAATCGCGTCCTCCGGGCTCATCAACCGCGTCGTCACCGGCGCGTTGCCGAGGATTTCGGCGTTCACTTCGTCCTCGATCGCCGCGATATCGTCCGCCGTCAGCGCCGCCGGGTGCGAGAAGTCGAAGCGCAGCCGCTCGGCCGAAACCATCGAGCCCTTCTGCGTGACATGCGCCCCCAGCCGCCGGCGCAGCGCCTCGTGCAGCAAGTGCGTCGCCGAATGGTTCGCCCGCGTCGCATCGCGCCGCGCGACGTCGATCGCCAGCTGCACCGCGTCGCCGACCTTGACCGAGCCCGCCTCGACCGTGCCCACGTGCGCGTGCAGGCGGCCGAGCGGCTTGGCGGTGTCGTTCACCGCAATGCGCAGGCCCTCGTTGGTCGAGATCGTACCCGCATCGCCCATCTGGCCGCCGCTTTCGGCGTAGAACGGCGTCTGGTTGGTGATGATCGTGACGGTCTCGCCCGCCCCGGCCTCGGCCACTTCCTTGCCGTCCCTGACCAGCGCGACAACCACGCCCTCGCCGATGTTGGCGGTGTAGCCGGTGAACTCGGTCGCGCCTTCGCGTTCGGCGATGTCGAACCACACTTCGCTGTCAGCGGTCTGGCCGGAGCCCTTCCACGCCGCGCGCGCCGCTGCCTTCTGCTGCGCCATCGCCGCTTCGAACCCGGCGCGGTCCACGCTCACCCCGCGCGCCCGCAGCGCGTCTTCGGTGAGGTCATAGGGGAAGCCATAGGTGTCATAGAGCTTGAACGCAGTCGCGCCCGGCAGGCTGTCGCCCTCGCCCAGATCACCCGCTTCCTCGTCAAGCAGCTTGAGGCCGTTCGCCAGCGTGCGGCGGAACTGCACTTCCTCGCGCAGCAGGGTTTCCTCGACCAGCGGCTGCGCGCGCCCCAGTTCCGGGAAGGCCTGGCCCATTTCGGTGACCAGCGAGCCCACCAGCCGGTGCATCAAGGGCTCCTTGGCGCCCAGCAAGTGGGCATGGCGCATCGCGCGGCGCATGATCCGGCGCAGCACATAGCCGCGGCCCTCATTGCTTGGCAGCACGCCATCCGCCAGCAGGAAGCTGGACGAGCGCAGGTGGTCCGCGATCACGCGGTGGCTGGCGCGGCTGTCGCCCTCGGCCTTTGTACCGGTCAGACTCTCCGAGGCCGCGATCAGCGCGCGGAACGTGTCGGTATCGTAGTTGTCGTGTTCGCCCTGCAGCACTGCCGCGATGCGCTCCAGCCCCATGCCGGTGTCGATGCTCGGGCTCGGTAGGTTCGTTCGCGTGCCGTCGGCCGACTGCTCGAACTGCATGAACACGAGGTTCCAGATCTCGATGAAGCGATCCCCGTCCTCATCGGGCGATCCCGGAGGCCCGCCGAAGATGTGCTCGCCGTGATCGTAGAAGATTTCCGAACACGGCCCGCACGGCCCCGTATCGCCCATCGACCAGAAATTGTCCGAAGTCGGGATGCGGATGATGCGGTCGTCCGAAAGCCCGGCGATCTTCTGCCATAGCCCGAACGCCTCGTCGTCGGTGTGATAGACGGTGACGAGCAGCTTGTCCTTGGGCAGCCCCCACTCACGCGTCAGCAGGGTCCAGGCATGGGTGATTGCCTGTTCCTTGAAATAGTCGCCGAACGAGAAGTTGCCGAGCATCTCGAAGAACGTGTGGTGCCGCGCAGTGTAGCCCACGTTGTCGAGATCGTTGTGCTTGCCGCCCGCGCGCACGCACTTCTGCGAAGACGTCGCCCGCTTCGTCGCGCGCGTCTCGAGCCCGGTGAACACGTTCTTGAACGGGACCATCCCCGCATTGGTGAACATCAGCGTCGGGTCGTTGAACGGCACGAGCGGCGCCGAAGGCACGATCTCGTGCCCGGCGGAGCCGAAGTAGTCGAGGAAGGACCGGCGGATTTCGTTCGTCGAAGTCATGCCATGCCGATTAGGCGAGCGTTCGGCGCGGAACAAGCACGTTTCGGCCCTTCCTGCACGCTTGTCCCCATCATGGATAGGTTCAGGCGTTGTCCGCCGTCGCGGTTACCAGCCACGCAGCGCCCGGAAAGCACACCCGCCCACCGACGCAGCGCGACTGGACGAGCTCCAGCAGGCCGCGCTCGAACGCTGCGCGGGGCTGATCGGGCAAAGTGCGGATTGCCGCTGCCGCGGGACCGATGCGGCTGAAAAACGACAGCGCATCGGCGACCGGATTGCTGCCCGAACCGGCGACATAGGCGAAATCGAGCGGCTGGAACTGGATGTCCGTCCATCCCTTCAGGCAAAGCCGGACATGATCGGGATCGGCAAACGCGAAGGGCCCAGGCGGGAAGGCGACGGCAGGCGCAGGCTTGCCGGGCGGCAGCAGGCGGGCAATGTCCATGGCCCAGGGATTCTCCGAGGCGGGCCGGAAGCACGAGAACACGAAGCGCGCTCCGGGCGCGGCTCTGGCCGACAGATGCGCAAACGCGGCGGGCGGATCGCTGAAGAACATCACCCCGTGGCGGGAGATGTAGAGATCCGGCGCCGCACCCTCTGCCTGCCAATCGGAGGCATCGGCGACGGTGAATGAAAGATTGGCTTGTCCGGCCGCGCGGCTCCTGGCTGCCTCGACCAGCTCGCCGGAGATATCGACCCCGGTAACCTCGGCATCGGGCCTTGCCGAAGCGACTGCGAGGGAAAGTTCACCCGCACCGCAGCCCACATCGATCACCCGGCGCCCGGGCTCCCTTGCGATGGCGGCGAGAAGGTGGGGCGTGAGCGCGGCGAAGCTGCGGTCCGTCCGCTCCCACTCCGCCGCCCAGTTCTGGCCGACCCGGCCCTGCCATTCTTGTGCGCCTGTCATGCCGGAGAGGCTATGCGCCGCTGCCCCACCCGGCAAGCGCTAATACCGCAAGATCGATCACGTCGCGAAATAGGGCCCACCCTTGGCGCGTGCCGCCTGCCATGCCGGCCGTGCATGGATCGCGGCGACAAACGCGGCGAGCTTCGGGTAGGTCTCGCTCAGGCCTTGCATCACGACGACTTCAGCCGGGAAGCTCAGCATCACGTCGGCCCCTGTCCAGTCGTCGCCGACAAAATGGCCCGAAGGCCGAAGGATCGCTTCGAGATAGCCAAAATGCGCCGCGAGTTGCTCATCGATGCGCGGACGCAGCGGCGCACCGGCCTCGCCAAGGCGCGAAACATAGAGATTGAGCAGGATCGGCGTCATCGCCGAGCCCTCGGCGAAGTGCATCAGTTCATTGTGGCGAAGCGCATCGTCGGTTCCGGGTGCAGGCTGCCACTTGCCATCGCCAAAGTGGTCGCAAAGATACTGCACGATCGCGCCGGATTCCTCGATCACCCGGCCATGGACTTCGAGCAGCGGCGACTTGCCAAGCGGATGCACCGCCTTGAGCTCCGGCGGCGCGAGATTGGTCTCGGCATCGCGCTGGTAGATCTTCAGCTCATAGGGAACGCCGAGCTCCTCCAGCAGCCAGAGGATGCGCTGCGAGCGGCTGTTGTTGAGGTGGTGGAGAATGATCGACATCCGGCTTCCTTCCCGTGCTTGCTGTTGGGGCAAGGCTAGGTGTTTTCCGTGAGACAGGGAAGACGAAGAAAGCGCGACCTCAGAAAGTCAGATGCCCTGTCTTCCCTCCCCCGACCTGCAAACCAGAACCGCCGCGCTCCTTCCGGGGAGCGCGGCGGCCTTTGGACCGGCGGCGGGTTGCGGGGGGATAGGGGGGTGCCCCCGCCGCCTGAAGGATCAGATGTCGTCGTCCGCGTCCGGTCCGACCATCAGCCCTTCGGCGACCTTGTCGGTCTGGCCGCGGATCGCGGCTTCCAACTTGTCGCAAAGTTCACGATTCTCGCGCAGGTAGTTCTTGGCGTTCTCGCGGCCCTGCCCGATCCGGATGGAGTCGTAGCTGAACCAGGCGCCCGACTTCTCGACGATGCCGGCCTTGACGCCGAGGTCGAGGATCTCGCCGATCTTCGAGATGCCCTCGCCGTACATGATGTCGAACTCGACCTGCTTGAACGGCGGCGCAACCTTGTTCTTGACGACCTTCACGCGCGTGGCGTTGCCGACGATATCGTCGCGGTCCTTGATCTGGCCGGTGCGGCGGATGTCGAGGCGGACCGAGGCGTAGAACTTGAGCGCGTTGCCGCCCGTCGTCGTCTCCGGGTTGCCGTACATCACGCCGATCTTCATGCGCAGCTGGTTGATGAAGATCACCATGCAGCGCGAGCGGCTGATCGAACCGGTCAGCTTGCGCAGCGACTGCGACATCAGGCGCGCCTGGAGGCCGACATGGCTGTCGCCCATCTCGCCCTCGATTTCAGCGCGGGGAACGAGCGCGGCGACCGAGTCGACCACGAGCACGTCGATCGCGTTCGAACGCACCAGCGTGTCGACGATCTCGAGCGCCTGCTCGCCCGTATCGGGCTGCGAGACGATCAGCTCATCGATGTTGACGCCCAGCTTCTTGGCATAGACCGGGTCGAGCGCGTGTTCCGCATCGACGAAAGCAGCGGTACCGCCCGTCTTCTGCGCCTCGGCAATCACGTGGAGCGCGAGCGTGGTCTTGCCCGAGCTTTCCGGCCCGTAGACCTCGATCACGCGGCCGCGCGGCAACCCGCCGACGCCGAGCGCGATGTCGAGCCCGAGCGAACCGGTCGAGATCGCCTCGACCTGCATGGTCTCCTTCGAGCCCAGCCGCATGGCCGAACCCTTGCCGAATGCCTTGTCGATCTGTGCGAGCGCTGCATCGAGCGCTTTCTGACGATCCATGTCCTTGTCTTTGCCTTCCTGGATAAGCTTCAACTGCGCCGCCATGGCTTGCTTCCCCTTGCTAGAGATGGCTGACATGAACCGTCAACACCAGCCTTGTACCCACTTTGTTCTATTAGAACAAGAGGGGAACGAAAGTTTGGTTCCGATTTTCGAAGAGCTGCCGCATGCTGCGGATATTCCATAGGAATTTCCGCATGGACCAAGGGTTCCACCCGGCCCATGCGGAAGTTCCTTCAGGAATGGTGCAAAAAGTTACCCAGAGAATTGTCAGGGAATCTTGATTCGGAACGTCCCGATCTGGTTGCCGCGCAGCGCGGTCGGATCGGGCAGCGCCACCGGATCATCGGCCGCGACATCGGTCTCGATGCTGGTCGTGCGCTGGATCGTGGCCGCAGTATAGCGTTGCTGCAGGCGCAGCGCGGCCGTCACCGGCAGCCGGTTCTGGTTCCACATCCGCACGATCACCCCCGCGCCGATTCCTTCCTCGGCGGGCTTCACCGCCCAGACCAGCGCCTGCGAGGAGCTTGGCGCAAACAAGCTCCATGCCTTAGAGGCGAGCAGCGCGCCTTTGACCGGACCGGTCGCCGGCCCCGTAACCAGGGGATTCTGCGCCTCAAGAGCAAAGCGCATCGCGGTATTCTGGCTGTAGGCCGCATGCGGCAGCAGCGAGAAGCGGTGGAGGAACTGCGTATCGCCGCCCTGCCCCGGCAGGCCAAGCCCATTGATCCGCCCGCCGGCCAGCACGTCGATGCGCGGAGTGGTGATATCGAGCCGGTGCGGATCGGACGTGCCCAGCCGCATGAAATAGGCGTCGCTGTTGGAAAGCGTCACGCCGTCCCGCCCGCTGCCCGAAGTCATGTCGGCGAAGTGGCCCAGCGTAAGCCACTCGTAGAGGGAGTTCTGCGTACGCGTGCTGAGCCCGCCCGAGGCAGCCTGCCGCGCCGGGATCACCGCGCCCACTTCCTCGTGCCGCACCAACGGCTTGTCGATCGCGAAGGGGAAGCTGTAGGTCTTGAGATCGTCAAAACCGGCGGAAATCCGGTTCTCGAGATCGATCTGACCCGAGCCGGCATAGACTGTCAGCCGCACGGTGCGCGGCTGCGGCCCGTCGATATCGGCGCGCAAGGTGGCCGAGACCGGACCGTTCGATTCAAGCACGACCGTCCCCGTCCCCTCGCCCAGATCGTTGAGCGCCCGGCCGCCATCGGCACGCACCCATTCGCGCCCGCTGCGGCCCGGCTCGACCAGCGACTGGATCGCACCGCGCCCGTCCATCACGATCCGGTAGCGCGAGGTGATCAGCACACCGCCTTCGAAGCGCGCAGTATCCGGGAGCGCAGAAGAGGGGGCCACATCGCGGATGTCATAGAGCCGGTAACCGACCGAGGGCACCGAGGTGGCGAGGAAGCGGATGCGTCGCTCCGAGCCCGATCCGATCGCCTCTGCCGGCAGGGGCGTGGTCGTCCCCGCCACCACGACGCTGAACGGCCCGGTGCCGGGATAGGGCACTTCGGCGGGTGCGGTGCGCGAATAGCCCAGCGCGTTGAACACGAAGAAGCGCTTGCCCACGGTGACTGTCGGCACAAGCTGGCTCATCCGCGCGCGTGCATCGGCAAGCAGCCTATCGACATAGCGTTCGATCGTGGCAACTTGCGCTTCCTGGAAGACAATCCGCGCGCCATCGCCGACCACGCCGCCGCCGACAATGTCGTGCTCGAAGAACAGCCCAACCGCGCGCCACGCGGCATCGCGGTCCGTCTCGCGCCCATTGAGGAAAGCGGGATCCTGCAGCGCAACGATGGTGGCCAACGCCTCGGCGCTGCGCAGCTTTTCGATGGCACGCCGAACGCGCGCCGATTTCTCGGCGATCGAGGCGAGCGCCAGTTCCCATTCATTGCCATAGCTGACCTGCTCCGAGGGCAGCGACGCGCCATAGGTCCTCTCGAAATCGCGGAAAAAGTCCTCGGTGTTCGAGACGATCACACGGCGGCCAACGTCCGAAAGGTCCTGCGCCACTGCGGGGAAGCTGTTGACCCGGTCGCTCAGCGGCACGATCAGTTCGGCATCGTCCCAGCCCTGCCCGATCAGCCCGATGACGTCATAGGGCCAGTGGCTGCGGAACGTGGCATCGCTGGTCACAAACGGCACTACTTCGCGCGGATAGCGGGCCTCGGCATACCCGCCCGGACCCTGGTTGCCGTTTCCGTCGACGGCGGATGGCAGCCGGTGTTCCAGCGACATCCATTTCGTCAGCAGGCGCGAACCATCGGGGCCAGTCCACCAATAGGCAGGATTGAGCCGCTGGCCCGAGGCGGTCACTTGCGTGGCGCAGGCGCAGACCCCTTTCCAACTGTAGCGGGCACCGGCACTGGCAAAGACCGAACCGAGACCCAGCGGCTGGGTCTGGTTCTCCATCGCGATACCTAGGGTGAAGCGCACGCCGAACCGCCGCTCCAGCCGACCGGCGTAGTACATGTCGCGCAGCTGCGCCTCGAGCGGCATGGAACCGCGCACTTCGACCAGCGTGTTGAGCGGCATCGAGATGTGCCCGTCGCGCACGCGGTTCATCAGGCGCTGCATCTGTTCCGGGGTGCGCTGGCGTTCGTATTCCCACATCCACAGCGAGCCGTCGGTGTTCCAGCGCGCCTGCTGGTCTGCCGGAAGCGTCTCGGTCGCGTCGATCTGGTCGAGATAGGCGTCAAGCGCGCGGGGGAAGTAGTCCGAATAGGCTTCGGCGCTTGCTGACCACATGTAGTCGGTATGATCGTCGGGCGCGATGTAGATGCGCTTGGGCACTTCGGCGGCTGCAACCGGAGCAACAGACACAGCGGCACACCCTGCATAAAGCAGGGCCAAAACGGATGATAAACGCATGTTTTACCAATCTTTTTCGAATCGCGCCGACTTGGAACTACCATGGACACATGACAACAAACGAACACATTGGTGGTAAACCGCCCGGCAAGATTGACAGGGCTCCGCTCGGCACTAAGCTTCGCTGCATTGCACAATGACAATACCACCAGAGCAGGCGGGACACTTTTGATGAAGCCCTTGGCATCTTTCGCATTCGCCGCATCGATCCTTGCGCTTGCCACGCCCGCCGCTGCTCAGGATGCGGCCCATGCCGTCCGCGCCATCGCGATCAACGATCACCTCACCGCCTTTTACCAGGGCCGGCCGGATCAGGCTTCGGTGAAGTCCGGCCCTTACGCCTGGCCGGACTACGGCGCGATCAACGTCGGCGTCGCGACTTATGCGATCCATGACGGCGATACCGCGCTGGTCTACGATACGTTCACCGATACCGCCTCCGCGCAGTGGGTGCGCGATTGGCTGGCCAAGTCGGGGGTCAAGCGCTTCATCCTCGCCACCAGTCACTGGCACCTCGATCACATTGGCGGCAACACCGTCTATGCCGACAGCATGCGCATCGCGACCGAAGCGACCCGGACCACGCTCAGCGCCAAGCGCGCGGCGATCGAGGCGGGAACCACCTCGGAAGGCCCTCCCGCGATCCGCCCGCTGATCCTTCCCGATGTCGGGATTGCGCCGGATAGTGTGGTGACGCTGATGATCGGCACGGTAAAGGCGCGGCTGCATCCTGTTGCCATCCACTCATCCGACGGCCTCGTGATCGAGCTGCCGGACGACAAGCTTCTGCTCGCAGGCGATACCATGGAAGACACCGCAACCTTCGTCGACGAGCCCGCCACGGTACCGCAACAGTACCGCGCTCTGGGTGGCATGCGCGGCTGGGGTTTCACCAGGATCCTCCCAAATCATGGCAATCCGGCGGTGATCGCGCAGGGCGGCTACGGCCTCGGCCTGATCGATGCGACCCGCGGCTACATTCGGGCGCTGGTAGAGCATTCGCACGACGCGGATTTCCAGAAGCAGCCGCTCGAAAACTTCGTCAGCGCGGCAGTGAAGCGCGGCGAAGTCAGCTTCTGGTGGGCCTACCGCGATGCCCACGCCAACAATCTCGCGTCGGTAGCGAAAGTCTGGAAGGACAAGCCGATCCCGCAGTTCGACGCCGCGCCCTGACCCGGCTCAGCGCGCCTTCAGTACGTCTTCCACTGCCGTACAGATCTGCGCCACGCTGAAGGGCTTGGCGAGGAAGTACATGTTGGGAATGTCGATCTCGCGGCGCAGCTGCTCTTCGGCGTAGCCCGACATGAACAGCACCGGCAGTTCCGGCCGCAGGTTGCGGATCTCGCGCGCCATGGCCGGACCATCCATGCTGGGCATGACGACGTCCGAGACGACGAGGTCGAATTCCTCGCCCGCCGAAATGGCACGACCGAGCGCTTCCAGACCGTCCTCACCGTCACTCGCGGTGGTCACTTCGTAGCCCTGCCGCACCAGCGCGCGCTCGGCGACTGCGCGCACGGTATCCTCGTCCTCGACCAGCAGAACGCGTCCGCCGCCGGACCATTGCTTGCGCTTGGGTGGCAGCTTGGCCGCGCTCGCTGCCTGCGCGGCTTCTTCGGCGTCCGCCGCATCGGGAACATGGACCGGGAAGTAGATCGAGAAGCGCGTACCCTTGCCCACTTCGCTTTCGGCGAAGATGAACCCGCCCGATTGCTTGACGATGCCGTAGACGGTCGAGAGCCCAAGCCCGGTGCCCTTGCCCTTCTCCTTGGTGGTGAAGAACGGCTCGAAGATCTTGCCGATCTGCGCCGGGGGAATGCCGTGCCCGGTATCCTCCACGATCAGCGCGGTGTAGTCGCCGATGGGGAGGATCTCGCTCTTCATCGCGCGGACATCGGCGGCCGTCACGCGCTTTGTCTTGAGCCGCAGCACACCGCCGCCCTTCGTCGCGGGGATGCCGCCCGAACCGCCGTTGCCGGTCATCGCATCGCGCGCATTGACGGCGAGGTTGAGCAGCACCTGTTCAAGCTGCACCGGGTCCGCGCGGACAAGCCCGAGACCGCGGTCGTGCGTCACCTCGAGCAGGATCTTCTCGCCCAGCAGGCGCTTCAGCAGGGTGGAGATCTCCGCCACCACATCGGGCAGCTGCAGCACTTCGGGCCGCAGGGTCTGCTGGCGCGAGAAGGCGAGCAATTGCCGCGTCAGGCTCGCCGCGCGGTTCGAATTGGCGCGGATCTGCTGGATGTCGTCGTAGTCGCTGTCGCCCGGCGTGTGGCGCATCAGCATGAGATCGCAGTAGCCGATGATCGCGGTGAGCACGTTGTTGAAATCGTGCGCGACGCCGCCCGCCAGCTGGCCCACCGCCTGCATCTTGGTCGCCTGCGCGATCTCGCGCTTGAGGCGGGTTTCTTCTGACGAATCCTTGAGGCTGAGGATCACCGCCCCCTCGCCCAGCCCGCGCACCCCGGCAAGGCTGAGCGAGACCGGGTCCTCCGGCGCCGAACGCAGCCGCACCGCGACATCGCCCGCCCCGCCGCCGCCGGCAAAGCGCCGCACCGCATCGGCCAGCGCGCCCTTGTCCTCGCGGATCACAAGATCGGACGGATAGGGCGGCGGCCCGCTTTCATCATGCCCGGCGGCGCGCAGGAAGGCCTTGTTGGCGAAGAGGAACCGCCCGTCGCGGTCGGTCATCGCAAGGCCGAGGGGCAGGCGCGCCAGCAGTGCCTCGATCTGCGGGATGCCGGTGCGCGTGTCACCCACGCCGCCCTGGTTGTCGATGAGGAGGAACAGCGAGGCGGTCTGCGCCGGGTCCGCCGCGGCCGAGCTTGCCGCCACGGCCTCCGGATCGGCAATCGGCACATGAAGCATGCGCACCGACGCACCGCGATTGCCTTCGCGCGCGTAGAAGATGCGCTCCTGCTCGTCGGCGCTGAAATAGCCGACGAAATCGGTGCCCGCGACGTCCGCGTCCGCCTCGCCTACCGCGCGCGCCGCAAACAGCGTGTTGGCGGCGTGGATAAGCCCATCGGGCGCCACGACGGCGATCTGAATGCCCTCGCGCCCCAGCGCCTGCCCGACTTTGCCGCGAACGTGCCCGATCACGTCCTGCAAGGGATCCCGGCGCACGACGGGAGCAAAGCGCCAGATCAGAAAGTCCTGCCCGCGCCCCGCCCGCTCGATCTCCAGCCGCCATTCGCGCCCGCCCGCGGCAATCGCCTCATACTCGGCCCGGCCATCGCGCCAGGCGGCACGCGCGGCACTTTCCAGCGCTTCGTTGTCAACGCCTTCCAGCCCCAGCCGCGGCGGTGCCGAGCCGATCCCGAAGCATTCGGCAAACCGGGCGTTGGCACAGGTCAGCCGCCCGGCGCGGTCGATGATGGCAGTCGCTTCCGCGCCCCGCTCGATGGCGGCATGGGTGACAGACCAGTCCGGCGGCGCAAAGTCGGTCACCTCCGCCGCTTCGCGCGGGCGGGTTGCAATGGCCAGTACAATCGCGAGACAGCCCACCCCCAGCGCATAGGCCAGCGCGGTCACAACCTGACCCGAAGCAAGCCACAGCAGCCCCGCGCTCGCCACCACAGCAAAGGCCACCGTCAACCGCTCGCGCCAGCGGGATGGATTGGCGGTCGCGGCGTCCGAGGTCAGCGTGCTCACACTCATGCCCGCTCTGCTCCGGCGAGACTCCGGCTCACCCGCAAGCGGCGGCGCCGCCCGGTCCACCAGCGCCAGATCACGATCGAGGCGAAATAGCCGATCACGGCAGACACGACAGAGATGACCAGAAGCCCCAGCACCATCGCGGGCGCGGCGGAGGAGACCAGCCAGCTGGCCCACTCACCCAGCCCCGCCCCGCGGTCGATCAGCAGCTGGAACGTCGCAAGATCCGCATTGAGGCCAAGAAAGCTCCCCACCCACAACGCGGCGAGCAGGATCATCGGCGTCGTCGCCGGGTTCGAGAGCAAGGTTGCCGCAGCCGCCAGCGGCACATTGCCGCGAAACGGCACGCATAGCAGCGCCGCCCCGACGATCTGCACCCCCGGGATCATCGCAAAGATGCCGACGAACAGCCCAACCGCGATCCCCCGCGGCACCGAGCGGCGATTGTAGCGCCACAGTTCGGGCCGGGCCGCCAGCGGACGGACGAAGCGGCTCTTCACCAGCGTCTCGCGCGTCGGGATCAGCCGCTGCACTTTGCTGGAAAAACCCTGCTTCATGCCCGAACCGCTATCCTCCATCAGCCATGCTCGCGCATGATGCGCGCTTTGTCACGCTGCCAGTCGCGGTCCTTGATCGTCGCGCGCTTGTCGGCGTTGTTCTTGCCCTTGGCGAGCGCGAGTTCGACTTTCGCCCGGCCGCGCCCGTTGAAATAGACCGAAAGCGGCACCAGCGTCATGCCCTTGCGCTCGACCGCCCCGTGGAAACGGGCAATCTCGCGCTCCTTGAGCAGCAGCTTGCGCGGGCGCTTGGGCTCGTGGTTGTAGCGGTTGCCGTGGCTGAATTCGGGCACGTTGGAATTGACCAGCCAGACCTCGCCGTCCTTCACTTCGGCATAGCTCTCGGCAATCGAGCCCTCGCCGAAGCGCAGCGACTTCACCTCGGTGCCGGTCAGCGCGATGCCCGCCTCGTAGACGTCCTCGATGAAATACTCGAAGCGCGCGCGGCGGTTTTCGGCGACGATCTTCTTCTTGTCGAAGGCAAGCGGAGTGGGACGGGCCATGGTCATGGCCATGTAGGCCGCTGCACACGGAAAGAAAAGGGAGCGCCCGGCATAACCTTTTGCCGATCCGGTACGAACAGCACTTGCCAAGCCCGCGCTGCAGCGCACAAAAGGCGCGCGGAGGGCCGCGCGCCGGGCAGGCGCAACGCAAGGATTCGGCGCAAGATGGCCAGCAAGACAAAGCCCGCACCCGCTCCCGCACCCGCCGAAGCAGCCGTTCTCGTGTTACAAGGCGGCGGCGCGCTGGGTGCCTATCAGGCCGGCGTGTTCGAAGCGCTCGCGGCCGCGGGGCATGAGCCGTCATGGGTCGCGGGCATCTCGATCGGCGCGATCAATGCCGCGCTGATCGCCGGCAACCCGCCGGTGCACCGCCTCCGGGCCCTGCGCGCTTTCTGGGAACGCGCCTCGTCGAGCGTTCCGTTCACCTCCCCCTTCGACAATGGCTGGGGCCGCCGCCTGTTCAACGAAGCCGCCGCCGGAATGGTCGCGATGTCCGGCATTCCGGGTTTCTTCACGCCGCGCCTGATGCCGACCTGGTTCGCCCTGCCCGGCTCAGCCGAGTCCACGAGCCTCTACGACACCACCCCCTTGCGCGAGACCCTGCTTGAACTGGTCGACTTCGATCTGCTCAACAACGGCCCGATGCGTTTCAGCGTCGGCGCGGTGAACGTGCTGACCGGCAACTTCACCTATTTCGACAACCGCGAACGCCTGATCGGCCCCGAACACATCATGGCGAGCGGCGCGCTGCCGCCGGGGTTCCCCGCCGTGATGATCGACGGCGAGCCTTACTGGGACGGCGGAATCGTCTCCAACACCCCGCTGCAATATGTGCTCGATACGCGCGCCGGCACTTCGCCGCTGCTCGTCTTCCAGGTCGATCTGTTCAGCGCACGCGGGATGATGCCGCGCTCGCTGTCCGAGGCGATGCAGCGCGAGAAGGACATCCGCTTCTCGAGCCGCACCCGGCTCAACACCGATCTGCAGACCCGGCTCGAAGCGATGACCTCCGCCGCCGCCCGGCTTGCCCTGCGCCTGCCCGAAGAACTGCGCAATGATCCCGATCTGATGGAACTCGTCAGCCACGCCTGCGATTGGCCGGTCACGATCCTCCACCTGATCAACCGCAGCGAAAGCTACGAATCGCACAGCAAGGACTACGAATTCTCGCGCGGCACGGTCGAAGGCCACTGGGCCTCGGGCCGCGCCGATGTCGAACGCTCGCTCGCCAGCCCGCGCTGGAAAGAGCGCCAGATCCACGATTGCGGCATCGTCACCCTCGATCTCGCCTGACCCTCAACAGGAGCCTTCCCATGGACCTCAGCAACAAGATCGCCATTGTCACCGGCGCCGCCAGCGGCATCGGCCTCGCCATCGCCAAGCTCTATGCCAAGGCCGGGGCAAAAGTCGCCATTGCGGACCTGAAGCTTGAAGCCGCCGAAGCTGCCGCTGCCGGTATCAATGCCGAACACCCCGGCGCGGCGATGGCTGTCGCCATGAACGTGACGGACGAAGAGCAGGTGAACGCGGGCGTTGCCGCCGTGGTCGCGGCGTGGGGCACGGTCGATATCCTCGTCTCCAATGCCGGCATCCAGATCGTGAACCCGATCCAGGATTTCGCCTTCGCCGACTGGAAGACAATGCTCGCCATCCACCTCGACGGCGCCTTCCTCACCACCAAGGCGGTGATCCCGCACATGTACGCGCAGAAGTCGGGCGCGATCCTCTACATGGGCTCGGTCCATTCGAAGGAAGCAAGCCCCCTCAAGAGCGCCTATGTCACCGCCAAGCACGGCCTTCTCGGCCTGTGCCGCACGGTCGCCAAGGAAGGCGGCCCCCACGGCGTGCGCACCAACGTGATCTGCCCCGGCTTCGTTCGCACGCCCTTGGTGGACAAGCAGATCCCGGAACAGGCCAAGGAACTGGGCATCAGCGAGGAGGAAGTCGTCAAGAAGGTCATGCTCGGCCAGACGGTCGACGGTGAGTTCACCACGGTAGACGATATTGCCGAGCTGGCGCTGTTCTTTGCCGCCTTCCCCACCAATGCGCTGACGGGGCAGTCGCTGATTGCCAGCCATGGATGGTCGATGGCATGAGCAAATATTCGAGCCTGCTTGCGCAGAGATGTTTTGCTTAAACCGCCAGGAAAGAGAAAACCTTGTCGATGACCCATGTTCCGAAGCTTCGGGTTGCCCGACCCACAGATGATCTGGCGGCCTTGCTTCCGTTCTATCGTGATGGCCTCGGGCTTGAAGTACTTTATCAGTTCACCGACCATGATGGCTTCGACGGCATCATGCTCGGCCATGCGGGAGCGCCTTATCATTTCGAGTTTACAACCGCCCACGGCCACACGGCAGGGCGCGCGCCCACGCCGGATAATCTTCTGATATTCTACCTGCCCGACCAGAAGGATTGGCAAGCTGCGTTGGACCGGATGGCTGCAGCTGGCTATTCAGCCGTCCCAGCCTTCAACCCTTACTGGGATCGCCTGGGCAGGACCTTCGAGGATCCCGATGGCTACCGGGTGGTGATCCAACATGCGGCATGGGAGGCCTGAACATTGCAGGTTTGCATCCGCTCGGGCAGCCAGCGTTGCACCCAATGATCCGTTAGGTCACCTTACATTGACGGCCGGGCTTGGCTAAACCATTCCATGAGCCAATTCCGGCCCCGTCAACACAGGCAAGACCGACCCATGACCAATCCCGACCCTTCCGAACTCGCCCGCATCTTCGAACTCCAGCAGGCGAACCAGTGGAATGTGAAGGCCTCTAGCACTGAAGTGCGCAAGGCAAAACTGGCAGGCCTGAAGGCCGCCGTCGAGGCCCATGCCGAAGCCATCGTCGCCGCCGTTCTCGAAGACACGCGTAAACCCGAGGGCGAAATCCGCGTCACCGAGGTGATGAACGTCACCGCCAATATCCAGCGCAATATCGACAATCTCGATGCGTGGATGGCGCCCACCGAAGTCACGCCCTCGCTCAATCCCGCCGACCGCGCGCAAATCCGCTATGAAGCGCGCGGGGTCTGCCTGATCCTCGGTCCGTGGAATTTCCCATTGGGCCTCGCGCTCGGGCCACTCGCCGCTGCCGTCGCGGCGGGCAACACCGCCATCGTCAAGCTGACGGACCTCTGCCCCGCCACCGCGCGCGTGGCCGCAAGCATCATCGCCGAAGCCTTCGATGAAAACGAAGTCGCGCTCGTCGAAGGCGATGTGAGCGTCGCCACCGCGCTGCTCGAACTGCCGTTCAACCATATCTTCTTCACCGGCAGCACCCGCGTCGGCAAGATCGTCATGGCCGCTGCCGCGAAGCACCTCGCCAGCGTGACGCTCGAACTCGGCGGCAAGTCACCCGTGATCCTCGATTCCGGCGCGGACATCGACAAAGTCGCCGCGCAGCTGGCCAATGCCAAGCAGTTCAACGGCGGTCAGGCCTGCATCAGCCCGGACTACGTCTTCGTGCGCGAGGAGCAGCAGGCCCGGCTGGTGGAAGGCTTCAGGGCTAACGTCGCGAAGAACCTCTACGACGAGACCGGCGCGATCCGGAAGGAAAGCATCGCCCAGATCGTCAACCAGGCGAACTTCAACCGCGTGAAGGCGCTGTTCGACGATGCCGTGGCGCAGGGCGCGACCGTCGCCGTGGGCGGCACGATGGACGAGAGCGACCTCACCATCCACCCCACCCTGCTGACGGGCGTGACCCCGCAGATGAAGATCCTGCAGGAGGAAATCTTCGCCCCCGTCCTGCCGGTAATGAACTACGAGACGATCGAACAGGCGATCGACTACATCGCCGCCCGCGACAAGCCGCTTGCGCTCTACGTCTATGGCGACGACGAGGCGGCCATCGAAAAGGTGATCAGCCGCACCTCATCGGGCGGCATGACCATCAACGGCGTGTTCTCCCACTACCTCGAAAACCACCTGCCCTTCGGCGGGGTCAACGCCAGCGGCACGGGCAGCTATCACGGCTACTTCGGCTTCAAGGCCTTCAGCCACGAGCGGGCGATCTACCGGCACATGTGAGGCCGGTCAGATCAGCCCAGCATGCTTCAGGGCCGCGTCTACCTCGGCGCGGGCCTTGTCGCTGCAAGGCACCAGCGGCAGGCGCAGCTCGTCGGTGATGTAGTCATGCACCCGGCTCAGCGCGTACTTGACCGGGCCGGGCGAGGCATCGTCGAACATCGCGTAGTGCAGCGGATAGAGCAGATCGTTGATCTCGCGCGCCTTCTCGTAGTCGCCCGCCGCGCAGGCCGCCTGGAAATCGGCGCAGAGGCGCGGTGCGACGTTCGCCGTCACCGAGATGCAGCCCACCGCACCCGCCGCATTGGCCGGCAGCGCCAGTTCGTCATCGCCTGAAAGCTGGCAGAAGTGCTTGCCGATGCCCATCCGGTGGTCGGTTACCCGGCTGAGGTCACCACTCGCGTCCTTGATGCCGACGATCTTGTCCGGATAGCGCCGCGCGAGTTCGCACACCGTTTCGGGCAGGATGTCGGTCACGGTGCGCCCCGGCACGTTGTAAAGAATGATCGGCAAGTCACTGTTTTCGGCAAGGTAGCCGAAGTGCGCCAGCAAGCCCGCCTGGCTCGGCCGGTTGTAGTAGGGCGCAACACACAGCGCAGCCTTCGCGCCGCTCTTGCGGCTGAAGGTCATGTGCAAGTGTGCGTTCATGGTGTCGTTGCTACCGCAGCCGGCAATGACCGGAACCCGCCCTGCCGCCTGCTCCACGCAGACTTCGATCACACGGTGATGCTCGGCGTTCGACAGCGTGCTGGCCTCGCCCGTCGTGCCGCAGGGAACGAGCGCCGAGGAGCCGTTTTCGATCTGCCAGTCGACCAGCTTGCGAAACGCTTTCTCGTCGAACACCCCGCCGCGAAAAGGCGTCACCAAAGCCGGAATGGAGCCGGAAAACATGGACTTTACCCTTCGATCTGCGCCACAAGGCGTCTGAGCGGCGCTTCGCTTCAACGCCGTAACACGCGCCTGATAGGAAGACGAAAGCCGGAATGTCCAGCATGGAGATGCGAGTGAGTGCGGGAATATTCCGGCAAAAGCTGCTGCTGGGGGCCATGGTGCTCCCAGTGCTCGCCGCTTCGGCCGCCTGCCATGCGAGCGATGTGGATACCGGCGCCACCGCGTGGGACGCTGCCCGCGCCCGCCTGATCGCGCAAGGACAAGGCCCGCTGGCGCAAGCCGTCAGCCGCTGGCAGATGCTCGCCGCCTCCAACGTCTACACCTTCACCGACTATTCCAGCTTCATCCTCAGCTACCGCGGGTTTCCCGAAGAGGAGAAGCTGCGCCGTTCCGCCGAGGCCGCACTCGATCGGCAGAGCGCCGACGCCGGCAGCGTGGTCGCCTTCTTCGATCGCGTGCCGCCGCTGACCAACCCGGCCCGCGCGCAATACGCCCTCGCTCTCAAGGCACTCGGCCGCCCCGAAGCCGATGCGATGGCGCGCGCGGCATGGCGCGGCGGTTCGATGAGCGAAGCGGCGGAATCGGCCATTCTCGCCGGTTGGGGCGCCACTTTCACGCCCGACGATCAGGACGCGCGGATGGACGCGCTGCTCTGGGCCGGCAACCCCTCCCCCGCCGCCCGCCAGACCGCACGCGTCAGCGCTGCCCGGCGCGGCCTCTTCGCCGCGCGGCAGGCAACCTTGATCGGCCTCGATCCGTACTCCGCCGCCGAGGGCACCAGCATCGACGTCCTCAATGCCGACCCCGGCTTCATCTGGTCCCGCGCACGCCAGCTGCGCCGCCAGGGCAATGGCGCCGCAGCGCAGGCGCTCATCGCCAATCGCCCGCTGCTCGCCCGCCCGCCGCTGAACCGGGAGAAATGGGTCGACGAACTGCTCGCCAACGCGCGCGGTGCTGCCGCGGCAGGTGATGCCCGCACCGCCTATCGCATCGCCGCCGGGATCGACGACGCCTTCGCGCGCGGCGAGGACGTCAGCCAGGCCGCCTACGACCTGCGCGATGATTACACCTCGCTGATGTGGCTGGGTGGCCAGCAGGCGCTGCGGCAATTGAACAACGGGGCCGATGCCGCACCCCTGTTCTGGCGCTACGGCTCGGCCGCGCGCACGCCCGGCACGCGCTCCAAGGGCTTCTACTGGGCCGGTCTCGCCGCCGCGCAAGGCGGTCAGGCCAACGATGCCCAGCGCTATTTCGAGATGGCCGCCGCCTATGGCGACCAGTTCTACGGCCTGCTCGCGCTCGAACGGCTCGGCCGCCCGGTCCCACGCTTCGCCGCCGACGCCGATGTCCAGCCCACCCCGCAGGAACGCGCCGCCTTCAACGCCTCGCTCCTCACGCAGGCCGTGCGCGAGGCCGCGCGCGATGCTGACTGGCGCACGACTGTCCGCTTCTTCCGCGAGATCAGTAACCAGCAGCAGACCAAGAGCCAGCACGTCCTCGTCGCGCAGCTTGCCCGCGAACTGGGCCGCCGCGATCTCGGCGTAATCGTCGGGCAAGCGGCAGCGGCGCGCGGCTACCTCGATTTCCAGCACATCGCTTTCCCGGTGATCCCGGTCCCGCCCGGCTACGAACACGCCTGGACAATGATCCACGCGATCGCCCGGCGGGAAAGCCAGTTCTCGCAGAATGCGGTAAGCCATGCCGGCGCGCGCGGCCTGATGCAGCTGATGCCCGCCACCGCCAACGAGCAGGCGGGCAAGCTCGGCCTGTCCTATTCGACGTCCGCCCTCATCGACGATGCCGGATACAACCTGCAAGTCGGCGGCGCCTATTTCCAGCGCCTGCTGAACTACTTCAACGGCAGCTACCCGCTCGCGGTTGCCGCCTACAATGCGGGCGCGGGCAATGTGAACAAGTGGCTGCGCGCTAATGGCGATCCCCGCGCGGGAGGGATCGGCTGGATCGACTGGATCGAGCGCATCCCGCTGTCCGAAACGCGCAACTACGTCCAGCGCGTGATGGAAAACGCGGTGGTCTACGAGGCGATGTATCCGGACAAGGCCAGCTACACCGGTCCCAATCCGCTCAGCCACTTCCTCGGCAAACCAACCCCAGGCTGACTCCCCTCCCGCGTGCGGGAGGGGTCGGGGGAGGGCCTGTTAAGGCAAGACCGCCCGTCAATCCGGCAGCATGTCCTGCAACCGCGCGAGCAGCTTCTGGATGTTCAGCGCCGCCTGCTTGAACGTCTCGACGTCTTCCTTGTTGTTGTCCGCCTTGGCTTCCTCGGCCGCCTCGGCATAGCCTTCAAGGTCCGCTTCCAGCGCGTCCACCAGGATCTCGAGTTCGTCTTCGGTCAGCGTCAGCGCGATGGTCTTGGCCATAAATTCCTCGTCGGCAGTATGATGTCCCCGCCCTAGGCGCACCCCCGCAGCGGGGCAACCTTCCAAGCGCGGGCATCCCCGGCTAAAGCCCGAACAATGCAACCTGATGGCAATCCGATCACGCCCGCCGGCATGGCCGCACTGCGCGCCCGCTACGACCACCTGCTCGGCACCGAACGCCCCGCCATCGTCGAGATCGTCAGCTGGGCCGCGGGCAATGGCGACCGCAGCGAGAATGGCGACTACCTCTATGGCCGCAAGCGCATGCGCGAGATCGACCGCGAGTTGAACTTCCTTGCCAAGCGCATGAAGGCCGCCCGCGTCATCGATCCCGCCCGCCAGCCGGACAAGACCCGCGTCCTCTTCGGCGCCACCGTCGAAATCGCCGACGAGGACGATGCGCGCATGGTCCTCACCCTCGTCGGCGACGACGAGCAGGACGCCAGCGCCCGCCGCATCGGCTGGAGCGCCCCCCTCGCCCGCGCCCTGCGCGGCGCGCGCGTGGGCGACTTGCGCAAGGTGAACCTACCCGGCGGCGAGAAGGAGTGGGAAGTCATGGCGATCAGCTATCCCGAAGGCTGAAGTGGAACCCGGCCCGCCCGCGCGCGTTAGCTGCCCGATGCACGCCGATCCCACCCCGCCACGCAGGACCTTCCGCATCATGCGTGTGTGGCTGATCCTCAACCGGGCATCCCATTCCGTCGCCGCCGATTGGGAAGACAAGCTCGTTGCAGCCTTCAAGGCGCGGCAGTGGTCCGTCACCGGCACCACCGATTTTCCGCATGATGCCCTGCCCGACCCGGCGCTGCTGCACGACGTCGATGTCGTCGCAGTTGCCGCCGGAGACGGCACGATCAACGCGGCCGTGGCTCATCTGGGTGACTGGCCCGGCCTGATCCTGCCCTTGCCGGGCGGCACCATGAACCTGCTTGCCAAGGCGCTGCACGGCCGGGCAGGGCCCGAAGCCATTATTGCCGCCATCGCAGACCCGCCCCTTTCCCGCCGCGTCCCCACGGTGGAATGCGCAGAGCACCGCGCACTCGTCCGCGCCATCATCGGTCCGGGTGCGAGCTGGGTCCATGCGCGCGAGGCGATACGCTACAACCGCTGGTCGCGCCTGCGCCGCGCCGTCCGCTTTGCCTGGCTGCGATCGCTCTCGCGCGCGGTCCACCTGCGCGACGGTCTCCGCCGCTCGTTAGGCTATCGCGCCGTCTTCGTGCACCCCGAAGGGGGCAAGCTCTCGATCATCCGCGTGCGCGCGGCCGGCTGGACTGACGGCGTCCGCCTCGGCTTCGTCTATCTCGCCGGCAGCTGGGAGAACGCGCGCGGCATCGACATGGATACAGCAGACGAGCTGACCCTAGCCGCCTCGCGCCCGGTCTTTGCGCTGTTCGACGGGGAACCGCTGCACCTGCCGCCCGATGCGGTCCTCGTCGCCGGTGAGACACGCCTGCGCTTCATCACCACGCTCAGCGAAACGGCGCGTTGAGCCGCACGATCGCCCAGTTGAGCCAGGCCGCAAAGCTCACCCACGCCAGATAGGGCAGGATCAGCTTGGCCGCAAATAGCGAGATCGGCCAGAGCCCGACAACCAGCGCCACCAGCGAGGCCCACAGGAACACCACCTCGATCAACGCCCAGTCCGGCCGCCGCAGCTTGAAGAACAGCGGGCTCCACAAGAGGTGGAACAGCGCATTGGTGGCAAACAGGATCACCACAGCCGAGCGCTGCGCATCACTCGCCGCCGCATCCCACGCGCTCGCCGCAGACCACGCGGCAAGGCCGAGGATCACCGTCCACGCCGGGCCGAACAGCCAGTTGGGCGGCTGCAGGCGAGGTTTCCTGAGGTTCGCATACCAGGGCCCGATCGGCGTCATCAGCCCGCCCACGACGCCAAGCGCAATGGCGCCGCCAGCGGCGACGAGAAGGGGAGTCGAGATCATGGGACGGTGCCGATCATGCCGGAGGAGGCGACACAGTGGCAGGTTATCGCCCTCGGCGACAGGCCTTTGTCATCCACATGGCAACAAAGCAGGGCCTCCGGCGGGCAAGGGTTGCCACCCTTGCATCCCTTATACCTCCCCGAAACGGGGAGGGGGACCGCCCGCAGGGTGGTGGAGGGGCAGGCCGCGCCAAACCTCCCTGCAGCGCCATGCCTTGAAAGCCCTCTCCCGTTACCTTCGGTGGTCTTCGGCTCAGGGGAGAGGGTTGGGAGAGCGCGCTTCTTCGCAACCAGCCAGTTCCTCGCCACCCCCAGCCGCTCCAGCGGTGATCGAATTGGTGGAAGCGAACGCCACCCGGATGCGGTTGCCAGCCCCCTCCCGCTTGCGGGAGGGCGCCCCTCTTCAATTCCCCTCCCGCTTGCGGGAGGGGTTAGGGGTGGGTTTGAGCCGACAGGCTCATTGCGGGCAGAGTCGCCCATTGGCCCACCCCACTGCGCGCATCTGTCCTGCCCCGAATAAATAACAGACGCGTCTGTTATTTATTCGAAGCTGTCCTACAAGCACCCGGCTGCGGTACAACCGCTGCATGATGCCCGAATCCCCGCATCTCCGCCATTTTCCGGCCTTGCCCGGGGCCAGGCGGAGCGCGTGGCGAGGGTGGGTGATTTTGCTCTGGACCGTGTCAACCGTGTCAACCTTGCGGCGGCAGACCGCCGGCCGGCTGCATCGCCTTGCCCGCAATCTGCACCCGATGGTGGCAGCGATTCGCCGCGCATCCGGTGGCCGATGGCAGCTCCTGTCAGCCGTTCGCCGCCATCGCCCGGCCGACATCCGCCGCGCTGATGCCTTCCAGCGCCAGACCATACCCGGCACCGCTATCGATGATCCGGCGCAGCTTCTGCGTCAGCGCGATGCGGGTGTAGCGGCCGGTCAGCGGCGGCAGCGCGGCGATGCCGTCGGCAATCTCGTGCGCGCGCGCCAGCAGCCGGTCCTGCGGCACGATCTCGTTGACCGCGCCCCATTCGCGCGCGGTCTCGGCATCGAGCACTTGCCGCGTCAGGATGAAATAGCGCCCGCGGATCGATCCGATCACTTCGGGCCACAGCAGGTTCACCCCGTCGCCGGGCACGATGCCGAACTCGAAGTGCGGCTTGTCCTGAAACACCGTTTCCGGCGTCGCCAGCACGATATCGGTCAGCAGCACATATTCGCTGTGCAGCAGCACCGGACCGTTGAGCGCGCTGATCATCGGCACTTCGATGTCGAGGATGTTGGAAAGCACCTTGCGGCCCTCGCGCAGGATCTTGTCGAAGCCTTGCGGGCTGAAGAAGTCGAAGCCTTCGGGGCTGATCGAATCCATGAAGGCATCGCCCGATCCGGTCAGGATCACCGCACGGTTTTCGCGGTCCTCGCCGATCGCGTGGAACAGATCGACGAACTGCTCGTGCGTATGCCCGTCAAACACCAGCTTTTCGCCGCCGGTGTGGAAGGTCACTTGGAGGACGCCATTGTCCTTGCGGGCAAGCCGCGCATTGGGGAACGCATCGCGATAGGTTTCAAAGCGGGCCATGTCCTGTTCTCCATCCGGGATCCCCTCGGGATCGCTGGAAAGAACATAGGCGGCCGCCAGGATTGCACATCGCCGCGCGCTTTCAGAATATCCATGCCGCCGAGGAATGAAACGCGCGCCCCTCGCCTTCCGCCCCGCCAGCCGCTATCACGCGCGCCATGGCCAGCCCCCGCTTCTTCATCATGCGCCACGGCGAGACGGTCTATAACGCCGCCCGCCGCCTTCAGGCGAACCACATCCACACGCCGCTGACCGCGCTCGGGGTACAGCAGGCCCATGCAATGGGTGCCGCCCTGCGCGAAGCGCTCGGTCCCTCCCCCGCGGTTACCCTCCATGTCTCCGAAACCGGCCGCGCGCTGCAAACCGCCGCGATGATAGCGCACGAACTCGGGCTCGACTGGTTCGCCGCCAACCGCACCCACGATCTCAAGGAGATCGACATGGGTTCCTGGTGTGGGCGGCTTTACGACGATGTCGAAACCGAAGTCGGCCCCATCGTCATCGCCGACCACCTCCTGCGCCCCGCCCCCGATGGCGAGGACTACCCGATGATCGCCGCCCGCCTTGCCAAGTGGCTCTCGGAAGTGGGCGACACACCCGGCGACCACGTGGTCGTCATGCACGGCATTTCCAGCCGCGTGCTGCGCGGAATGATGGCGGGCTACCCGGTCCACCCCGATCTCGGCGCCCCCATCGCGCCCTCGCTGGTGCAAGGCTCGATCGCGCTCGTGCAGGATGGCCGCGAGACCGTCCTGTTCGGCTCCGAACGCGGCAGCGAGCACGCGTGATGGGCGAGGTCGTCAACCTCCGCCTCGCCCGCAAGGCCGCCACGCGGCGCACCAGGGAAGCCGAGGCCGCCGCCAACCGCCTCGCCCACGGCCTCACCCGCGCCGAACGCGAGGCCACCAGGGCCGAAAGGGAGCGCGCCACCCGCCTGCTCGACGGCGCGAAGCTCGACGGCAACGACTGATGCGCACCACCCACGACAGCGCCAGCGTCCGCCTTTACCACCTCAGCGACGGCCCGGAAGGCGGCGCGGCGCAGACGCTGCTCTACGGCACGCTCGCCGAGGCCCTCGCGCTCGCCGCGCAGCAGCCGAACGAAATCCAGGCCGACCTCTTCATCGCGACCGACAACGACGTTGTCGCCTATCTCGACCTGATCGATCCATGAGCCGCGCACTCCTTGCCGCCGCCTTGCTTTGGGCCGCGCCAGCAGTGGCGCGCGACAGCCTCGGCATCTGGAACAATTGGGGCGCATTTTCCGACGCTGGCGTTCCGCGCTGCTACGCCATCGCCATGGCCGACAAGGTCGAAGGCCGCGCCAACGAACTCCAGCCCTATTTCACCGTCGGCAACTGGCCCCGACGCGGCGCGCGCGGGGAAATCCATGTCCGCCTCTCGCGCAAGATCGGCCCCGGCAGCACGGTCACGCTCTCCGTTGGCGGCCAGCGTTTCCAGCTCGTCGCCGGCGCCGCCGACGCATGGGCCGCAGACCGCCGCATGGACGCCGCTGTCGTCGCCGCGATGCGCTCTGCCTCCACCATGAGCGTGACCGTGCGCGGCCCCGGGCGCAATTTCACCGATACCTATACGCTCGCCGGCGCCGCCTCGGCCATGGACGCCGCCCTGCTCGGCTGCGCCCAGAACTAAGGCCAGTTTGCGCCTGCACGCGCTTGCCCCTATATGCGCGCGATGCAGATAGAACCGATGCCGATCCCGGGACTGATCGATCCCGTTCCCGTCCCGCGCGAGGTGACCCCGCGCGCCGATGGACGCGTCGATCTGATCGGCCTCAGCCGCAAGCAGATCACCGCCGTCTTCGAGGCGGCCGGGCTCGATGTGAAAGCCGCCAAGCTGCGTGCCAAGCAGGTGTTCCACTGGCTCTATCACCGCGGCGTCACTGATTTCGAGGCAATGACCGATATCGCCAAGACGATGCGCCCGTGGCTGGCGGAGCGCTTCGTGATTGGCCGTCCCGAAGTGGTCGAGGCGCAAGTCTCCAGCGATGGCACGCGCAAGTGGCTGCTGCGCACCGCGGACAACCACGATTTCGAGATGGTGTTCATTCCCGACGCCACGCGCGGCACGCTCTGCGTCTCGAGCCAGGTCGGCTGCACGCTCAACTGCCGCTTCTGCCACACCGGCACGATGCGCCTCGTCCGCAATCTCACGCCGGGCGAGATCGTCGGCCAGGTCATGCTCGCGCGCGATGTGCTCGGCGAATGGCCGCGCGGATCGATGGCGGGCCTCGACTTCGAAGACAGCGACGACGATGAGACCAGCGACTACACCCCCGATGGCCGCCTCCTGACCAACATCGTGATGATGGGCATGGGCGAGCCGCTCTACAATTTCGACCATGTCCGCGATGCGCTCAAGGTCGTCATGGATGGCGATGGCCTCGCTCTTTCCAAGCGCCGCATCACCCTCTCGACCAGCGGTGTCGTCCCGATGATGGCCCGCGCGGGCGAGGAAATCGGCGTCAACCTCGCCGTCTCGCTCCATGCCGTCACCAAGGACGTGCGCGACGAGATCGTGCCGATCAACCGCAAGTACGGGATCGAGGAACTGTTGCAGGCCTGCGCCAATTACCCCGGCGCCTCGAACGCCCGCCGCATCACCTTCGAATACGTAATGCTGAAGGATAAGAACGACCGCGACAGCGATGCGCACGAACTTGTCCGCCTGATCAAGCAGTATGGCCTCCCCGCCAAGGTGAACCTCATCCCGTTCAATCCCTGGCCCGGCGCGCCTTATGAATGCTCGACGCCTGAACGCATCAAGAGCTTTGCCAAGATCGTGTTCGATGCCGGCATTTCGGCCCCTGTGCGCACCCCGCGTGGCCGCGATATCGATGCCGCCTGCGGGCAGCTCAAGACCGCGGCCGAACGCAAGTCCCGCGCCGAGCTCGACCGACTTCTTGAAGAGAAGCAGGCCGCGCTCGGCTAGGGCACATCAATTCGCCGAGAAACTGCCGGAAAGGCGGAAGGTCGACTGTGCCGTGGCGCCGTTGACGTAACGCGGGCGGTACAGCGTCGCCGTACCCACCGCGCCGCACAGCCGCACCGAAAGATTGGCGGCGCTGCCCGCTGCCAAGGCTTGGCTTGCGACTGGCTGGTATGTCACGCCGCTGTCGAGCGACTGGTCGATGAACAGCGTCCCGGCCTGATCGGCAAACGCCGTAATGTTGTAGTAGGCGTACTGGTTGGAGCTGTTCGTTCGTCCAATCCCGGTGAACGCTGCCGAGGCTCCGAGCGCCACGAGACTTTCGGTAAACCCTGTCCCGACATTGACATTGCCTGTGATCGTCGCCGTGCCGCTGACGCTGACGCTGCCAATACCCGAACCGCCCGCCGCCAGCGAAACGCCGCTTGACGGCGCCACCTGCTGCTTCTGGCTCAGCACCACCGCCACCGTTCCGCTGGTGTAAGTGCTCACGCGAGCGCGCACGAAAGCCGCCGCCGACACGTAGGAATAAATGCCTGCCGCCGTGGACGTGGTAGTCGGTGCGACCGTGGGTAAAGCCGCCGAAATGACCGGAAGGGTCACCCAGGTCGTGCCATCATTCGATTGCTCATAGGTGATCGTGCATGTCGTGCCGGCATTGGTCACCTGAAACGATCCACCCATGTAAAGATTGTTGCTGGCCGAAACGACCGTCGTCGCCGACGTCACGCTGCCCGCCACCGTCGCGCCCTCGCTGCAGGAGCGATAGATCGCCGAAAGCCAGCCGGTCACGCCGGTGCCGCCGCTGGGCATCGCCGTACCGGTGACCGGGGTCGCCGCCGGTTCGAGATTGGCAAGATCACTGGCCAGCGCGACCGGCAGGCTCTGCGCGAGGGTCTTTTGCCCCAAGGTAGAAGGAAGCTGTGCCGAGATGGTGCCCAGCGCGGCATTCGTCGCCGCCTGGCTTGCCGCTGTTGCCGCACCGGTCGGTAGGGGCAGGCTGACTGCGCTGATCGCCTGGGTACCCGCGCTCCCGGAGAAAGCGACCGGCAGCGGCGCATCGGCGCTTACCGTCTGCGCGGTACCATCGGCATTGGTGAAGGCAACGGCGTTGGCAGGTGTAAACGACGCAGGGAATGTGACCGGCGGATTGGGCATGAATGTTCTCCAGGCAGACAGGGAAGGTTCAAAACTAACCTATTTGGTACTTGTAGGAAAGTGATTTGAACCATCATAACGCTTGGTCGCGCCATGCGTTCGCCTTATCGCCTTTGCAGCCCCGTTCATCTTCGGTTGGGCATCATGTCAGCAGGTTCGAGCGAACAGATCCCGTCACGTCCACGAACACCCGAAAAGGATGTCACTCATGAACAGGTTCCTCACCGCTGCAGTTCTTGCCGCCACCACCCTCGGCGCCACTCCCGCGCTGGCTGATCCGCCGCCGTGGGCTCCTGCTCATGGCCGCCGTGCGCAAAGCGGCGAATATGATCAGTATGGCCGCTATGTCGAACCGCGCCCCCTCTCCAGCCGGGATCAGGTCTGGCGCGGGCGCGATGGCCGCTACTACTGCAAGCGCAGCAACGGCACGACCGGTCTCGTCATCGGCGCAGTCGGTGGCGCGCTCGTCGGCCGCGCCATCGATACCCGCGGCGACCGCACGCTGGGCACCCTGCTTGGTGCCGCCGGCGGTGCCCTCCTTGGCCGCGAGATCGAACGCAGCGGCTCACGCTGCCGTTGATGCATCGCTCTTATGCGCAGCGCGGTTTGCCCGCGCGGCGCATGCGCGCCATAGCTCAAGGCGTAGCTTAACCGGTCAACGAGGTCGCGCCGATGTCCATGTTCCTGCTTGATGCCGCGCTGCGCCGTCTGGTGAAGCACGGCACCCTGACGGTGACCGAAGCCTCGGGCCGCCAGCGCCGATATGGCACCGCCACGCCCGGCTGGCCCGATCTCGGCCTCAAGCTGCATGATGCCCGCGTCCCCGGCGCCATCGCCCGCAATCCCAGCCTCGGCATGGCCGAATGCTTCATGGATGGCCGCGTCACCATCGAGGGCGGCGACATCATGGATTTCGTCGGCTTCATTCGCCGCAACAATCCGTGGGACAAGGGCGGCGATCTCGACAACCTCAATCTGTTCGACAAGGCCCGCGTCCGAGTGATGAGTCGGCTCGACCAGATCAACCAGCGCCGCTCCTCGAAGCGCAACGTGGCGCATCACTACGATCTCGACGACCGGCTCTACGATCTCTTCCTCGATCCCGCGCGCCAATACTCCTGCGCCTATTGGGACGAAGGCGTCACCACGCTCGAGGAGGCCCAGCTCGCCAAGATGGATCACATCGCGGCCAAGCTGAACCTGAAGCCGGGTATGCGTGTGCTCGATATCGGCTGCGGGTGGGGTGGGCTTGCATTGCACCTCCACAAGACAACCGGCGCCACCGTGCATGGTATTTCGCTCAGCGTCGAGCAGATCGGCTATGCCAAGGCCTGGGCGGAGCGCGAAGGCGTGGCCGACAAGGTCACCTTCAGCCTCACCGACTACCGCGACCAGCAGGGCCCATTCGACCGCATCGTCTCGGTCGGCATGTTCGAGCACGTCGGCGTGCCCAACTACGAAACCTTCTTCCGCAAGTGCCACGATCTCATGGCGGTGGACGGCGTCACGCTGCTCCACACCATCGGCCGCGCGGGGCCACCCAACATCACCGACGATTTCACGCGCAAGTACATCTTCCCCGGCGGCTATATCCCCTCGCTGAGCGAGACGGTCCGGGCCATCGAGCCCTGCAAACTCATGCTCACCGATTGCGAGATCCTGCGCCGCCACTACGCGCTCACACTGCGCGAGTGGTACAAGCGCTGCGCCGCGCAGGAAGAGACGATCACCCGCATCTACGACGGGCGGTTCTTCCGCATGTGGCAGTTCTACCTCGCTGGCGCCGCAACCGGTTTCGAACATGCCGATCTGGTCAATTTCCAGCTCCAGATTGTCCGCAACCGCGATGCCCTCCCGCTGACCCGCAACTACATCAACGAGACCGAACTGGCTTACCGCGCCACCCGAAACGGATAGCGCGCCCGCTATAGGTTGCACCACGCGCGCGGCCCTGCTAGCCGCCGCGCCATTCTGCACCTGCCTACGGGAAATGCCGCCATGTCCGATATCAAGCGCGTCGTCCTCGCCTACTCTGGCGGCCTCGATACCAGCGTCATCCTCAAGTGGCTGCAGGTGACTTACGGCTGCGAAGTGGTGACCTTCACCGCCGATCTCGGCCAGGGTGAGGAACTCGCGCCGGCTCGCGCCAAGGCGGAACTGATGGGCGTGAAGCCCGAACACATCTACATCGACGACCTGCGCGAGGAATTCGTGCGCGATTTCGTCTTCCCGATGATGCGCGCCAACGCCCGCTACGAAGGCGACTACCTCCTCGGCACCTCGATCGCCCGACCACTCATTTCAAAGCGCCTGATCGAGATCGCCCGCGAAACCGGCGCCGATGCGGTCGCCCACGGCGCCACCGGCAAGGGCAACGACCAGGTCCGTTTCGAACTCTCCGCCTATGCACTCGAGCCGGGCATCAAGGTCATCGCCCCGTGGCGCGAATGGGACCTGACCAGCCGCACCGCGCTGATTGCCTGGGCCGAAGCGCACCAGATCCCGGTCCCCAAGGACAAGCGCGGCGAGAGCCCGTTCTCGACCGACGCGAACCTCCTCCACACGTCTTCCGAAGGCAAGGTGCTCGAGGATCCGTGGGAAGAGACGCCGGACTATGTCTACAGCCGCACCGTCAATCCCGAAGACGCGCCGGACACACCGGAATACATCACCATCGACTTCCAGCGCGGCGACGGCGTCGCGCTCAACGGCGAGGCGATGTCGCCCGCCACCCTGCTCGCCGCGCTCAATGATCTGGGCCGCAAGCATGGCATCGGCCGCCTCGATCTCGTCGAGAACCGTTTCGTCGGCATGAAAAGCCGCGGCATGTACGAGACCCCGGGCGGCGAAATCTATGCCCGCGCCCACCGCGGCATCGAAAGCATCACGCTCGACCGCGGCGCCGCGCACCTCAAGGATGAGCTGATGCCCAAGTATGCCGAGCTCATCTACAACGGCTTCTGGTTCAGCCCGGAGCGCGAGATGCTGCAGGCCGCCATCGACCACAGCCAGGCGCGAGTGAACGGCACCGTCCGCTTGAAGCTCTACAAGGGCAATGCCAGCGTGGTGGGCCGCAAGTCGCCGGACAGCCTCTACTCGGAGCGCCACGTGACGTTCGAGGATGACGCCGGAGCCTACGACCAGAAGGATGCGGCAGGCTTCATCAAGCTCAATGCCTTGCGGCTTCGTTTGCTGGCGCAGCGGGGGCAGTAGGCCTCCGTACGAATCGTCACAAAACTAAAACAAAGCAGATTCCGCAGCTTGCGGAGTTGTCCACCAGCCATTGCGCCGCCTGTGGATAACTTCGCATTTTTGTGCTTGTGCGACTCAAGGACGAGGCGCAGCATCTGTCTTGTCGAGAGGGAAACAAAGCCTGAAAGAAGTGCCGCAAGGCACTGATAGATAGGCAGAAATTGACCAATCGGACCGGGCAGGAAGGTATGTATTGAAACCAATTCCAGCG
>Ga0310345_10001037_pt1 | contig 33368 bp, 29 predicted proteins | sample HC15DNA20500_MG_FD_204667 | JGI IMG/M metagenome (GOLD analysis project Ga0310345, IMG submission 204667) | Marine microbial communities from station ALOHA, North Pacific Subtropical Gyre - HC15-DNA-20-500_MG | ecosystem: Environmental > Aquatic > Marine > Oceanic | place: Pacific Ocean: North... | reverse complement strand
GGGGTTATTGCCGACCGGAAACGCGTTGGAAATAACCCTTTCAGCGTAGCAGAGGCTGGCTGACATTAACCCAGGGTAGCTCGCTTCGCATTGCAACCCTGGGCTACACGCAGTAACGCCTTCGGCGTAGGTGATGCCTCCTGAAATCAGACAAAGTTTCTTTCTCGGATGGCTCGATCACAGCTCCCTAAAGCGTCCCACCGCGAATCTGGCCGACGATCTCTTCCAAACTATCGACGATGGCGGTCAGCATCTGCTCGCCCTTCTCCGCCGAGGCGACAGTGGGATCACCCCAGTGGCCTGGTTCGCTCCACTCGTCCATGCGCCGAAACTCGACGATACTGGAGGCGTATTCTGACTCGCGCCGGATACTGTTGTCTCGGAATCGATCGGTCTTCACAAGGGCAGGGTGAATGGCTAACATCAAGGAGGTCTCCATCTCCCCAGCGTGTCCTGACCCTGCGGCTCCTGCCTCCTTGATCTGAGCCAACCTGGCTGCCGCCACTTCCCACCAGGAGGCCCCATAAACCCGGGCTTCGTCGTGCTGCTCCTTCAGATCCTGAAGGGCCACCCTGAGATCGGGTTGATTGCCACCATGACCGTTGACGATCAGTACCTTGTTGAATCCAGCCCCAATCAATCCTGAGACCGTTTCCACTATGATCCGGATATGAGTCCCCGAGGTGGCCGTGAGGCTTCCTCCAAAGCGCATGTGGTGAAAAGAGTAGCCCAGCCACTGGGCAGGTAGACACACCACCTGGTCCGGGATTCGTTGGTCTAGACGGTTGACGATCTCCTCGGTTTCCAGGGTGTCCGTCAAGAGAGGAAGGTGGGGACCGTGCTGCTCGAAGGAGGCGATGGGATAGACGCCGACCAGTTGATCCTTGGCCAGGTCCTGGATGTCGGGCCAGGTCATTTCACCGAGTTTCATATTTCACCGAGTTTCGTGTTTGAAAAGAGGTTCTATGCCCACCCCCGTCTCACCACCAAAATGCGCGGGCAGTCCGGAGAGATCGTGGTAGCACCGGACTTCCTCGGCAAAATAGTGACAGACAAGGGACTTTCGGGACTTGTGAAGGTCCCTTCGCCACCCCCCACCGTGCAGCAGATTCGCGTGCCAGAAAAGAACGTCGCCCTTTCTGGCCTGGAAGAGCTTGGACTCGAGTCCATTCTGCGCTATGACTTTGGCCACTGCAGGCTCGTAGTTGCGCTTGTAGACATCGTACTTCTGTTCCTGAAATTCCCCGCCTTCGATTCCAACATCATCGGAGAGGAGATAGGGAAGCCGATGGGAGCGGGGGTAGTATTCTAGGAGACCGCAATTGGGTTCCAGGTCTTCGAATGCAATCCAGGCAGCCGTGAGATACCCCGGTGGATCTGTGGTCATGTGGATCGAGTCGGAGTGGGCCGGCTGCTCAGTACCCTTGTGAGAGGTAATGGTCTGGAAGGGACGCGTCTTCCTACCAAAGATCATGTCGGTAATGTGCAGCAGCTTGCTACTCTCTAGAATCTCTTTGATCTCCGGAACACAGTTGTGGGTGTTTAAATAGCGCTCCGGCCAGGGATCCTCGGGGATGGCACTTTCGAAGAACTCCCCGTGATTCTGCTGGTAAAAATCCTCATAGCTCTCCCAGGCCCGATCCAACAGGTCCGAATCAATCAGCTCCGGGATGATCAGATAGCCTTCCTCGGTAAAAAAGGTGCAAGCTAACGCCTCTTCTTTATCGATCTGGCCGGCTAGCTGCTTCTCCCTGATGAGATCCATGTAGTCGTGACTATCCAGCCAAGGAATCTGATCAACTTCCCTCATATCAACCCTATCCACTCTGAGCCTGCCCACAATACCACCAGATACCCTCTCGATCATAGACTTGCAAGAAGGCCCCTGGTACCTGGATATCAGGTCAGATGAGAGAGAAAACACAGGGTAGTTGCCGAACCGGGAAAGCAGGTATGTTGAGATCAATCAGGCTGCTTGGAGTGGACTAGCGACGATCTGTGACCTGGTGGAATCGGCTAAGCTGAAACTTCAACCACGAGGAAGCGAAGCAACCTTCTCCAGTTGACAGAGCCGTGACTGTCAGGGAGCGGGGCCCGACAGGGACCATACCCCCAGGCGCTCCGTTGAAGCACAGGATCCCACTCCCTCACGATCATGGATCTGTCAGCGCTGCTAGCGATGATCATGGCAGAGGCAATCCAAGTTTCCTTTTCGAATGGGGCAGCGCAGCGGGGCGGGACTGACCTGACCAAAACAGGGCTATGCTCAGCGGCGTCTCCTGGCACCTGGAGAACCTTTCGTGACCGTCGGACTTCATCCACTACTTCAAAATGAGAGTAGTTGGGTTGGCCTGGCTCCAGTTGTACCAGAAGGTATCGAAACCACTCAGCTTGACACTATGAGGGACCCCTTCGAATTGCCCCGTTGCGAGATTGAAGCTCGCCCCTGTCGTTCCTTCAACCCAGGCTCCCTCCTTCTTCTGATAGCTCCCGTCCGGGAGGACGAAGGCCCGGGTCGAATAGAAAACCGCAACTCCCTTAGGGCGATATAAAAAAGGAGTCTGCCCCCCTGCCGAAACGTTACTTCACCGGCACGGGCTTCGCCATCTATGACAACACCAAGTACCCAGGCAGCATCAGGAATCTCAGCCTCCTCTGGCGAAACGAACACGGGATCGTCTATCGAAGGGATTCCGCCTCGAGGCAAGACTTGTCGAAACGCTTCCCGGCACTCTTAATCGGTCTCCGGAGACTCTTCCATCGAAGCCAAGGCTGCGATCGAGAAAAGCACCAGGACGAGCGCCGAAAGTAGCGATTTCCTCATTGTATTTGGGTGGGACACCGAACCAGCCGGCCGCAAAGCCTCCCACTCTAGTGTAATGACCGAAGAGACCCAATCTATTTCATCAATTCTCTTAAATTCTATGGGGCGCACCAATATAGAATCCAATTCGACTAAGCAGGTATTTCATAGGCAGGTATTCACCGATTGGAAGGAGATGAAATGGACACTGTGCGTTTGGGTATCGTTGGAACCGGGTACATGGGGCGGACCTATGCCCACTGTGCGAGGGATCACAATGAGGGAGTCAGTTGGCGGGCGTCACCCAGGGAAGCCGGGCACCCGCGCTGGCCTCCGATTTCGCTGTCGAGCATTTTCCCGAATATGAAGACATGCTCCGCAGCGAGAACGTCGACGCGGTCCTCTTGGCAACCATTCACAAGCTGCATGCCGAGCAGACAATCGCTGCGGCCCGGCACGGCAAACATGTGCTCGTCGAGAAACCAATGATGACCAACGTAGCCGACTGTGACGCCATGATTACCGCCTGTAAGAAGGCCGGCGTCACTCTCAACATCATCCAAACATTGCACTATCGCAGTGTCTTCTCCCGCGCCAAAAAGGTGATCGCAGAGGGCCAGATTGGCGAGGCACGAATGATTCAGATGAACACTCTGTGGCCGCTGGGGGATCCCGGAAAGCCTTGGATCTAGGAGTTCGACAACGGTGGCGACATCCTGGACCGATGTGCACACAGCTACGATATGCTCCGCTTTCTGATTGGAGATGAGCCGGTCCGACTCTTTGGGACAGTCAATGCCTATTCGGCCCCAGACTGGCAGTCGATGAACGCCATGGCACAGGTCCATTTCTCGCGCGGTGCTAGAGCCCAGGTCTGGATGAGCCACGAGCTACCCGAACCCGGCTTTCCTCACAGCATGGACTTCATCCGGGTCTGGGGTGAAAAGGGGATGCTCGAGGGCGAGCACTTCGGCAAATTGCGAGTGGCCACCGGCGGCGAGTGACGGGACGTCTGGGAGATGCCCGAGATCGATTTCATCAACAACCCCTTCGAGCCCAAACGCCTGGAGGCCTTCTTCACCCAGACCCAGGACTTCGTCGACTGTCTGCGCGAGGGGCGCCCTCCGGCGGTAACGGGGGAAGACGGTAGGGCCGCGATCGAGATGATCGAGGCAACCTATTTCTCCAACTTGACTGGTGCCGCGGTGGAGCTACCCTTGCCCCGCTCAGCGGGAGGATTCCAGTTCGATGGGGCTACGGTTGATAGAGAAAGGATTCCGGGATAGTCGTTGGAATCAAAATTCCAAGATACAAACAAATCATAAGCATCACGACGCACTAACCATTTACGAATGGGGCCGGGTGGGAGCGTGCGACGAATCCCTGAAGACAACGGATCCTACTTTACCCTACCGGGCAACCGCTCTACACTGCTCAGATGGATCACACTACGAAGTCCATGATCGACTTCGATCGCTCTTTTTCGACTTGGACCGGTAAGCCTTACGAACTCCATCCCCACTATGTCAACGATGGAGGCATGGTGCAGGGGGCGGGATCGGTCAGGAACGTGAGAATCGGTTACGAAGCTACCTGCACCATCACCAATCACGATACCGGGCACGTCGAAGAGCTCTTTCTACTCCATCCATGCCTGGGAGAATTCACCATCCCAAAGCAGGATTTCTTCCTCCTCCCCAGTTACGAGTTCCGAGTCATTTTCACTCGTACCCACGAGATTCCCATTGACAGGCCTGCCTCGGTGGCGCAGCTGCAAAGAACCCCTCAGCACCATCGCTTTCAAGGTTTTCAACTCACCCACCGAACTTTTTCGCAGAGTTCTACTCTGACCACTGCTCGCGAGGTGATCGAGGCGACGTTGGCCAACCATCCGCTCAACGTCCGCACGACCTACCAGGATCCCGGTGGACACTACACGGTTTGCCTTCAGTATCCGGCTCGCACCTTGAACGTGAATGTGGAGGAGAATCTGTTCCAGGTAGATACCGGTCCCATTCCCTTTCCCGAGATGACCGGCTGGGAAGGCGAACGTCCCTTGTTTGCTTTTCTTTCCTTCGTCGCCTTCAGCAGTTTTGACTCGGCCGAGTTCATCCTGCGGCGGGAGATCGAACCCTCCGAAGAAGATAAGCAGTGGCTCCACCAGATTCAAGGAAAGTGGCGCTGGGAGCTACGTGACCCTGACAATCCTCCGCCTGGTCATCCCCCTCGACATCCGTGGCCTTCCGTCTACCACGAGGTTCGTGTGGTTCAAGCACGCAACGAGTTTCTGCGTGCCAAAGCTACGCCTTGAACCCAGGAGTACCCCCGTTAATCCCCTCTCGACTCCCACCTTCCTCAGGCGTCGCCTTTAGCCTTTTTCGTTGAGTTCGTAGAGAGTTGTTGCATTTCTGACTGTGCGGCTCACTCGGCTCGACACAGGCCGAAGACCTGCCCGAAGATGGGAGAGATTGGAAGGCAAAGATTGCTCTCAATGTTGCATCCCAGACGACAACAAACAAGGGGGGTTTTCAAAATGCACATGAAACGAATGTTCGTCTTCCTCTTGCTGGTAGGAGTGAGCTTCGGCGTCACTCTTGGCCAGGGAGACAAGGCAGTCGTCGTGGGCACGGTATCGGACACGACCGGCGCCGTGATACCCGGCGCTGAGGTCTTCATGACACGGGCAGAGACCAACGAGGTCTGTACCGCACTGACCAGCGATACCGGCGACTACGCCTTTCGTGCTCTGGTTTCCGGTAACTACGATCTGAAAGTGACGATGCCGGGATTCAAGACGGAGGCTACGCTCCGGACTGAAACTCGATCTCGGTCAGACCTATCGCATCGACACCCCGCTGAGTGTTGGTGAGGTAGCCGAGATAGTAGAGGTACAAGCGACGGCACCGATTCTGAAAACGGAAACGCCGGAACTGGGACAGGTGATCGACAACAAGAAGATCACGAGCCTGCCCCTGAAGGCCCGAGACGTCTTCGGCGCTCTGGGCTCGCTTACCCCAGGCATCCAGCCGACGCGCTCCGGACTCACACTTGCCGGTGGAGTGCAGTTCAACGTCAAGGGCCTGCGCCAGTCCGACAACAACGGTATGTTGGATGGCACCATGATCAGCGAGACCAACGGCTCGCTCCAGTTCTTCATCAACCCGGACGCCGTCCAGGAGTTCGAGGTCAAGAGTGTACTCTACGGAGCCGAATACGGCATCAAGCCGGGTGGCCAGTTCAGCGCTGTTACCAAGAGCGGGACCAACGATCTGCACGGCACCTTGTTCTACCTGCATCGGAACGACAATCTGGATACCCGCAGTTTCTTCCAAACGAATAAGACCGAGTTCAAGCGCCACCAGTTTGGCGCCGTAGCCGGTGTATCCATCATGCTCCCTGGCCTCTTCGATGGACGGGATAAGTCTTGGTGGTTCTTTGCCTGGCAATCGGAACGCATCGGCGAACTGGAGACGCTCACAGGAACTGTGCCTACTGCTGCGCAGAAATCCGGACAATTCGCAGAGGCGATCATCGATCCGTTGACCGGCCAGCCCTTCGCTAACAACACAATCCCGTCGAGCCGCTTCGACCCCGTGTTCAACAAGTTGGTGGGTTCTATCCGAATCCCAACACCGATCCTAGCCGTGGATTCAACTACGTCTCCGATCGTTCTACCGCAGACAAGACCCGAGACGAGATCGTCGTCAAGATGGATTTCAAAACAGGTGAGGACAGCCACTGGTCCGGCCGCTTCCTGTGGAGTGACCGACCGATTACGTTCGGGGAGAACCACCCGACCAGAAGATTTTGGTCCGACGCTCGGCATTCCTGGTTGGCCCCTCAGAGGCGTGGATGTGGATGGTGTTCCCAGGACGAACGTCGGAGGGTTTCTGACGATCGGATCCCGTGGCAACCGAGGTCCTGTCCCCGAGGGACAGTTGGAATTCAAGGACAACGTCAGCTGGACCAAGGATCTCACTTCTTCAAGGCCGGTTACCACTATCGCTATCATTACGTCTTCTTCGGCCTCGAGAATCGTACCAACTTTAACTTTGCCCCGGATCGTTACACGCTTCCGGACGGAGCGTCGGCAAGCGATTCCTTTGCCTTTTCCAACTTCATGCTGGGCAACCTCTCCTCTTCCAGGGCGGGCAGCGAAGCCAGGTTGAACCACAATTTCCCGGGCCACTACTTCTATTTCCAGAACAGCTGGAAAGCCACTCCCGAGCTGCCAGTACAGCTCGGTCTGCGCTATGAACTGAGGATGGGTTGGCAAGACAAGCGGGGCTTCTCGACCAACCTGGAGCCTGGTTGTGTAGAGGCCAACCCCGACAACCTGCTTTCACAGTGCTATTCCCCCGCCCTGGCAACACCCCTCGGTTCCCTCACCTTCCCGGAGACGGGACGGTTCGTGACCGACCAGAACATCTTCAACTGGACCCAGAATGGCTGGCAGCCACGCCTCGGCCTTTCCTATCGGCTCGCCGAGAATACGGTTCTCCGAGTAGGTGGGGACCTTTACGGGAATAAACCTCCCGGCGGCATGCTGTACAGCGCAGCAGCCCTTGGAAACTCCCGTGAGAATGCAGGGAACCAGGACTTCGTGGGGGATGCCATCGCACCCACTCTCTTCCTGCTCAATCCCTTCGACCCCTCCACTCAGGTGGGTGGATCTGCGCTCTCCCGGGGGAGGATACGAGCCTGATATGCCCAGCTGGTATGTCCCCAATTGGGGCTCTCGATCCAACAACAATTGGGTCAGAATACGACGGTCGAAGTCGGCTACGAGGGCACGCGTTCGGTACACGAGATGCAGATCTTCGAGTTCAACGACGCCCGACCGGGCCCCGAACCGCGTATTGAGCGCAGGCCGTTCCCAGCTCTGACACCCTACCGTGTCCTGATGGGCAACGGAGATCAGAGCTACAACGCCCTGAACTTCAAGGTCGAGAAAAGGCCGGACAACGACGGCATCACAATGTTGTTCGCCTATACCTGGGCCAAGAGTCTGGGCACGACCGGAGGACGCCTGAGCATCGTGGGCGACACGCGAGGGATCTCTCGGAACCTGCTCGGTAATCTGCGCCAGAATCAGGGCCGTGGTGAAGCGAATATTCCAGGTCGCCTGGCTGCCCTGGGCGGATACGATATTCCCTTCGGACCTGGCGCAGACAGTTTGGTGCGGATTCTCTGGCCAGGAAAGTTCTCGGTGGCTGGAGCGTGTTCACACTGGCAACCTTTCAAAAGGGCCAGTGGCACACAATCTTCGACACCGACCGGCTCGACGTGGTCAGCAACGTGACCCAGCGGCCTGATCTGATCGGTGATCCCAACAGTGGACGCAGGACTTCCGAGCAGTGGATCAATACCGCCGCTTTCGCAGACCCTGCAGCGTTCACCTACGGAAACGCCGGAAGGGGAATCGCAGAAGGTCCAGGGGTGATCAATGTGGATCTCTCCGTGCTGAGAGAATTCCAGCTGGCAGAGGAGATGCGTCTCAAATTTCGATTCGAGGCCTTTAATATAGCCAACCATGGCAATCTTCTGCCAAGCAACAGTACCTGGGACTATACGGCAGGTAGCTTTGGCTCGATTGGGAGTTCGGGTAAGGGGAGAGAGCTGCAGTTCGGGCTCAAGATCTACTACTGATCACTCTCTCCTGATTCGCCACATAAGGCGGGTGCACCCGCCCTTTTCTTTGCACCCTCGACCTTCTTCCAGAGTCCGCTGCAATCAAACCGAGCCGCGACCATGGCTAGAAGAAAGGTTACAAGATGAGGAAGTGAAACCACTGCCCGCAGACGGTTTCTGCTCCCCATCTTCCTGTTCCTCTCGGTGGTGGCCGTGTACGCCCCATCCATGGCCAACGATTTCATCTACGACGACAACGAAGTCATCCTGAACCAAGAGGCCCCTCGCTCTCTGAGTGATGTGGCCAGGATCTTTGCCGAGCGCCACTTCCCTAACCTGCCCTGCTACCGGCCTATCACCCGGTCCACGCTACTCCTGAAAAAGACCCTGCACGGAGACAATGCAGCACTCTTTCATCTGCTCAATGTACTTTTTATGGCCCTGACGAGCGTCAGGGCGTACGCCCTGATGCGCTTGCCTGTCCTGGGAGTTCGCAAAATACCTGCAGCCCTCGCTGCGGGTCTGTTCGCTGTGCATCCCATCGCCTCTTCCTGCGTCTACCCCATTGCCTCAGGCCGAGAGACTTTTCTGCCCTCACTCCTGACCCTGATTGCGGTCTACGCTTTCCTCCGCAGGGGGACCGTCTGGTACGCCTTGGCAATCGCAGCCTTTAGCACCTCGCTGTTCAGCAAGGAACAGGCGGTTGTGGTGTCGGTCCTCTTTGTTTTGGCGGATTTCTTTCGAATCTCTCCCAATCCTTCCGGTTGGGACCTCCGCCGTTGGCTGCTGCGCTATTCCTTCCTGCTTCCCATCCTCTGCCTCTACTTCACAATCCGTCACTTTCTCTTTGCTCGGACAGACTACGCACTAGACGACTGGACAGGCCCGTTTCACTCACTCTCATATGCTTTTCAGACGATGGTCCTTCCCTTCCTGGAGTTGGTCTACAAACCAACACTCGCGATCTGGTTGTCCCCGCCACGTCTGATCGTCGGAGGGTTGGTCATTGTCCTGCTCGCTGTCGCAGCCTTCCGACTAGGCCCAGATCACCGACCATCATCCTGTTCTGGACAGGCTGGTTTCTGGTCAGCCTGCTGCCCACCGCCAACCTGCTGCACCAGGAAGCCAAGTACGATGAGCGCTACGTGTTCCTGGCATCTCTGGGAGTGTTTGCCATCCTGGGATCGGTGGCTTCGAAGTACTGGGAGCAGCTTGAGAAGGCCAGACTGTGGACAGCTCTAGGCGTAATCCTGGTAATCGGCGCCGCCGCGCCGTGAGCCTCCACCGCGGCAGCTACTCCCACGATAACCTGAGCTTCAGCACACAATGGATGAGGACAGACCCCAACTCGGTCAACGCCTACTACAACATGGGATTCGCCCTGGCACAGCAGGGCGAATTCGGGGAGGCCTAACCTTCTACGAAAAGTCGCTGAAGATTCGGCCGAACTATTCCTATGCCCACAACAACCTGGCTAACACATTGATCGAATTAGGTGAGTTTGACCGCGCCTACACACACTTCCTGGAGACGCTGAAGATCGACCCTGGCTACGAGCAGGCGCATCAGAATCTGGCCATCGCCCTGGCCCAACGGAATCGCTTCGACGAAGCCATCGAGCACTTCTCGAAGGCGGTTCGGCTCAGACCCGATTTTGCGGATGCTCACAACAATCTGGCCAATGTGCTGGCCGTACAAGAACGCCTCAACGAAGCAGCCACGCACTTCAGCCGGACGGTCGAGCTGCAACCGGGAAGTCCCGAGGCCCACAACAACCTGGCGCATACTCTAGTGAGACAGGGAAAACTTCGGGAGGCACTGGAACACTATTCTGAGACACTCCGCCTTCGTCCTGACCACGTCGAGGCCCGCCAGAAGATCCAGGTCGTCCTTGCGCTTCTCTAAAACCAGAGTTGACGGTGCGCCCAATTCTCCCTAACGGGATCCGGCCGTCTATGTAGCAGGTCCCGGCACAGAGACCTCCCGTTCCAAGACCAGAGGACGATCCGTACCCGATAGTAGATTGGTGACGCGAATCGTGAGCTTCAGGTTCCCGACCTTCTTCTTCGCCGAGAACGGCAACATCGTGGTGGTGTTGGGTCTCAGGCGAAACTCACGGCTGCGGTGCAAAACCTCCGACGTCTCGACCGCAAACTGAATTTGGAAGGGGAAGGATGATCGATTCGTTACCCCCAGGAAGTGACGCCTTCTTCCCGACTGTGCCGTAGGAGTCACCTTCAACTCCAGGGAGCTCTCAGCCAGCGCTCGTAGCCACTTCTCCTTGCCCCACAACATCTCCTCGAAATAGGCCAGGGTACGGCGCTGTTTGATCGCTTCCCTCACTCCCTGGGGATTCGCCTGCTTCGCGAGAATCAGCGTCATATCACGACGCTGCCCCTGAGCCTTGTCCACCATTTGATCGATCGGCCAGTGGGCATCCGACACGGCGAACACTGCTAGATCGTTCTCGAGACACCAGTCCATGACGTCTTTGAAGAGGGAAACCCGGCGATAGTAGTGGGTTCCCTTCCCCCCGATCCAATGAGAGTTTCTCAGCTCGATTCCGTCCAGCCATCCTTTCTTCAAAAGAGCCTCGGCATCTGGAACCCAGTTGGGACCCGGGTGGGCCCAGATAATGGTCGCTCCCTGGTCGCGAGCCGATTGGATGGCCGTGTCGAAATCGCTGTAGAAGGCGGCTTCATCGTCAATGAAGTTGACCACGTGGTCACTATCGGTGGGCATGTAGCTGGAAGACGAGAGGGTCGTGAGCTCGGCGCCCCGAATGAGCATCACGCCCAGCGCCTCGGCCAGGGGCTTTGCTCTTTCATAGGCACGTCCCGGATCTTCTGGAAAGGCCATGCGTTGGTATTCGGGATGGTCTGTGATCGAGAGAATGTCCAAGCCATCACGCCAGGCCTCCCACACCCGAGTCTCGGGCAAGACCTGCCCATCCGAATAGATGGTGTGGATGTGAAAGTCTCCTTTGAGGACCTGGTATCCGGCGACCTTCGGAAAGACGATCTCTTCCCGGGCAAGTCCAAGGTGGCCCGCAACGTAGGGCCACCCGTACAATTCTGCGGTCTCTTGCGCCGTTGTCTTTTCCTGCGCTTCAGCCTCGGAACTTCCTCCAATCGAGAAGGTCCCCAGGGACAGGAAGATGAAGACGAAGAACGGCAACTCCCAAAGCACTGGTTTCTCGAAGCGTCTGTATCTCATCGTCCGTCTGCCCTCCGTTTGCTCGCGTCTTTGATTCGCTGGTCGATTCCTTCCAGCACTGGGACTAACATACGACCCTTCCGGGGAAACTCCAAGTTTTGATGCCGGGTTGTTCCTAGAGTGCACCAGATCATTCAGGAGGGAAACCCCTTCGGTGTAGACCCAGCCTGCAACCTGTAACCTACAATCTGCAACCCTATGAAGACTCGGAACAGATCTTAGCTTCGCTGTAGTCGGGGGGTGGTATACACTCACTTTCATGGATATCAAAACGTTGTTCGATCTGACTGGACGGGTGATAGTCGTCACCGGTGGTACTGGCTTCTATGGCAAGCCAATCTCCGAGGGGCTGGCCGAGGCAGGTGGGCACGTCGTCATTGCCTCGCGCAATCAGCAGCGTTGCGAGGATTGGGCCGACGTCCTTAGAGGGAGAGGGCTGGAGGCCAGTTCAGACGCTTACGATCAGAGCAGTGACGCCTCTATTTCATCCTTCTGCGAACGCGTCTGGAATCAGTTCGGTGCGGTCGATGTACTAGTCAACAACTCGGTCAGCCGGCCCATGACCTCCTACCAGGATGGGGTCGAAGCCTGGCGGGAGTCGATGGTGACCAACGGCACTGGTCTCTTTGCGATCTCTCAAGTCTTCCTGGACCGGATGATGGACCGCGGCAGCGGCAGCATGATCAACATCGGTTCGATCCAGGGAGTCGTCGCCCCTGACTTCACAAACTACGAGGGAACCGGGATGACGACCCCACCCGACTACCAGTTTCACAAGCATGGAATGGTGGGCCTGACCAAGTATCTAGCAGCCTGGGCAGGACCCTCCGGCGTCCGGGTGAACGCCGTCTCACCAGGCGGTCTTGGCCTGGGAGACGAAAAGGAGCCCTTTCTCTCCCAGTATTGCCGCCGCGTCTACCTGGGCCGAATGGCGAAGTATGATGAGATCAAGGGTGCCGTGGTCTTGTTGGCTTCGGAGGCGTCAGCCTACATCACCGGACAGAACCTGGTCGTGGACGGCGGATATACCTGTTGATGCCGCGATCAGGACTCGAGTAGAAACGGGAGCACGTTGAACCCTTCCCGGTCAGCCGCCTCGCGAAAGCGTGAATCCAGGCATACGAATCCTGCTGAGATAGTTCGCTCTCCGCACCATATCAACCCAGTCGAAAGCTGAAACGCGTCGGCTGCACGAAGCGGATGAAGGTTCAAAAGGCGGATAGCCCGAGTGCGTACCTCATCGGTGGGCTGGACTTCGTAGGCGCTGGCTTGAAGCTCGCCCATTACTTGCTGAGCCACCCGCTCTGTGGAGCGACTGATCCAACCCTTCCTTACTGACCGGGCCAGCGCGCTGCCGTACTCCACCGAAGCACCCCACCAGATCACCACTTCGGTGTCCTCTCCCAAAAGAGCCTACACTACCGGGCTCATGGGCTGCTTGAGAAAAAGGGGGAACCAAAGCCGAGCTGTCCCAGAACCTCACCAGGACTCGTCTCGCTCATCTCGCAGAGCCCTCAACACCGAAGCCTCGGGATCCTCCGGCTTCAAGCACTCCAAGAGCTTCTTGCCAAAGGACTGCTGAGGCCGGCGAAGGATTCCCAGACGAACGAGGTTCTCGATCGGGCGAGAATCGCTCCTAAAAGAGCTGATAGGAACGATCCGAGCAATTGCATGGCCTCGCTCGGTTACGACCACCTCCTCGCCAGATTTAACCCTCCCAAAGTATTCCGAAAGCGAAGCCTTCAATTGAGCCACCCCCGCACTTGTCATATGGCTAGTCTGGTCATTTTATTTAGATTATTCAAGTCACTTAGGGCTGGAGCCTAACCTGAAACTTCAACCACGAGGAAACGAAGCAGTCTTCGCCAGTTGACAGAGCCGTGACTGTCAGGGAGCGGGGCCCGACAGGGACCATAGTCCCCAGGCGCTTCTAGGTTGAGGGGATGCATACAGATGTCAAATCAGGGTGTGCCCCTTAAGTTGGAGCACCGGATCCCACTCCCTCACGGTCATGGCTCTGTCAGGGTTGCTAGCGAAAATCATGGCAGCGGAAATCCAAGTTTCTTCCTGAATGATCCAGCGCAGCCGGAGGCCGCACTAAGGCCTACCCTCGGCTCCAAGCCGAGCGGTTCGATCGGATTTCGAATCGAATTCGACTCATCTCTGCTGACCTTGGTCGTGGCGGTGGTCTCCAGGCCGCCGTTGGTCGAGCTAGGCTCGACCGCTACACTTCGGCCTGGAGACCAAAGCCACGTCAGAGACCGACTCTACCACTTTCAACTTCACGCGAAGATGACCCCACCGTCCCTGTGGGACTTCGGGGACCTTCTCTTCGCCTGAAGGCGAGGGGTTTCACCATCCCCGATGGGGACACTAACCTGAAACTTAAAGAATACGTCGCACGTCTCCTGTCCTTCGAAGGTGCCGCCAACGGGTGAACTACGAGCGTCACGAAGCCAAGTCCGACAGAGCTCCGAACGACTTGAGCCGTTAGCAAAATGAGCCCAGGTTCCGAGGAGAGAACTGGACAACTCTTCCCCACGCAGTGACAGCACAAATCCCCAGTAGCCGGAAGTTTCTTTCTCGAATGAGGCCAGGGAAGAGCAAGCTTTACCCCTACGGACTGAAGGCGTCCAAGGCTGTGGATACCGCGACCAGAGCTCCGCTGGCCCGTTTCTGCAGAAGTCCGATCAAAGAGACTCGGCGATCGCTTCTCACCTGTAGGTTCAAAGTGCCTCGGAAATCTCCCAGGTTGGCCCCGAAGTAGGCCTGGAAGAGACTGGCTTCATCCATGAACTGGGCAATCTGCTGTCCTGGCGAGAGCGCGAGCTGGACGCTCGCCTGTTGCGCCCCAGCGGCGTCGAGCAGGTACAAGTCCAGGGTGGCTGAGTTCACCCGGTCAGGATTGTAGATGGCGACACCGGTCCTCTCATCGACGGTTTGGCTTACATAGACCTGGTGCTCGTAACGGGCCGGCGAATGAGGCACTGAAACACCATGTCCCAGGAGCTGGAAGCTCTCGGTACCCACGATGGCTGAATCCTCGCCTTGATTAGAGATCACTTCGATGGAGCCTGACTTCAGGGAACCCATACCACCAGTCTCCACCTCCATCGAGCCCCAGGGGCCGAGATTGTAGTTTACGGTGCTGGTTGGGCCTCCGCCAACGTCGACGGTGGCAGGAATTCCCTTGGGATCGAAGAATCAAATCTCGCCGGTCTCAACCTGATCTCGGGTATTGCGCAGGATGATTCGCGTCCTGTTGCTGCTCCCTCCACTCTGTCCGTCGGCGTACTGAGGAAAAATCAGCGGGGGCTTTCCGGTCTCGCGACAGGGACAATCGAGCTCGTCATCATAGCAGTAGCCCAGGGCTTGGTGATCCAGCACATCCTCGGGCGTGACAATATCAATCGCCGACAGATTGGCTATGAGCGGAGTCACGGAGGGGAAACTGCCCGGCCAATCCCCGGGTGTGGTCTGACCTCCGTTCCAGGGCCACATCCGATCCGTCAACCGGTGCCCATAGCCTCCATTGTTCAGAGGATTATAGTTCGGGCTACCGGGATGATCCTGCTGCCACCGGGCCCAGATCCGGTCGACCTGACAGTGATGGAGAAAAAAGATGGGGTCGTTTGGGGAAGTCATCTGAGCCATGTCTCGTCCCACTCGACCGTGAATCAGATTGTGATGGGGACTTTGCTCCAAAGAAGGGCGAAATTGATGGTACTGCCCTTGGGAGAGTGTGTTCTCTACCGTTCCCACCGTGGGCCAGCCCGGACCGGTGCTCAAGACCTGGTTGCGCTGCATTGCCTGCCCTAAGGGCCTCACAGCTCGGCACGAATAACCAGCCCAGGGGATTGAAGGCGTTCGGGTTGAGAGCAAGGTAGCCCGTGACGATATCCATACAACTAGCCCCGCCAGATCCCGTCGGCCCAATTCGATCGTCCTGGAAGAGAGCCGTGGTTTCAGAAACATCTCCCAGCCCCTAATTCCAATAGGGAAATGTCACCTGCGGATCGATGGGTTGGAGGGCGATCTCAAACCTGAGAATATACTCACGGTTCCAGGAAAGAAAAGCAGGTCCTCCATGGGCACCATCTCTTCCTGACCCAGGTCCCGCACCCCAGATCAGCTGTACAACCCCAATATGAATGGCCACGATCTGATCGTAGAGGCTGATGCTTGATCCGGCCGCAAACGTATGCTTCAGAGCAACGACGGCGTTGAGAAAGCGAGTCCATTCCTCGGATGTCAGGTGGCTGCGTTCTTTCTCAGGCTGGCTGCGTTCTTTCTTACGTACATGTCTCTTCCAGACGATCAAACATTGAGACAGACTCCCCAACGCTACTCGATCTCAGCAGCTTCGCCGAGGTCCTGATCCACCATCGCCTTTCCGAGCTCTTGAAGGGAGGCGAATGTCATATAAGGCAGATCAGGTGCATGGTAGCTTTCGGCGTCGTCATCGCGCTCTACAGCCTTTCTCTCCTCTACAAGTAGTAGCTCGTGGCGACCCTCCTTCCGGACGATCGTAATCTTGTGGCCTTTGTACTCGATTTCCTCAACCAGATTCTCCTGACTTCCCTCTTAGTTCGACATGGAATTCTCCTTGTTCAGCGTTGCTGGTGTAGGCTCGGGAACAGTTCTTCAGGGGCAGCCCGGGGTCACCTCTCGGCGCCTTGTCTCGTCGAATTCTCCCGAAGGCGCCCAATCCTTTGTCTTACCTCGGACCTGGATTGCTGAAATTGCGACCACCATCCCTCCAGCTGCGCCCGGGAGGGAAGGCCAGGACTCTTAACCATGAGGTGGCGCATATTAGCAGTGAAGCTGCTGCCGGGCTGAAAAACGCGCTCCCGGTGGCCTGGGTAGAAGATAAAGTCCATGGCCACCCCCTGCATCCCACAGGCAATCCCAGCAGTCGTGTCCGGATCCAGGAGAATCACGGAGCGCCAGCCTTCGGGTGAGGCGTGCGAGACCAGTACCGGATGGCGCCACGCCCCGATGATCCGCCCCTTCCCTCGCGGACAATGCGGGATTTTCCCGCTCGATTGGAAATACGCCTCTGCGCTGCTTACGTAGCCGTTAAGGTGACCGGCCTCTCGGTCTTTCCAAAGAACCAGCTCCCCTCCCGCATCCCAGAACCAGTGGGACCTCTCGCCGTTTATCGAAGTATAGCAAGCGAAAAAATGTCCGTACTCTTCGATCTGCTTCCCGGTAGAGTTGGTAGCGGTGAACATCATGTCCCAGTAGCCAACACCGGGCTTCGCCTGCCCTGGGAGAAGGTAGTCTTGAATAAACTGGAAGCCGTCCGACTCGAAGTTGATTCGCAGGTAACCTTGACGGAGACGCTCGGCGTACACCTGGGGGCTGCCCCAGAAACGGGGGCGAAAAGACTCCCAGTAGGCCAGCTTGTCGTGTCCAGCCTGAAAATCAAAAGGATGCCCCTTCCACCAGTGCCACTCGGTGTAGTCCCAGGCGCTATAGTCACCCTGATAGACCCAGTCCAGACCAGGCTCCTCGGAAGTCGTCAGCTTCTGGATACCACGGGAGCTGAAACTGATGTCGACGAGCGGCGAACCGTCTTCAAGGCTTAGCGTAGCCGGGTAAAGAGCCCCAACTACGTCAGCGGGAATATCCTGGGAAGTCATGAGGCGTACCGGTAAGGCCAGCAGAACCGAGGTGAATAGTAGAAGACCCGCCCCCCGGCCCAACACTCGCGTAGGCATGAGAGTCTGACGGTAACACCTAGAGGGGAAGTGAGCAACCAGTTGGAGAGAGACGAAATGAAAGACTAAGCTGAAACTTCAAGAATATGTCGCACGTCTCTACCCTCCGAACAGCGTGGTGAACGGGACCTGTTCTACGCCGAAGGGGTTATTGCCGACCGAAAACGGGTTGGCAATAACGCTTTCCGCGTAGAAGAGGCGGACGACTTGAACCCAGGGTAGCTCGCTTCGCATTGCAACCCTGGGCTACACGCAGTAACGCCTTCGGAGTAGGTGATACGTCCTGAAATCAGTCGAAGTTTCTTTTTCGAATGGGGCCAGTGCTTCCTGGGGGCGGAATGATCCAGCGCGTGGCTGGTGCGACGAAGCACTGACGCCGGTTCGGACCCAAGTAAGCGAAGACCTGTCAAAGACAGCTTCTCTTCAGCGCACCCAGAAGGAAAAGAGGGAGGCCTGCACCAGTTGGAACCGAAGGACGATGGGCCGCCCTCTGAAGGCGGCAAAATCACCACCCTTCCAGCGCAGGACACCGTCGGTCGTATCCTCTTCCAGAGTCCGGAAATCTTGAAATGAAAAACCCTCAGTGGCTCACCAATGGCCCAGCCTCAGCTGGGCGAGTTGGAGTAGTCCGGCACCCGCCGTGCCTCGTACAACTCGGCCTGAAGGCTTCCCTGCCCTGCGTTCACGTTCACGTGCAGTTCCTGGCCCTGGAAGAGAAGAGGCCGGGTCCGCAGCCGTCCCGGCCGCGGGCCTGCGTCGATCGAAACGAACCCGTCTACCCTGAGCTTGGCGACCCCCATCCCCGAGCTTGGCACTCCCTTTGGAAGGGAGAGGTCTGGGTTCGTCAAGAGCCTTGGTACAGACAAGACATGAAGTCAGGGCAAAGGCAAGGGCGCGGGAGTGAGAAGGGTGCTAACATGTGTGGGCCAATTACTAGGATTCCGATGAGCTCCTCCAGGGTGTTACTGGCGCTGATGCTTGCTTTTCCCTTCGCCACTTCCTGTTCGACGGACAAGCCGGAGTTCAAGCTCTCGGTCACGGTGGACTTCTACGGCGACGGTGGGAAGGGTCTCTACACTCACGACACTCTGGACCTGATGATGCAAGAGGTCCGCAGCCTCGGCGTCAGCCGGGTCTACTGGCAATATCTGGGGGATCTCGAGCAGGAGAAGTACGGCGCCGGCACCAACCTGCTCCTGTCCCGATGGGCCGAATTTGGCCCCAGTACGCTGGCTGCTATCGGTGAGCCCCTCGAAGCAGCGGTCAAGGCAGCTCACCGAAATGGACTGGAGATCTTCGGGGTTCTCAAGCCCTACCACACCGGGATGTCGGCCACCTTTCCCGAAGGCTCCCCCGACGCCGACCCCCAAACCCGGATGCACCGGATCGGTGGTACCGTGCAGAGCTTCAATCCGTTCATGGAGCGCTTTCCTCACACCCGGATTAAACGCCGGCCGGTCAAAGGACCTACCGACCTACAGTCATTACCGATTCGCCAGATCCGACTGATCAAGAAGGACAACTCCCCTACTCGCGTTCGGCGGGAGCATCTGGAGATCTGGACCAGCTCCAACAACTATCGTTACCAACGTCAGCAGGTCGAGTTCGCTCTCGAGGAAACGGTGGAACCAGCACCGAGTGAGGTCCGCGACTACTACGGAAACCTGATCACCCGAAAAGGAGACCCGGTTCGGATCCTCACCTTGAAAGATCTGGATCTGAGGGATCGATACGTGGCGGTGGCAACCAACTTTCAAGGGGGAAACGCCGATTTTGAGAACACGGCGCTGGGCATGATCCAGGTCTACGGTCCGGAGCCCGATGCCTTGCCCATCGTGGTCGCTACCCAGGATGCAACCTGGATCCGCCCCCGGGACTTCCGCAACTACGGGTTGGAATTCGATTCGGGCTATGGACGCCGACTCATGTCCTTGGACCGATCCTGGAAGCCTGATCCCGAGGATCTGGAGCCGGAGAAGGTCCAGATCACCAAATGGCACGAGCATCGGGCCGAGCTGGGCTTGGGTTCCGGGGGAGGTTTCCTTGGCTTCGCCCGGGGCAAGAACGAGTATTTGCCCACGGCTCCCTGCGAGGCCTATCCCGAGGTTCAGGAGCTCTGGCTCTGGCGGCTCCGCCGAATGCTGGAGAAAGGCGTAGATGGCGTCGTTCTCAGGGTCTCGGCCCATGGAACGCTGACCGATGAGCCCTACGAATACGGCTTCAATGAACCGATCGTGAAGACCTACAAGGAACGCTACGGTGTGGATCCCCTCACCCAGCCGTACGACTCCCAGCTATTGGCGGCGCTGCGCGGGGAATACTATACCCGGTTCGTGAGGGAGGCCAGCCATAGGACCCGGAAGGCTGGAAAACTCTTCCAGGTGCAGGTCCACACCGAGGCTTTCCGTCCCCATCCCGTTTTCGGCCAGATCATGGGATTCCCAGCCAATCTCCTTTTCTCCTGGCGCCAGTGGCTGGAAGAGGGGCTGGTAGACGCCGTCACCTTGAGGGCCAGCTGGTACGAGGCGGCCGAGGATCCCCTGGACGGCTCCCCCACCAATCGGAGCAACCTGCAGAACATCCTGGAGGATCCCGTGGTCCGAGAGGTCCTGGAAGTGATCGAAAAGATGCGGCTGCCGGTCTACATGAATCGGTATGTGAGCCGGGCTATCCCCATCGGTGAGTACGTCGACAACATCCAGCAGCTCTATCGCGACCAGCGCTTTGCGGGCTTCGATCTGTACGAGTTCTTTCACCTGGCACGCTCCAGTCCCGACGGCGGAAAACTGCTACCCATTCAGGATCGGCTGCAGCGCATCCGGGAAAAGTCTCGAGAACTGGGGCTGGTTCAGTAATCATCATGCGAATTTTTCTAGCCATGGCCTGGAAAGCCGTTCCACGGTTTCCAGAAATCCCCTGGAAGATTCCCTATCCAACACTAGATCAATGGTTTAAATGATTTCTCCATCCGAATCTATAAATCAAGTTTCAGGTCAGTCTCGCCCCCGCTGCTCTGCCCTATTCGAGAAAGAAAGTTCCGGCTACTGGGGATTTGCGCTTCACTACGTAGGAAAGAGTTGTCCGGCTCTCTCCTCGGAACCTGGGCTCATTTTGCTAACGGCTCAAGTCGTTCTCGGCTCTGTTGAACTGGCAATACTCAAACACTGACAGTGGGTTCAGCTTAGCCCTCGACCAGTCTCGCTCAAGCAGATAGAGCTTGCGGGAGGAAGGGCGTAAAATAAACGCTCATGTACGCACTCATTGCAATCTTCTTAGTTCTCTGCTCCATCACCTCATCCGCCTTTGGCCAGTCCCCTACTAAACGTTATCTCTACATGAGCACTCCCGACGGCGCTCAACAGGGAGGACGCTCTGGCAACGGAATTCTTGTCTTCGACATTGACGCCGGCCACAAGTTCGTCAAGCGCATCGAGATCCCGATCTTTGAGGAGGGCCTACGCGGCTTCACCGGAAACCTCAAGGCCCACTCTGTCTACTACTCCACCACAAATCATCGCCTGGGACGCTTCGATCTGGAAAGAGAGAGAATTATCTGGGAAAGCACCTTCGAAGGAGGCTGCTGCGATCGCTCATCCATTACGCTGGACGGCAAGAAGATCTACGCTCCCACCGGATTCTGGTATGAGGCGGAAGATGCCGGTTTCGTGGTCGTCAACGGCGAAGACGGAAAACTCATAAAACGCATACCGGTCGGCCCTCGAGCCCATAACAGCATCGTCAGTCTGGACGGGCGCTTCGTCTATCTCGGAACCGCGACCACACTGTCCATGTTCGATACCCGGGATGATCGGATGCTCCGCCAGATCAAGGATGTGGGCGAGTACGCGATCTTCCCTTTCACGGTAACCAGGGACAATAGCATCGCCTACGTCTGTCTCGGCAAACACGTGGGATTCGACGTCGTGGATCTGAAAGAGGGCAAACCCATCCATCGGGTCTTCGCCAGCAAGGAGAAGATCCCTCATCGGACCCACGGCGCCGGCCTCACCCCCGATGAAAAGGAATTGTGGATCAGCGACCAGGATGGCCAGAAACTGTTCTACTTTGACGCCACCCAGATGCCCCCCAGGGAGATGGGCCACGTCAATCTGTCAATTCGAGGCCACGGCTGGGTGACCTTCAGTCTGGATGGGAAATATGTGTACTCCCATGCGCCTGATATCTTCGAGACTAAGTCCAAGAAACATATCGGCATCTTCAAGGATGAAAACGGCAATGCATTCGCCAGCTCGAAGTTCATCGAGATTCACTTTCGCGACGACAAGGTGGTGAAAATGGGAAGCGAATTCGGCCTGGGACGCGAATAGGATCCCGCGTGGCTTCGGCCTGGAGACCGAAGCCACGAAGTTGCAGATCAGGGCCGAAAGCGGATCGAGTAGAGGTCCGCGTCCTTCATGACGAACCTCAGACGAACGGACTTGCCGGCAAGCTTACTAACGTCTGCTCCACCTTTCCAGCCAACCACCCGCTCTAGATGGTCCCCGAAGATCTCGGGACAATCGGCCAACGCGTAACCCGGGATGGGTCGACCGGCGGCATTCTGGATTTCCACCTGCACGCTCCCCGCAACGGAGGTCGAGAAATTCATCTCCAGCTCTTTTCCATGGAACGATAGCGGCCGGGTGGTGAACTCGCCTCCTTTACCTGGAGCGTTGATCGAGACAAAGCCGTCTACCCGTAAGGTGAAGCGGCGTAGATTCGAATAGGCACCTCTCCAATAGTGCTCGGTCGCATAGATCGAGATCTCGTCCGGGGCACCCGGAAAATCCGATTTGGTCTCGACCAGGCCATGGTTCTGGTAGTTGTCCCCATAGACCCAGTTGTCGGTGTAGCGAAGACCTGGGCGAAGGAAGGCCTCCATCCTGCGTTGGAACACCCTGCCGTCACGGCTGCTCATGAAAAGCCCGTCCGTCAGCGCCGTACCGTATCGGGGATTGCCTTTCGTCTTCCCGGATGCTCCGCTGTAGGATCTCAAAGACGCACGCTCCTCACGGTCTGCCAACTGGGGAAGAGCCCTCATCGAGTTCGACCAACCGCGATCCAGGTAGCGGGCCGGAAAGCCCAGGTAGATGTGTGGCGCACGATAGTAGGGAATGACGTTGTTGGTATAGAGCTCCTCGTCCGGTACACCCGGATACTCCAACCATTCCCCCTTCGTCCAATGGATGAAATCGTCAGAGGCGGCGGTCTTGATGTCCCGAAAGCTACCGGGCCCAGAACCGGAGGAACCATCCGGCCTCCTGAAATCCCGATAGTAGGCCCTGTAGAGACCTTGTTCCGTGTCCCAGAAGGCCAGATTATGACTGTCGAAGGCGCCATCGGTCAGGACAGGCTTATCGCCAATCGGGGACCAGTGGATGCCGTCGGCGGACTTGGCAGCCATCAAACCGCCGTTGCCGTTGTAGAAGGCTTTGTAGCGCGAATCGGCGGGACATCGGGGGTTGGTGTCTTTGAAGGAACCCCAGTTGTCCAACTTCGGACTGGCCCAGACGATATTGTTCTTCTTGGAGCCATTGAACTCGAATAGCCCCAGCTCCGGCCTCACCCAGGTCTTCCCATCCTCGCTCTCGGCATAGCCAATGAAGACCTCATGGACAGGGATGCTCGAAGGCTCATGGGCCCAGGCATCGTAGTACATCCGGTAGATGTTGCCGTCCTGGAAAATCGAGTAGTAATTGCACCCATTGCCCTCCCAGAGCTTGTCAAGGTGCATCACGATCTCTTTGGGCATGGGAGAGTGCATTTCCAGCCGCACTCCCGACATGGCCTCAATCAAGTGGGTGTCGATAAACAGTTCACGTTTCGATCCGATGTCAAGAGGGCCGTTCTGCCTGCCCGTAGCCCCACCCATCAGGAGGAAGGTGAGGACGAGGGAACAGAACCCCAAAACTGCACGCGACCCAGTCTGACGGGTTGGAAGCATTACTCTCTCCCCTGCTGTCTCGATACCATCGAGCTTGATTGAAAACGTTTTCGACTTTCCGAAGCTGGGAAACTAAACCTGTACCCGAAGCCGATGGGTGCGGATCCGGCCCTGACCTTCTTCTATCGCCCAGTGCGTCGCCAGGATATCACCGTTGTCCAGACGCAGCAGGGAAGCCTGACCGAATCTGAGATTCTGTCCCATGGTGGCATAAGCAGCCACCTTCATCCGAGGAGCATTGCCCCATATCTTGGCTTCCTCGACCAGGCGCCACCGGTCATCGGAAAAATCAACGATGCGGACATACAGCCCAATGTCCTCCCCTTCGCGGTGGCAGTGAATTGTCAGAAGGATGTCGTCGGTCCAGTGCATCAGGTTAGAGGCCTGTCCCCAGATACCGGTGTCGATCGGATCCGACCAGGTCGAGCCGCCATCGTGCGACACTGTCAGGTGATTGGTCGTGTTGGTTCCCTTGACGTGATCCATCATCCAATTCAATGAGACGATGCGATCGTCCTGCATCTCGCACAGTCTTGGCTCCGAAGGAGCGTAGCGCCGGGCAGGATCCCTGAAGAAATTGGTTCGGTCATCCCAGGTTTCGCCTCCGTCCTCACTTCGCCAGAGAGCTCCGACGAAGCCGCTGGGATTGCTGCCGTCCCACCTGGGAAAGAGGGAGCCGGCTCCCAGGATGATACCGCTGCGCAGTTGAATGGTAGGACCCGACTGCTCGATCAATTCCGGACGCGTTCGGGGAAGTCCCCTGGGGTATGACCAGGTGCGCCCTTCGTCCTCGGAAAACGAAACCAGATTGTCACCATCACGTATGCCATCGACGCCAGGTTCGAGGTTAGCGATGGTCTGATCCGGATCGGTGCGGTGGAAACGATAGCCCAAGGCGATCAGCCTGCCGTTACTCAGCAACGTCGGCTTCAAGTAATCGGAGTTGTAGCGGTGCTCAGCGTCTTTCTGGTGCAGAGGCCCTTCCAGATTCCAGGTCCGCCCCTGATCAGGCGAGCGGGTCACCACGGTCGTCACGTCTGCCGCCTCGAACGCCTCACCCAGAGTGAACAAAGCCAGCAGCTCACTCGAAGGCAATTTCACCAGACCCGGAAAGTAACCGTTTCGGGCCCGATTCTGGGGTTGGGGGTTTTCGTAGACCACATGATGGTCAACAATCTCAATAGCGGCCATGTCTGACTCCTGGTTGGTGTCTCCCTGAGGCAGAGCCAGGAAGTCTCAGAGAAGACAAAAAAAAACAGGTGCACCCCCCGTCAGGGTGCACCTGCTTTGTGTCGTCAGGTTATGCAGGAGCGGTTTAGAAGTAGAACTTCAATCCGATCTGCATCTGTCTACCCTTACCGGATTTTCCAATCGAGCCAAAGCTCCCGGCTGTGTAGCTCCAAGTGCTGTTAGCCGCCAGGAAGTTGGTGTGGTTCGTCAGGTTGAAAGCCTCAAGACGCAACTCAACCCGATTGTCCTCCCCCATTATGAAATTCTTCAATAGAGAGAAATCAATATTCATGACTCCGGGACCTTCTGCGATTCCCCTTCCGGCGTCGCCATACATGAAGGGCGCAGGATCCGCGAAGGCCTTGGTATTGATCCACGATTCAGGAGTTCTCTGACCTGCGTTGACATTTCCAACCAGATCGGGCCGCTGGGTCACGCTGCTTCCCACATCCAGTCGATCTGAATCGAAGACCGTGTACCACTGACCCTTCTGCAGAGTCGTCAAGCTGTACATCTGCCACCCGCCGAAAATCTTCCCGGCCGTGGAATTCGAACCAACACCCCAAGGAATATCGTAACCGAACAGGAAAGCCGCACGACCCGGAATGTTGGCCTCTCCGCGACCTCGATTCAGACGCGTGTTATGGCGAAGGTTTCGCGAAATACCGCGAGGGTCGCCCACGATGCTGAGACGGCCTCCAGTGGTGTCTAGACTCTTGGCCCAGGTGTATGCGAGTAGTGCCGTAACGCCATCGGCACCCGGCCTCTTCTCGATCTTGAAGTTAAGCGCATTGTAAGTCTGGTCTCCGTTCCCGTAGATCACTCGATAGGTGTTCATTGTCGGGTACGGCCTCCGCTCAATACGCGGCGCGGAGCCCGGTACGGCATCGTTCATCTCGAAGATCTGCATCTCGTGGACCGAGCGCGTGCCTTCGTAGCCGATTTCAACCGTCGTATTCTGGCCAATTCGTTGCTGAACCGACAGACCCCAATTGGGAACATACCAGTGAGGAAGCTTTTCCTCGTATCCGCCTCCATTAGGTAGCGCCGTGCCTGCGACCTGCGTGGAAGGATCAAAGGGATTGCTTACCAACAGCGTGGGAAAACTCGCGTCCGCTGTGAAGTTTTGGTTCCCAGCATTCTCGCGGTGATTCCCGAGAGCTGCGCCGCTGTACATCATGCCTCCCGGAGGTTCGTTACCATAAATGCCCGCACCTACTCGAAGCACCGTAGTATCGGCGAGTCGATAGGAAAGGCCGAGGCGCGGCTGAAAGCCATTCCTGGTCCAGCTGAAGAGGTCCTCATCCGCGGCAAACCGGCCCGTCTCAGGGTATTGAATAGAACCGAGGGGAGTCATCAGGGCGGGGGAATAGCACTGCGGAATCGGATTGGCGGCGTTAGCCTCTACACAACCCGGCTCCAGGTTGGTCGAGAAACCCCGATGGTCCTGCCAGCCCTTCCGCAGTTCGTAGCGCATACCTAGCTGGAGCGTAAGCTTGGGAGACACTTTCCAGCTGTCCTGGAAATAGAAGTAGTGAGAAGGGAAATTGTGGTTCAACCGTGCTTCACTGCCTGCCCGCGAACTCGACAGATAACCGAGCATAAAATTCGCATAGGAATAGGTATTGCTCGATGCCGCTCCTTCGGGAATCGTGTAACGATCCGGTGCGAAGCTAAAGTTGGCACGATTCTCCAGGCCGAAGAAGACGTAATGATAGCGATAGTGGTAGCCGGCCTTCATGAAGTGAGATCCTTTGGTCCAACTGACGTGGTCCTTGACCTCCCATTGTCCCTCGGGGACAGGCCCACGATTGCCACGAGAGCCGACCCTCAGGAAACCGCTGATGCTAGTCACTGGAACACCGTCATAATCAATTCCCCTGATGGGCCAGCTGGGAATGCCGAGCGTCGGACCATAGCCGACGTGGTCGGGTGGTTCACCAGGTACGTAGGGTCTACGGAAGAAATGGAAGCCAAACTCATTGATGACGTTGGATCCAAAGTTTCGCGTGTTCGTGATGTTCTGGGCCCAGTTGACGAGCTTGTTCTTGACCGTGAACTCCTCAATTGCATTGACAAACGTAATGGGTCGGTCACTCCACAGAAAGCGGCCGGACCAGTGACTGTCCTCACCCGTTTTGAAATCCATCTTGAGGACGACCTCGTCTCGGGTCTTATCTGCGGTAGAACGATCAGCGTTGTAGTTGAACCCACGGCTGGGATCGGCATTGGCAGACGGAAAGAAAGCGGCCAACTTCTGGGATACAGGGTCGAACCGACCCGCCGGAATGGTGTTGTTGGGAAAGGGTTGACCGGTGAGCGGATCCATGATCGTTTGCGAGAATTTTCCGGCTCGTTCGTCTGCAGTCGGCACGGTTCCGGTGAGCGTAGCCAGTTCGCTGATCCGCTCCGCCTGCCATGCGACAAACCACCACGCTTTATCGGTTCCATCGAACAGACCAGGGATCTTGATGGGTGCACCCGCCACTGCGCCAAACTGGTGCCGCTTGAAAGCGGTCTTTTCCGCTTGGAAAAAGCTGCGCGCATCCAGTCCATCACGACGATGCAACCAGAACAAGGTTCCGTGCAAGTCGTTGGTCCCGCTCTTGGTGACGGCACTGAACTGCCCACCCGGCTTGATGCCGTACTCGGCGCCATAGAGACCACTCTTGATCTCGAACTCGGCAACCGCGTCTGGGTTGATGAAGAACTGGAGCGAACCGTTGGTCTCACTGATCTGGGTTCCATCCAACATGCCGTTGTTGTCGGACTGGCGCAGACCCTTGACGTTGAACTGCACGCCGCCACCTAGCGTCAGGCCCGATCGCGTCGGCTGAATGCCGGGGGTCAATGAGCCTAGCGCACCAAAAATATCTCTTTGGTTCAGAGGCAGAGCCGTGATCTTCTTGTTATCGATCACCTGGCCCAGCTCCGGCGTTTCCGTCTTCAGAATAGGTGCCGTCGACTCGACCTGTACTATCTCAGACACCTCGCCCACGCTCAGCGCCGCGTCGATGCGATAGGTCTGTCCTAGATCAAGCTTCAGACCCGTTCGCACTTCGGTCTTGAACCCAGGCATGGTGACCTTCAGCTCATAGCTTCCGGAGACCAGCGCCCGAAAGGCGTAGTCACCGGTATCGCTACTCAACGCGGTAAAGACATCGTTCGTCGCTGCGCGTGTCATGAATACTTCAGCGCCAGGTATCACCGCACCACTAGTGTCGGTGATGGTTCCCACGACGACCGCCTTGTCCCCCTGAGCTAGCGTGACTCCAAAACTGAGCCCCACCAGAAGCAGGAAAACAAACATTCGTTGCATCTTCATTTTGGTTCCCTCGATTTGTTTATTTCCTGGATTCAACCCGTCTGGGATTCAACCCGAAAGACACCCCTGCGTCTTCTAAGGCGCATTTTCAACTAACCAAATGTCTTTTGTCAACCAATTGACAAACAAAAAATGAAAACTTTGACAGGAAAACCGGTTTCTGAGTCGTGATGGTCAGACATCTGACAAAACAATCTGGCAATTCCAAGGACAACTGTTGCAATTCCTAGTGAATCCGGAACACTCAGGACGCACGGGCCGCTGGAGGCATCGCTAAGCTGAAACTTCAAGAATTCGTCGCACGTCTCCTGTCCTCCGAAGGTGCCGCCAACGGGTGAACTGCCAGCGTCACAAAGCTAAGTTCGACAGAGCCGCGAACGACTTGAGCCGTTAGCAAAATGAGCCCAGGTTCCGAGGAGAGAGCCGGACAACTCTTCCCCACGCAGTGACGCACAAATCCCCAGTAGCCGGAAGTTTCTTTCTCGAATGGAGCAGCACCGCTGCGGGGCCACTAAGCTGAAACTTCAACCACGAGGAAGCGAAGCAGGCTTCGCCAGTTGACAGAGCCGTGACTGTCAGGGAGCGGGGCCCGACAGGGACCATACCCCCAGGCGCTTCGTTGAAGCACAGGATCCCACTCCCTCACGGTCATGGCTCTGTCAGGGTTGCTAACGATGATCATAGCAGAGGCAATCCAAGTTTCTTTCCCGAATGGGGCCAGGGCTTCCTGGGGACGTGACTGACCTGAAATCTAGACGTAGCGAGCGACCTCATACCGCCGAGGAACGATGACCTTCGGTGGATGTGTCCCGTTCAAGAAGGCCGCTTCAGGCCTGGCGCGAAGCGTATTAGACCGGTCCTTCAGGGCCGGTTCGGCGAGCAAGCAGATGCCGGATCCTGCTTTAGTTAGCGGGCTTCTCGAATACAGGCTTCAGCCAGGCTCCGGGTCGAAGATGGCTAAAGCCGCGGTTCGAGAAGGACCTTGAAAGGCCCTCCGGAGGGATGGCGTCGCAGCTGACCCCGGCCTGAAGGCCGGGTCTAATACGCTTCGCGCCAGACCGCTGAAGCGGTCTCTTTGGAAACTACACCACGCCGAGGCACGAAACTTGATCAGTTTGTTAACTTTTTCTCGACCAAGGAACTCTAGCTTAGGCCTCCAAGCCGAAGTCCTCTTCTGTCGAGCCTACGGTTCGACGCACGGCGGCCGGGAGAGCACTCTATTGAGCTCCTGAAGATCCCAGTCGCTCGGACTGACGTCTCTCTGCCAGCGCCTTCTCCTTCCACCCCTTGACCTCGTAGGCCTGACTCAGGAAAAGGTGTGCCTCCGCAAAACCAGGATTCTGACCGATGGCACCCTGAAACGCTTCGATTGCCTCATCCGTTTTCCCCTGAAGCTGGTAGACACGTCCCAAAGCCACCCGTGCCTGCGTATCCTCCGGATCCAGCTCGAGTGTGCGACTCAAGCCATCGAAAGCCGCCTCCAATTGCCCCAAGTTGGCATAGCAGAGAGCCAGGTTGAAGGTCGCAAGCACATTCTGCGGGTCAAGCTCGAGGACCCTCTTAAAGGAATCCGAGGCATTCTGACAATCGGCTGCCTCGACCAGATTTAATCCCAGGTAGAGGTGAGCATCAACTAATCCGTCATCCTGTCGCAGAACTTCCGTCAACTTCCGAGTCGATTCCTGGAAACGTCCCTGCTCAGAATCTTGAAACGCCTCCATCAGAAGACCGTAGAGGCCTACCTTGTCCTTGGGGTCGGGCAGCCCCTCGAGAGCAGGGCGCCCTGCTCCTGTGGCGGAGAAGCCGACGTAGCCCAGGCTCCGCAGGCGCTCCATCCTTTCGGGATCTATTGCTTCTGGCTGGGGCGCCTGGCCCGGCGCATCATGGGAGTTGAATCTTTGGTACTCCTGATCCAGCCTTTCTTCCAGTGAGGCCGCCATCGGTCCGTTCTCTTGAACGATATTCCGCTTTTCTCCGGGATCGGCCTCCAGATCGAAGAGCTCGGGATGAGGGGCGTCTATATATTTGTACTTCGCCGTCCGGAGCGAGAAGAGGGGGCTCCACTGAAAGTGGTAGTAAGGGTAATAGGTCTCGCTGTGGGCCACCAGCTCGGGCTGATTCCACTTTCCTGCAATCAAGCTCAGCAGTCCCCTGCCCTGCATCTGGCTCTTTGCTTTGAGGGACACAAGCTGCAGGATGGTGGGTGCGATGTCGATACCCCGCACCTGCTGTGGGATGAGCTTTCCCTTCCACCGGGAACCTGGGACCTTGACGATCAAGGGAACTCGCAGGGTCGAGTCGTAGAGGAAGAGGCCATGGCTGGCCTCACCATGCTCGCCCAGGCTCTCCCCGTGATCACTGGTAAAGATAATCAGGCTATCTTCGTATAGTCGGTTCTCCCTCAGCGACCCCACCAGGCGTCCCACCAGCTCATCGACAAACGCCACTTCGCCATCATAGGGACTTGCCTGATACTGCGTCTTGTAAGGCTCAGGCGGAGCGTACGCGGTATGAGGGTCGAAGAGGTGGATCCAGGCAAAGAATCGACGCTGACCCCGAGCCTGGATCCAGGTCAGAGCCTCCTGTATCACTTCGTCGCCCCGCCGCTCCGACTCGCCCCTACCTTTCAGATCCCAGTACAGATCGAAGCCCTGCGAAAGGCCCGTGTTTCCGTTGAGTACTGAAGAACCAATGAAGGCGGCGGTGTCATAGCCAGCGGTCTGGAAGATCTCCGCCAGCGTCTCCTGCTCCGGTTTCAAACGAAACCCGGCCTGATCCCGGACTCCGGTGGCGTAGGGATAGGCCCCCGTAAGAATTGAGCAGTGTGAGGGCAGCGTCAGTGGCACCTGGGCGATCGCCTGCTGAAAGAGGACACCGTCGGACGCCACCCCGTCAATGTGAGGGGTCTCGATGTTCTCGTACCCGTAGCACTGGAGCCTATCGGCCCTGAGTGTATCCACTGTGATGAGAAGGACTCGCTTAGGTCGTGGCAGACTCGCTGACTGCGTCGGCGCTGGCTTGGAATCAGGCTCGGCCGAGAATGGATCGGAACAGCCAGAGATCAGCCACACCATCGCTAGAGCAAACAGCAATGAAGGAAGCATCTTCTTCATGGGATCGCTTCGGCAGATCGAAGAGTCCTGAGGAGAACCAAGGGAGGGAACTTGAGAGCCGCTTTGGATCATTCAGGAGGAAACTTTCGGTTGAGGATGGGGGAGATTGTGCTGTTGTCCAGCTCTCTCCTCGGCAGTTGGCCTCATGTTGCTAACGGCTCAAGTCGTTCGCGGCTCTGATGGACTTGTCTTCAGATTGTTGACACCCGGTTCAGGTTCCTCTGCGGCGTTCAGACGAATCGCAAGTTCCAATCCCAACCGGTTGCGGTAGCCTCGCTAGATCCTGGGAGGCTTGAAAAAAGCTTCAATTGGAGACGACTGATGCCGACTTTTGTCGAATCTCGAAGATGTCCTTGAGCACCAGCTTCTTGTCGGAGACGAGATCTGCAACCTTGACCTGAAAGGAGTACTTGCCTGACGGGAGCCCTTCCAGAGGGACGGCGAAAAACGCATCGAACACCGAGTTATTATCTACTCTCTGAGGCTTCATCACTTTCTCGAAGTTGGGTACCGGCTGCCCGTCGGAAAGGACTTTGTAGGAAAGCCTCACGTCCGCCGCCTGCGTCGACATGTCCAGCGTTAGATTGTGCACCTCCAGAAAAACTCCCAGCTGCTCGGAAGGTGAAAAGGTCTTGTGGATATCCGGAAAGACTTTCAACTCATCCGTGACCACAAAAGGATCGACAACGGTCTCACCTTCCCGAACCCGTCGGGCCCTGTCTGCCAGCATCACCATGCCTCGCAAGTCAGAGGTCTGTCCGGGAACAATAACCAGGCTGTTGAGTGTTCCCACCCTCTCGCTTTTGCCCTCGCGGACGACGATCTGAAGCTTGTATCGACCTGTCTTCAGGGGAACTTTTCTCTGGTACAGCCGAGATGTTTGGAGCTGAAGGGTCGGATCCTTTCTGATTTCGGCCTCTACGTCGTCATCGAACTCGAAAGCGACCTGTCCTGTGAGGTTCGTCAAACGCCCATAAATGTTGGTTTCGGCTCTCCAAACGCCTTCACCAAATGGGGCGAAGTTGTCATTGTTGATCTCAATTTCGGCGCTCAGCAGGACCAGGCTCATGTCTTCATGAACCGGCGTGACATGCGACACCAGATGAACATCCAACTCATTGTAAATGACACGCGTCTCCACCAACGTTCGCAAATCGTTGAAGCGAATCTTGGGAGGCTTCATCAGCTGGGAATACCGACTCAAGCGCTCCAGAGGCTGATCTTGAATACGCGAACTCCTCATATAGGGATTGGCAGGATTGCCCAGATGGCGAGCGCGGTTAAGGTCGGCACGGCTATAGAGTCCCAACCTTTCGTATGTGGTCTCTCCCAGGCCCATCTCGAAGCCGACCTCTTTTTCGAACGAGTCGCGGGCGATGCGGAACTCATTGCTGTGGAGACGATCCACGAACTCGATCTCGACATCCTGGCCGACACCTTCGATGTACCGATACCACCAACGCTCGAAGGGAAATGTCTGCACGTTTCCCCCTCCCTCGTAGATCTCACGAGTATAGGTTCCCCCGCTGGGGTTGCTGGTGATCTGGTCAGGAGGACCGAACTTGATGTACATCTTACCCCGGTCACTCTGCCATCCTGGAAAACCGGCGGCGTACTGTTCGTTGGAGTACTTGATGCGACGATAGTGCTCTTCTTTGAACTCGTTGTAGGAAATCCCGGGGGTCTCATCGCGTCTTCCCCAGAACTGCTCGATGAACTGTTCCTTTTCCTCCGCGGTGGTAAGACGATCGAAAACCGCCTTCTCCTCGTTCGTGATGATGTAGACCACGTCTTCCTTCAGCCACTTCTTGAAGTAGTCTATGTCCTCGTTTTTCTGTGATTGAGCATGGCTGTAAAGAGGCAGGGCACCGAACACGAAAACCCCCAGCGAAAAAGCTAGCAATCGGGTCACGGCTGGCATCATCTTCCTAAACCCCCTAATTTCCATCGGTTGAACTACCTACCCTCAATATTCTCGCTACCTTAAATATATAGGATACCCGCACTTCGGGATAGAGTTCACATCAGAGGCTGTTTAATATGAGACGCTGTGCTGATCAGGACTTCCCCACAGCTGAGGTCCCCGTACTCAAGGCGCCTCTGAATCTCGCTCTAAATACCGAGCATCCGGCGGGTTTCGTCTGTCGTTGCCACAGCCCGGCCCAGGTCTTCCGCTAGACGCACGATCCGCTTAACCAACTGGACGTTGCTCTGAGCGAGTACGCCGCGCTGGTAGTGGATGCAGTCTTCCAGACCGGTGCGTACGTGTCCTCCCAGGAGCAATGCCATCATGTTCACGTGGATCTCCTCAAGACCCAGGGCGCAGGTCTGAAAGATACAGTCTTCCGGTAGATTCCGCACCATGTAGAGGAAGCTGTCCATG
>Ga0310345_10001036_pt1 | contig 33407 bp, 29 predicted proteins | sample HC15DNA20500_MG_FD_204667 | JGI IMG/M metagenome (GOLD analysis project Ga0310345, IMG submission 204667) | Marine microbial communities from station ALOHA, North Pacific Subtropical Gyre - HC15-DNA-20-500_MG | ecosystem: Environmental > Aquatic > Marine > Oceanic | place: Pacific Ocean: North... | reverse complement strand
GGCCTTATATCGGCGGATCCACCGACAACAGCCTGCTGCAGCTTGCTTTGGGATACAACGGTATTCAGCGTGTGACGGGCGGGGAGGACGCCGTCGGCGGTCCGGGCGGTGGCGGCCCCGGGGGCGGTCCGGGCGGTGGCGCGAACCTGTTCTTCGGCGGCGATCCGGGCCTCACCCGGTTGTTCGGCGCGTCGATGGGGACTGAGGCCTCCTGGTTGCTGCCTGCGGCGTTGATCGGGCTGGTAGCCGGGCTCTGGTTCACCCGCCGCACCGCTCGCACGGGGTCGGTGCGGGCGAGCCTGTTGCTGTGGGGCGGCTGGCTGCTGGTCGCCGGGGGCGTCTTCAGCTTCATGGACGGCATCATCCACCCCTACTACACCGTGGCCCTGGCGCCGGCGGTCGCGGCGCTGGTCGGCATCTCCACCGCCGAACTGTGGCGCGGCAGACGCTTCCGGGGACCGCGGCTGACACTGGCCGCGATGCCTGCCGCGACGGGGGTCTGGGCGTTCATCCTGCTCGATCGCACACCGGAGTGGTTCCCGTGGCTGCGCTGGGTGGTGTTGGTGGTCTCGGTCGTCACGGCCGCCGTGATCGCGGCCGGGGTGCACCGAGTGGGCCGGTGGGCTGTCGGGGTCGCCGCCGCGGCGCTGGTGGCCGGGGCCGCCGCACCCGCGGCGTACGCGATCCAGACCGCGTCACACATCAGCACCGGCCCGGGCATCATGTCCGGACCGGTGGTGGCCCAACACAACGGGCCGGGAGCGTCCGGCGGACACGGCGGACCGGATGGACCGGGCGGACCAGGTGGACCGGCACGGTCGATTGCCGACAACGCTGAATTGCAGGCGATGTTCGCCGGGACCGATGCCCGCTGGGCCGCCGCCGGCGTCGGATCGATGAGCACGGCCGACCTCGCGCTGCAGACCGGCGCGTCGGTGATGGCGATCGGTGGGTTCACCGGGGGCGACGACTCACCCACCCTGCAGCAGTTCCAGGCCTACGTCACCGACGGGCAGGTGCGGTACTTCATCGCCCCGGACCGTGGCGGCCGGGACGGTGGCCCTGGCGGGCCGGGTGGCCCGGGTGGGGACGGCGGTCCAGGTGGGGGCGGCGCGTCGACGGAAATCACGGAGTGGGTCGAGCAGACGTTCACCCCGGTCGACGTCGGCGGCACCACCGTGTACGACCTGCAGTCCTGACGTTCGCAGCTTGGGGTGCGCGACTCGCCGCCGCGCGCCCCGGGCTCGGGCACCCACGTTGACATGAGCTCCGGTCGCCGCCATAATTCCGACTAACACCATAAATCTGGTCAGTTGTACCAACTTTACGGGGAAAGATGACAGCCACTGAAGAGATCGTCCAGAACGCCGGGCGTTACGAGCTGAGCCACCTGCGCGCGCTGGAGGCCGAAGCGATCCACATCATCCGCGAGGTTGCCGCCGAGTTCGAGCGGCCCGTGCTGCTGTTCTCCGGCGGCAAGGACTCGATCGTGATGCTCCACCTGGCGATCAAGGCGTTCAAGCCCGGCCGGCTGCCGTTCCCGGTCATGCACGTCGACACCGGGCACAACTTCGAAGAGGTCATCGCCACCCGCGACGCCCTGGTGGCCGAACACGGCGTGCGTCTGGTCGTGGCCAGCGTCGAAGATGACATCGCCGCCGGACGGGTCGTCGACAACGGACCGTCCCGCAACCCGCTGCAGACCGTGACGTTGTTGCGCGGTATCCGGGAGAACAAGTTCGACGCCGCGTTCGGTGGCGCCCGCCGCGACGAGGAGAAGGCCCGGGCCAAGGAGCGGGTGTTCAGCTTCCGCGACGAGTTCGGCCAGTGGGACCCGAAGAACCAACGCCCCGAGGTGTGGCACCTCTACAACGGTCGGCACCGCAAGGGTGAACACATCCGGGCCTTTCCGCTGTCGAACTGGACCGAGTTCGACATCTGGTCCTACATCGGCGCGGAGAAGATCACGCTGCCCTCGATCTACTACGCGCACAAGCGCCAGGTGTTCGAGCGCGACGGCATGTTGCTGGCCGTTCACGAGTATCTGCAGCCCCGCGCGGACGAGCCGATCATCGAGAAGTCGGTGCGGTTCCGCACCGTCGGCGACGTCACCTGCACCGGTTGTGTGGAATCCGAGGCCGCCACGGTGGCGGAGGTGATCGCCGAGACCGCGGTGTCACGTCTGACCGAGCGCGGCGCCACCCGGGCCGACGACCGCATCTCCGAGGCGGGGATGGAAGACCGCAAGCGCGAGGGGTATTTCTGATGAGCACGACGGACACCAGGGCCGCCGCGGAAGCGACGCTGACCAAGCCCGCCGCGACGCTGCTGCGCATCGCGACGGCAGGATCGGTCGACGACGGCAAGTCCACGCTGATCGGCCGACTGCTGTTCGACTCCAAGGCGGTCATGGAGGACCAGCTGGCCTCGGTCGAGCGGACCTCGCGTGAGCGCGGCCACGACTTCACCGACCTGGCGCTGGTCACCGACGGGCTGCGCGCCGAGCGCGAACAGGGCATCACCATCGACGTGGCCTACCGCTACTTCGCCACCGCCAAGCGCAAATTCATCATCGCCGACACCCCCGGGCACATCCAGTACACCCGCAACATGGTCACCGGCACCTCGACCGCACAGCTGGCGATCGTGCTGGTCGACGCCCGCCACGGACTGCTCGAACAGTCGCGCCGGCACGCGTTCCTGGCCTCGCTGCTGGGCATCCAGCACATCGTGCTGGCCGTCAACAAGATGGACCTGATCGACTGGGACCGCGACAGATTCGAGAAGATTCGCGACGACTTCCACGACTTCGCCGCACGGCTGGACGTCCACGACGTGACGACCATCCCGCTGTCGGCGCTCAACGGCGACAACGTCGTCAGCAAGTCCGACGCGGCACCGTGGTACGACGGTCCGTGCCTGCTGAGCCACCTCGAGGACGTCTACGTCGCCGGCGACCGCAACCTGGTCGACGTCCGATTCCCGGTGCAGTACGTCATCCGCCCACAGACCCGTGACCACCACGACCACCGCAGCTACGCCGGCAGCGTGGCCAGCGGCGTCATGCGCGTCGGCGACGAGGTCGTGGTGCTGCCGGCTGGCAAGACCTCGCAGATCGCCGCGATCGAGGGTCCCGGCGGCCCGATCGACGAAGCGTTCCCGCCGATGGCGGTGTCGATAAGCCTGACCGACGACATCGACATCTCGCGCGGCGACATGATCGCGCGGCCCAACAACCAGCCGCGCATCACCCAGGACTTCGACGCGACCGTCTGCTGGATGGCCGACGACGCGTCGCTGGAACCCGGGCGGGACTACGTCATCAAACACACCACCCGGACCACCCGGGTGAAGGTGTCCGGGCTGGACTACCGGCTCGACGTCAACACGCTGCACCGGGACAAGTCCGCGACTGCACTGAAACTCAATGAGCTGGGCCGAATTTCGCTACGCTCTCAGGTTCCGCTGCTGATCGACGAATACAGCCGCATCGCCGCGACCGGTTCGTTCATCCTGATCGACCCGAACACCAACGTCACCGTTGCCGCCGGCATGATCCTCCCCAATGTCAGCGCGCGGACCGCCAGCCCGAACACGGTGCGCCACGACTCGCTGTGCACCTCCGAGGACCGGCTCAGCACCGGCCGGATGGTGTGGTTCACCGGCCTGTCCGGATCGGGCAAGTCGTCGGTGGCCATGCTGGTCGAGCAGAAGCTGCTCGAAAAAGGAGTTCCCGCCTACGTTCTCGACGGCGACAACTTGCGCCACGGACTCAACGCCGACCTCGGCTTCTCGATGGCCGACCGGTCGGAGAACCTGCGACGCCTGGCACATGTGGCGGCCATCCTCGCCGACTCCGGACAGGTGGTGCTGGTACCCGCCATCAGTCCGCTGGCCGAGCATCGGGAGTTGGCGCGCACCGTGGCCGACGAAGCCGGTGTCGAGTTCTTCGAGGTGTTCTGTGACACCCCGCTCGACGACTGCGAACGACGCGACCCCAAGGGGCTCTACGCCAAGGCCCGCGCCGGTGAGATCACGCACTTCACCGGCATCGACAGTCCCTATCAGCGGCCCAAGAATCCCGACCTGCGGCTGACCCCGGAGCGCAGCCCCGACGAACTGGCCGCCGCGGTCATCGAGCTGCTCGAGAGTCGCGGCCAGTGACCGACCATGAACTGGCGGCGTTGCTGGCCGCCGAGGCCGGCCGGTTGCTGCTCGACGTCCGCGCAGAATTCGCCGACGCTGCCGCGCAGGACCGGAAAGACGCGGGGGACAAGCGCTCCCACGACTTCCTGATGGCGGCGCTGGTCGCCGAGCGTCCCGACGACGCCGTGCTCTCCGAGGAGGGCGTCGACGACCCGGTGCGCCTGTCGGCGCAGCGGGTGTGGATCGTCGACCCGCTCGACGGTACCCGGGAGTTCTCCGAACTCGACCGCACCGACTGGGCGGTGCATGTCGCGCTGTGGGAGGCCGGTGAGCTCGTTGCGGGGGCGGTGGCACTTCCCGCCCAAGACGTGACGTTGGCGACGCCGTCGGTGGCCGCACCACCATCCGCGCCCGCGGTGCCACGCATCGTGGTGTCGCGGACCCGACCCCCGGCCGTCGCGCTGGAGGTCAAGGAGGCGTTGGGTGGTGAACTCGTCGAGATGGGCTCGGCGGGAGCGAAGGTCGCCTCGGTGGTGCAGGGACTGTCCGACGTGTACGTCCACGCCGGCGGCCAGTACGAGTGGGACTCGGCCGCGCCGGTCGCGGTGGCACGCGCCGCGGGTCTGCACACCTCGCGCATCGACGGCTCACCGCTGATCTACAACCAGCGCGACTCCAAGCTGCCCGACCTGATCGTGTGTCGCCCCGAGCTCGCCGAGGCCGTGCTGGCGGTTACCGCGGGCTGAAACGTCGACGGAGTCAGGTCAGCCGTCGTAGTCGACGGTGACGGCGTCGGTGGTCGGATGGGATTGGCAGGTGAGTACGAAGCCTGCGTCGAGTTCTGCGGACGTGAGCGCAAAGTTCTGCTCCATCGTGACGGCGCCCTCGACGATCTTGGCTTTGCAGGTCCCACAGGCGCCGCCTAGACAGGAATACGGCGCGTCGATCCCATTCTTGAGAGCTGCCTCCAAAATGCTCTCGCCGGGTCCGAGGTCGACGGAGTGGTTCGTTCCCGACATCGCGACCGTGAGCTGAGCTCCGCGGAACTCGGAGTTCGGTGCACTCCGTTCCGCACCGCGGAAGAGCTCGAGGCGAATGCTGTCGTCGTCGACTCCGTCGGAGACGAGGTTGTCGCGTAGCTCGGTGACGAGCGGGAGGGGCCCACACAGGTACCACCGGTCAACCGAGGTGATCGATTCCCCGAGAGTCCTTCGGAGCAACGGGTAGTCGATACGGCCACGGAAATCGGCGGGGTGATGGGTTTCTCCGGAGCGGACGTGGATGATGCGCAATCGGTCCGCGTACCGGGATTCCAGCTGGTCGAGTTCCTCGGCGAACATGGTGGTTTCGGCGGTGCGGTTGCCGTAGATGAGAGTGAAACGGCTGTCGGTTTCGATCTCCATGGTGGTTCTGATGATCGACAGTATCGGGGTGATACCGCTGCCGGCGGCGACCGCGACATGCTCGCACTCGGCCCCCGGCTGCAGGGGTGCACCAAAACTGCCGGTGGGTGTCATGAGATCCACCACGTCGCCGGCCTGCAGCACGTCGCATGCGTACGTCGAGAAGGCGCCGTTGTCGATGCGGCGGACCCCGATCGCCAACTCGCCGGAGGTGGCTGACGTGCAGATCGAGTAATTGCGCCGGATCGTCGTGCCGTTGTCCGCGCCGTGCTGGACGGTCAGGTGTTGACCCGCCTGGAACTGGAACTGTTCCCGGAACTCCTCGGGCACCTCGAAGGTGATCTTCACGCTGTCGGCGGTCAATCGGTCGACGCTCTTGACCGGAACCGGGTAGGTGCTGGCGTGCCGTGCACTCGATGACCGCGGCATCCTGACGGGCAGAATGGGCGCGAGCTTGCCGTTGAGCTTCTTCCACTCCCGGTACTCGTTCGGGTCGAGTTGCTGACCGAACACAGTGCCGATCGCAGCGTCGCGCTCCAAGTACGCGGCCTCGTTGCGCCGCCAGGCGGCGACGTATCGGTAGAACGGAATGGACGGGTGCAGATGGTGCACCAGATGGTAATTCTGTGACAGCAGCAGCGGAGTCATGATCCATTCGGCTCCGACTCGGTTCCGGGTTGCGCGATAACGGTTCTCGCGCTGGGTCTGTTCCAGCCCGTGGTGGGGAAGCCAGTCGAACCACCACGCGAGAACGAAGATGGCGACGCGCTCGGGGATCAGATAGATCACCGCCACCATCCACAGGTGCCCGGTGAGCGCGGCACCCACAAGGACCGCCGCGGAAAACGTCATCAAGCCGGCGGTTTCGATGATCTCGGCACGTGGACGCTTCTTCCGGTTGCGCCACAGGAACCGCAGATAGGGCAGATCCATCGCAGGAAATCTGAACGGCAGTTGCCACCACGGTGCGGCGCTGACGAAGTGATCGGGATCGGAATCGCCGTCGTTGGTGTTGCGGTGATGCTCGATGTGGATGAAGGCGAACGACGAGAACGAGATCAGCGGGGAGACGAAGAACATTGCGACGCGTCCGAAGAGCCGGTTGACCCATCGGTGGGAACTGATCGCGCTGTGGGATGCATCGTGGAGCACGGTGAACATCACGAAGATCGCTGCCGCGCTGGCGGCTATGGTGGCCGCCGCCGGCAGACTGCGGGTGATCGCGGCGGCCGTGGACGCGCCGAACACCGCCAGTGCGGCGACGAAGATTGCGACGATGGGCCAGGAGAGAGCGGGGACCCGTTCGCCGGGGTCGGGCAGGGCCTGCCGTGACAGGGTAGGCGCGGACGGAGATTCCTCTGCGGTTGTCGCCATCAGGAGTCCTTCTTCGATGCTCATCGGTCGGGGTCACGCTACGAATCGCGACAGCAGCCGACAAGGCACTCCCGGCCCATCGCCGTGTGCGCTGCGCACACACCCAGCAGGGGGGAACCCGGTCGGAATGGGATTCAGCCTGACCTGAGCACCGCGGCGCCGAGGACGTCTGCGGCGCGAAGCGCGGCGTGGAGCCCCGCCAGGCCGGCAGTGGCGGGAGCCCCGCGCCGTTCCTCGGCGCGCCGGACCCGCTTGAGCACGGTGTTGCGGTGGACGTTCAACGTGTGCGCAGCCGACACCAGACTGCCTTGCGCGTCGAGGACGGCGAGCAGGGCCGCGCGTTCCTCCCTCTCCTGCGGTCCGTCACGGCCGAGGTCGCCCAGTTGGGACTGCACGAAGTTCCGGGCCACCTCGAGGTCCTGTGACAACGCGTCGACGAGCGCGACATCGCTGAAAACCGTCAGCGACGGCGCCGACAACACCGAGAGTTCGACGATGCGGCGCGTGCCTACCGCTTCACGGTGGGATAGGCGAAAGCCCGGCACCGCCTCGTGAGGTGAGCCCACAGCGATGTGGACGGCCTCGCCGGAGCTGTGCCACGTGGCCAACGTGTCGCGGGCCAGTCGAGCCTGGTCGCCGGTCACCGCGACCCATCCCCAGAGCGCAAGCGGCCCGTCGGCCATGAGGAGCGGGTGCGGTGAACCCAACGCCCTGGCCAACAGGTTGGCGTGACGTTCCAGGTTGACTGCACGGTCATGCGCCCAACACACGAATCCGATCTGGGTGCCGGTGAGTCGGTGTCGCAGAACTCGTTCTGCGCGGCTGACCGTGATGTGCTTGCCGGCGAGCAGGTCCTGCACCATCTCGGCGCGCTCGGCGCGGGCCTGGTTTTGGCGACGGTCGAGTTCGGCGACATACTCTTCGGCGACCAAGCTGGAGATCCGGTCGATATAGCGGAACGCGAAGCGCTCCAGTTCCGCGTAGACGGTCAGGGCGGTTGCAGAATCACCCGTCCATCCCTTCATCACGTCTGCCAGCCGCACCGTGAAGTACTCGTGTCCGAGCCGGTAGAAGCGCAACATGACATCGACGCTGTGTCCGCGCGAGGCCATCGCCCGGGCATGCTCGAGCGCGGTGACCGGCGCCTCGGCCGCGGCGGCGTCGATGCCGTGGCGGACCATGGACAAGGCCGCTTCCAGATTCGACGAACACGACCCCAGCGTCAGTCCACGGAGTTCGGCGTCCTCGACGGTCTCAGGAATACGTTCCACCAGAAACTGCAACATGTCGTCGGCCAGCCGCGAGACATCGGACAGCAGCGCCACCGCAACAGTCCGCCCGTCGAGTCGGCCCTCGGGCGACTGTTGAGCGTCCATGGCCGAGACTTTAATGCTCTCGTGGCCGAGTGCCACCGTGCAACACCGGACGACGTCGTCGGTGCTGCATCCAGCTCGATCATCGCCGCTCTCATGTCTGTCGAATAGGCTGCAACCCAGTGGTTTTGACCTGCGCGACGCGTCGTGGATGCTACCCCCGCGATGGATCGGCAGGCCGTCGACTCCGGGGTGGACGGTGCCGCGGCACGCCCGCCTCGCGACGCGCGCGGGCCCGTGCCGCCGCGCTGGGCGTGCCGGCGACTGCCCGAGACCTCGACGATTGATCGGCGCCGCAGCGCGCGGGGGCGCACTACGCTGAGACCGTGTCTGAATTGAACACCCTGCGCGCGCTGGAAGGGATGCCCGCGACGCCTGCCCCGCTGGGCGACTCGACGTTGGTCCTCATCGACTGCCAGAACACCTACACCCGCGGGGTGATGGAACTCGAGGGGGTGGATGCCGCTCTGGACGAGGTGGCGGCCCTGCTGGACCGGGCCCGCTCCGCAGGTGTTCCGGTCATCCACATCCAGCACAACGGCGGGGCCGGCTCGCCCTACGACATCGATGCCGAGATCGGCGCCATCGTCGATCGGGTCGCCCCGCGCGAGGGCGAGCCCGTGGTCGTCAAGAGCTATCCGAATGCGTTCGTCCAGACCGACCTCGACGACCGGCTCAAGGCGGTCGGGGCCTCGAACCTCGTGTTGGCCGGTTTCATGACGCACATGTGCGTCAACTCCACTGCCCGCGGCGGGTTCAACCTCGGCTACGCGCCGACCGTGGTGGCCGGTGCGACCGCGACCCGCGCCCTGCCCGGGACGGACGGACAACCCGTGCCCGCCGCGGGGATGCAGAGTGCCAGCCTGGCCGCGATGGCCGACCTGTTCGCCGTGGTGGTCCCCGGATCCGCCGACCTGCCCGACTAATCTGGCGCCATGCGGATGTCGGCGAAGGCGGAGTACGCCGTCCGCGCCATGATCCAGCTGGCGACCGCCGAGGCCGGCGCTCTCGTCAAAACCGACGATCTGGCCAGGGCGCAGCAGATCCCTCCCCAGTTTCTCGTCGACATCCTGTCCGACCTGCGCACCGACCGGCTGGTCCGCAGCCACCGGGGCCGCGACGGCGGCTACGAACTCAGCAGACCGGCGGCCGACATCAGCATCGCCGACGTGCTGCGCTGCATCGACGGTCCGCTGGCCAGCGTGCGCGACATCGGCCTCGGGGACCTGCCGTATTCCGGTCCCACCGCCGCGTTGACCGACGTGTGGCGCGCCCTGCGGGCCAGCATGCGCTCAGTGCTCGAACAGACCAGCCTGGCCGACGTCGCCGCCGGGGTACTGCCCGACCACGTCCGCGCTTTCGCCGACGACTATCGCCGCCAGGAAGAGGCGCGCGGGCATCAGGACAACTAGCGGCCGATCAGGTGAATGACTGAGGTCTAGCGCCGTGCTGGCGGGTGCAAACCTCCACATGCTGTCCGCCAGGATCGCGGAAGCAGACGCGGCGTCCGTGGTAGGAACACGGTGTGGTGTTCGACGTGCGCGACCTCGCTGCCCCCATCGTCATCGCACCGATGGCAGGGGGGCCGTCGACGCCCGAACTGGCCGCCGCCGGCAGCAACGCCGGCGCACTCGGCTTCATCGCCGCCGGCTATCTCAGCGCCGACGTGTTCGCCGAGCGGCTGAACGCCGCGGCTGAGCTCACCTCCGCTCCGATCGGCGCCAACCTGTTCGTGCCGCACCCCAGCGCGGCGACACCGGAGTCGATCGATCGCTACGCCTCGGCGCTGTCGCCGGACGCCCGCCGTTACGGCGCCGAGCTCGGGAAGGCCCGGTTCAGCGACGACGACTGGTCCGCCAAGCTCGACGTGCTGCTCGATATCCGGCCGGCGTTGGTGTCGTTCACCTTCGGGTTGCCCAGTGCCGAGGAGCGCCGCCGCCTGTCCGCGGCGGACATCGCCACCGCGGCCACGGTCACCACGCTGGCCGAAGCCCGCCAGGCTGTCGAGGTGGGCATGGATTGTCTTGTCGCGCAGGGGCCGTCGGCGGGTGGGCATCGCGGCACCTTCGACCCGACTGCGACGCCGTCCGATGTTCCGCTGGATGACCTCGTCGCCACCCTCGTCGCGGACCTCGACCTGCCGGTCGTGGCGGCCGGCGGGTTGATGACCGCGGCAGACGTGGACCGGGTGCAACGCGCCGGCGCGGTCGCCGCGCAACTGGGCACCGCATTCCTGTTGGCCGACGAGGCCGGCAGCACTGCTGTGCACCGGGCGGCGTTGACCGACCCGGCATTCACCGAAACCATGATCACGAAAGCGTTTTCCGGCCGATTTGCGCGGGGTCTGCGCAACCGCTTCATCGACGAGCACGAGGCTGAAGCGCCATTCGGATATCCCGAGGTGCACTACCTGACCGGCCCGGTGCGCGCGGCATCGGTGCGCGCCGGTGACCCGCACGGAACCAATGTCTGGGCGGGCACCGGTTTCGACAAGGCGGTGTCCGCGCCGGCGGCCCAGATCATCGAGCAGCTTCGAGTGCACTGATGCCGCCGCTCACACGCCGGGCCTTCGCGAGGGGTGTCGGCGTGTTGGCGGCGGCGCCGTGGATGGGTGCGTGCATGAACCAGACCTCGGGCGGATCCGGCGAGCACGTCGTGGTCGTCGGCGCCGGGATGGCCGGACTGGCCGCGGCGCGGCGCCTGGCCGACGCCGGGGTCATGGTGACCGTCCTCGAGGCGCGTCCCCGGATCGGCGGGCGCACGTGGACGGACACCTCGCTGGGCGTGCCCGTCGATCTCGGCGCGGCGTGGATACACGGGACGCAGGACAACCCCTTGATGGGCCTGGTCGCCGAGATCGGCGCGGACACCGTCGAAACCGACTTCGAGAACGTCACGGTGCTCGACCGGGACGAACCGGTCCCGGACGCCGACGTGGAGGCGGCGGGATCCGCCTGGGCGGACGCGATGGACGAGATCTACCGTGCCGGCGCCGATGCCGGACCACAGACGTCGTTGGCCGACGTGTTGGCGCGCTACGTGGACGTCGACGATCCCTTGACCCAGTGGTTGATCACCTCGACGGTCACCGCCGAGTACGCGGCCGATCCCGCCGAGTTGTCGTTGCGGTGGTTCGGCCAGGAGGGGGAACTCAACGGTCCGGATGTGTTGCTGCCCAACGGCTACGGCCAGCTTGTGGCGTATCTGTCCCGGGGCCTGCAGATCCGACCGGACACGGTTGTCACCCGCATCGACCACCGCGGCGCCACCGTCACCCTCACCACGACACAGGGCATGGTCACGGCCGACCGGGTGATCGTCACCGTACCCCTCGGTGTGCTCAAGGCCGGCGCCATCGCGTTCGATCCGCCGCTACCCGAGGCGAAGTCGCAGGCGATGCGGCGTCTGGGTTTCGGTCTACTCGACAAGGTCGTGCTGAGGTTCGACGAGCCGCACTGGGCCGCCGAACCTGATGTGTTCGGCGTTCTGGGCGCCGACGCGCCGGTGAGCGATGTGGTCAACGGGCTGCGGTTCTCCGGCACGCCGCTGCTGGTCGGTCTGCGCGCCGCGGGCACTGCCCGTGACCGCGAAGTGCTGTCCGACGGTGCCGCGGTCGAACAGGTGCGTGCCGCGCTGGACCTGCCTGAGCCCACCGGCGCGCTCGTCACCCGCTGGGCGGCCGACCCGTTCGCGCGTGGCTCCTACAGCTTTCTCGCAGTGGGATCGAGCCCCGACGATCAGCGCGCCCTCGCCGAGCCGGTGGGGGAGCGGTTGCACTTCGCCGGCGAGGCCACCCAGGAGGAGTTCTTCGCCACCGTGCACGGCGCCTACCTGAGCGGGCTGCGCGAAGCCGAGCGAATCCTCGACTGAGCCATCGGAGTCAGCGCAACGCTTCGACCACGACGTCCCCGGTCTCCGAGCGGGCGGTGACCACCGACGCCGCATCGTCGCGGTTTCGGGTCTGCGGCACGGAGACCACGGTGGAGCCCCGCCCCTCGCCGGTGCTGGCGTTGACCGCGTACGGGCCGGGATCGGGCACCGCGAGGACCACATCCCCGTCGCCGGTCTCGACGTCGACGACGGCGGGAGCGGCGGCGAAGTCGACGCTGACATCCCCGGTCTCGGTGACGGTGCGGAACGACTCGGCCACCGAAATCGCGTTGCGGCTGGCGACGTCACCGTGATCGTTGGTGATGTCGATACGACGTGCCGACCCGTTGAGCACGACCGCGCCGTCGGTGGTCCGGGCGGTGAGCTGATCGACGTCCGCGTCGGCCATCACCACCCCCATCTCCTGCTCGGTCGTGATCGCCAGCCCCCGGGCCAGCTGCGGCGGCAGCACCACCGTGATCTCACCGCCCCGGGCCCAGCGCAGCATCGGCGCCGGCTCGGCGCTGACACTGACCCGCGCGCTGCGGCCGTCGGCGCCCAGCGTCAACGGCTCCACGTCCGTGCGCGCGGGGCTGATCAACCGCAGATCCACGCGGGGCTCGGAGACGTCGCGATCGGTGGTGATCCGGATGACCGCCGGCACCGGCCCGGTGTCGACAGTCAACGCGCGCAGTGTCGCCGGCAGCGTCATCGTGTCGGCAACCACCCGGAATCGGCTTGCACCCCAAGCGAACCCCGCCAACGACACGATGACCGCGGTGATCAGGACGCCGGCGAGCACAACCAGCCCGACCCGCACCGCGGTACGTCCGCCGGGGGACAGCGGAGGCGGCGACGTGGGTTGCCCGGCAGGTTGTCCAGGGGGGAGGAGCAGAGGGGTGGTCATCAGAGATCATTCCCTCCGGTGCGCGTGGGCACGTTCACGATTCGAGGAACCGCAGCACGGCGAGTACGCGGCGGTTCTCGCTCTCGTCCTGCGCCAGGTCCAACTTGGTGAAGATCGAGGCGATGTGCTTCTCGGCCGAGCCGACCGAAATGTGCAGGGCGGCGGCGATTGCCGAATTGGTTCTGCCCTCGGCCATCAGCTGCAACACGTCGTGCTCGCGTGGGGTGAGTGCATCGAGGGCGTTTCGGCGGTGTGAGCGCACCAGGATCTGAGACACCACCTCCGGATCGAGCACCGTGCCGCCGTTGCCGACGACCTGCACGGCGTCGAGGAAGGCCGGCACGTCGGCCACCCGATCCTTGAGCAGGTATCCGAATCCCCGGGTGTCCGAGGCGATCAGCTCGGCGGCATAGCGTTCCTCGACGTAGTGCGACAGCACCAGCACCGCTGAATCGGGGTTCTGGCTCCGCAGCAGCGCGGCCGCCCGGATTCCCTCGTCGGTGAACGTCGGCGGCATCCGCACGTCGACGATCGCCAGATCGGGGCGCTCGTCGTTGACCAGCCGCAGCAGGTTGGTGGCGTCGGGAACCCCGGCGATGACGTCGTGGCCGGCGTCGGTCAGGATCCGCTCGATACCGGCCCGCAGCAGCGCCGAGTCCTCGGCGATCACTATGCGCATGGCAGCACCGCGGTGATGATCGTGGGTCCGGTGGCCGGGCTGGACACCGTGAACGTGCCGCGCGCTGCCCGCACCCGCTCGTCGAGGCCACGCAGCCCGGTGGCTTCACCGCTTCCGTCGTCCGCGACGATCCGCGCACCGCCGTGCCCGTCGTCGAAGACGCTGACGTGCAGCTGCTGAGATGATTCGTCGAGTCGGACGGTGACCGCGGCGTTCGAGGCGTCGGCGTGCCGGGTCACATTGGTCAGTGCCTCGGCCACCACGAAGTAGGCACACGCCTCCACCTCGTCGGGAAGCCGCCGCGGCAGGTGCAGGCTGAGCGTGGTCGGGATCCCCGCGTTGACCGTCCGCTGCACCACCGCCGACAGCGCGGCGTCGAGTCCGCGGTCGGACAGGATGGTGGGGGCGATGCCGCGCACGACGTTGCGCAACTCCACCAACGCGCTCTTGGCGTCGGCGTGCGCTTCGCCGATGAGGGCCTTGGCCGCGGGCAGGTCGGTGTCGAGCTTGGTCTGGGCCAGCCCGATCGTCATCGCCAGCGACACCAACCGCGGCTGCACGCTGTCATGCAGGTCGCGTTCGATGCGGTGGCGTTCGGTCTGGGCCGAGGTCACCGCACCCTCGCGGGCGTCGGCCAGCGCGCTCACCTGGTTCTGCAGCGCCGCGGTCGGCGACGGGCTGAGCAGCCAGCGGTCGATGGACGCGTCCAGCGTCGGGGCGAACACCAGCAGCGTCACCGCCGCGGCGACCGCCACCGCGGCCAGCAGCAGCGCGACCGGCGTCGGCAGGAACGACAAGCCGGCCTGCGGGTCGCTGTTGCCGATCACCACCGCGGCCGCCGGGGCCAGGAACGCGAACGCCAGCAGCGCCACGGCCAAACCGGTGACCAGCGCGTCGTAGATCATGCGCAGATAGTGGTGGGCGACCGACTTCCAGAATCGTCCGCTGCTCGCATCCAGCCACAGCTGGTGCGCCCAACGCTGGAACCCGGTGTAGGAGGACAGCCGGCGTGCAGGCACGCCGATGCCCATCCCGAACACCGCCTCGCTGCGGACGCGTTCCACCCAGTCGATGCCCCGCATCAGGTAGATGAACACCACCGCGGCGACGGCAAACCCGATGATGCTCGGGATCGACGAGATACCGAGGACGACGATGCCGAGGGGGATCCAGAACCACACCACCGCCAGCGCGCCGCCCGCGATCAGCGAGGCGGTGGGCACCACGCCGATCGGGCGGGGCCGGCGGTGGGGCTCGCCGGCCGAGATGCCGGTGGTGTCGGTGTCCGCCGCCGGGGCTTCGGGCGCGGCGGCGTCATTCGTTACGACCATGCCCACCAACCTATGGACCGGCGCGCGCCGAGGACACGGCGTTTTCCCGCGAGTCCGGCGGGGGTTTTCCTCCACCGCGCCCTGCGGCGCGAGCGTGAGTGTCCCCGCCCGACACGCCGCATCCAACCGGCATTTCGCGCACGCTCGCCGCTGGCCATACTGACGGAATGACCGCCGACACCGCCGGCCCCGCAGATCCCGCCGGCCCCACCGGTCCTGCCGGCCCCGCAGATCCCGCCGGCCGTCGCCCCGCGATCCTCGACTATCTCGGCCCCAACTGGTTCGCCTCGGTGATGGGAACCGGGATCGTCGCCACCGCCGGCGCGTCGCTGCCCGTACACCTGCCGGGTCTGCGGGCGTTCGCGCAGGTGGTGTGGGTGATCGCGGCGACGTGGCTGGTGGTTCTGATCGTGGCGACGGTGGCGCACTGGGTGCGCAACTCCGAGATGGCCCGCAGCCACGCGCGCAACCCACAGATGGCGCACTTCTACGGCGCGGCCCCGATGGCGCTGCTGACCGTCGGATCCGGCGCGCTGCTCGTCGGGGTGGATCTGATCGGCATGCGCACCGCGGTGAACCTGGCCTGGATTCTGTGGATCGCCGGGACGATCGGCGGGCTGGTCACGGCGCTGAGCATCCCGTATCTGATGTTCACCCGGCACCGGGTGGAACCCGACGCCGCGTTCGGCGGTTGGCTGATGCCTGTCGTGCCGCCGATGGTGGCCGCTGCCACGGGCGGGTTGCTGATCCCGCACATGGCCGATGGGCCCGGCCGAGCCACCATGCTCTACGGCTGCTACGCGATGTTCGGCCTGTCGCTGATCGCGTCGCTGATCATCATCACCATGGTGTGGAGCCGACTCGCACACTTCGGCACGTCGGGCACCGCCCGGGTGCCCACGCTGTGGATCGTGCTGGGGCCGCTGGGCCAGTCCATCACGGTGGCCGGGTTGCTCGGCGCCGATGCCGCGCTGGCGGTCGACGAGAATCTCGCCGACGGCATGAGCGTGTTCGCGGTGCTCTACGGCGTCCCGGTGTGGGGTTTCGCGGTGCTGTGGATCGCGCTGGCCACCGCACTGACGGTGCGCACCCTGCGCCGGGGCATGCCGTTCGCGCTGACATGGTGGAGCCTGACGTTCCCGGTCGGCACATTCGTCACCGGAACCACACAGCTGGCGGTGCACACCGACCTGCCGGCGTTCCGATACGCGGCCGCCGTCGCCTACGTGGGCCTGTTGTTCACCTGGCTGCTGGTGGCGGTGCGCACGCTGCGGCTCGGCTGGCGCGGCGCGTTGTTCACCCCACCGGCAGCCGACCCCATCCGTGCGCGCAAGGATCCGGCGCGCTGACGCACCCACCGTGACGCCTTGCACGCCCGACCCACCCGGCGTGCCAGAATCGCCGACGTGCGAATCGGGATGACGATGCCGGTGATGGAGCCCGATCTGGACCGGGGGACACTCAAGGCCTGGGCTCAGCTGATCGACGGCGGCGCGTTCTCGTCGCTGTGCTGGGGGGAACGCATCGCGTTCGACAACCCCGAGAGCCTGACTCTGCTCGGGGCGCTGGCGGCCTGGACCGACCGGGTGCGGCTGGTGACCACTGTGGTGGTGCCGCAGCTGCACGATCCCGTCCTGCTCGCCAAGCAGCTGGCCACCGGTGACCTGCTCTGCGGCGGACGGCTCACCGTCGGCATCGGGGTGGGCGGTCGCCACGAGGACTACCACGCCGTCGGTGCCGATCCGGCAACGCAGACGATGCGCCAGATGGCCGAGCGGGTGGCGGTGATGAAGCGCGTCTGGGCGGGGGAGAACGTCACCGGTGCGACGCTGCCCGTCGGACCGCCGCCGGTGCAGGCCGGCGGCCCGCAGCTGGTGGTGGGCACGATCGGGCCCAAGACCGTGCGCAGCGCCGCCGCCTGGGCAGAGGGTCTGGCCGGGATCACCCTCGATCTCGATCTCGACAAGGAGTCCGCGCTGTTCGACGTGGCTCGCCAGGCCTGGCAGGAGGCGGACAAGCCGGCCCCGCACCTGGCGACCTCGTTCTGGTTCGCCCTCGGTGACGGCGACGAGCCGCGCGCGCAGGTGCACCGGCATCTGCGCCGCTACATGAACTGGATCCCCGCCGAGGTGGTCGACGCGATGGCGCCGACGACCGGGTGGGCCGGTACCGACGACGAGTTGCGAACGGTGCTGGGCCGCTTCGCCGAGATCGGCGCCGACGAGGTTCATCTGATCCCCACCAGTTCCGACATCGACCAGGTGCGCCGGGTCGCTGCGATCGCCGAAGAGTTCTGACAGCCGACGCGCGCGGTTCGGTTCCGGACCTGAGGGCGGGATGACACGCTGCTGACATGACGATCAGCTGGGGTGGTCGCGCCAAGCAGATGTGGCAGGCGGTGAGCAAGCAGGTGCCGGCTCCGTTGGCCCCACCCGACACGTTCCCCATCGACGAGGTCGCCGAGATGCTGCGCGACATCGGCATCGCCCTCATCGAAGTGCAGGTGCCCAGCGGCGTCGTGGAGTCCCGGCTGGAGCGCATCGCCCGGCGCTACACCAGCGAGCCGGTGCGCGTCGTCGCGTTGCCGACAGTGCTGATCGTGCAGGTGGGCCGCGTCGGACACGAGGTCGCGGCCTCCACCGGAGGCACCACTCAGCTTGATCGCGCCGGCAAGGTCGACGCGGTGGCGCGGCTCGCGACAGCGGGCGCGGTCGCCCCGCGCGACGCCGTCCGCGACATCACCACGGCGCGCACCGCGAGGCCACGCTTCGGTCCGGTCATGATCCTGGTCGGCTACGTCATCACCACACTGGGCTTCGGCATCGTCATCAACCCGGCGTGGACGGCGTTGTGGGCGTATGTGTTCCTCGGCGCCGTGGTCGGCGCCGTGGTCGTGGTCGCCGGACGCATCCCGACGCTGGCCGTCATCATCCCGTCGCTGTCGGCCGCGTTGGTGACGACGCTGGCGATCTGGTTCGTCGCCGACGCCGCGAACGACGAGCTGCTGCGCATCATCGCTCCCGCGCTGGTCGCCACCCTGCCTGGCCTGTCGCTGACCATCGGAGCCATGGAGCTGGCCGGTGGGGCGATCATGGCGGGGTCGAGCCGGCTGGTGTACGGAGTCGTCCAGCTCATGCTGCTGGCGTTCGGGGTGGCGATCGGGGTGGCCATCGCGGGCAGGCCGGGGTCGCCTGCCGTGGCCGACCGGATGGGTCCGCTGTCGTTCTACGTCGCGATCATCGTCATCGGGATCGGGCTCTACATCTACCTGTCCGCGCCGCGCGGGTCGCTACTGTGGGTGACCGCCGCCGTGGCCGTGGCACTGATCGGCCAGAAGATCGGCGGTCTGTTTTTGTCGTCGGCGCACTCCGGGGCCCTCGGTGCTCTGCTGGTGTTTCCTTTCGCCGTGGCCGCGGCGAAGTTGAAGACGGCCCCGCCGGTGTTCGTCATGTTGTTGGCAGCGTTCTGGTCGCTGGTGCCGGGCGCGCTGGGGTTCGAGTCGATCACCGCGGCCGCCGTGCAGCGGTCGCTGGACGCCGCCACGCTGGGTAACACCTTCTCCGCGGTGTTCTCCATCGCGCTGGGCACACTGGTGGCCTGGAGCATCTACGACACGGTGTTCGCGCGCCGAGATGACGGCCTCAACAGTGGCAAGCTCGAGGCATGACCGACACCGACGCGTTGCCGCCCATCGTGTCGCGGGCCGAGTGGGAGACGGCGCGCGCCGAACTGCTGGTGCTGGAGAAGGACCTCATCCGCGCCAAGGACGCAGTCAGCGCCGCTCGCCGCCGACTGCCCATGGTCGAGATCGACACCCCGTACGTGTTCGACACCGAGACGGGCCCGCTGACCCTGCTGGATCTGTTCGACGGCCGCAGGCAGCTGATCGTCCAGCACTTCATGTTCGCGCCGGAGTGGGACGAGGGCTGCGCTGGCTGCTCGATGATGGCCGATCACGTCGGTCCGCTCTCGCACCTGTACGCCAAGGACACCGCGTTCGTGCTGGTGTCGCGCGCGCCGGTGGGCAAGCTGGTCGCCTTCAAGGACCGCATGGGCTGGGACCTGCCCTGGATGTCATCGGGCCGGTCGACCTTCAACGAGGACTTTCACACCACCGTCGACGGTCAGGAACGGCACTCCATCAGCGTGTTCCTGCGCGACGGCGACCGGGTGTTCCACACCTGGCAGACGTTCGACCGCGGTGAGGAACCCTTCATGGTGGTGTTCGACCTGCTCGACCTGACCCCGTACGGCCGTCAGGAGACCTGGGAGAAGTCACCGCCAGGCTGGCCGCAGCAACCGGCCTACGAGTGGATCCGATTGCACGACGAGTACTGACGCGTTGGCGAGGCTCTTGCGCCTTCTCGGACAGGGCGGCTGGTGGCCCCACTTCACTCCCGCCTGGCGACCCCCGCGGTTAGCGGCGCCAACTTGACTCCCGCCTGGTGACCCCGCGGTTAGCGGCCCCACTTCCACGGCTTGTCCCAATGGCCGGGTGGCACACCGGTGACCTGCCCGATGTGTCCGGGCGGAACGTTGACGATCTGTCCGACGTGGCCGGGTGGCGGCGGCTGGGGCAGCCACCAGTCGTGGTCGGCGTTGGCCAGGCCTGCGCCCAGGCCCATCGATGCCGCACCCATGCCGCCGGCGACGGCCGCCGCGACGAAAATCTTCTTCACCTGCATCGTGCGCTCCTCTCCACGGATGCTCGTTTCAGGTCTGTACCCAGTCTTATCGCACTCGGGCACCCCAGCGTTGAGTGCAACCGGACGACGATTGATTCCCCGCAGCTCACGCGGCTTTACCGGGGTTGGGAGCCCGCGTCCCACGTTCCCGCGTCCCGAACCCCGCAGCCCGAACCCGCATCCCGGGTCCCGGGTCCCGGGTCCCGGGTCCCGCAGCCGCGCGAGCGTACGGTTTCTGACGGAAATCACCCGATTTGTGTCAGAAACCGTACTTTCGACGCGCTCACGGCATGTCACCGTCTGTGGCCCAGATATCCCGCGTCCCGCGAGCCCGGAGCCCGGGTCCCGCAGCCCCCGTCCCGCATCCCGCAGGCCCCGTCCCGTATCCCGCATCCCGCAGGCCCCGTCCCGCGCATCCCGCGTACCGCAGCCCGCGAGCGTACGGTTTCTGACGGAAATCACCCGATTTGTGTCAGAAACCGTACTTTCGAGGCGCTGACGACATCGCCCCGGCGCCGTGCGCGACTCGGCCCACCGCCGTGCATGACTTGGCCCGGCGCCGCTCACGACTTGGCCTGGCGCCGTGCATGACGTGCCTGGGCGCCCTGCATGGCTTGGCGCTGCTCCCAGTCCGCAACGGTTTCTGAAATCGTCCGGCGACCCGGTGGTCTGGCCTAGGTTGGTGGCCGTGTGCACCCGTGTGCTGTGGAACTCGAACGACCTGGCGGTGCTGACCGGACGCAGCATGGACTGGCCGGAATCCACCGAACCGCTGATCGTCGCGTTTCCGGCCGGGCGCCGGCGGGACGGGGGAGCGCTGGCCGGCGTCGACGTGGTACCCCGTAATCCGCTGCGCTGGACCAGCCGCTACGCGACATTGGTCACCTCGGTGTACGGCCTCGGCGGTATCGACGGCTTCAACGAGAAGGGCCTTGCTGGTCACGGGTTGTACCTGCAGAGCACCGACTTCGGAGTGCGCAACCCGGCCGAACCGGGGGTGCATGCGGGCATGTGGTTGCAGTACCTGCTGGACCAGGCGGCGACCGTGTCCGAAGCGCTGGCGTTGATGGACGGCCTGGACGTGGTGATGGTCGGCGCGCACGGCCACGACGCGACCATCCATCTGGCTCTGGAAGACGCTTCCGGAGATTCGGCGATCATCGAATTCGACCACGGCACTCCGGTCGTGCACCACGGCCGCCAGTACACACTGATGACCAACGACCCCACCTACGACGAGCAGCTTGCGCTGCTGGCCGAGCAGGACTTCTCCCGGCCGTCGCGCGACATGCCACTGCCTGGAAACGTCAACGCCGTCGACCGTTTTCAGCGTGCGGCATACTATTCGGCGCTGCTGCCCGAACCGCGCGACGAACGTCAGGCGGTCGCCGGTGTGCTGGCCATCATGCGCAACGTTTCGGTGCCGTTCGGCGCTCCCTACGGCGAGTTCGGTGTCTACAACACCGAGTACCGCACGGTGTGCGACCTGACCAACAGGGTCTACTTCTTCGAGTTGACGACCAGCCCGAACACCATCTGGGTTCGCTTCGACGACCTGACCCTGCCTGACGGCGGCGACCCGTTGATCGTCGATCCGTACGACGAGACGATGGTCGGCAACGTGACGGGCCGAATGACGCCGGGGCTCATCGGCTTCTGACGTGGTCGGCGCTGCGGACGAGTTGCGCAGGGCGGAAACGCTTTCCGCCCAGAGCTCTTAGCCTTCGCGCACCGTGGCGATCTCGTAGTCCCCGAGCTGGCCGATCAGCACGTGCAGCTGATCCTGCGAGGAACCGAGGGTGTGTTCGATCGCGGTCAGCTTGGCCGCGTAGTGACCCACCGGGTACTCGGCCGTCACGCCGATGCCGCCGTGCAGCTGGATGGCCTCCTGGCTGATGTGGCGTCCGGAGCGGCCGATCTGTAGTTTGGCCCGCGCCGCGATGGTCGGGTCCAGGTCACCGTCGGCGATCGACATGGCCGCATACAGGGTCATGCTGCGGGCCAGCTCGAGGGACACGTACATGTCGGCGGCGCGCTGGGTCAGCGTCTGGAAGGTGTTCAGCGTGACACCGAACTGCTTGCGCTGGGTGAGGTATTCGGTCGTCAGCCGCAGTGCTTCTTCCATCGCGCCGAGCGCTTCGGCGCACAGCCCCGACGAGATGCGCACCAGGGTGTGGCTGATGGCCGCCGACGCGTCGGTCGCCTCCCCCAATGGCTCGCATGCCACCGCGTCCAGATCGATCTGCGCAGCGCGCTGACCGTCGAAGGTGCGGAACGGCTGCCGGTTCACCGCGCCGGCGTCGACGAGGAATGCGCCGGTGCCGCCGTCGGGAAGAGCCGCGGTCACCACCAGGGTGTCGGCGCTGTCGCCGGCCAGGACCGGGTTCTTGCAGCCGGTCACCGTCCACGAATCACCCTCGCGGGCAGCCTTGGTCGTGACGGGTGCGTGCGTTCCGCGCATCCCCGGCTCTTGGTGGGCGAAGGCCAGCAGCCGCTCGCCGGCGGCGACCTCGTCGAGAAGCGCGCGCTGCTCGGCCGAGCCGAGTTCGGCGATCAACGCTCCCGGCCCGAGTGCCCCGTGCAGCACGGGCTCGGGGGCCAGTCGCCGGCCGACCTCGGTGAGCACCACCTGGATCTCGTTCTGCCCGCCGGCTTCTTCCTCGAAGCCCAGCCCGAGGACGCCGATCTCGGCCAGTTGCTTCCACACGTCACGGCTGAAACCGGCTTCGCTGTCGATGATCTCGAGCCGGCGCTCGGTGTCGTAGGCGCGGGCGAGCAGGTCGCGGGTGGTGTCGCGGAGCAGGACCTGCTCTTCGCTGAGTTGAAAGTCCATGGTTCAGCTCACAATCCGAGAATGGTCGACGCGATGATGGTGCGCTGCACCTCGTTGCTGCCGCCGTAGATCGAGGTCTTGCGGTAGTTGAGGTAACGCGGTGCGCTGTGCTGGGCCCATTCGGGCGACGTGATCGCCTCGCCCGCCTCGAACGGCAGCGCGTCGGGGCCGGCGACCTCCAGCATCAGCTCGGTGGCGAGCTGCTGCAGCTGACTGCCGCGCAGCTTCAGCACCGACGAGGCGGGGTTGGGCTTGCCGCCTTGGGAACTGGAGGCGACGCGCATCTGGGTCAGTTCCAGGGCCAGGATGTCGTTCTCGGCTTCGGCGAGGCGTGCGGCGAACAGCGCGTCGTCGAGCAGGCCGCTCGCCTTGGCCCGTTCCTTGACCTCGGAGAGGCGCAGCTTGGTGCGCCCGACCTGGGCGATGCCGTTGCGTTCGTTGCCCAGCAGGAACTTGGCGTACGTCCAGCCCTGGTTCTCCTCGCCGACGAGTTGGTCGGCCGGCACCCGGACGTCTTCGAAGAACACCTCGTTGACCTCGAAGCTGCCGTCGACGAGTTTGATCGGCCGCAGCGTGATGCCGGGGGTGTTCATGTCGATGAGCAGGAAGGAGATACCGGCCTGCTTCTTGGGCGCATTGGGGTCGGTGCGGACCAGGCAGAAGATCCAGTCGGCGTACTGACCCAGCGTGGTCCAGGTCTTCTGTCCGTTGACGACGTAGCTGTCGCCGTCGCGCAGCGCCGTGGTCCGCAGGGACGCCAGGTCCGAGCCCGCCTCGGGCTCGGAGAAGCCCTGGCACCACCAGATGTCCAGCGCCGCGGTGGGGGGCAGGAAGCGCTCCTTGATCTCCTGCGAACCGAACTCGGCGATCACCGGTCCGACCATGTTGGCGTTGAACGTCAGCGGTTCGGGCACGCTGGCCAGCTGCATCTCGTCCAGCCAGATCTGCTGCTGGGTGGGGGTCCAGTCCTTGCCGCCCCATTCGACCGGCCAGTTCGGCACCGCCAGGCCATTGTCGTTGAGGATCTTGTGGCTGGTGACGATGTCCTCGCGGCTGACCTCGGCGCCCAGCCGGGTCCGCTCGCGGATCTCTTCGGGGATCTTGGTGCGGTAGAACGTCCGAAGCTCGTCGCGGAAGGCGGCTTCCTCGGGTGTCAGCGCCAGTTGCATGGCGGCCTCCTGGTCCGTCGATGGATCTGCCACCCAGCCTAACCACCCGGTTGGTCGGTCCGTGACCGGACCGGTGTGACAGATCGCTGACCAGTGCTTCCCGGCGCGTGGTGCTCAGCTGCGCAGCGTGAACCCGGCGTCGAGCGGCCACGAGGTGCCGGTGACGAACCGGGCCGCGTCGGAGACCAGCCACGCCACCGCGCCGGCGATGTCAGCGGGGTCGACGAGCGCGATCGGCAACGCGTTCTGCTGGGCCAGCAGCCACGGATCGGCCGCGGTGGCCAGCGCCATCGTCGATTCGTTCATGATCATGTCGGTGGCGACCCCGCTGGGGTGGATGGTGTTGACCCGGATCGAGTGCGGTGCCAGCTGGCGCGCCCAGCCCTGCATCAGCGCCACCAGGGCGCGTTTGGAGGCGGCGTAGGCCTGCAGACCGGCCCGATCGGTGTCGGAGGCCCGCAGCCCCTGGGTGGAGCTCGTCAGGACGATGGACCCCCCGCGTCCGCCGGCGACCAAGTCCGGGATCGCGGCGTCGACGGTGTTCCACGCGCCGACCAGGTTGACGTCGATGATCGCGCGGAAGTCGCGACGACGCTGGACACTGTCGGTCACCCTGATGACCCCGGCGTTGGCGATGACGATGTCGAGGCGGCCGAACTCGCGCCGCGCTTCGGCGAGCACGGCGTCCACCGCGTCGGGATCGCGCACGTCGGCCTGCCGGGCCAGGATGCGGCGTCCCTGATGACGCACGAGCCGGGCGGTCTCCTCGAGGTCGTCGACCGTGGCTCCCGGGTAGTCGGTGAACTCGAAGCCCGTGCAGATGTCCAGAGCGACGATGTCGGCGCCCTCGCCGGACAGTTTCACGGCGTGCGCACGACCCATCCCGCGGGCCGCACCGGTGATGAAGGCCACCTGACCGTCGAGCGAACCCATCGTCAGCCTCGCGGGAATTCGACGTCTTTGGTGACCGGTGCCCACTCGTCGATCGACGCCGAGAAGGCGGCGAGCTTGTCGCGCACCGCTTTCAACACATCGCGGCCCAGCAGCAGCCGCAACGGCGGATCGTCGAGGCCGGTCACCATCAGCACCGCGTCGGCCGCCTTGCGCGGGTCGCCCGGCAGGTGGTTGGCGAATTCCTTGATCATGGTTTTGCGGGAGCCGACGGTGTCGTCGTAATCGCTGATCGGCGTGGCGGATTCCCACATCGACCGCGCGGCCCAGTCGGTGCGGAACGCGCCCGGTTCGATGGCGGTGACCTTGATCCCGAACGGCTTGACCTCCTGCGCGAGCGCCTCGGTGAGCGCCTCGAGCGCGAACTTCGTCGACGAGTAGTACCCGTTGGGTGGGTTGGCCACCAGGCCGGTCATCGACGAGATGTTGACGATGTGTCCGGCGCCGCGGGCCCGCATGCCGGGCAGCACCGCCTTGATCATGTCCACGACGCCGAAGTAGTTGACGTCGAACAGCTTGCGGACCTGCTCGTCGTCGCCTTCCTCGATCGCCGCGAGGTAACCGTTGCCGGCGTTGTTGACCAGCACGTCGATGCCGCCGAATGCGTCGGTCGCCGTGCGCACCGCGGCGGCGATCTGCTCCTTGTCGGTGACGTCGAGCGCGACGGTGACGGCGCGGTCACCGAACTCGTCGGTGAAGTCGGCCACCGACTCGACCCGCCGTGCTGTCACCACCACCGAATGCCCGGCTTCCAGTGCAGCGCGGGCGATCTCGCGGCCGATGCCGGTCGAGCATCCGGTGATCAACCAGCGTGCCATGTCAGATCCTCTCCGGCAGACGGCGCAGGTAGGCCGCTCGTCGCTCGGCCAGCTCGGTGGCCCGCTGCTGCGCCGACACCCGACGCAGCGTCGGCACCGCCTTCTCCAGCTCGTCGAGCGGCACCACGCGACCGTGCGCGCCGAGATCCTCGCGGGGGCCGTGCTCGCCGAACTCGGCCATCCGCAGCGTCAGGATGCCCTCACGTAGCCCGTCGGAGTCGATCCAGTTCGCGACTCCGGGGTCGGTGGGGGAGATGACGTAGGTGTAGGTGCCGTCCTCGTTGGGCACCGACTGCGCCTTGTTCAGGCTGCCGGTGCGGTCACAGATGTCCAACGTGGTGCCCCAGATGTTGCTCAACGGCACCGTGAAGTATTCGGCGCCGCCGTCGTTGACGTCGACGACGAAAGCCTCCCCGGGGTTCAGGTCGAAGCGTCCCATCACATACACCTGGTTGCGCATCGCGCCGACCTTGTCGGCCGACCAGGCCAGGTCGAAGTGGTTGGCCGGCATCTTGTAGATGCCGTGGCTGAGCTTGCCGGTGAAGTCGGCGAAGTGCGCCATCATGGCCGCAGTCGCGTCGGCCTGCTCGTCGAGTGTGCGCGCCGCGACGTTCGGCTCGTCGCCGAGCCGCTGCACCGCAAGGTGATTGGGGTCGTCACGATCCCAGTGCAGCAGCACATCGCGGATGTAGAACTCGTGTGCCTCCGGGGTGCTCTGCACGTGATTGGGCCGCCCGTTCGCAGGGGCGGAGTCGACGGTGATGGTGAAGGAGCCGTCGGCGTCGACGTTCATGGTGCGGCCGTTGAGCACCGCGACGGTGCCCATGTCGGCATTCCACAGCGTGAAGTAGTTCTCGGTCATCCGATGGGGCCCGACGCGGCCGTGGATCTCGTAGCGCTCGTCGCCCGAGATCGGGATCACCCGATAGACGCTGTCGGGATTGTCGATGCCCCAACGAGATCCGGGGATCTGGTGGCTGGCGACCGGATGGCTCAGCCGGGTGATGCAGCTGACCTTGGGTCGGAGCTTGTCCTGGTTGGACGACCACACGGCTGCGGAGAACATCACCTCGGTGAAGGCGTCGTCGAAGCGTTCCCGCATGGCCTGTGAGGCGCGGGCCCGGCTCAGCCACTTCTCGGCCACGTCGCGGTATGCGGCTCGCACCGTGGGGTGGCGGGTCAGCTCCAGTGCGGCGATCTCCTGGTCGTGCTGCGACGCGGTCGCGACGGGATCGCCGGTGAATTCGGTCATTCATGTCCTCCTGGTGGTGGGGCTCGCCGCGCGAAACCGCCTCTGGTAGGCCGTGAACCGCTCGGTGATCTGCTCGTCGGACAGGCCGAAGTCGCCGGCCCGGTACGGTGCCCGTGCCGGTTCGCGCGGCCGCTCGGCCAGCCAGCGCCGAATCGCCGACTCCGCGGTCGCCGTCAGCGGCATGCCGATCGCCTCGTACACCCGGGCCACGTGACCAATAGGGTCGGCGACCGCCTCGGCGAATTCGATGTCGGTGCAGCAGGCGGACTCATCGGACCAGCCCTGCCGGACCGTCATCGCGCGGTCGTTGGTCCAGCCCATGCGTTGCAGCCACTGAGCGCCGACGCGGGTCTTGTCCACCTGATCGCTGTGCATGGCGTGCAGCGTGGCGTTCAGGCCCGCCCCGGACGGGATGGTCTGCCGCGGGTCGCGGTGCATGTGCACCAGATGCAGATCGGGGAACTGAGTGCGCAAGACGTCCAGATAGCCCAGGTGCGCCGGGGATTTCAGCACCCAACGCTGGGCAGGAGCGCCGCCGGCTCGGCGTTTCTGCCACTGCAGGAACTGCAACATCCGGTGCAGATAGGCATACGCGGGCGCGAAGTCCTGGCCGTCGAGCCAGGACCGGTAGTCCGGCACATCGGCTCCGGACTCCGGGACGTGCGACAGGAACGCGTCGGACAGGAACACGATCTCTTCCTCGGCCTCGCGGGCGTACATCGGGTGGATGGCGAACAGCTCCGGCGCCAGCTCGCGGGAGACCGCTTCGCGCTTCTCGCTGATCGCAATGCGCGGATCAGGGCCGTCCGCCCACGGGTAGTCGAGTCGGGGCGCGACCTCGACCACCTCCCAGCCGTAGGCGCAGTGAAAGCGACTGTCCGCGGCGAGAAGTCGCTGCAACAGGGTCGTACCGCTGCGCATCATCCCGGTGACCACCACGGGCGCGGTGATGACTTCCTCGGTGATCTCGGGGTGTCTGCGGATCCACTCCTGCGCGCGCAGCCTCATCCGCAGGCTGTGGATCAGACCCGATCGCAGGATGTGCACGCCGATGTCGTTGAGCGGCGCGCTCGCGTAGCTGTCGGTCAACACCTGCAGCGGCTCGGCGAACGGCACCGGCCCCCAGTCGTCGAGGCCCTCCTTCTGCTGCGCAGCGGCCATCAGCTCCGCAGCGTCGAAGGGGCGCCCCACCGCGTCAGAACTTCAGGTGCCGGCTGGTGTCGCCGACCTGGTCGACGTACATGGTCCGGCTGTCGAACCACCACGCGCCGTCCACGCGGTGGAAGGTGTCACGGTAGTGGCCGGTCACGATCACCTGCAGCGGGAGCTCCGGCGTGGCCTGGGTGACGCAGTAGTACGCACTGGCCCGCGCCGTGCCGGCGTCCTCGTCGACGTCGATACGCACGTTGGTGGTGAAGTGTTTGGTCTTCGGGGTGCCGTCGTCGTAGAGGCGGGTGGCCATCTCATACATCTGCCGCACCCGGGCGGTGCCTTCGAACACGGTCTCCGGGGGCCCGTCCTCGACACCGCAGATGCGTCCGTGGGCGAACAAGGCGGCGACCCCGTCCAGGTCTCCCGCGTCGATCCGCTCGGCGTAGGTGTACACCAGATTCTCGATGTCGCGGGCGGCGTCGCTCACGAGCGGTAGACAACCAGCCGGAATCTGTCATGTCAACGTTTTGCCGGACAACCGGCGCGGTTAATCTCCCAGCGTGACTACCTCTTGGTCGGTGAACCGACTCGGCGACATGACCGGCACCCGCATCATCGTCACCGGCGCCACCAACGGCGTCGGGCTGGCCACGGCGACGGCGCTTGCAGGCGCCGGCGCCCACGTGATTCTGGCGGTGCGCAACCTGGAGCTGGGGGCGCAGCGCGCCACCGAGATGGGCGGTGACACGGAGGTGGTGAAACTCGACCTCGCCGATCAGGCCTCGGTGCGCGCCTTCCCCGGTCTGTTCGACGGCGACGTCGACGTCCTCATCAACAATGCCGGCCTGGTCGCCCAGCATCGCAGCGACACCGTCGACGGTTTCGAGATGACGCTGGGCACGAACTTCCTGGGCCCGTTCGCGCTGACCAACCTGCTGTTCGAGCGGGTGCGCTCGAAGATCATCAACGTCGGCTCCGATGCCCACAAGCAGGCGTCCATCGCGTTCGACGATCCTCATCTGCGGGTGCACAAATGGTCGTCGTTCCCGGCGTACGCCCGCTCGAAGCTCGCGGTGATGTTGTGGGGCCTGGAACTCGACCGGCGGTTACGCGACGCGGGTTCGCCGGTGAGCAGCTATCTGACCCATCCGGGCTGGGTCTCGTCGAACCTGACCAACATCTCCGAAGCCCCGCTGATGGCCGCGGTCAACAAAGTGGCCACCGCGGCGGCCAACCGGATCGGCAACGACATCGAGGCCGGCGCAGCACCGACACTGTATTGCCTGACCGAACCGATCCCGCCGGGCAGCTACGTGGGTATCAACGGCCGCTTCGGCTTCAAGGGCGGCCCGACCCTGAGTGGCCGCACGCCGAACGCGTGTGACTACGACGACGCGCGTCGGTTGTGGGAGTTCGCCGAGAAGGAGACGGGGACCTCGCTGCCCGGGTGACCCGACCGGCGGGCTGTGTCAGCTCCGCGGGTGTGGGTATGAGCCGCGCAGGAGGTTGACGCCGATGCCTGACTTCGCCGACGAGGCGGTCACCCCGCAGGTCCGCAAGGCCGCCGCGTGGGCGTGGCGGCTGGTGGTGCTGGCCGCCGCGGCAGCGGTGCTGTTCTGGTTGATCCAGCGCTTCGTGGTGATCGTGGTGCCGCTGGCGCTGGCGCTGATCCTGACCGCGCTGTTCCTGCCCGCGGTCGACTGGCTGCACCGGCGCCGGGTGCCGCGCTCGCTGGCGGTGATCCTGGTGTTCCTGCTCGGCCTCGGCGCGCTCGGCGGCTTGCTCACCTTCGTCGTCACCCGGTTCATCGAGGGTCTGCCGCACCTGATCGACCAGATCACGGTCAGCATCGACTCGCTGCGCGACTGGGCTGCCAACGGTCCGCTGGAGCTGGGCCAGCAGCAGATCAACAACGCCGTCGACTCCGCGATCGGCACGTTGCAGCAACGGCAGGCCGAGATCACCAGCGGTGTCATGTCGACGGCGTCGGCGCTCGCGAAATTCGTCACCGGCTTCTTCATCACCATCTTCATGCTCATCGTGTTCCTGCACGGGGGGCGCTCGATCTACGAGTTCGTGACCCGCATCGTTCCGGCGCAGGTGCGTGAGCGGGTTCGTGACGCCGGCCGGTCGGGTTTCACCACGCTGACCGGTTACGTGCAGGGGACGTTCGTCGTGGCGTTGGTCGACGGCATCGGTATCGGGATCGGGTTGCTCGTTCTCGGCATCCCGTTGGCGCTGCCGTTGGCGTCGCTGGTGTTTCTGGGTGCCTTCGTGCCGTTCGTCGGCGCGATGGTCACCGGGTTTCTGGCGGTCGTGATCGCGATCCTGGCCAAGGGCTGGCTCTACGGCCTGTTCACGCTGGGTTTGGTGCTGGCGGTGCAGCAGCTCGAGGGCAACGTGCTGCAGCCGTTGATCATGGGTCGGGCGGTGCGGCTGCATCCGCTGGCGGTGTTGGTCGCGCTGACCGCCGGCGGTGTCGTCGCCGGCATCATCGGGGTGCTGCTGGCGGTGCCGCTCCTGGCGTTCCTCGACCATGCGGTGCGCTCGCTGCTGGACTCCCGAGAAACCCCTCCGGCGCAGGGCGGGGCGGTCCCGTAGGTTCTCGGGGGACCGATGAACCCCAGACAGTGAGGATCCAGCCATGACGCTGTCCGCGGGTGGGCGGATCGGCCTGGCCGGAGCAGCGGTGGTCGGTGTCGCGTTCGGCATGGCCCGCTACGCCTACGGCGTGACCCTGCCCGACATCCGCGCCGACCTCGGCCTGTCGGAGCTGGTGCTCGGCCTCATCGCCAGCGCCACCTTCGTCGGATATCTGGCCGGCCTGCTGCTCGCCGGCCCTCTGGCTGCCCGCCGCGGGTCCCGCGCGCCGACGACCGTGGGCGGGGTCTGCGGGGCGGTGGGTGCGGTGATCGTGGCGCTCGCCCCGTCACCGTGGCCGCTGGCGCTCGGCGCGGTGCTCGCCGGCGGTGCCGGCGGCTGGGTGTGGGCCCCGTACTCCGACATCGTGACGCGCACCGTGGCGCTGCGGCAGCAGCCCCGGGCGCTGGCCATCATCACCACCGGCACCAGCGGCGGGCTCGTCGTCTTGGGTGGCCTGGCGATCCTGGCCATCGTCGGTTCGTGGCGGCTGGTCTGGGTGGCCATCGCCGTCGCCGCGGTGCTGGCCGCGCTGGTGAATCTGCGCCTGGTGCCGCGCACGGCGCCGGCCCCCGCTGCGGAACGGTCGGCCGACGGGCCCTCGCTGGCCGCTGCGCTGCGGGTGCCGGCCGCGTATTCGGTGGTCTACTTCGCCGCCGTCATCATCTATTTCACCTACGCCGCCGACGTGCTGGATCGCGGCTCGCTGCCGGAGTGGGCCGTCCCGGCGCTGTACATCGCGATCGGCCTCACCGGCGTGACCGGCGTGGCGACCGGGGCCGCCGCCCAGCGATTGGGCAGTACCCGGGTTGCGGCGTCGTGCCTGGTGATCGTGGCCGGGGCGCTGGCGCTGCTCGGGTTGGCCAGCGAGTCGCTGGCCGCGGTGGCGATCTCGGCGTGCATCTTCGGCGTCGGTTACATGGCCGGGTCAGCGGTGCTGGCGGTGTGGACGGCCGAGCTGGTGCCCGAGCGCGCCGGCGCGGCGTTCACCGCCTGCCTGGTCGTCGGCGCTGTCAGCTCGGTAGCCGCGCCGGCCGTGGCCGGCGCGGTGATTCCCGGGCTGGGGCTGGGGACGGTGCTGGTGATCACCGCCGCGGTGTCGCTGGCCAGTGGGGTGTTGCTGATGCGGCCCGCACTGAACGACACGGCCCGGAGCTGACGCGTTCACGGTTCAGGTTGAGCGGCGATCCTGGCCAGGTACTCGCCGAGGAAACCCGGCTGGACGTACTCGAGGGCCTCGAGCAACAGGAACTCCGGCCGACCCGTGTAGGCCGGGTGACGCTCCATCGTGGTGAGCCGCTCCACCTGCTCTTCGGTGAGACGGTCGGCCACGCCGCGCCAGCCGTCCCGGATGGCACCGACGAGAAGGTGGGTCGAGGTGGTCACCGGCTGTCCGAGTGGTTCGGCGCGATCTGCCATGACCAGAAGCATGAACCAGGGGTATGACAAGTCCACCGACGCGACGGCGGCGGGCGGGGGAGGTGTGGAACGTCGGACGAGCGCAAGAGACTGCGTCACGGTCGTAGCACGCCAAGGCTGCTACAAATGGTCTCGGGTTGGGCGCAACCTCCTTCGGGTGGCAGTCGGGCATTGCGCCCGACAACCCCGATCTGCGCTGGTGCCGTCGGCGTCGCAGGAGGCCGTTCTGCGACCTATGGACGAGCTGCGGGCTGCCCGAGCCGGCCCGCACCAGACTCGCTGACACCCCGACGCTGAGGGTCACCCGACCAGGCGCGGCGAACATTGGGAATCGGCGACCGAGACTCGAATTCTGGGCCGACTGGCTGCGTGGACGCTAGCGTCGGCGTGATGTCCCAGAATCGTCAAGTGGCTAAGGCCCGCCTCGACCGCAGAATCAAGGCTTGCCGCAAGTGCACGTCTCCGGACCGCCTGAACGTGCCCGGGGAGACTGCATCCGCACCGGGGTATGGCTCGATCGACTCACCTGTAGCCATAGTCGGTGAGGCCCTTTGTCGACGATGCATGGCCAAGCAAGAGCCTTTCTATGGTGGGAGCGGGCGGGTGCTCGACCGCTGCTTCGAGCGCGCCGGACACGCCAAGACTGAGCTGTTCATCACCAACTCGATCCATTGTCACCCGCCCAACGACCGTGATCCCCTGTCCATGAGACCGAGAATTGCGCGGGCTTTCTCCGCGAGGAGCTGCGCGACATCGTTCAGCCGCGCCTGGTCATAGCCGTGGGCAAGTTCGCCAAATCAGCCGTGCTGCGGCTATACCCAGAACCCGACGGGCGGGAAATCAGTTGGCCCTTCCGCGTGCCACGATCCAAGCAGTCCGACTTGTCGGGCCTGACGCATCTCTTGTTTCCGCCGCACCCGTACTACATCATGACCCGAGCAACGCATATCCGTGACGAATACGAACGACGGGTAGCTCGGGCAATCCAGTGGGCGTTCGACGTGGAGGGTGTTCGATGACCGCCCCAATCGACCTGACCCTGTTCACCGGTTGGGTGCCGTTCGCTCAGCTTCCCAACGCCGACGTCCCAACCGGCCCCGGCGTGTACGTCATCGTTAGACCGACCGATGAGCCGCCCAGCTTCCTCGACGTTTCACCTGCCGGTCACTTCAAGGGGAAAGACCCGACCGTTCCCGTCTCTGAGCTGCAGGCCCTATGGGTGCCTGGAACCCGAATCGTCTACATCGGCAAGGCCAGCCTCGGCGGCAGCGGCAGGCGTGGGCTACGTAAACGGCTCGATGAGTTTCGTCGCTCCGGCGCCGGTGAGCCGGTCGGCCATACTGGTGGGCGGCGAATCTGGCAGCTGGCCGATCACGCAGAATTGTTGGTCGGATGGCGCGTCACC